>Ga0334890_1002141_pt1 | contig 23653 bp, 24 predicted proteins | sample GraSluR1_MG_3_FD_207220 | JGI IMG/M metagenome (GOLD analysis project Ga0334890, IMG submission 207220) | Sludge microbial communities from methane-producing bioreactor in Wageningen University, Netherlands - Granular Sludge_31_08-R1 | ecosystem: Engineered > Bioreactor > Anaerobic >... | reverse complement strand
AATATCTCTCCTTTGTTTTTTTATTTATTTATATCATACCAGATTTAATATTTCCGTTACAACCCTTTTTTCCCTACCCACTAAAATTTGAAGTGAACCAAATATTTTAGGTAATGGAATTTCTTCAGGATATTTTAGATGGGATGATATGAGGAATAGTGTTATTTATGACGATAATGAAATTCTAGATTATATTTTTAATGAAGCTAAATATGTTTTTCAGCCTTATTTAAAGTCAATAGAATTAGTTAATGAAAGTTTAACCGAAGAATTTTTTATGCCATATTATAAAGAAAATAATTTTTTCATTTATTTTTCAATTTTTGATTCTTTTGATGATAATAGATTAGAAAATTATTCTATAAAAGCTGTAATAGATTATAAAACTTTGGTTTCTAAGCTTTCTGATGAAGAAAGAATAATATTAGGAAATGAAGGTAATAATTTTATTTATAATTTAAAATATAAACTAAATCCTCCTGTAATAAATTTTCAGGGTATAATTATTTTGATTTTAGGAATGACTTTAATAACTTTTATAATAAATTTTTTAGAAAATAAAAATAATAAAATAATTTCTTTAAACAATAAGTTAGAAAAACTTTTTCAAATTTCTTTATTGTTATCTTTAAAACAAAATAAAAATTTGGAAGATTTTTTGAAAGAGTTCTTCAGAATGATTTTTCCTTTTATTCCTGAAGCAGATTACGGAAGTCTTTTATTATTCAAAAATGAAAAATGGAGTTTTCTTGATTCTTTAGGTCATGATATAAGTATTTTAAAAGATTTAAGTCTTTCTGATCAAGATATGTTGAAAGTGGATACTGTAAAAGTTATTAAAAAAATTCAAAAAAGTACTGAAGAACATCTTTCAATTCAAGCTTTAAACGATTTTGAAAAAGCTGTAAAAAAAGTTAAAGAAACTCTTGTTATTCCTTTGAAAACAGACAAAAAATTTTATGGAACTTTATCTCTTGATATAGATGAAAAATCTAAGAAAAGCTTTTCAGAAGAATCAATAGAATTGATGAAAGCTTTCTCAAATCTAGTTACTTCTTATTTTGTATTAAATGAATATAATGAAATAGATAAAGAGTTTCAAAATAATTTAATATTATCTATAATCCATATTCTTGAAATACACGATACTTATACTAAGGGCCATTCTGAAAATGTTGCAAATATTTCCAAAGTTATTGCCGAAAATCTTGGATATAACGAAAAAGAAATACAGGAAGTTTATTGGGCTGGTTTGGTTCATGATATTGGTAAAATAGTTATTTCATATGAAATATTGAATAAACCAGGCTCTTTAAATGAAAACGAATATAAAATAATCAAATCACACCCTGTTCACGGACATGATGTTTTAGCTAACACAAAAAATCTCAAAAATATAGCAGATATTGTTTTATATCATCACGAAAGATTTGATGGAAATGGTTACCCAGAAGGATTAAAAGAAGAAGAAATACCTGTTTTTTCCAGAATCATTTCCGTAGCTGATGCTTATGATGCTATGACAAGTAATCGTTCTTATAAAGATCCTATATCAAAAGAAATGGCTACGAAAGAAATTAATAAAAATTCTGGCACTCAATTTGATCCTAAAATCGTGGAAGTTTTTAATAAATGTTTTAATGAAAATAAAGTATAAAAGCTCAAGCAATGCTTGAGCTTTTATATTGTTAAACTATTATTCCATATAATGGTCCGGCAGAAATTCTATGTATTTCTATATTAACTTTCTTACCTAAATTTTTTTCTTCTGCAGGAAATATTACCACTTTGTTATTAGAAGTTCTGCCTAAATATTCTCCAGATTTTACCTTGCTTTCTTGAACAACTTCTAAAATTTTATTTAAATATTTTTCATTTTCTTCTCTATTAATTTCTTTTTGTGTATCAAGAATTTTTTGTAATCTTTTATTTTTCATTTCTTTTGGAATATCATCTCTTTTATATTTGTAAGCAATTGTGCCTTCTCTCGGAGAATATTCAGCGACGTTAATTTTTTCAAATCGGCATTTTTTTACTAAGTCGAGAGTGTCTTCAAAATCTAAATCTGTTTCAGAAGGAAACCCTAATATTAAATCGGTAGTGATAGTGACATCAGGAATTTTTTCTTTTATTTTTTTAACAAGATCTAAAAAATATTCTCTTGTATATTTTCTGTTCATTTCTTTAAGAATTTTATTGCTTCCTGATTGTACGGGAAGATGAAAAAATTTAGCTGCTTTTTCATTTTTTGCAACTGTTTCAATTAATTCATCTGTAATATCTGTAGGATAGGATGTTGTAAACCATATTCTCTCAATCCCTTCAATTTTTGAAATATTTTCAATAAGTTTATCTAATTTTGGTTTTCCGTCTCCAAAATCTTTACCATATGAATCAACATTTTGCCCTAAAAGAGTAATTTCTTTAAATCCTTTTTTAGCATAAATCTCTGCTTCTTTAATCAAGTCATCAAAATTTCTGCTTTTTTCAAGCCCTCTTGTGTAAGGAACAATACAATATGTACAATATTTGTTGCATCCATGAATAATTGTTATCCACGCATGATGTTTACTAAATGGTTTTTTTGTAGTCTGATAACTCATTAATTCTAATTTATCAGTAAAATCTATAAACCTTTTTTCAACGAGCGATTTTTTATAAAGATTTGAAATATCTACAATATTTCTCGTGCCAAAAACGAAATCTACTTCGTTGAATCTTGACAATATTTTTTCTTTTTCTTTTTCAGCAGAACAACCACATACAGCTAATTTTAAATTTTTGTTTCTTTTTTTAATTTTAGCATAATTCCCTATTGCCGAATACATTTTGTTTTCAGCTTTTTCTCTTACTGAACAGGTATTTATTATTATAAAGTCGGATTCTGATGGATTTTCAGTCCACTGCCAACCTTCTTTTTCTAAAATGCCTGACATTATTTCTGTTTCATTTACATTCATTTGGCATCCAAATGTTTTAATATGATACTTCATTGATTCACCATCCCTTTTTATAAAAATATTGGCCATCTTTAAAGATGGCCAATTTGTTGGTTTCATTAATAGTCTATTTCTTCTTCAGATTCGTTATCATTAGTATCTTTTTCTTCAATTATTTCAACATCTGATACTTTTTCTTCAGATTCGGCTTTTGTATCAATAAATCCTTCTCTACCTTCTATAACAGCATTTGAAATAGTTGAAGTAATTAACATTATAGCTCTTATAGCATCATCATTAGCAGGAATTAAAAAATCTATTACATCTGGATCACAATTTGTATCAACCATAGATATTGTAGGAATTTTCAAATTATTGGCTTCTTTAATTGCTATTTCTTCTTTTTTTGGATCTATTAAAAAAATAACTCCTGGTAACTTTTTCATTCCTCTTAATCCACCAAGGTTTTTTTCAAGTTTTTCAAGTCTTCTCATAACAGAAGCTTGTTCTTTTTTCGTTAAAGATTTAAAATCATCACTTTCAACATATTCTGTTATTTCTTCAAGTTTTTTAATTCTTTTTTTAATAGTGTCAAAATTAGTTAATAATCCACCTAACCATCTGTTATTAACATAATATCCGCCACATCTTTTTGCTTCTTCAACAACTATTTGCTGTGCCTGTTTTTTAGTCCCAACAAATAAAATGTCTTCTCCCTCGGAAGCTTTTTGTTTTACAAAATTATACGCTTCTTCTACGTGTTGCAAAGTTTTTTGAAGGTCAATAATGTGAATACCTTTTCTTTCTGTAAAAATATAAGGAGCCATTTTTGGTTCCCATCTTCTAGTTCTATGCCCAAAATGAGCACCTGCTTCTAATAACTGTTTCATACTTACTACTGACATGTTTTGATACACCTCCGATAAATTTGGTTTTTGTCCTCCAACCTAAAACAACATACCGGTCTTAAAATATTAAGACACCGAGGTATGTTTAATTCAGTTGTGAGTGTTTTATTAAGAGAGAATCTCTCTTGTGTCAATTTTATTTAAATAACCCCATAATCCTTCTAAATCGTAAAATTCTCTTCCCTCTTTACTAAAAATATGAACAACTATATTTGCAGCGTCTATCAACATCCAATCATATCCTTTATCCTTATCATATGAAAGAATATCAATTTTATTTGACTTTAAATATTGTACCACATAATCTCTTAACGCCGCCATGTGAGTATCTGAATTTCCTGTAACAATTACAAAATAATCTACCATTAAAGATGTAGATTCCATATCTATAATTGTTATATCTATTCCTTCTTTTTCGTCTAAAACTGATACAATATTTCTTACATCTTCCAATATTTTTTCTTTTGAAATCAAAAAAATTTCCTCCTTTTTTATTCTACAGTAACACTTTTCGCTAAATTTCTTGGTTTATCCGGGTCTAAATCTTTTAAAACTGCCACATAATAAGAAAAAAGTTGGGTTATAGGGGCTACAATTAGTGGCAACAGTGGTTCGGAAACTTCTGGAACAGTTATATAATCGTCAACTATTTCTTCAAGATTTTCAATTTCTTCCGGTACTATACATACAACTTTCGCTTTTCTTGCTTTTACTTCCATTATATTTGAAATCATTTTTTCTTTAAGTCCATCAAAAGGAATTATTCCAAATACCGGAAATTGCTCGTCAATAAGAGCTATCGGGCCGTGCTTCAATTCACCTGCTTGATAAGCTGTCGCATGAATATAACTAATTTCTTTTAATTTTAATGCCCCCTCTAATGCAGCAGTATATCCGAAGTTTCTCCCAATATACATCATATGCAAATAATCTTTATACTTTTTTGCAAGTTCAAAAATTTTTTCTTTTTTCTCAAAAATTTGCTCATACAAATCTGAAATTTTTTCAATTTCACTTAGCAAATGAGATATTTCAATATTAAACTGGTTTTTCCATTTTATTATTTGAGCCCCTATCGCATATAAAATAGCTACTTGGGCAGTATATGTTTTTGTTGCAGCAACACCTATTTCAGGGCCTGTGTTCATATAAATTGCAGAATTCGACTCTCTAGCAATGGTTGAACCAAAAACATTGCTCATTGCAACAACATAAGCTCCTTTATCTTTAGCAATTCTTAATCCTTCAAGAGTATCTAATGTTTCTCCAGATTGAGAAATTGCTATTATTAAAGTGTTTTCATCAACATGAGGGTTCATATATCTAAATTCTGAAGAAACTTCTATACTTATGTTTATGTTAGAATATCTATTAATAAAATATTTTAAAGCTAATCCCGCATTATAACTAGTCCCACAAGCCAAAATATAAATTTTTTCTAATTTTTCTTTTATAAAATCTTTTATAGGTTCAAGCTCTGTTACTACAGGTTGGCCGCCTCTTATTCTTCCAGAAATTGCCGCTTTTATTGATTGTCTTTGCTCAAATATTTCTTTTTCCATAAAATGAGAATAACCTTCTTTTTCTGCTAGTTGTTCATCCCATTCTATTAAATATGGTTCTCTAATTATTTCTTTCCCTTGCAAATCATAGATTTTATAATTTTCATTTTTTAAAACGGCTATTTCTCCATCATTAAGAAACATTACTTCTTTTGAATATTTTAGAATTGGAGTTACATCAGAAGCAAGTATAGATTTTTCATCATTTTTAGAAATTACAAGAGGACTACCTTTTCTTGCTGCCACAATCAAATCAGGAAAATCTTTGTGTATAACCGCAATAGCATATGCACCTTCAAATTTTTTAACCACTTTTAATACTGTATTGAAAAGATCTCCTCGATATTCCTCTTCTATTAAATGAACTATTACTTCAGAATCTGTATCTGATTTAAAAATATGCCCTTTTTCAATTAAATCTTTTTTTAATTCTTGATAATTTTCGATAATTCCATTATGTACAAGACTTATTTCACCCTTGCAATCACAATGTGGATGTGAATTTGATTCCGAAACACTCCCGTGAGTAGCCCACCTTGTATGAGCAATTCCAGATTTTATTTCTTCTTTTAATATTTCTTTACATTCTTCTTCTAAAGAAACTATTTTACCCGCTTTTTTTATTACTGAAATCTTATTAAATTTATTATAAGCTACTCCTGCAGAATCATAACCTCTGTATTCTAATTTTTTAAGCCCTTCTATAAAATCTTCAGTTTTAATATTCTTCCCGACAAATCCAACTATCCCACACATTTATTAAACCCCCTCGTTAACTTCTATATTATCAATAAGTTTTTGGTCTAATGCTCTATAAGCTACATATATTGCATTTCCTATTGCTTCCGCATCTGATGACCCGTGTGCTTTAACGAGTATTCCGTTAACCCCCAAAAAGAATGTTCCGCCATATTGTCTATAGTCAATTTTTGATTTTAAAGAGTACAACGAGCTTTTTAAAAGGAGTGCTCCTAATTTTGTGAACAAACCTCCTTTTTTTATACTATCTTTCAACTCGCCTAATATATAATATGCTGTTCCTTCAATTGTTTTTAAAACGTTATTTCCAGTAAATCCATCTGTTAAAAGAACATCAAAGTTAACATCAAAAATTTCTCTTGCTTCTATAAATCCAACATAATTAATCTTTTTTTCTGATTTTAAAATATTTGCAGCTTCTTTAACTAGTGCAGAACCTTTTTCCTCTTCAGTTCCTATATTTAATATTCCAACTCTTGGATTAGATATTCCCATAAATTTCGCATAGGCTATTCCTTCAAGTGCAAAATCTTTAAAATGTTCAGGTTTAACTTCTGCATTAGCTCCTGCATCAACTAAAATTCTAGGTTTGTTTTGTTTTCCAGGAAGAGCTAATGCTAAAGCAGGTCTTTTAATCCCTTTTAGTCTACCTGAAACAAAAGTTCCTGCCGCAAGAAGTGCCCCTGTATTTCCTGCACTGACAAAAGCGTCTAATTTTTTATTTTTAAGAGCTTCGCAACCTATATAAATTGAAGAATTCTTGAGTTTAAGTGCTTCTGTAGGTTTTGTTGAATTCTTTATTAAATTTTCTGCATCCATAAATTCAATTTGTTTGTATTTTTCAGTATCAATTATATCTTTTTTGTCCCCCACTAATACAATTGTGCTGTCTTTAACAAATTTATTTTCAACAGCAAAAATCGCACCCTTTATCACAGAATCGGGTGCGTTATCGCCGCCATATAAATCAATTCCTATTCGGAATTTTGACATTATTATTCTCCTATTTCGAGAATCTGTTTTTTTCCGTAATAACCACAACTTAAGCAAACTCTGTGGGGGAGTTTTGGTTCGCCGCAGTTAGGACATGTTGAAACATTCACTTTAATTGCTTCATAAAATTTTGCTTTTCTTCTGTGAGTTCTTGCTCTCGATGGTTTTTGTTTTGGATCAGCCATTGTAATACCTCCTCAATATATTTCTAAAGTTTAATTTTCTTTTTTGTCTATTAATTTTAGTAACTCTTCAAATCTTGGATCAACATAATCATTTTCACAAAAATGATTTTTGTCTTCGTTAATATTTTTTCCACAAATAGGGCATAATCCCTTACAACCTTCATTACATAAAGGTGTTTCTGGAATACTTAATATTATAGCTTCTATTATTCTTTCTGTCAAATTTATTATATTACTGTTATAATAAATCACATTATCAAGAGCATTTAAATGCTCTGTTTTTTTGTTAAAATATTCTTCTTTTTCAAAAACATAAGTACATTTTATATTGTTTTCAATATCAAGTATAACTTTTTCTAAACATTTAGAACATTCCAAGCGTAGTTTCGTTTTAACTTTACCACTTAATTCTATTTCATCAGAAATTTTTTTTATCTCTAAAAAAATTTCTACCGGCTCTATTATATCACATTCGCCTGATAAAACTTCAATTTTTTTCCAATTATCTATAATTTTTTCAATGGTAAATCTTTTTTCTATTTGATCTAAGTTTATAATTAAATCTTCACAAGTTAAATTTTCATTAAACATTTTAATCACCTCAACTTACATATTTTACTTTTTTTTGTTTTAAAACAAAGTAATATTATGTAAATTTTCTAATAATATTTTCTAAAACAAAATTATTTTTTGAAATAATCAGTTTCTAAAATTGCATATTCTAAGGAATCATTCCAAATAGGAAAACCATCAGGAGCATTATTGAAGGTAACATTTTTTCTAAATTTCCCTTCTAAAAGCATTCCAGATTTATTTAGGACTTTTTCTGATGCGATATTTTCAGGATTACAATGTCCAACAACTCTATGTGCTTTATTTTTCTCAAAGGCAATTTTAATTGCTGCTTTTACTGCTTCTGTTGCATATCCCTTATTATAATACTTGGGATTAAATATATAACCTATTTCCCAAGCAAGAAATTCTTCAGGTTGATTTTGGGCAAGATATATATGTCCTATTAATTTTTTCTCTTCTTTAAGTTCAACAGCCAAAAAATTTTCCCCTTTAGATCTTGATTCAGCAATTTTTTCTGATTCTTCTAAAGTAACAGGCTTTCCAGGTTCAAATTTATATATTGATTTTAATGATAAATATTCGTATAAATCTTTTGCGTCTTCTGATAAAAATTTTCTTAGAATAAGTCTTTCAGTTTCCATATTTGTCTCCTTTATTTAAAATTATTATCTAATATCCGTTTTATCCAAGGTTCTTTAATTAAATCCTCTAAATCATACCCTTCTGGACAACTAGTAGGGTATGTTGAGTTTTGAAGATAGATATCTGGTGAAGTGCCATAAATGGAGGATTCTTTTTTATCAGCATTGTAAGCTAATTCGACATCCATCCTAAACATTAAGCCGCTATTAGGAAGTGAAAAAATCCACGGTTGAATGTATTGATTGCCCCAACCCGAAGTATTGTCTCCCATTACTGTACCTAGTCCCAGTTCTTTTGCTGCACTTATATAGGAATCAGCAGCACTTATCGTATCTTTATCAACTAAAATAAAAATTTTTCCGTTAAAATCATAGGTGTTTTTAGGCTTGAATAATTTAGTAATTTTATATACGTTCCAATCTTTAGGATTTAAATCTTCTATTTTAATCTTTTTTACATTTGTTATATCATTTGTTTTCCTATCTAAAAGATCATTAGAAGTAAATAACCTATAATATAGTAAATGTCTATTCATTCTACTAATAAATTTTTTCCTTACTGCTGTAAAAACTTCAAGAGTTTTGTCTTCATTTATAAAAGGTTTTATTAAATTTTCAGCCCAATAAATTATTTCTCCTCCTATATTTCCTCTTAAGTCGATAATTAAAGTTTCGTATTTCCCTTTAGAATCTTTGAAAAAATTTTGAATTTTTTCACCGTCTTTTTCTATATGTTCATAGCCAAAACTTTTTATTTTTAAATACGCAGTGTCACTATTTAATTCTTTTAATAAAAGGTTATCTTGAATTTGAATTTTTTCATTAGATAATTTATAACCTTGTTTTTTAGGAATTGTAAAAACTTGAAATTCACCATTCGGCTTTTTAAATTCAACTTTCCAAACCGTATTTTCTTGATTAAGATCTACCATAAATAATTGCGAGGCAAAACTTTTTTCTAAGTTTGAATCATATAAAAGAGGTTGTGAATTTTGCAAAAGTTTGACATATTCATCAATGTTGATATTATCAATGCTTTTTACAATTGATCCTTTTTCAATTAGTTGGTTATTTTTTATGTATGGTGAATTTAAAATATATTGTCCTTCAAAATAAATAATATTCAAATCATTATGAACATATAAATTTAATTGCGAAGCTAATTTTAACCAATAATTTGATTTTAAAAACGCATCTTTAGGAATATTGAAACTATAACTTGTGTAAAAATTGTAGTCATTTAAAAATAAAATTCCGCCATGTCCTGCTTGTCTTAAATACTCTAAATATTCAATAAATAATAACAAAAATTCTTCATTATTTTTTGTTTTGCCTGCTCTTTCTATAAACGATTCTTTCAACGAGGTTATATTTTTCAATCCTTTTACATTTTCTATTAGTTCTGCAAAAGGGTAAATTTCAGATATAATCGTAGTTAAATATTTAAAATCTTCATTTTTTTGTTCTTTGGATAATTCAGAAACAATTATATCCTCATTTTTTATATAAATTTTTAAACTCATTGCTTCGTATATCAAAAAAATGATTATTGCTATTATTAAAAAAATAAAAAATAATTTAATAAATTTTTTTATCATAATACACCCCGCATTAAATAAAATGAATAAAAACTTCTATATTTTATAATTTTTTCAATAGTAAATTTTTTATCAATTTGTTCTAAGTTTATTATTAATTCTTCGCAGTTTAAATTTTCATTAAACATTTTAATCACCTCAACTTACATAATATTACTTTGTTTTAAAACAAAGTAATATTATGTAAGTTTTATAACAATATTTTTGACTTCATATAAAAAAATAAAAATGTACTAATTTTTAGTTAGTTGAAAAGAGAAATGTTTAAAAAAATTTTTTTAGTACCTTATGGTAAATATGGTTTTTAAAGTTGATCAGTAGACAGTTGGTCTGTTGGTCAGGAAAAATCAAATAATGTTTAATTGGTTAAATGGAAAAGCTTTTAAAATATCGAAAAGAGAAATGATGCTTTTGACAGTTTTTTATTATAATGGTTTGATGGTAAATATGGATGAAATAAAGTAGCGAACAATTGAGAATTTTCGTCAGAAAATAGCATGTCTGAGCGTAGCGAGTTTGCTATTTTTAGCAATTTTTGACAAGGGTGAAATTTGTTTTTTAGAAAATTTGACCTTGTTCGTGTTTATTTTATCCAATGTTTACCACTTCATTATTAAAAGAAAAAGAAATTACAAAAACCTGTCCACCCCGTCAACTTTCGGTTGCCAACCCTCAAGAGGGGAATTAATTACAAATCTTGTTTTAGCGTTTTTCCCAACCAACTGTCTGATAACCAACGTTGGCACGAGTGCTGTAACGCCGTGCATTCTTGGGAACGATAGTTGAACAGTTGTTGAGCAATCGTTGAACCATTGTTTAACTATTGTTGAACCATGTTTTTGCCTGTGCTGTAACGCCGTGCAGAAAACGCGTGGCTGTTACACTACATTAAAATCAAAATGTTTTTCCTGATCAACTAATATTTTTATTCCAAATTACTACAATTTTTTAAGCTATAAACAACTTTACAATTATAGGAATTGTGAAAACAGAAAAAAGAGTTGATATAAATACAATTTGAGAAGATAATTCGGCATTGCCTCCGTATTCTTCTGCTAAAATTGCACTGTTAGCTGCAACTGGCATAGCACTTATGAGAATAGGAATTCCTAAAAGCAAATAATCGTCAATAAAATTTCTCATTATTAACCATACTATAAATGGAATGAACAGAAGTCTTAATGCAGTAATTAAATAAACTCTGACATTTCCAAAAATAGTTTTTAATTTTGTTTTTGCCAATAAAGAACCTATAACAATCATTGAAAGGGGTGTAGTTACATCACCAAGTAATTTTAATGTTCCCGAAACTGCGTAAGGTAATTTTATAGAAAAAATAAAAATAAAAAAACCTATAAAAACAGAAATTATTCCTGGATTTAAAATCATTTTTTTGTTTATTTTTATTTTTTCATTATCTTTTTGAATTAAATACATTATGCCTAAAGTAAAAACTAAAAAATTAAATGGTAAATTATAAATTGCTGTATAGAATATTCCTTCTTCTCCAAAGACTGCCCTAACAACAGGGTATCCCATAAAAACAGTATTGGAAAATACTAAAGCAAATCTAAATACACCTATTTCATCATTTTTTGATTTTAGGATTTTAGGCACAAAAAAAGATAAAAAGATTGTAAATAAATATATAAAAAATGAAATAATAAGTATTTTACCGCTTTTTAGAAGAGAATCAAAAGAAAAAGGCATTTGCATACTTTCTATTATCATTGCTGGCAAAGTAACTTTTAAAACGAAATCTGTAATTCCTTTTGTAAGAGGTTGAGTAATTATATTTAATTTTCTACAAATATATCCTACAATTAAAAGAAAAAAAAGTATAAGTATTTGATTAAAAACTAATTCGTAATTCATATTTTTCTCCTAGTTAAATTATTTTATTTACTCAAATAAACAATGTTTGAAATATCATCAAAATTTATTATATCAGCAAATCAATAAAAAATTATTGATTCTATGTAAAATGTCTGATTATAAGATAATTGAAAGGGTATAAAAAAGTTTGAGCAATCTTTTCGAATTGCTCAAACTATAATTTTTAAGTTTTTTCTTTTTAGTTTTCTGTTTTCTAACTTTAAATTATTTGAACATTTATTTTAGATATTTCTGAAGAAATATTAAAATAACAAATAAATTCTGCATCTGAATAATTTGAAGAAATATAAGTTCCGTCATCTCTTTGCTCAAGCCCTTCAAAAGTTTTGAAATTCAACTCCCCTTTTTGGCTTAAAACGATTCCCACGTTATGCGGAAGTTTTAAAGAAACAGAAGTTATTTCTAAATCTGCATCTATTACGGAATCTATTTTATCCGAAGGTATTATAACTAATTTAGAGGCTGTCATTTTTAAATTGAGTTCTCTAAATTTTATATCCCTCATATCTAAAAAGACATCGCAAACATTATAAATTCCAACTAATGAATATTCTTTCTCTTTATTTAATTTAATATTTATCTGTGCTCTTTCTGGTATTTTTATATTTGAAACTTTCAGTTTATTTGATAAAATTATATCTTTTGATTCCCATTTAAAACTTTTCTTAAATATGTCCTTGTCTGATAACGCTCTTATTTTCACTGCTTCTTCTATATTAGATACATTTAAAGATAATTTAGTCCAATCAAAATCAGTTTCTATATCATATTTTTTTATTAAAGAATTGTCCGGAACGTCGGCTTCAAATTTTTCTTCTTTTTCTTCTGGGTTTTTATTAAATTTAAATCTAATTGCTCCTTTAAAAAATAACATATAAATCCCTTCTCCGACTAAATAAGAAGCAATAAGCAAAAGTATTATCTGCCAAAAAGTTAACGTTTTAGGCAACACTTTAAAAGCATCCAATATCAATATAGTTCCGAATATTAAAGAACCTATTTGATCATTTTTAGGTTTTTTGAATATTTTCAGACCTTCCGCTATAAAAATAAGCCCAAAAATAATTTCTAAAACTACTAAAAAACCTATACTTACATTAAATACAATCCCCATTAATAATATAATACCTATTATTATTAATATTAAGCCATTTTTCATTTATTATTCCCCCTTGCTGGTATAAAAGAAGAAATTCCGGCGGCAATTAAATATGTTCCGATTAAAACTAAAATAATTTCTAAAAAAGAGAATCGAATATTAAAAAGATTTAAAGAAGAAAAAATTAATAATATTCCCGAACTAACTCCAAATAAAAAGTTTTTAAAAATTTTTCTAAATTTTGTCTTTTTCTTATTTGTTGAATAATTAATAGTGCTTTTTGTAATTTTTCTTACAAATTCAGGAACTTCTTTATCATTAAGTGCGTCAGTAACTTCTTCTAATGTTTCTTCTAATTCATTTTCATCTTCATTAAAAATCTTTTCTATGTTTTTTCCATTTATTCTAACACTTCCACTAAAAAATCTCTTATGAGGAAACATTCCTGTTATTAATAAAAAACTTCCCAATATCAATTCAACATTTCTCCAAAATTCTAATCTAAACCCTTCAAGAAAAATATTTAAAAATATCACTACTCCTATAAGCAAAAATATTAAAGAAAATTTTTTCATTCAATTCCCCGCCTTTCTAAAAATTTATTTGCTTCTTCTTCATTGTATCCACATTCTATTAACAGTTCCAAAGCAAACTCTTTAGATATCTTTCCATTTTTTAATAGTTCAGTTATTTTAATTTCTTCTTCAGTTAATAATTCAGTATTTTTAATTTTTTCTTTTATTTTTTCTTCATCATATTTTTCTTCATCATATTTTTCTTTTGCTTCAATTGATTGAATATATAAATCTCCAGACGTAGATTTTATAATAATATTTCTATTTTCTCCAGTTTTGTAATCTATTGGAATATTACTTTTTACACTTCCCAATATCTTCTTTTGCAAATTTATAGGTTCGTTTCCTTCTACTTTTATTTTAGTGTCTCCTGATACTAAATGTAATTCCAATAATTCAAAAGTTTTTTTCAAAGAATCTATTTTAAAGTCTCCAGATACCGATTTGCCTTTAAAATGGTTAAAAGAACTCTGAGAAGATCTAAAATCACCACTTGTAAGTTTAACAGAAGTTTTGGGCATAATTGAATTATTAATCATAAAATCTCCTGATACAGATTTAAAATAAGATTTTTTTATTTCACTATCATTAATAACTGTATCTCCAGATACTGTTATTAAAATAAACTCGTTAAGATTAATTTTATCCATAGAGACATCTCCAGATACTGAAGAAATTTCTAAATCTTCTATTTCATCTCCTAAATAAATTTTTATATAACTATTATCAGAAAAAAATGTATTAAAGGAAAATATTTTTGAAAATATACCTGTTTTTTCGTAATTAATAGTAATCGTGTTTTCTACAGAATTATGTTCATGTTCCAAAAAAGCTTTTTCTGGCAAATTATATTCTATATAAGTTTTGTCCGCTTTCTCAATTTTTAAATCACATCCAAAATCTTTAACTTTTATAATAAGTTTTTTTAAAGAAATTAAATCAAGCCTCTTCATAAAGCCCCTCCTCTCATTCTGAATATATTTTAATCAACTGACCGTTATTTCCAACAACTTCTATAATATCTTCAAACGAATCTTCCAATAATAATTTCATGTTTGTTTTCATATCTTTTATTTGCTGATCTGAAAATTCATCACTAAAAACATTATCTGGTATAAACTTTGTTCCAAGTTTTGCGAAAGAAATAGGAAGCTTTATATTAAAATTTTTTTTACCATCACTATTATTTTCACTTTTTATTATCAGATATTTCTTTTTTGCAGCCATTTTCTCTTCTTTGATAGATTCATTATTGTTATTATTATTGTTATCTACAAGTGTCGAAATTATATCTAAAGTATCTTCAAAAGAGATTTTTTCATTTTTGAATAACGTAAGTATTTTTGCTAATTCTTCTCTCATAATATACCTCCTCCAAATCACTAAGATCTATATTTTTTTAAAATTTCTTTAGCTTCTTCAGGTGTGATTTCACCATTTTCAATCTTTTCTAAGATTTTGAGTGTCTTTGCTCTACTATCATCTTCAGTTTCATAACCCATGGCTCTAACTAAATCTTCTAATCTGGCTTTGGCAGTAGGATAAGAAACACCTATTTCTTTTTGTAATTCAGATAAATTTCCTCTCGTTCTAATAAAAACTTTTAAAAAAACTAGTTGTTCATCATTTAATGATGCAAATTCTTCGATTGGAAATTCACCAGAAATAGCTGTTTCGCATCTTTCGCATTTGTATTTTATTATTTTTAAAGTCCCGCCACATACCGGACATGTGGACAATCTTCTTTTTACCATAAAAATTCCTCCTTTTTTTGTTCTTAATTAAAATTATACTCCAAAACTTTAAAAAAGTCAACTAATAAATTAAAATTTTTATAATTTTTTTAATTAAAAATGCAATATTTTTAATTTGCTGATTTAAAATAATTTAAATTATTAAATTAGATTTTTTTCTTTTCGCAAAAAAATATATTTTATTTAAAGAAAAAAAATATTTTATTTACTTAAAATTGACTTTTTAAATCATAAATATAATTTTAATTTGATATAATAAGTAAGGATTATCTAAATCAAATTAATTTGGAGGTTTCAATTGTGACTACTGATAAATATAAGTTTTTAAGCGAAAGTGTTATATACGAAATTTTTGTAAGAAATTATAGCAATGCCGGCACATTTAATGAGATATATAATGATTTAGACAGAATAAAAAAACTCGGAGCAAACATAATCTGGTTTATGCCTTTAAACCCAAATGGAAAATTTGGTAAAAAAGGAGGTCATGGAAGCCCTTATTCAATAAGTGATTATTTTACAATAAATCCTGAATATGGAAACGAAAAACAGTTTTCAGATATTTGCGAAAAAGCACATGATCTTGATATGAAAGTTTTAATCGATGTTGTTTTTAACCACACTTCTATGGATTCTGTTTTGTTAAAGTCTAATCCAGAATGGTTTTTAAAAGATGAAAACGGAAATTTTACAAGGAAATTTAAAGATTGGAATGATATTTATGATCTTGATTTTTCTAATTTAGATTTATGGGATTATTTAGTAGATATTTTAAAAAAGTGGATTGATTTTGGCGTAGATGGTTTTAGATGTGATGTTGCCCCTATGATTCCTTTAGAGTTTTGGAAATATGCTATAAATAAAATTGGAGAATATTCTTCAAAATCTATAATATGGTTAGCTGAAAGTGTTCATAAAAGTTTTATTAAATTTTTGAGAGATAAAGGATTTGAAGCTTCTTCCGATACTGAATTACATCAAATTTTTGATATAACTTATGATTACGACGGTTTTGAAATTTTACAAAAATATTTCTCGGGAAATGCTTTACTGAATGATTATGTAAATTATTTATTTATTCAGGAAACTCTATACACTAAGAATTCTTTAAAACTTCGTTTTCTCGAAAACCATGATTGCGAAAGAATATCTAGTATTTTTGAAGGAAAAAACAAGTTAAAAAATTGGTCTTTATTTTTTATGCTTTTGCCTGGAACTCCTCTAATTTATATGGGACAAGAATTAATGATTAATAAATTACCCAACTTATTTGAAAAAAATTCAGTAAGATGGAACGAGGGCGATTATGAGTTTTTGAATTATTATAAAAAAATTATTTCTATTTCAAAAGAAATAAAAAAGAATTGCAAGTTTTTTAAAACATCTTTCATTACAAATGGGATTCTCAAAATAGATTGGGAAGGTGAAGAAAATTATACTGCTATACTAAATTTAGAAGATAAATCTGGTATTTTAGAAACCAATTTAAATATTTCGGGAATCGATTTAATAACAGGAGAAAATTTTGCTATAGAAAATATTTTCAATATAAATAAAAATCCTATAATTTTGAAACTATAATTAAAATTTTTATGTTATAATAATATAAATAATCTATAGGAAGGTGTTCAAAATGGGTTTTTTTGATAAATTAAAAAATGGTCTGGCAAAAGCACGAGAAAACGTTTTTGGTAGTATAAAAACTTTATTTTCAGGAAAAATTCTTGACGACGAATTACTTGAAGAACTTGAAGAGTTATTGATAACTTCAGATATGGGAATGGAAACTACCAATAATATATTATCAGAATTAAAAAAACGTTATAAAAAAGACAAAACAGAAGATTCTCTGATACTTCTTAGAGATATAATGGTAGAAAATCTTAGTAGCGAAGAATTTGTTGAAAAACCAATTAATAAACCTCACGTTATTTTTGTTGTTGGGGTAAATGGAAGCGGAAAAACGACATCTATAGCAAAAATATCTAATAGATATATAAAAGATGGTAAGACTGTAGTTATAGCTGCAGCTGATACTTTTAGAGCAGCTGCTATAGAGCAAATTAAACATTGGGGAGAAAAAGTAGGTGCAACGGTCATTTCCCATACGAAAGGTTCTGATGCGGCTTCTGTGGCTTATGATTCTTTAATTCATGCTAAATCAAAGAATAAAGATATCGTTATAATTGATACTGCCGGAAGACTTCACACAAATTCAAATTTAATGGAAGAAATGAAAAAAATAAAAAGAGTCATTTCTAAAGAGCTTCCTAATGCTCCTCATGAAACACTTTTAGTAATAGATGGAACTACAGGACAAAATGGTATTGCACAAGCTAAACTTTTTAAAGAAGCAGTAGATGTTTCGGGAATTATTTTAACGAAACTTGATGGAACTGCAAAAGGCGGGGTTGCATTTTCTATTTATACTCAATTAGGTATACCTATAAAAATGATCGCTGTCGGAGAAAAAGAGGATGATTATCAAATGTTTGATCCTAAAATGTATTGTGACGCTTTGTTAGGAATTGAGGAAAAACAATGAAAGAATTTTGGTATGATATTTCTGAATGTCCTTTCTGCAAAAACCATATTGAGCATGCAAAAGTATCCACAACTGCTGAAAAAGTATCCAAATATGACCAAGACCTAAAACCGGTTTATTCTGGTCCTAACGTCTTAAAGTTTTCTATAGTTACTTGTCCGAAATGTAATTTCACTTTCAATATTAACGATATGAAAATTTATGAAAAATATCTTTCAAGTTTTAAAACATACAGGGAAAAGATAGAGGTTTTTTTGAAATCTCTTGACAGCAAAACAATACCAGTGATTGATAATTCTGAAAGAAAAAGTGATTTTTTTTATTCACAACAACTTATAATAAATGCTGAAATAATGGCAATTTTTGAACGACCTCTGGATAGTGCTAAAGCTTTGCTAAAACTTTCATGGCTTTATCGTGAAAATGGAGAAGAAAATAAAGAATTAAAAATTCTTAATGATGTGTTGTATTTAGCAGAAACGTTTTTCTCTAAAGCAGAAACTGATGCTGAAACTATTTTTGCTTTATTTTATCCAGGTTATATTCATTACAGATTTGGCAGAAAAAAAGAAGCTGCTTCTTTTTTTGATAAACTTAGAAGAATGTACGGTAATTCTACAAATCCATATATAAAAGCAGCAAAAACTTTGAGGAGTGAGTTATCTTGAAAAAAAGTGTGTACTTGTTAATTTTTTTATTTATTTTTATCTTTTCGGGTTGTACTATATTTCAAGAAAAACCAGAAACACCTAAAGTTCCTGTAGATGAATTTGAAATATTTAAAAAAGAAATACAAAAAGAAATTAACGATTTAAACAATATGTTTTTTTCATTAGAATCAAGAATTTTAAGGGCAGAAAATAATTTAAATGACTTAACAGAAAGAGTTTATAGAATAAGAACCGCTAATAATTTTGAAGAAGATTTTATAAAAGAATCAAGAGACTCTTTTTCCTCAATAAAAAATAGATTAGAAAATTTAGAATCTCTCATTTTTGAAAACACCAGTAATTTTAGCGAAAAAAATCAGACTTATTCATATTTTTCCGATTTCACTACAAAAGAAGATTTTGCAATGTTAAATACAAAAATTGATTTTTTTGAAAATTCTTTAGATTCTCTTTTAAAAGATATAGAAAAACTGGAAAAAAGTGTAGAGGTTGTTCAAACAATTTCTGTTCCATCAGATTTGATAAAAAGAATAGAAACTTTAGAGTTTAGTAGCAACGAAATGGAGAAATTATATTCAGCAATAATAAGAAATACTGAAAATTTAGGAGACGAAATTTCTAATTTAAAAAAAGCTCAAAATAATTTTTCTGCATATATAGAAAATGTAATATTTAAAGAAGATATTTCTACTATTTATGAAAGCTTTAATAATTTGAATCAAAGATTAAATGAAATGGAAAAAATTTATGAAGAATCTGATTTTTATTTTCTTCAGAACGGTAATTTAAAAGAATTAATTGAAAAACAATTTAGCAACTACAATTTTGAATCAGTAATTTCTAGCATGGTCCAATATCAAACAGAGCAAGCTGTATCAAAATTTTATTATAAAACAGAATCAGATAGTATTTTAAGAATATCTGAATTAGAAAAAAATGTTACAGAATTACGAAAAAATTATAATAATTTAAATTATGATTTTCAAAAAATCCTTACAAGGCCTGAAAATTCTTTTAATGAAAGGTACGGATCTTTAATAAATGATTTTGAAAAACGAGTTAATACACTTTTATTTTCTCTTGGGGATGCACATTTTCAAAATATTTTTGAAAATAAAAATGAAATACTTTACGAAGTAAAATCTGGAGATACTTTAAGCGGTATTTCTGTAGCGTTTGATTTAGGAAAAAATGGTGTTCAACTAATTATGGCCGCTAATGATATTACTAACGCCAATTCTTTAAGGGTAGGACAAAAACTTATAATTCCTATTAATAACATAGAAAATTATATTAACTGGCCTTTAAACTCTACAAAACCTGTAGAATTTGATAGGATTGTAGTTAAGTTTGGCGAAAGAATAGGCACTGGTATTTCAAGTGGTATAGGAATAATTCCAAATAATGATGAAAGATTGTACCCTATTCTACCTGGGAAAATTATTGAAACTGGTTTAACTCAAAATAATAAATGGTTTGTAAAAATAGATCACGGTAATTCCATAACAAGTGTTTCTTCTGGAATGGAAACTTTATATGTAGGTAATGGTTCGTGGGTAGGCACAAATACAGACTTAGGTCTAGTTAAAAAAGATGAATTAATATTAATAGAGCTTTGGAAAGCGGGAGAACCTAAAGATCCTTTAAAATTATTTTTCAGAACTTCTGGTTCTTATGTGGCTACTTATTATACTGAGTGGGATGATAAATTAGTTCATGACCCTACTTTTAGATTAACTTTTTCAGGTAAAAAACCCGAATCATGGAGATCTATTGCGGCTGATCCTTCAGTTCTTCCTATTGGTACTGTTGTATATATTCCTGAACTTTCGGATAAACCAAATAAAGGTTTTTTTGTAGTAGAAGATACCGGCGGAAAAATTATAGGAAATAAAATTGATATTTATGTTAACGATGTTAGACTTGCCCAATTAAAAGAAAATGTTTCTATTTATATAGTTGGAATTTTATGATCTGATAAAATATTGTCCATAATTATTAGGAGGACTTAAAATGGGATTAACAGTTAAAAGTAGTTATGCTCTTAAAGCTTTATTTGAATTAGCTTCACTTAATACTGAAGGGGTTAAAAAAGTTTCAATTGCAGAGTTATCGGAAAGACAACATATTCCTAAAGATTTTTTAGAAAAAATTTTCAGTGAATTAAGAGAAGCGGGAATTTTGAAATCTATTCGTGGAAGGTATGGAGGATACGTTCTTATAAAATCTCCAGAATCTTTAAAAATAAGTGAAATAGTTAATGTTCTCGACAAACCTTTTCAATCATATGAGTGTATTGAAGGGCAATGTAAGGTTGATGCAAATTGTGCCGTTGAATTCGTTTGGAAAAGAGTTCATAATGCAATGATGATTGAATTAAATAAAATGACTTTGGCGGATGTTATAAAAAATGGAAAAATTTTACTTAAAAGTTCAGAAGGTGATCAAAAATATAATGAAAAATAAAAAAGTTTTAATGTTAATGAGTGGCGGAGTAGACAGTTCTGTTGCTGCTCAAAAAATTATAGAAGAAGGTTATGAGATTGTTGGGATACATTTTAAAACTGTTGATGATATAATATTTTCTTTAATTCCAGAAAAAACTAAAGTTTGTTGCAGCCCTTCAGATACTGCGGATGCTTTTAAGGTCGCTAAAAATTTAGGAATTAAAGATTTTAGAGTGGTAGATATTAAAGAAGATTTTAAGATAAAAGTTATTGATTATTTTATTAATGAGTATAAAAGCGGAAGAACTCCTAACCCTTGTATAATATGCAATAGATTTTTTAAGTTTGGAAAAGCTTTAGAAATAGCAGAAGAAATAGGTGCTGATTATGTTTCTTCAGGCCATTATGTTTTAAATGAATATTCAAAAAAATACAATTGCAATGTTTTAAGAAAAGGTGTTGATAAATATAAAGATCAGTCTTATTTTTTATCAATGATAAAAAAGGAATATCTTAAAAAACTTTATTTTCCACTTGGAAAATTGACTAAAGACGAAATAAGAAAAACTGCTAAAGATATGGAAATAATTGTTGCAGATAAACCCGATAGTCAAGAACTGTGTTTCATACCAGACAATGATTATAAGAGGTATTTGAGAGATTCTGGTTTAGAAAATGTAGAAGGCAAGGTGTTTAATTTAGACGGAGAACATATAGGCAATCATTCTGGTTATACTAATTATACCATTGGTCAAAGAGCTGGAATTAATTATTTTAAATCAGCGGGAGTAAAATTACACGTTCTTTCAATTAATCCCATAAAAAACACTATAATTGTTGCTCCTACAGAAAAACTTTATACTAAATATTTAAAAGCTTATAATTTAAACACTTTTGTTGACTTTGAAGAAGTATCAGGAAGTTGCAGAATAAGAAAATCAAATGAAGAAAAACCTGCTTTAATAAGAAAATCAAATGATAACGAAGTGGAAGTTTTCTTTCAAGAAGATATTTTCGCTGTTACCCCCGGTCAATTTGCTGTTTTCTATGACGAAGCTGGTTTTATATTGGGCTCGGGCATTATAAAATAAAAGATGTTTTTCATTAAAATATAACAATAACTTAATTGACATATCTTTTTTTTATCTGTTATAATGTAATTACCTTTTACTCAGTTTTGGGGATTGCCGCCTTAAACTTGGTTAGAGGAATATTAAATTTTGGAGGTATTATAAAATGGCTAGAGGTTTAGACTTAGAAAGAAAAGAAGAAATTATTCAAGAGTTTCAAATCAATGAAAAAGATACAGGCTCTATTGAAGTTCAAGTTGCTCTTGTAACTGCAAGAATAAAACATATTACTGATCATTTAAAAAAACATCCTAAAGATTTTCATTCAAGAAAAGGTCTTATGACAATGGTTGGTAAAAGAAGAAAAATGTTGAAGTATATCAAAAAAGAAAAACCTGAACTTTATCAAGAAATTACAAAAAAATTAGGAATAAGATCAAAAATATAAACTTACTAAACGGGGCTAATAAAAATGCCCCGTTTTCTATACTTTTTTAATAAAATATGGTAAAATATATTGAAATGAAATTTATAAAAGAGGTGAATTAAATGCTGGAATATAAAATTTGGGAAAAAGAGATCTTTGGTAGAAAATTAAAAATAGAAAATGGGAAAATGGCAAAACAATCTCATGGTTCAATTTATTTAACTTTTAATGAATCTTCACTACTAATAACGGTTAATGCTTCTGAAAATGCTAAAATTGGGATTGATTTTTTACCTTTAACAGTAGAATTTCAAGAAAAATATTATGCAGTTGGAAAGATTCCGGGTGGTTTTTTAAAAAGAGAAAACAGACCAAGCGAAGAAGCTATTTTATCTTCAAGACTTACTGATAGACCTATAAGACCTTTATTCCCTAAAAATTTTCGTAATGAAATTCAAGTTATATCAACTGTTTTATCTATGCTTAGCGATGATAGCATTGAAACTTGGAGTATAACAGGAGCTTCTTTAGCCTTAAATATCTCTCCTATTCCTTTTAAAGGAGTTGTTTCGGCTGTTAGAGTAGGATATATTGCAGGGAATTTTGTCGCTTTTCCTACAGAAGAACAATTAAAAAATTCTGAAATAGATATAGTTGTTGCTGGAACCAAAGAGGCTGTAACAATGGTTGAAGGAGAATCTTTAGAAGTATCTGAAAAAATTATGGTAGATGCTTTATTTTTTGCTCATGATTGTATAAAAGAGCTTATTTCATTCCAAGAAGAAGTTATTTCGAATTTTAACATTGAAAAATGGGAAGTTGAAGAAATAGAAGAACCTAAAGAATTTATAGAAGATTTTAAAAAACTAATTAATAAAGAAGAACTTATAAAAAGAATGTTAGTTATTGGTAAAAAAAATAAAGACAAACAGATAAGCGAGTTTAAAAAATCTGTTTTTAGTCAATTTGAAGAATTATATCTTGAAAAATGGGGAGAAAGTTTTTATA
>Ga0334890_1002130_pt1 | contig 23716 bp, 17 predicted proteins | sample GraSluR1_MG_3_FD_207220 | JGI IMG/M metagenome (GOLD analysis project Ga0334890, IMG submission 207220) | Sludge microbial communities from methane-producing bioreactor in Wageningen University, Netherlands - Granular Sludge_31_08-R1 | ecosystem: Engineered > Bioreactor > Anaerobic >... | reverse complement strand
GCATCGTCTTCTTCTCCCTGGGAGAGATGCTGACCGGGCCCAAGAAGAACCAGTACCTCGGCCTGATCGCGCCGCCCGGCAAGAAGGGCCTGTACCTGGGGTACGTGAACATTCCGGTGGGCATCGGGCTGTTCGTCGGCTCGTGGGTTGCCGGCTTCGTCTACGACCGCTACGGCGAGAAGGCCTCGCTGGCCCTGAAGTACATGGCGGATCGCCCCGCGCTGGTGGCCCAGGCCGCCCGCGCCACAGAGTGGGGCGATTCGCTGGAACTCCTCCCGGACCTGCTCCAGGTGGACGGCAACGAGGCCTTTGGCCAGGTCTGCGCGCGGGAGAGCCAGGCGCCGGACGCCATGACCGACCGACTGCGGGCCACCTTCCGCTACGACGCCGGGCAGATCACCAACCTGGCCCTCCAGCATCTCGCGCTGCATTCGGACCGCCGGGCAAAGACCTTCCAGGAACTGGCGTCGGCCATCGAGAAAACCAAGGACGCATCCGCCTTCGACCGCGCCGACGCCGAGAAACTCCGCCGTGATGCCGAGCGGAAAGACGGATCAGACCCCGTCGGGATCGCCCGCTTCGTGCATCTGCTTCCCAAGGCGTCGGGGGTGAACCGAGCCGATGCGTTCGTCATGGCACGCGACGCGCTGATGAAAGAGCGGACGGACGCAGCGACGTTGGATGACGCCGCCGTGAAGGAACATCTGTGGGCCCGGTTCGGCGATGATCCGGCCACGTTGAACAACCTCGCCCTGCAGTATCTGGCCCAGGGAACCTCCGCTCTGGACGCGCCGGTCGCGGCACTGCTGGCCGAAGCACAGGCGCTGCCCGTAAAGGCCCGCGTCGAACTCATCGAGAAGCGGGTGGGCATCGGACGAACCAAATCGTTCGCCGCGCTGAGCCGCGCGTGCGGCGCCGACGACGCCCAAATCGATGCAGTGCTCGCGACACAGAACGTGCCGGACGCCGTACCGGATGCCGCCCTGTACGTGTACCTGATGGAGAAGCCGCACTACCAGTTCCTGATCGCGGCCACAACAGACTGGGAGAGGAACACGCAGCTCCTGCGCGAACTGATCGAACCGGACCCGCAGGCGATTCAGGCCGTTCTGCAAGCGTTTGCCAACGAAGGATGGGCGACTCGGGCGTCCGAAGCGTTCTTCCGGCTCTTCCAAAGCCCGGTGCCGGAAGAGGAGTCGGCATCCGGCATTCCCTTCGCCCGGCTGGCCCGCAAGCCCGAGATCATTCGAGCGGCCTTCGCCGGCAAGGACTGGTCCCGGTCGCCGGAGCAGGCGGCCCGTCTGCTGCGGCTGAACCCCTTCGAGGCCCGCGCCCGGGCGGCTGCGGAAATCAACGGCGCGGCGAACGCAACCACCCGCCTGCTCTGGACCACGTATGACCCGCAGTACAAGGTCTGGCTCCCCTTCGCGGCCATCGGCGTAGTGGCCATGATCGCCCTGGCCATCTTCGGCCAGATGGCCAAACGATGGGCGGATATGAACGCCTGAGCCGCCACCGCCTGGCGGCGCGCAGAAGATGGACTCCTTACGGCGCCCACACGTGGAGGGTATTGCCTTCCTGCAGCACCAGTCCCACGTCGCACAGCACCGTCCGGCGCACCCGTTCGAACTCGCCCAGCTCCAGCACGCCGCCGACCGCCGCCGGCCGGCCCCCCTCCGCCAGATCGAAGAAGTACGCCTTGAATCCCTCACGCCTGGCCCGCCCGGGCCAATGAACGGCCACCACGTGCCGCTCGGCAACGAACCGGTCCTGGAAGTTCGGACGTTCCACCCCGCTCAGCTCCCAGAGCAGTCGACCGTCCAGATTGTCCACCTCGCACACCTGACGCTCCGACGTCAGGAGCAGTCGCCCGTCCACCAGGTGCGCCCGTGGGGCGTCGAAGGCGCCGCGCACCGGTGACGGGGCCGACCAGATCGGGCGGCCGTTGTCCAGGCTCACTTTCTCCAGCAACCCCGACGCCGTGGCAAAGCAGAGGCCGTCCACGTCTGCGCACACCGTGGCGGGGAGCACCACGCGGTCCAGCCTCCGCTGCCAGAGCAACTGGCCCGAAGACACGTCAAAGGCGCAGAGATTCCGCGGCGTCACCGCAATGGCCTTGCCGTCCAGCGACAGGGCGGAAGCGACAACGACCTCGTTGACCGGCGGACGAAGCTGCCGGCCCCGATCCCCGGTTTGAGCATCCAGCACCTCGAGCACCGGCCGGCCCAGGCGCGCCGCCCGCACGATGACCCACGCCTCGGACATGTTCACGTCGCCGACCGCTTCGCCCTCAATCTGCCGGCGCCAGACCACGCGCCCGTCGCGCACGTCCAGGCACACGGTCTGTCCGTCCTCCTGCACGCAGACCAGCCGGTCGTTTCCGTATCCGAACGCACGAAATTCCGTGAACTGCTCGTGATCGGTGTTCGGATCCAGCAGGTCGGCCGGGTACACCCCATAGCTCCAGCGCACGGTCCCTGTGGAAGCGTCCACGGCCAGCACCTGGTGCCGCGTGGCCACAACCGCCACGTCGTCCGTGGCCAGCAGCAGCTCCGGCGCCATCCGGCAGGGCGCGGGCGTGGGCCAGACGGGTTGATTCCCGGCGCCGAAGGCCTGGATGCCGGATTCCACAAAGACGTAATACTGCCGCCAGGACGCCCGCCGCGTGTCGGTGAAGCGCGGGGCCAGCAGCGTCAGTTCCGACAAGAACGTGCGGGGAGCCAGAGCGATCAACGGCGGACCCAGGGCCGGCCGCGGCGGTTCCAACGGTCCCCACTGCGCATGCAGGCGATCGCGGCACACGGCGAAGTCGAGCCGCTCTCCGTCGACCTCGAACCGGTACAACGGAAACTGCCGGGCGCCCCGGACCATCCAGCGGAACGCCGATTCGTGCCGCCCATCCTGCACGTACGCATCCGCCAGCGCCCGGATCACCGCGGGCGTGTCCACCGTCGTCGCGTAGCGGGCCAGCGCCGCGCGAAACGCCTCTGCCGCACCGGTCGCGTCGCCCTGGCCCGCCAGCCGGCGCCCCTTCTCCACCAGCGCCACCCCGGCCGCCTGCGAATTCGGATACGTGTCCGTCACGCGATCGAGCAGCCCGACCTCTCCCGTGCGATCGGCCGCCGCCAGAAGCTCCCGGGCCTCGCGCTCACACGCGGCGTACACGTCCGGGCCGTGCCATTCCATCAGTCGGGCAACGTGCCGCCGGGCCAGCTCGCCGGCCGGCTCCGACGCCGCCGACACGTGCTCACGCAGCGAGCGATCGGCGATCACCTGCTGGTACAGCGCCACGGCCTCCCGGATCCGGCCCGCAGATTCATCCCACGCCGCCTGTGTCAATCGCCGGCGAACGTGAGCATCCACATCGGGCGGCGTCTCGGTCGCGACCGCGAAGAGTCGGCTCAACACGACCGGGTCCACGCCTTCGCGACTCTGCAACCTGGCCGCAAAACGCAGACTGTCCTCGAACAGACGGCGCTTCACATCCGCACGCATGGGTCCGGCAAACCCGCCGGCCCGACGAACCGCCTCCTCCACCGCCGCCGCGCCCTCCCCGTCGCGACCCAGCCGAAATGCAACGTCCGCCAGATCCAACGCGGCGCCGGGATCCTGCGGACGCGCATGGAACTCCGCCTCATGCCGGGCCCACACGTCCGCCCGCCGCGCGTAGACACGCACGCCGTCGAACGCGGCCACCACCAGTTGATCCGGCATCGGCAGCAGGTTGCCGCCCAGCCCCTCGTCCCACGCAACCGATTTCAGGTCACCCGCCGCCAAGTCCACTCGGCAGAGGCCGGCACTCGTCGGAATGAGCAACTCCGTTTCCGTCAGCGCCGCATAGCCTGTAATCTCCGCCTCTGCCGGCCACGGCGCCGTCCACATCAGGGCCGCTTCAGCCAGGTCGTAGCAGAACGCCCCGGCCGCCCCGAGCCCGTACAGCCGCGACCCGCGAACACTCACCACCGCCCTGGCGTCGGCAAGCTCGCTCCGCGGAACAGACCGCACCAGCCCGCCGTCGGAGCGGTCCAGCACCAGGAGGCTCTCGCAATCCAACGGCAGCGCGATCAATCGATCCGGGACCGCGAACACGGGATTGAACTGCCACCCGCCCGCGACTTCGGCACGAGCCCCCTGGCCGCGGCCCCACTCCCGCCGCGACAGCGTGTCGTACGCGTGAACCCAGCGGACCTTTCCCCGATGCGGGCACACCGCCGCGACCACACCCAGACTGCTCTCCACGTACAGGACCCCGTCCACTAGGCTCGGAATGGACGTCGTGTTGCGCTGCCGGCCATACTCGCCCGTGGACGCACCGCACAGGTGCGCCCGGGACATCCGCCGGCCCGTCTCGGCGTCAAACCGGCAGAGAATCGCATCCTCAAAACCGAACGATCGCTGCCGCCGCACCACGACGTACACATTCCCGCCCGTCACCAGCGGCGCTCCGTCGAATCGCACCTCAACGAAGCCCTCGGCCAGGTCCGCCCCGTCGGCCCACCAAAGCTCCCGCCCGTCGTCCGCGTGAAGGCAAACCAATCGGCTGACGTGCGGCCGCTCGAGCCCGACGCCCCAGCCGATGTCCGGCTCCGCGTGGATCACCGCGTACACGCGATCGCCCGCGGCACACGGCGCGGACCAGGGTACGGAGCGGCGCAGCGAGCCCCACGACTCCGCGAAATCCGCCGGCACCCCCCGGTACCGCCAGAGGAGCCGGCCCGTGCGCGCATCCGCCGCCCAGACGGACGATCCGTCCGCCACCGTCAGGCGTCCGTCTGTCACGATGGGAAACGCCACGCTCGCCGCCGAGTCGTGATTGATGTCCTCGGTGGCCGCATCTGAACCTCCGGATGCGTGAAAGAGAAGACCGAGATCATCCGGATCAAATGCAACCGCGCGATCGCGGGCCGGACCGCCGCCGTACGCCGGCCAGTCGAAAGCGTGTTCCGCGGCCGTTTGCGGTCGAAACGCGGAAAGGCACTGCTCCACGACGGACGCCAGCGGCTGCACGTTGCCCAACCACCGGACGTTTGAGGCGCCGTCCTGCACCTCTTCCACGGTCTGCCGGGCGGCCTCGCTCTGACCCATCAGGGCCAGGGTGACCGCCAGCCGCGGCGCCATCGTCTCGCGGAGCGAAGCGCGGTCCGGGTGCAGATCCAGCAGGCGGCGGTAGATCGACTGCGCCAGCGCGAACTCGCCCGACGAAAGGGCCAGCTCCGCCGCCGTCTCGCCGGTGGCAACGCCCGACTCCGTGCAAAAGTACTCGTCGAAGAGGTCCAGCAGCGCGGGCAGATCGAACCGCACCCCCGCACGCTCCAGGCCTTGTCGAGCCTCGTCTTCGTAGAGCGCACGATAGGCAGCGAGTCCCGCCGGCGGCCACAGGGCCACCGTGCGGCTGACCGCCAGGCGGACCGGTATGTAGAGAGCCGGGCCCGCCCGGACCAGCGTGTCGCCATGTGACCGCGACGCTTCCTGGAGAGTCCGCGCCGCCTGAGACCACTGCTGCACCTCGGCAAGCGACCCGGCCGCCGAGAGAGCTTCACGGGCCTCCAGACTTTCATTGAGGTACGTGTCCGCAACCGCCTCGACCGGCTGCGTGGCCGGCGGCGGTTCATCCGCCCGGGCGGGCACCAGGGCCGCTCCGACCAGCAGCACAGCCGGAAACAAGCAACGACACATCGAATGGAGCCTGTTCATCGAACGGATTTCACTCAACGGCCCGCAACCGGGTCACGCCTCATCATCGGGCCTGTAGGAACTGCCGACCGAGCAGCGGTGCCAGGCGCTTCACCACGTCCGGATTCACCTTGTTCCGGTCGGACCAGATGCCGAGTTCCAGGGCGTGCCACGCATCGCAGTCGGCGACGGGTTCGCGCGCCAGCTTCGCCACCGTGGCCCGGATCAGAGTGATGGCGTTGTCCGTGGCCCGCTTGAGGTTGCCGAGAATTTCCTCCAGAAGCTTCTGACGATCGCCGCCCTCGTGCGGACGCCAGCAGTCGTAGTCGGTCGGCAGGGCGATCAGGGCGTAGGCCATCTCCGCCTCCCGGGCCAGTTTGGCTTCCGGCATGCAGGTCATCCCGATCAGATCACCGCCCCAGCCGCGATGCATGTGCGACTCCGCCTGCGTGGAAAACTGTGGACCCTCCATGCACACGTACGTTCCGCGCGGATGGACCGTCGTGGACACGCTGTCCGCGACGGAGAGAATCACCCGGCGCAGCGCCGGGCAGAACGGCTCGGCAAACTCCACGTGCGCCACCAGCCCTTCGTCAAAGAACGTGCCGGGCCGGCGGAAGGTCTTGTCGATCACCTGGTCGCAAACCACCAGATGACCGGGTTCGATTTCGTCCCGCAGGCTGCCCGTCGCCCCGCTGGCAATCACCGTGTCCACCCCCAGCATCTTGAGCGCGAAGAGGTTCGCGCGGTAGGGGACGGCCGACGGGTTCAACAAGTGTCCGTCCCCGTGACGGTTCAGGAACACGACGTCCGCGTTCTCCCATTTCGCACGGAGGAACGGCCCGCTGGGCCGCCCGAACGGCGTGTCCAGCTCAATCGCGTCGCCCTTCTGGGAGGCGGACAGCGCCGCGCCCAGTCCCGTGCCGCCGATGATGCCGATCATAGGGGGTCCCTTCGGTTTCACGCTCTTCAATGAAGCCAGCCGTCATGGTCTAGCGCGAATGCACGGGCGTCAACCGGGACACAATCTCGGGCATCAGGCCGATCACTTCCCGCACCTCGTCCGGCGTGCTGAACCGGGACAGGCTGAACCGGACCGATCCGTGCGCGTAGCGGGTGTCTACGCCCATCGCCCGCAGCACGTGCGACGGCTCCAGCGACCCGCTGCTGCAGGCCGCACCCGCGGATGCACACACGCCCCGTTCGCTCAACAACAGCAGAATGGTTTCGGCCTGCAGCCCCGCAAACCCGATGTTCGTGGTGTTGCCGATCCGCGGGGCCTCCGCGCCGTTCACCCGGGCCGACGGGACCGCTTCGCAGATCCCGCGTTCCAGCGTGTCGCGCAGATCGCGGGTCCGGTCCGCCTCCGCCGGCCCCTCCCGGACCGCCGCCTCCGCCGCCACCCCCAGCCCGATGATCCCCGGCACGTTCTCCGTTCCCGCCCGAAGGTTTCGCTCCTGCCCGCCGCCGGTCAGCAGCGGCTCGAGCCGGCGTCGTTTCCGGACGTACAGCGCACCGACCCCCTTGGGGCCGTGCAACTTGTGCCCGGATACGCTCAGCAGCGACACCGGGACACGTGACACGTCTATGGGAACCTTCCCCGCGGCCTGTACCGCGTCGACGTGCAAGGGCACTCCGCGATCGAGCGCGATCGCCGCGACGCGATCGATATCGAACAACACCCCCGTTTCGTTGTTCGCCCACATGACAGATAACAGACCCGTGTCCGCCGTCAGCACGGACGCGAGCGCGTCCAGATCCAGCCGACCCAACCCGTCCACCGGCACTGTCTCCACGGGGCGCCCTTCACGCTTCAACCGGTCGGCCAGCTTTCGAACGGCGCTGTGTTCCACGTCCGAGATCACCAGCTTCGGCCGGTCAGATGTTGCGTTGAGTGTACCCCGAACGGCCAAGTGGATGGCCTCCGTCCCACCGCTGGTAAACACGATCTCGCGCGCATCCGACCCGATCAGGGCCGCTACCTGTTCCCGGGCGCACTCGATCCGATGTCGGACACCCTGCCCGAACGCGTGCAGGCTGGAGGGATTGGCATACTGGTCGCGCAGAAACGGCAGCATCGCTTCCACCACCGCCTCCAGCGGCTGCGTCGTTGCGTTGTTGTCGAAGTAGAGATATCGGACCATCCGCCTGATCGTAGCCCCGCCGTCGGCCCGGGACCAGCCGCGGTGCGTTTCCGGTTGAAGGCCGGACCCCGGGTTGTCCGAAAGCCCCGGGGCGGAACTTCACCCGATTCCTTTCGGGCTGCGGTTCAAGACCGCCTGTCCACTGTCCGATAAACACCTGCACGGACCCCGTGCGCCCGGGCACGCAGGCCCGGCACGACCAGGCAACAATGGCAGACGTACTCGATCAAAGCGAAGTGGATGCCCTGCTGGCGGCGATGGACGCCCAGGAGTCGGAGGACGCGCCGATCGACATCGGGCGGCCCGCCCAGACGACGAAGGACGTACGCACGTACGACTTCAAGCGTCCGGAGCGGGTCTCCAAGGACCAGATGCGGGCCCTGGAGAGCATCCACGAAGGCTTCGCCCGAAGCCTGGGCGCCGCCATGTCCGGCCTGCTCCGCACCATCATCGAGGTGCGGGTCGCCACCATCGAACAGCTCACATACAGCGAGTTCATCCACTCGCTGCCCAACCCCACGAACTTCAACCTGCTCAGCGCCGAGCCGCTCGAAGGCCAGATGTGCCTGGAAATCAGCCCGCTGATCATCTACCCCATCATCGACCGGCTGCTCGGCGGCACGAACTCCACGCTCTTCATCCCGCAGCGGCCGCTGACCCTGATCGAACTGAGGCTGGTCGGCCGGATCATCGACCGGGCCCTGAACTGCCTCACCGAGGTCTGGTCAAACCTGGTGCCCGTGAAGTTCAAGCTGATGGAGACGGAAAGCAACCCCCACCTGGTCCAGATCGTCGCCCCGAACGAAGTGGTGGTCGTGATCGGGTTTGAGCTGAAAATGACCCAGCGGGCGGGCACCATGAGCCTCTGCATTCCGTTCAACGTCATCGAGCCGGTGGTGTCCAAGCTGGCCACCCAAGGCTGGCTGGCCTACCAGCGGCGGGCGAACGTCGAGGACCGTTCCCAGGACATCGTGGATTCCCTCCAGGACGCGAAGGTCGACATCACCGTCTACCTGGGTGAAACGGAGGTCACCGTCGGCGAGCTCCTGAGCCTCCAGGCCGGCGACATCATCCAGACCCTCAAGCCCGCCACCTCCGATCTGATTCTCCAGGTGGAAGGCAAGAACAAATTCGCCGGCCGCCTGGGCAAACACAAGGACAGCCGCGCCCTCAAAATCACCCGCACCGCCGAGATCGGCGAAAAACTGTAGCCGTCCCGTACGAAGCCCAGACCATGCTTCCCTTGCCGCGACCCGGTCCGCGCGCTATGCTGCAGCAACCGACATGGAACCGGACTCGACAAACCCGCTTCCCGCAGAGCTTCCGCCGCAGCTTCCGCCGCTGCTGCCGGACGCGCTCGGCGAAGCCCAGCCGTCCATCCCCTGGGCACGGCCCGCGCCGCCGCCCTCCGTCCGCACACCCACGGGATGGGATCTGTTGATCGCCCTCGCGCTGATTTGGGGCTTTGAGCTGGGCGGCGGTTTCGGAATCGGGGTTGCCCTGATGGTGGCGAACCCCGGATCGGACCCAACCGACGTTCTCACGCAGCACCCGGTCCTTATGCTGTCGCTCAGCCTGATATCTCTCGTCTTCGCCGTGGTCGTTGCCTGGTACTTTCTCTGCCGCAAGTACCGCAACCGGATCGCGGAAGAATTCGCCCTCAGGGCGGTCCGGCTCCGGAGCATCCTCGTTTCGATTCTGCTCGCGGTGGGCGGGATGCTGGTGGCTGTGTGCCTGATCGGCGACCAGGAGCCGGGCGATTCGCCGCTGTCGCAGATGGTGAGCACGCCGCTCGGCGCGCTGGCCTTCATGGCCATGGCCGTGATTGTCCCGCCGCTGGAAGAGCTTTACTACCGGGGGTTTCTCTACTCCGTGCTCAAGAAGTACACCGGTACGGTTGCCGCCGTCATCATCGTGTCCGCCTGGTTCGCCGGCATGCACGCATTTCAGTTAGCCGGTGAGTGGACCGGCCTGGCGATCGTGGCCGTCATGGGCACTCTCTGGACGCTTCAGCGATGCCTGACCCGATCGCTGATCCCCTCCATCGTGACGCACTGGCTGTACAACGCGATGGTCGTCTTCGTAGCACCCTTGCTGATTTCACCCTGAGCAGCCCCTGCCGGGTGCGCCGTGACGCACAGATAATTCCGCTCAGGAACTGCCGGATGAATCGAGATTCAGGGCGGCGTCCACCTCCTCCGTGGTCTGACCGGCCGTCACCATGACGCCCTCGACAACCGCATCCTCGTAGCCGGCCAGAGAAAACTCGACGGTGCACGTGCCCGGCGGCAGGCCGAGGACGGTGTACGTACCGTTTTCACCCGTTGCGGTCGACGTGACCTCCACATCCTCCTGATACACCGTGACGGAAACCGCCGGCAGTGGGACACCCTCCGCATCCGTTACCGTGCCCGACACGTTTCCGGTCTGGACCAGGTTGACCATCCGCATCCCGTATGCCGGCCGGAAGAGGAACTCGCGGATTTCGCCCGCGCCGTAGATGTGGCCGCCGGGCACGGGCTGGAACGCCCGGCCCAGATCCACGTCCAGCAGCAGCGTCGTCTCCTCGTCCGCCAGTATCTCGAACCACAGATGCAGTTTGATGCCCGACTCGTCGCCGCTGGGCACCCGCAGGGGGAACGCGCGGCCGTCGGTCAGGGTGATCTCTCCCTCGGTCACAAGGAGCCGAATCTGGTTGTACGTTCCCGCCGGAATCTCGGCGAGCGCCAGAACGTCCGTCTGGCCGTTGCGCAGTTGCAGCAGGTCAAACACCTGCTCGCCCTCGAACACGGTGATCCACTCGCCGTCCCCATCGCAAACGCCGTTGCTGTCGCAATCCTGGGATCCGCCGTCCCCGTCCGGCCCGGCGCCCTCGCCCTGGCCGTTGCCCATGCCGCCCTGCGCCGCTTCCTGCTGCCCAATGCCGTAGCCGTACGCGCCGGATGCGGAAACGCCGTTCGTGTCGATGTCATCGTCATCTACAATGCCATTCGTCCCGACATCCCCAACGCGATGCACCTCCACGCGGGTGACCGTCACCAGCGCCTCGGTGATAAACTCGAACGGGAACGGTTTATCCGTGACCAGCACGCGCAACGAGCCGGTCTCCAGCGGCTGTTCCACCCCGTTGTCACTGGCGGGCGCACCGCCACCGGACGTGCAAGCCGGCACCAGAACGAGCAAGACCGCGGCGAATGCACAAGCGCCACCCACCAGCCATCCCGTGCGAATGGATGTCATCGCAGAATCCTCCTTGGCGATCGTCAGGATTGAACGGACCCGGGCGCGGCGCGCCCAGATATCACGACATCGGCGCTTGATGGCGGATCGTGGCAGTGATTTCTTTCACAATCGCCCTGTAACGCTCGCCGGCCCGGATAAATTTCCTCTTATGATTGCCAGGTTTGCGCGCCCTGTTATGCCGCCGGGGGCTGCAGCTTCGCGTTGACGATCGCCAGAATCTCCCGCTCCCGCGCCACGGCCTGGTCCTCGATGCCCTGGGCACGCGACAGAATGTCAGCAACCCAGGCGCGGTCCTGCACGTCCTTCGCGTTGATCCGGACGTTCAAGTGCGCGCCCATCACCGCCGACCGGGCAGCCAGGGCGCCCACCCCGGCGTCCGAAACGCTGGCCGGATTGCCGATCTCGGCCATCGCCCGAACCACCTCCATCGCGTCGGACGCCACCTGCATGACGCGGAGCGGAATCTCGATTGCCCCCTTGGTCGCCTCCTGGATTGCCTGCTTGCGGGCGGCCACCTCCTCCGGCGTGCCCTTGGGCAGTCCGAACGCGTCCATGATCCGGTTGAACGCGTCCGTGTCCTCATCGATCAGCCGCAGCAACTCGTCATGAAGTGCCTTGCCCTTCTCCGCCCAGGTGGAGAATTCCTCCCAGCGGGCGTCCCAGCCCCGCTTGTGGCTGCTGAGGTTCGCGACCATGGTGGCCAGCGCCGCCCCCATCGCCCCCATGGCCGCGGAGATGGACCCGCCGCCCGGCGCGGGTGACTCCGAGGCCGTCTCCTCGACGAAATCCACCAGCGTGCGGTCGATCAAACGCTTCTTCGATCTGTCCGCCAGCTTGTACTCGATGATCTTCTCGTCCGGGTCAAACGGCCCCAGGTCGTCCAGGCCCATCGACTTGACCGCGATCTTGATGATCTCGCGGTCCGGAATGCCCAGCGATCGCTGCTGCTTGCGGAGGTAATGCCGGCCGGCCTCCAGCATGGCCCGGAGGGGCACCATGCCCACGATTTCCGAGCCCGTCACCCGCACCCCGCGGGCCTCCGCACGCCGGCAGCACTCGTCGAACGCCGTGTGGATGGGCGTTACGCCGATGTTGGTCAGGTTGATCGAAATCTGGGCCACGCCGTACTCTTCAATGAACCAGCCGATGGCCTTCACGCACTTCAGACTGCCCGGCTGCCAGACCTTCTGCCCCTTCTCGTCCAGCACCGGCTTGCCGGTGGGGGTGCCGTCCACCGTCTTGACCCGGCCCTTCTCGCGAATGTCAAACGCGATGGCGTTCGCCCGGCGGGTGCTGGTGGTGTTCAGGTTCACGTTGTACGCGACCAGGAAATCGCGCGCCCCGACGGCCGTCGCCCCGGATTTCGCGTTGAACGTCGCCGGTCCGAAGTCCGGTTTCCATTCGGGCTTCGCCAGCTTGTCTTTCAGGCCCTCGTACTCGCCCGCCCGGACGGCGGCCAGGTTGCGCCGCTTGTCGCAGAGCGCCGCGTTTTCGTAGCAATAGATGGTGAGCCCCAACTCCTCGCCCAGCCGCCGGGCCAGCGTGCGCGCGTACTGGACCGTCTCTTCCATCGTGATGCTGGACACCGGCACCAGCGGGCACACGTCGCACGCGCCGAACCGCGGGTGCTCGCCGTGGTGCTTGCGCATGTCGATCAGGTCGGACGCCTTCCGCACCGCCCGGACCGCGGCCTCCACCACCTCGTCCGGCGTGCCCACAAACGTGACCACCGTGCGATGGGTCGCCCTGCCCGGATCGACGTCCAGCAGCTTCACGCCCTCCACCGTCTCCACCTGGTCCGTGATCTGCCGGATGACGTTCGGGTCGCGTCCCTCGCTGAAGTTCGGCACGCATTCGATAAGCTGACGTTGCATGACGGCCAATTCCCTTCACGTCTTTGCGGTGCTGCGCGATTCACACTCCCCGGCCGATCGGCTGCGTCACAGGCCCTGATGATCCACGCATTGTAGAGGCGTTGCCGGCCCTTTCCACCCCCCGTGCCGGGCGGAAAGCGGCGGGGCCCCCTTGTGAAATCTTCACGATTCCACGACCATCTCTTCATCTCGTCTTTGCGCAACGTGTTTACAATGTGGAGGTTGAGATAAAACAGTGAAGATCGCATACGGAGTGCACGGGTTCGGACGGGGGCACGCGATGCGGGCCCGGGCGGTGCTGCCGGAGTTGTTCCGGCGGCATGAAATGCTGGTGCTGGCCGGCGGTGATGCGTACCACGCGTTGTCGACGGATTTTGCCGTGACGCGGATCCCCACGTTAAAATATCACTACAACCGCCGCGGACGATTGTCGAACTACCAGAACGTCAAGCGGAACCTCTCAATGGTGCTGGACCTGATGCTCAAAGGCCCGACGTTCCAGACCATCGAGCAGACGCTGCGTGATTTCAAGCCGGACGTGGTGCTGACGGATTCCGAAGCGTACACGCACCGCGTCGCGGCGCACCTGAGCATCCCGCGGATCACGTTTGACCACTTCGGCCTGCTGGTCTACTGCCGGCTGGAGCTGTCCGCCGGCGACCGGTTGATCCGCTGGGGCAACGCCTTCGTATACGGATGGCTGTTCGGCGAGCCCGAGCGAGCGGTCGTGTCCTGGTTCGCCGATGCGCCGACCCGCCGGCCGGGCATTCAGATGGTCGGCGCGGTGATTCGCCCGGAAGTGCTGCGCATGACGGCCACGCGCGGGGACTACCTGCTGGCGTACGTATCGAAGCCGGACGAGTTCACGCCGCAGGTGGAACACGCGTTGCGATCGGCGGGCTGCCCCATCCGCATCTACGGCACGCCGCGTCGGGGCGTTGACGGCACGCTGGAGTTCAGGGAGATCGCCAACCTTCCCTTCATTGAGGATTTGGCCGGTTGCCGCGGCGTCATCGCCACGACGGGCAATCAACTCTGCGGCGAGGTCGTGCATTTTCGCAAGCCGATGCTGGGCACACCCATGTCCTGCCTGGAGCAGCGGCTGAACGCGGACGCCATCGAGCGGATGGGTGTCGGCATGCAGGTCCCGCCGCGGCGTGTGACGGCCGACGTCGTACAGCGATTCCTGGCTCGGGAGGCGGAGTTCGCGGCGAACTTCCACGGGTCGTCGCGGGATGGGGCGCAGGAGGCCCTGGAAGCGATCGAACGGTTCGCAACGGAATTGCCCCAGGGGAGCGGCAGAGGGGAACAGGCTTGAGCCCCCGGACGCCCAAACGATTCTACCGCAGCGTCTGGATATCCGACGCGCATCTGTGCTCGAAAGATGCCCGTGCGGATCTGCTCTACACCTTTCTCGATTCCATCAAGGTGGATTACCTGTACCTGGTCGGCGACATCGTGGATGTGTGGGCCCTGCGGCAGAGATGGCACTGGCCGCCTCAATACAACGAAGTCATCCACAAGCTGCTCAAACGCTCTCGCAAGGGGGCCAAGGTCTTTTACATCCCGGGCAACCACGACGACTTTTTCCGCGGTTTCGTGGGCTACCAGTTCGGTGACGTGCGAATCGTCTCAGATCGTATTCACGAGACGTCCGACGGGCGGCGTCTCCTTGTGCTGCACGGCGACGAGTTCGACACCATCGTGCTCTATCGCCGCTGGTTGAGCCACCTGGGCTCCTGGGCCTATCGGTACCTCATCGCCATCAACCGAATGGTCAATTGGGTGCGCAGGCTCCTGGGCAGGCCGTACTGGAGCCTTTCGGGCGCGATCAAGCGCAAGGTCCAGTCCGCGGTCAAGCACCTGACCAGCTTCGAACAGTTGCTGACCGCCGAAGCCCGGCGCCGCCGCGTGGACGGCGTGATCTGCGGCCACACGCATCAGCCCGCCATCCAGGAGATCGAGGGCATTCTTTACTGCAATACGGGTGACTGGGTCGAACATTGCACGGCCCTGGTTGAACATGCAGACGGCCGAATCGAGCTGGTGTGGTGGGCGAAGGAGTGGGAGTCACTTCAGGCACAGGCCCCGGCCTCCCCCGGGCTGCCATTCGGTTCAAATCCCGGCCGGCCTTCGTTGGCAGCGCCGCTGCGAGATCGGTTGTGGGGTGCCCTTTCCCGTCGCAGGTCGGTCCGCGCGAGAGCAGAGGATCGTTCCTTCACCTCGGGCGGATAAGCAATCCGGGCGTCAGGCCGACCGGCCGGCCATGGCGCCGCGGCCGAAGACCTGTGTGAATCCCAGCAGGTACATTCGCAGCCGGTTGTCGCGCACCTGCAGGATGGTAGCGGCCTCGTCGGGTGTCGCCAGAAACAGCTCACTGACGCCCAGGCCGTCCGGATGCTGGCTGCGTCGCTGGGAGGCCCGCCGGATCGATCGCCATCGTCGTGCGTTGTGCTTCATGTGCGTTGACTTCCACGTCCCGTCCAAGCTGAACTTTCCCAATGGCACACGCTTCAAGTATCGTTTAGGTCTGAAGGGATGTTCGATTGGGAATCCGCCGGAGATTGCGGCGCGCGGGCGCGCGGGCGGCCCTCACGGATGTTCGAGCCGTAGACTGGTGACGCGATCGTGAAACAGGGCGGCGTTGGCGAACGCGCCGGTGCGTTCCGGCGCGCGGTCGGATAACGGACGGTGTTCCAGATGTGGAAGCCCATCCCGCCGGGGTTTTAGCCTACCAGGAATACGCCTCCGGGGCCGGCCCGCCGGGTCCGGGCCAGATTTCATCCAGCCGCTTGAGAACGGCCTCGTCCAGGCGTAAGTCCAGCACTCGTAGCGCTCCCGTGAACTGATCCACGGTTCGGGGGCCGATAATCGGGGACGTAATGGCCGGATGGACCAGCGTCCAGGCCAGGGCCACGTCGGCCGGCGGCTGGCCAAGCTCCTTGCAGAAGGCCTCGTACGCCGCCACGGCCTCCCGATGCCTGCCGAGCTTCTTCTGGACCCACTCCTGCGCCCGTCGGCCGGTGCCGGTCTTTTCGAGAATGCCGGCCAGCATTCCGCCGCCCAGCGGGCTCCACGGAATGACGCCGATGCCGAAATGCTGACAGGCGGGCAGCACCTCCAGTTCGGCCATTCGGTCGGCCAGGCTGTAGATGCACTGCTCGGACACGAGGCCGAGGAAGCGGCGTCCGCGGGCGGTGACCTGCGCCTCGGCGATGGCCCAGGCGGGGAAGTTGCTGGTGCCGAGGTAGAGCACCTTGCCTTCTCGCGTGAGTTGTTCCATCGCCTGCATCCATTCGTCGACCGGCGTGGAGCGGTCGATGTGGTGCATCTGGTAGAGATCGATGTGATCCGTCTGGAGTCGGCGCAGGCTGTCTTCACAGGCCCCGCGAATGTGGCAGGCGGACAGGCCCTGGTCGTTCGGGCCGTCGCCCATGGCGCCGTACACCTTGGTGGCCAGCACGACGGACTCGCGCCGCCCGCCGCCCTGGGCCAGCCAGCGGCCGACGATCTGCTCGGTGACGCCCTCGCCCTTCTTCCAGCCGTAGACGTTGGCCGTGTCGAAGAAGTTGACGCCCATCTCCCGCGCCCGGTCCATGATGGCGAAGCTGTCGGGCTCGGTGGTCTGGGGTCCGAAGTTCATGGTGCCCAGGCACAGGCGGCTGACCTTCAATCCGGTTCGTCCGAGGTTCACGTGGTGCATGATGACAAACCCTTCTTTTCGCCTCGTCCCGAATCCGTCCACCCACGAATCGATCTGCCCAACTCCGCCCGGTATTGTACGAATGCCCGGTGCGGCTTAGCAAGCTTGAGTGCCCAAAGGGTAGGGGGAGCAGCTTGCGGAAAAGGCGCACGGTTGCCCAGGCTCGGCGGGCCCTGGGGAAACCCGGTGATGCCGGTTGGGGTCGTGCGTTGCGCGATCCGAGGCCAGATGAGAACCCAGATATCCCTCGGAGGGCACGAACCCCAGAGTGGGGCGTGAGGTGCTAGGCACGAGACGCATCCGTATTAACCCGTACGGAACGCCATCACACGGGCGGTTCCGGCGACACCAAACGGCCCGAAACGCCAACAAACGAGGAGGCCGGCAGACGCCCCTTGATCTTCGGAGCCTGACTTGATATTGTGCGAGCGGGTGCGACTTGCTGCATGTCTCACGGTGAAGTGCCGGGTGTGGACGATGTGGACATACGAACGAGTTGGGGACTCAACGGTTTTTCTCCTTTCACGCGAACTGGATGACCGCACATGGTTCCCAGGGAATGGACCGCTTGTTGCGGGGGAAGAGCGGTGGTTGGGTCTCTGAGTCTACCCAGGCTGGCGGGGAAGACGCGTGGACGAGGATACGGACAGACACACGATTCGCTTGGTGAAACATGCCGTGCTGGCGCTGCTGCTTCCAGCGGTCGCTGCCGTCGGAGGTACCGTTGCCATCTGCCCGGTTACCGTTGGCCAGGGAGTTGAAACGTCCATGGCGGAGCGGGCCACCCGGGCTCTGGTCGCGGCGGCGAAGCGACTTCCGGATAGTGCGATTCTGGATCGTTCGGCATTTGCTCAACTCTGCCTGGAGAAGGATGTTGTGCTCACTTCGCAATGGTCCTCCCGCTTCAATGCCGCGGCCACTCCCCTTGGTGCCGACGAGTTGGTGTTGTCCTCGTTGCTGCGCGATCCCCCATATATGCTGCTGAGCGTGCGTCGCCTGGACGTTCGCACAGGGCATGTCCTCGGAACCAGTCTGCACCGATTGGGCCGGGCCGACGAAATCGAGGGCGTATCCCTGACCGCGATCTCCAAACTCTGGCGGACAGAGCCCGACCCAGTAGAGCAGTCCCCAGGTTCTCTGGCGCACGACGCCGAACTCGAATCGTTGTGGAAGCTGATTGACGGCACGGAAGCCCGGCGTCTCGTTGCCAGCGACATCGAGCGAGCGGAATCCGTCTATCGTCAGTACGTAAAAGCCGCAGCGACCCTCGCCGAGCCGGCGCGGAGTGAGCTGGAGGCTACGGTAGTCAGCTACCTGACCGATTGTGCGGAGTTGGTCCAGCGGGCTCAGCATCCTCCTGAGGGAATGGCGTTCGTGCCGGAGGGCTTCGTGGAGATTGCGTACCCGGGTGCGAAGCCCCGCAAGTTTCGGGTTTCCGGTTTCTTCATCGACAAGACCCCGTTTACCCGTCATAGGTATGCGGCGTTTCTCCGGGAGAGTGGGGCGATCCCACAGCCGGGGTGGTCGGGCCCGAGTGATGATGGAGACTTCCCACTTGTGAACGTGAGCTGGACTGAGGCCGAGCGCATTGCCGCGTGGCGGGGCATGGAGTTGCCTACGTATGTGCAGTGGATTCGTGCCGTGTCGGGGGATGGGAGGCAGGTGTACCCTTGGGGCAATGCGTGGAAGCCCGACGTATGCAACTTCGCCCGCGACCCGAACCGGCCGGTGCTTGACCCCGTCGGGGCGCATCCGGCAGGCGCAAGCCCCTTCGGCGTGCTGGACGGCGCGGGATGCGTCTTCGAATGGCTGGCCACCGGCCATGACGCCAGCTACTGGAAAAACGCTCCATCTCGCGATCCGACAGGGCCGGCGGAGGCCCCGCAGATGCTGACGGCAGGAGGAAGTTACCGGAGTCCGCCGGCGGCGTGTTCGTGCAGGTGGATAAACCCTCTTTCACCAGAAGGCCGGAGAGACGACATCGGTTTTCGGTGCGTCCTCACACTGAAATGAGACAGCGCCGGGCGAACACACTGGAGCAGATTGGCTCGCTTCAAATCGCAAAGGAGATTCCCATCATGCAGCGGAAAGACCGGCTTTCACATGGCATCCTCGCGCTGGCGACCACGGCGCTCGCGTGTATTCTCGTGGGGGGATGCGCAGGCGAAACGAAGCGACTTGACCCCGATGCACTGTCCGAGCAGGAGGTGGGCACCGGCCTCACGAGCCAGGATTTCCGCTCCGTATGCGAAAGAATGGCGAGATCCCTCGTTCAGGTGCCTCAGATTCAGCAAGCCTCCACGCCACCGCGGGTCACGATTCAATCCGTGGAGAACCGCACCAATGAGTACATCGACACGGACGAGTTTGCACACCGAATGCGAACCCTGCTGGTGAAACACGCCGAAGGTAGAGTTGTCTTTCTCGACCGCAGCTTTGCCGCCGAGATCGATCAGGAGAACCGTGACAAGGAACGCGGGCGACTGAGCACCTCGGGAAGACAAGAGCAATCCGGCGCAGACTACTTCCTCACCGGGCAGTTCGGCTCGATCGACAAAGTCGCCGGGCGGGGCATGACAACCTATTGGCGGCTGAGTTTCCGGCTCACCGACGCAGCCACTTCCGTGATCATCTGGGAAGATGATTACGAGATTAAGAAGTCATCTACGATAAGTACGGTGTACCAATGAATGCGCAAGGGAGGTGTGGGCAAATGCCTTCTGTTCCGTTGTTTGCCTGTGGGCGACGCCGACCGGTGCGCGGTGGCCTGCCGGCCATTGCTGCAGCAAGCGCGGTCGCAATTGCCGTAAGCCTGGGGCTGGCCGGGTGCGGTCCTTCCGAAGAGGAGATCCGCCTGCACCGCGCCATGTACGAGGTGCGCTCCACTCCGAACCCGGACATGCGGGAAGCCATCGGCACGCTGGCCGTACGCCGAGAGAGTGACAAGCACAAGAGTGAGTTCGTTCAGTACTCAATGTGTGAAATCACGGCCGCCACCATGGCAGGTTACTACGAGCACGCGGACCGGGTCGGCAAGCATGCATATCTGGCCGTGCAGCGATACCAGGATGCAGACGAGGAAACGAGGGCCGCGTGGGGCAACGAGGCCGTCAAGTTCTTCAAGGGCGAGCCGCATGAGCGGGCCATGCTCTGCTTCTACACAGGCCTCATGTGTTACCGGGACGGCGACTACAACAATGCCCGCGTCTTCTTCGCTCAATCGCTTCGCGCAACGGCTTCCCGCGATGAGGACATGAAAGACCATCGCGACGACTTCCGCCTGGGCCATTTGTGGCTGGGTCGGGCCTTCCTGAAGCTGGGGCAGCGCGACAATGCCTGCATTGCGTTCCGCAAGGTGATGGACGAGCGACCCCTGCCGAGTGAAGTCCGGGATTTCTCCGCGATGAAACGAACGCGAACGCAAGAGTACAAGACACAGTTGACCCTTGAGAAGAAGTGCTACGAACAGGGCGCGAAGGGCAAGAACCCGGTCCATGGAATCGTCAACCTTGCAGACCCCGTCCAGCGTGCCGATATGCCGGCAAGACTGCCCCATGCCGCCGACGGGGCCCCTACGCACCTGTTCGCCGCTGAACTGAGTCGCTTCCTGGACCCCGACTTCCAGTCTGCCGCGAACCTGTTGTTGGTGGTTGAGCTTGGGGCAGGACCCACCAAGTACCTTCACGGCGCGTCAGACGCGCTCGACGACTATCGAAGGACCAATAACGTGGCAAGAGGCGTCGACGTATACCTGGACGGGTTTCGCGCCGGCCCCGCCTTCTGTCTGGCGGATATGTACCACCAAGCGATCACTCGAGGTGTCAAAACCCGGCGCGGCCGGCAGGTCGGCAAGGCGGTCACCAAGGAGATACTGAGGCGCACCCCGTGGATAGGAGGTGTCTTCAGCTATTGGGACATCGCCGCGGACGGCCGATACTGGCCTTCGCTTCCGGACCAGGTCGCGGTGTACGCGGCCTGCGTCGAGCCCGGCTTTCACGACATCTCGCTGAAGTTCTACGACATAAACGGGGCGTATCTGCCCCGATTTGACATCAACCGTCACTACATATACGTGCCTGAGCAAGGGGAACAGGTAATACTGCTTCATTCCGCGGAGAACCAGGAAAATGCCCATATTCTCGCCCAACCTCTCGCCAAGAAGTAATGCTGGCGATCGCGTCAAGTGCGTATCAGGGATGCTGACCGGTCTTGTGTGCTTGGTCGTGGTCACGTCCGGCGGCTGCATGGAGCCCCCACCCCCGTACGTGCCCGCCTACGCGCAGAAGGTTCCACAGGCACACTGCTTCGATGGCGTTCCGCACCTCCTGGGCAGCACGCCCTGGGTTCTCGGCGGTCAATGCTGTTGCACACCAAGCAGCGATCTCATGGACCGCTACCATCGGGACGGTGTATGCACGGAAATGGACGTGGCTGATCTGATCGAGCGATACCGCGCCAAGGGCATCATTCTGGCCTGTGATGCGGAGGCCGGGGATCCGCGGAAGCGGGGCACCCACGTGGTGCTTGGGGGCAACTCGCTGGCGCCACCCACGCCGGGAACGCGCGAATACGAGGAGGTGATCACCGGCATCGTCCACAGACCCTCGTGCAACGAGGCGAATTGACGGGGCGGCAACGCCCGCCATGGTCCCTTTCAAACAGGAGCGCCCGCATGAAACGCTTGCTTGGTCCCGCCATGCTAGTAGTAACATTCAGCGCAGGATGCGCCAGCACGCACGAGGCGGAAGTCAACTACTCGGACAACCCCTATCTCGGCAAGGGCCGCATCCAATGGAACAGTACGAGCCTGAAAAGCCATCTCGATATCGAGAAGGCTCTCGCCGACCGAACGGACAGCGGACTACTGCGAGTCCGAATGATCGTTCGCAACCGCACGAAGCACGACGTGTGGGTCGACGTGCGCACTACGTTCCTGGACGAGAAGGGTTTCCCAAGGGAACAGACCAACTGGGAGCCCATCTGCTGCACGGCCCGCACGCAGACGACGTATCAGGCCGTCAGTCTGGGGTCTCAGGCAACGGACTATCAGGTCATCATTCGCGATCCACGAGAACAGGCCGAATTGCCGTAAGAGCACAAGGATCACCAAAATGAGCAACCTACGTTACCTCAAACCCACGGCCATCAGCTTCGTCGCGCTGTTCGTTTCCGCTTGCGCCTCGACGGAACCGGCACTTTCCGTTGATGCACCTCCGCCGCCCCCGCCCGAGGGTAAGAACGACGCCACATACGATTACACACACACCGTCCTCCCGAAATCCCACAAGGCGATGGCCCGTCGGATGGTCGTCGCCCTCGTACGCTTCGAGGAGGATCGCCCTCTCGAAGACGAACAGATCCCGTTCGGACCAACTCCGGACGATGAGCCAGCGCCGGCACCCGACTCCATGTCCGTTCAGGTTGAGGTCCAGACGGGGGGAATCCAGACCAACGGACCCGTCACCTCGGCCAAGCCGACGAGTATGGGCCTGCGCACACGCGCAATGCTCAAACACGAATTGATGGAATCGGAAAGCTTCGTCGTAGTCGAGCGAGACAGGATCCTCGACCTGCTTCGCGAACAAAAGTTCGGACAGAGCGGATACGTACATCCCATCGGCACCCCTGAAACCGGGAAACTCATGGGCGTGCAATATCTTCTTGACGGATCGGTGGGTCTAAACGAAGATCTGACTTTCAAGGACACGATTCGAGCACCGCCAGACTACAGGGAATCTGACCAGTCGCTTTTTGACAAAATGTTCTCCTCCAGCCCAGGCGCGACCCAGAAACGCCTCAAAGCTCTGCGAGAAAGGCAAAAACGGTGGTCACAGGCCCAAGTCACACAAGAGACCAACCCAATCGGGGTGCACCTCAACTTGTACAGCGCAAAGACCGGGGAACTCGTCGTCGTTGCGTACGGAATCGGTGCGACAAGCCAACTGGCCGTCAGAGACGCGGTGGACGAACTCGTCGACAGGTGTCGTGATCTGACCAATCCCCCAACCATCGTCGCGATCGAGGGTGACCGGATCGTGATCGACACAGGAGCAGTCGACCACGTTGAAGTGGGACAGAAATTCCGGTATGCCACGCTGGGGAAGCCTGTCTACAACTCGGCCGGTCAGAGGATCGGGAGCCTTGAGGACGAGGGGGGCGAGCTTGAAGTCACGAGCTTGCAGGAACTGATGTCGATCACCAAAGTGGTTCGCGAAATCGCTCCACCCGCCATCGGATGCGCGGTGAGCCCGGCGCCGTGAAACCACTGATGGTTTTGTACTCAGCAATCTGAACCCCGGCCCCTGATCGCTGGCGAGCAGGACAGGGTGTATGCGTTTGGCTCATCTCGTCGTCACCGCCCCTGGCTACGAGGACATCGCCGAGGTCTTCGAAGGCGTAGAAATCATCGCCCGACGGGAGGAACGGGGGTTCTGAACCGCGCGACGCCCTTCCCAGGACCGCAGCCGTCCAAACCCTCGCACGCAAGGCCCGGCTGTCTTCGCACTCACTCGGAGCTTCCTGCTTCTGCCGCCTACAGCCCACAGTCCACAGCCTATTCCCACAGCCCACAGCCTCTCTCCCTTCTCCCGCTTGACTTTCGATGCGCGGCCGGGATGATGAGCCGTTCAGCGGGCGTTTCCAGGATCAGTAACAGCCGCAACCGGCACTGACGCGGCGGAGAGCGAAAGGATGACGGGGGGCGAATTCTGTCCAGGATGCGGGGCGGCGGCACCGGCGCCCTTCTTCCGCCTGCCCGACGCCCCGCTGCACGTGGGCGTCCAGTGGCCGACCGCGGAGGCGGCCCGCCAATGCCCGCGCGGGGACATTGACCTGGCTTTCTGTCGCGGCTGCGGGCTGATCTTCAACCGGGCCTTCGATCCGGCCCGGCTGGAATACGCCGGCCAGTACGACAACTCGCTCTTCTTCTCGCCGCGATACCAGCAGTTCGCCCGCGACACGGCCGAACGACTGATCGGCCGGTACTCGCTCCGCGGCAAAACCGTCATCGAAATCGGCTGCGGCAAGGGCGACTTCCTGCGGCTGCTGTGCGAGGCGGGTGACAACCGCGGGTTCGGCTT
>Ga0334890_1002129_pt1 | contig 23723 bp, 24 predicted proteins | sample GraSluR1_MG_3_FD_207220 | JGI IMG/M metagenome (GOLD analysis project Ga0334890, IMG submission 207220) | Sludge microbial communities from methane-producing bioreactor in Wageningen University, Netherlands - Granular Sludge_31_08-R1 | ecosystem: Engineered > Bioreactor > Anaerobic >... | reverse complement strand
AAACATACCACTGTCCGCATTGTAACTTTGTGACCGATAGCAAAAGAGGGTTGGCTATTCACAAAGGGAGGATGCACAAATGCCTAGAGTCTTTGTCCTGCTCAGAATAGCAGACATACTTACTACATACACACTGATTACGCGTTACGGTGCTTATGAGTCCAATCCTCTTATGGACTATTTAATTAAAGGCGGTTGGGGCTACTACTTAATCTTTCAGGTAATCTCAACCGCCACTATTCTATTTATTATGAACAGATACCAGATTAAACTAGCAAACATAGCGGTATGTGCGTTATCATTATTGGTGGTTTTATCAAACACACTGATAATCTTGTTCTCATGAGCTATCAAAAAAGCAAACAGACTAAAAAGAATATCCGAGAGCGTAAAGTCTGCTCTAAATGCAAAAAGGAAAGACTAATTAGGTTTTTTGAGAAACCTACATCGAGAATTTGTAACGACTGCAAAGCAAAAAGCAGGCGTCTTAAAAAACAATCCTCTAAAAGCTACATAACTAAAAAGAAAGATGCTAAGTGGAGTGAGGAAGTTAAAAAACGTGCCGGCTACAAGTGCGAGATATGTGGCTCAAAGGCTCAAAGGAAAACTTAAACTCACATCATATATTTTCAAGAAGTAACAAGGTGGTAAGACACGATATAGAAAATGGGGTTTGTTGTTGTGTGAAGCACCATTTGTTTGATACCAAACTATCGGCTCACAAAGCACCAATTGAATTTTTAGAGGCAATTAAAGTAAAACGTGGCGAGAAGTGGTATAACAAATTAAGAGAAAAGGCAAAAATACTTGCATAAATTGCAACAATAGCTTATAGTTAACGATTATGGGTACAGACAAGACAAGGCGTGGGGGGGTTTACTCACGCAAGGAACTATACTTAACACTTCAGGCTCACTTTCCAGAGGCTTTAGAGACTTTAGTTGAAATAATGAGAAACGCCAAACAAGATAGTGTTAGAGTATCTGCTGCTAATAAGATAATGGATAAGATATTACCAGACCTTAAATCACAAACATTTGAAGACGAAGATGGTAATATAAAACCAATCCCTATTTATACTATCCATGTACAGCGAGACAACAGCAACAGCGAAGATAGCCAAATTAAAATCGAGAATCAGGGCAGTTAGTGGCGGCACAGGTGCTTCTAAAACTGTTTCTATTCTTATATGGTTAATAGGCTACGCCCAAACAGTAGACAATGAGTTAATCTCCATAGTTTCAGAGAGTTTCCCACACCTTAAGCGAGGTGTTATGAGGGATTTTTTAAGTATTATGGAAACGCACAACTACTTTAAGGCCGAGAGATGGAATAAGACAGATTACACCTATACATTTGAAACAGGTAGTAAAATAGAGTTCTTCAGTGCAGATCAACCTGGTAAGGTAAGAGGCCCAAGAAGAGATGTGCTTTTTATAAACGAGGCAAACAACATTCCCTTTGAAACCTATACACAACTTGATATTAGAACCAAGAAGATTATTCTTATGGACTGGAACCCAGTTAGTGAGTTTTGGTTTTATACAGAACTTCAACCAAATAAAGAGTTAGAGATAGACTTTATCACTTTAACCTACAAGGACAATGAGGCCTTAGATGAGTCTATAGTACAAGCGATAGAGTCAAGACGTTCTAACAAGAGATTCTGGCAAGTTTATGGACTTGGGCAACTGGGTGAGGCAGAAGGTAGAATATACACAGACTGGGCAATAATAGATGAGATACCACACGAGGCAAGACTAACTAGATACGGGCTTGATTTTGGTTACTCCAACGACCCCAGCGCCATATTGGCGATCTATGAGTACAACGGAGGATTTATCATAGATGAGATCACTTACAGGAAAGGACTTCACAACAAGCAACTAGCAGACATTTTCAAGAATTTAGACCATGCTTTAGTAATAGCAGACTCGGCTGAGCCCAAAAGTATTGATGAGATTTCAAGCTATGGTATTTCAATCTTACCCTCAAAGAAGGGTAAAGACTCTGTAAGCCAGGGGATTCAGTACGTACAAAACCAAAGGATAAGTCTTACAAAGCGAAGTATCAACACCATCAAGGAGTACAGGAACTACTTATGGGAGATTGACAAGGATGGGAAGATGTTGAACACACCGGAGGGAGGCTTTGATCATAGTATGGACGCACTTCGATATGCGATAAACTCAATGGTTAAGCAAGAAACACAACCTATTATGTCAATTAACCCAACCAAATGGCAAATAGCTTAATATGCGAGACGTGTGGAAATGAATTTGAACACAATGGCACACGTGGTCCCAAACCAAAGAATTGCCCAGACTGTAACTCTCAAGGCACACAGATAACAAAGGCAATGTATGGTTGGACTAAGTATGGAGGAGCAAGAGAAGGACTGGTTAAAAAAGAATTAGAGAAGTGGTATTGTCAGGTTTGTGGGGCACAGATGCCAAAAAGCATCCCGGCTTATATGATACCAATGGACAGACTAAACAGAGATTTCTTGAGAGTATGTCCGGAGTGTCAGAACGCTTCATACACACTCAAGATAACAACCTATGCACAACTGGTTAGAGTAATTAAGAGATAACTTGCAAACCTAACCCAGATTTATTTAGTTTATAAGTATGGCAAAAAACAAACAAACAAAACAAACCCACGAAGACGAAACACTTTTAGAAGTAAGTCAGCACTATCAGGACTGGACAGAGGACAATGATAAGAGGGCACTTAGGAAGAATGGTTGGAATGACGTAACTGATGCGTATTGGGGAGAATTACCAAAAGACTGGCCATATCAATCAAGGGTAGTCGATCCTAGAATAAGAACCTCCATTATTGAGAAAGATGCAAGACTCCTAAACAACAAGCTAAGAGGAAGACTGGTACCACGTGAGGGTGGAGATATTCTCTCTGCAAGGGTGAACAACTCTGTTTTAGACTTTCAGTGGGAGAACGCCAACCACGGTGGCAGTATGGAAACTAAGATGTTAATTAGCTCACAGGATGCTAGACTCTACGGATCTAAATTTGCCTTTGTTACTTGGAAGACTGAGAAAGACAAGGATGGAAAGTTAATCTTTGATGGCAATGAACTAGAGCCACTAGACATAAGAGATTGTGGGATGGATGCAGGTGCTACACACATTAAGGACGCCAAATGGTTTCAACACAGAAAGTGGTGGTATATAGAAGATCTAGAGGCCTACAACGAGACAGTGGGCAAAGAGTCAAGGTTCCAGTTCACAGAGGAACTAAAGAGACTAATGAAGGACAGAAGTTATCAACACTCTGACAAAAAATCAACAGAAAGACTCTCTAGGGTTAAACAGTTAAAAGGATTGGAAGACAGACTAGGAGAGGATAGAGCATTCCCAGTAGTAGAACTAGTTACAGAGTACAGGAAGGACAGATGGATTACCTTCTCACCTCACTATAAACTTGTTTTGCGAGATATTGATAATCCCTTCGATCACGGCAGAATTCCTATTGCACAACTAAGATATTATCCTCTTCAAGATGATCCAATTGGTGAGAGTGAAGTAGAGCCCGTAATCTCACTATGGAAGGCTATACAAGCTGTGGTGTGTGGTTACTTAGATGAGATGAATATTAAGATGCGGCCTCCAATTAAGATTATTGAAGGTGCAGCTAGAATTGAGACGATCGTTTACGGACCAGAAGCTCAGTGGTTGGTATCCAGACAGGATGCAGTAGAGGAGATGAGGGCATCTGGGGACGCACAAAGATGGTTCCAAACCACCTACAGTGCACTGGTTAGTGCTTTCAATATAGCTATGGGAGATATGTCGCAGGCTTCAAGCTCTGTTGATCCTTTTAATAGAGACAAGACTGCTACTGAAATAAATCAAACTGTTAGACAGCAACAAACTAGAGATCAGCGCAATCAAAACGAGTTAGCTGAATTTATCCACGACATTATGGGAATGTGGCTTGAGAACAACAAACAGTTCTTATTCTCAGATGAGAGAAAGCATGAATATGTGCTTAGGATTATCGGCACAGAGGCATATAACTACTTTAAGCGATCTGGACTAGATGATATGGTTTTACCCGATGAGTCTATGCAGGCTATTGTAGACATCATTGAACTTCAAGGGGGAGATATTGACGACATTGAGCTTGAGAACTTAATTGAAGCGGGGAAAGTACCACGTCACCCAGTACAAGTAAACCTAGAAGAGAAAGACCCAGAAAAAATCTTACTTAAACCCAAGATGAGAGTGAGTGAGCTAAACGACACCGCTGAACTGTCGGTAGTACCACAAGACCTTCGGGGAAGCTATGACTACGTAGCTGATGTTAAAAGCATGGCAATTGGAGCTGATCAAGAACTTCAGGCTGCAAGACTACAGGCGGTTGAAATGTTAACGAGTAATCAGATGATTCTTGGTCAACTACAACAAGAAGGATATCAAGTAAATATCAAAGAGTTACTAACTAATACTCTTGAAGATCTTGGACTAAAAGATGCCGAGAGATACTTTGAGAGAATGGAGCAACAGACAGATGAACAACAAACAGGACAATCTCAAGAAGCAGGTCAAGGTCCAGGAGGGCCTGCACAGAATATACCAGAGCCAGGACTACCAGGAGTACCTCAAGCCGATACTGGAGGGAGTTCTGCAATCGAGCAAATGGCCCAACCCAAAGGAATATAAGAGCGAAGAAGAACTACTTAAAGCCTACAGGGAAGAGTATTACCAAATGGAAGCCTACAAAGGGCTTGCCAATGTCTTAAAAAATGCTGGTGATACCATTATTAAATTAAACGATATTATAAAAGCTCCAAAGAAAGCAGATGGCATCTCCTAATAAGCTCCCCCCAATAGATTTCAAGGATGAAGAGAAGTATGACCCCGTTTCTGAATCTACTACTATTGATCTTAAGAGATGTTCTCATAAGAGTGCCAAAATAGTAAACGGAGAGTTAAGGTGTAAGTGTGGAGCTGCGTGGAGGGGGTTCAGGCTAAGCGAGCTTCAGGAGTTATTTCAAAATAGATAACTTGCAAACCTATTTCATTTATGGTTAGTCTGTAAATAGTCGAGAGTGCTGATGCTCCGCACTCTAAACTCTGAGCATAATTATTTCGACTAAGAAGGAGGTTCAAATGCCTGATGAACCACAAGGGCAAGAACAAATGGAGGATCAAGACCAATCACCAATGCCCAGTGATGAAGATCAAACGGAAGGGGATCTCCCCGATGAGACAACCGAGAGGACTCGCGAGCAGTTTGAAAAGCTCAAAGAATCCAATCAGAAACTCAAAGAGGAGTTAGAAAGAGCCAAAACTCAACCCCAACCATCGGTATTAGATAGTTTGAGACCACCACCTCAACTACCGCAGTTTAGCGCTAACCAGTTTAGCCACCTAGACCAGCAACAGGTTGACCAAGTATCAGAACAACTGATAAACAAAGGTGAAGATGGCTTTGATTATGTTAATACCAACGCTCTTAAAAGCGCTCTAAAAGAGGCTAACGATCGAGCTAGAAGGGCTGAGGAGTCTGCTAGGATGGCAGCTGAACGCTTCAATAGATTTGAAGAAACAGCACAAATCCGTGAAGCCTACTCTAAATTCCCACAGCTAGATCCAAACAGCGACAAGTTTGATTCAACGTTTTATAACAACGTTAGGGATAAACTAATAGCTCAAGCCTTTAGAGGAGAAAAAGACTTAGTTAAGGCAGCAACGGAAGTTGGCTCACTATACTCACCCAAAGAACCTATTAAGGAACAAAAGGAGGAGGAAGTGAAACAACCACAAGAAGCCGACACTCAGTCTCAGACTAAAAAAGAGCAGATTATGGCCACAGGCAACTCAGCGGGAAGGTACACAGGTGCAGATTTTGATGCACTAAAGGCCGGAACAATGAGAGGCAAAAAGGGTGCCTTAGCCGAAAGGTTGAGACGCTCAGGTTATTAATTAGCAAAGGAAATCACAAATGGCCTTTACGAAGAATACGTATGGCGGAGTAAATGAAATGCGCGAGTCGCTTTTATCTATTCTAAAAGACGTATCCCCGAACGAGGACAACTACCTAATCTCTAATTTAGGTGTTGGTCCTGCGGCCTTGCAACCTTTACATGAATGGAACTTGTTTTACCAAGCTCGACCCACTTCTGTAACAGGTAATGTCGAGGGTGCAGCCACCACTTATACAGAGTTGCCAGTAGAAACTCGTTCTAGTAACAGGACAATCATTGTCGACGAGCCAGTAAGACTCTCCAGAACCAAAGCATCTATTGCTATGGTCACAGGCGAAGACGCTCTTGGAAAAGAGAAGGAAAGAGCCCTGAAGAGACTTAAAGCAAGTATCGAGTGGAACACCATTAATGGTGCAGCCGCTTCAGGTAATGCAACTGTAGCTCGAGGCATGGTCGGTATTGACGGCATGATCTCCACCAATATTACAGCCAGAAACTCTGGCACCTCATTCTCTGAGGTAGAGTTGAACGACATCGTTCAGCAATCTTGGGATGGAGTTGGAGGCGAGTACGTCATGGATCTCTTAGTAGCACCCGTCATCGTTAAGAGACGCGTGGCTAACATGGGAACCAATCTGACCCGAAACATCGATGCTTCTGAGAAGAAGCTGGTCAACGAAATTAGAGTCTATGACTCTGAAGTTGGTCAAACTGTGGCGATTATCGCTCACAAAGATGTTAGGGCAGTAGCCGGCTCATTGACTGTTTACGGGCTGCGTGAGGACTTGCTTGAGCATTCCTTCTTAGTTAAATCGGGTGAACCCCACTGGGAAGAGAGAGCTAAAGATGGTGACAGAGAAAACGGAGTGTATATCACCGAGTTTACTCTCGTTAACTATCAGCAACGAGCAATGGTCAAACGCACCGGATACGCAACAACGCTATAAACAGAAGATGATGGTAACTTTACAACTCATCCATCCGCCTGGGGAGAGCGAAATCTCCCCAAATAAACGTGGGATACAATTTGCCGGTCTTTACCCACGTTTAGGCCGGCAATTTATATGAAAGACAGAACAATAACCTTCAACGGTCAGGAATACTACCAGCCAACACGCCAGGGTTTTATTGTCAGTGATACTATTGCCAAAGTGTGGAACAACCTCGGTAGACCAGAAACCCCTCTTTCAAAGTCAGGTGAGAAGTTAATGAATGTTATTATTGCCACATGGGAGGACACCTATCCCACCCAGTACAGGGAATGGATTGAGGCAAGAAAAGAACACCTCTCGGCAGAGAAAAGCATAAATGAGCAGGTCAAGGGTAAAACAGGTAGAAATCTAGCTTCTTATCCCACTTATATTTACTACCTAATTAAAGCCATATTCCCTGAGTTTGATTTTATGAAGCGAGACAATCAGCTTAAGATGGTTAAGAAGTACCCACTATTTAGATTTGTTAACACTATATGAAAATAGCTTTATGCGCCATCACAATCGGAGACAGCGAGTTACCTCAATTAAAGAGGATGATAGATAGTGCCAAGAATTATGTATCTGAGGTGTACATCACCACAAATGGTAAGAAAATAGAAAAGACTAAGGCATATTTAAAGAAGGAGGGCTATCATCACTCACACCTTGACTGGGACAATGACTTTAGCGCACAGAGGAACTTTAACTTCTCACAGGTTAAAAAAGCTGACTATATCCTTTGGATGGATAGTGACGATATTTTAGTTGGGGGTGAGTACCTCAAAGATATAGCACAAATAGCCAAGGCAAAGGGAAACGACACTGTATTCTTAACCTATTGGTATGGGTGCAACTTCAAAGGCAAACCATCACTTGAAACATTACATGAGATAGAGGTTCATCACCCACGAGAGAGGTTGATTAAGCCCAATAGAACTATCTGGAAGGGCAGACTCCACGAAACTCCAGTAGAAAAAGAAGGGATTAAGTATTCTTACTCAAGGTTTCACTATATCCCTGGTAAAGAGAGTTCTTTTGAGACGGCAATTTTACACACAGGAGCAGAGAGAAACATAACCGAGGAAAGATTAAAAGAGAGGATGGAGCGAAACAGAAAGATTTTAGAGATTCAACTTAACGAAGAGAGACAACAGGGTGAGGCAGACCCCAGAACCTTACTTTATTTGATGAAGATATACGCCGAGAGTGATAAAGAGGAAGACTTAAAGCAGGTTTTACAGATGGGTCAAGAGTATCTAGCTAAGTCTGGATGGAACGAGGAGAGGGGAGTTTGCTATTCACTAATGGCTAAGTCTATGGGCTTAATGGGAGATGATGAAAATGCTGTTAAATTACTTCACGGGGCGATAAGTGAGTGGCCAACAGATCCAATGTTGTACTTAATGTTAGCCGAGGGCTACTACAATCTACAGTTATTCGACAAAATGACTCATTGGTTACAGGTAGCACTGTCTATGGACCTTACTCCCAAGTCCTCATCAATGCAAAATGTGTATCAGATGAAGGTTTTAGCTTCTGAGTTAATGCTAAAGAAGTCTCTTAATGTAGATAAGAACACAAAAGAGGCTCTGGAGGCTGCAAAACTACTTTATAAAGAAAATCCTACTAAAAATAACAAAGAAAACCTAAAATATTTAGAAGAATTAGAGGAATTAAACGAGGCTTGTAAAAATACTGATGAGCTTATAAGGTTTATGGCACAAAAAGACGATTTTGAGGGCATAGAAAGGCTTATCCAGGCATTACCTAGTGCTATAACTGACCGCCCATTTATAAGTAAGCTCAAGAACAAGTATGGAAAGCCACGCGCATGGAAAAAAGACGAGATTTGTTACTTTGCTAACTTTGGACAACCCAGTTTTGAAAAGTGGGGACCAGAAAGTTTAGAAAAAGGAATTGGTGGAAGTGAGACTGCTGTAATAGAGCTATCCCGCAGGTGGGCTAAGAAAGGTTACAAAGTTACAGTATATGGTGATCCTACTAAACCTATGATAGAAAAGTTTGACAAAGGTTGGGTTAAATACGAACCTTACTACAAGTTTAATATGAAGGACAAATTTAATATATTCATTCAATGGAGATGGTCGTCACTCGCAAGACGAGTCAGTGCCAAGAAGTTTTATGTAGATCTTCACGATGTTTTTGACGGGGATGAGTATAAAGATTTAGATATAGATGGGATATTTGTTAAGAGTAAATATCACGCCTCTATGGTAGAAGACAATACAATAATTGTGGGGAACGGTATATGAAAAGACACAAGCTAATATATAGTAGTTCCTATGATAGAGGCTTGGACATTCTTCTATTCATGTGGCCAGACATTAAAGCAAAGTTCCCAGAGGCTACACTAGACATCTGTTACGGGTGGGAGGGTTTTCTATCTCGTTTTAAGGATAACCCAGAGCGAATGAAGTGGTATGAGCATACATCCATGATGATGAATCAAGAAGGGATTACTCATCACGGGCGAGTAGGAAAGGACAAGCTAAAAGAGTTAAGGGAAAAGTGTGGAATATGGGCTTATCCTACATACTTCACTGAGATATTTTGCATAACGGCTATTGAAATGCAAGAGAGTGGAGTGGTACCCATAGTATGCAACTTTAAGGACAAGGGACACTACACAGCACTAGATGAGGTAGTAGTGGGAGTTAAGGTAGAGGGACAAATCAGAGATCCTGATATACAAAAGAAGTTTTTATCTGAATTACTCTCACTTATGGCAGATGGCAACAGATGGAATGAGTTGTCTCAAAGGGGTAAGAAGTTTGCAAAAGATTTTACTTGGGATAAACAAGCGGATAAATGGGTGAGTGAGTTTACATTTCCATAATCATTATGAAAACAGAGATATATAAAGACGAGTTTATAGCTTATAAAAATCCACCCGTTACATGTTTCACCCCAACTATAAGAAAAGGGTTTTGGAACATAATGGCACATAACATATCAAACCAGACTTATAAAAACATAGAGTGGATAGTGGTGGATGACTATAAAGAGAACCGCGCAACAATAATGCAAGAATACTGCGATAAATATGGTATTGACGGCAGATACATAAGAGGAACTCCCAAGAAGCATAGGAAATATTCACTGGCACAGGCCAATAACAAAGCCTGGCAGAGTGCAGAGGGTGAGTTGTTTGTTTTCCTTCAAGACTTCATCATTATGCCCGTAGACGGAATAGAAAGACTGGTTGATATTTACAGACACAACCCTGACGCTTTAATTGCTCCAGTTGACACACTACACAAAAGCAGGATTAAGCCCGACACCTCTAAAGAGGATTGGTTTGCAGGAGAAGTAGATGTTATTGGAGATTATGTATCTAAAAACATCAGATGTAAAAATATTGGTATGAGAGAGAGTAATAATCCATACGACTTTGAACAGAATTATGCAGCAGTGCCGATGAAAATTATTAGGGAGTTAAATGGCTGGTATGAGTTTTTTGACGATGCACTGGGATATGATAATACAGAGTTTGCTTTTAGAGCTATGGATTTAGGTTATAGACTGATAGTAGACGATACTAACGAATGCACCTCACTAGACCACTGGGAACCTCTAAAAGGAAATGATGAGGAAACTGGTGGACACGACAGACAGTTTAGCTTAAACGATCCAAGGTACCTATGGCTTATCGATCAAATAGATAATAAAAAACTACCTCACAAAAGGGACGAGGCTCAAGATGATTCTATTTCTCTTAAATACACAGTCCCAGACGTAGAGGATAAAGCCAAATGGATGAAGGAAAATGCTAAAAAAATCAAAGATAGCTTTCGTCTATGAACATAAAAGAGAAGTTCCATGGGAAGATGGTCTTAGGGCTGCTCTTGATTTGCTCAGCCTTGAGTTTGATATTACTTATTTTAATCTTGCTCATGGGCGGGTAGAGGGAGAGTTTGATTTAGTTCTTGGCTGGGGAGCCTTTAACTCTCCGGCTGATAAGGTGATTAGATTTGATTTAGTTAATGCTAGAAAGAAGGCTTTGTGTATTGCGGGGAATGCCTTTGAACCCGACGATGGGTATGACTTACTCTTTTATGAAACCAACTGGTATGCTCCCAAGGTAAAGAAGTACAATGCTTACAAGGCTTTTGGTACTAACACCGACATCTACAAATCCCTCAACTTAGAAAAAGTATTTGACTATATATCTGTGGGTACTTTCTCATCCTGGAAAAGGCAGGTTTTAATCAACCAGAAAGAGGGTAATCGTCTAGTAATAGGAGAGATACAGCGTGAGAATATGGGAGAGTCAATGGGGATTATAAACTCACTTCTCTTAAATGGAGTAATGGTGTCTGATATGGTCACTCCAAAGGAGTTAGCCAAGTTCTATAATCTTTCTGAAACTTGCTACATCCCCTCTACTGTAATGGGAGGAGGAGAGAGGGCGGTACTGGAAGCTAGAGCTTGTGGTTGCAAGGTAGAGATAGAGAATGATAATCCTAAACTAAAAGAGTTGCTAGATTGTCCCATACCAGATCACCACTTATACGCCAAACAACTAAAGGAGGGAATATGCTCAGTGTTGTAATTCTTTCCTACAGTGTAAACGATCAACTATTTGAATTGACAGAAAGATGTGTAAAAGACTTTAAAGGGGATGAGACCATCCTCATAGAGGACGGGGGAAGATTTCATAACTGGGGTGTGGATAAGTATGTGCATAACTTAAACAGCGGAGGATTTACCAGGTCGGTTAATCAGGGTCTAAAGATAGCAGGGGGAGATTTTATAGCCATAGTTTCCAATGACACCTGGCACATAAGTGGAGATATTAAGGACTTATGTATTAAAGGAACTGTAACAAGTCCAAGAGTGGATAACCAGAGATTTATAACTGGTTTAGCGGGGTCATTCTTTGTTATTCCTCGTGAGATTTATGAGAGACTTGGAGGGTGGTGTGAAACAATGAAAATATATTATTCCGATGTAGAGTATATAGAGAGGCTAAAGAAGAATAATATACCAATTAAAATGATTGAAGAGGTAGTCATAGGACATCACGCTTGTCAGTCAGTTAGACACGCTATCATCGATTATTCTAGCGATAGGCACAACTATGAGAATAACATACGCTAAGGCTATCTACGATGATAAGGAACGACAGGCTGTTTTGGATGTGTTTGATTCAGGGTGGTTTTCGGGAGGTAAGTTTACACAAGAGTTTGAGGAGAAGCTGGCTAAATGGTGGGGAGTTAAGTACGCCGTTTCAGTTAATAGTGGCTCTAGTGCCAACTTCATAGCAACACAAGCTCTTAAAATGGAGGGAGAAGTAATCACACCAGCTTTAGGGTTTCCAACTACCGTTTCAGGTTTAGTCTATCACAACCTAACTCCAGTATTTGTAGACTCAGATGAGAATCTTCTTATTGACCTAGATCAAGTAGAAAAAGCCATCTCTCCCTTAACCACAGGCATAGTATTTGCTCATACCCTAGGTAACGTGTGTGATATGGACAGATTGATGAGAATAATCAGGGACAACAACCTTAAACTACTAGAGGATTGTTGTGACGCAGTTTCTAGTAAGTGGCTAGATCGCAAAGTAGGTACTTTTGGTGACTTGGCAACTGTTTCATTTTATCCCGCCCATCACTTAACGACTTTTGGAGAAGGTGGGGCAATCTTAACCAATGACCTTAAACTTTATAGAGAGTGTGTATCAATTCGTGATTGGGGAAGGGACTGCTACTGCAAAGCAGGACAAGACAATGCCTGCGGGCACAGATTTTCACACCCCCCTTTTGATCACAAGTATTATTACACACGACTGGGCATGAATCTAAAGATGACTGAGGCGCAGGCAGCATTTGGGATTGTTCAGTTAGATAGGTTAGATGGGTTTGTACAAAAGAGAAAAGAGAACTATAAATATTTATCATCTAGGGTCAAGAACGTAGTTAAATCTATTAAAGGTGCGGACGTGTCTTGGTTTGCACTCCCCATTATTGCAGAGAGTGAGAAAGAGCCGATTATGGCACATTTAGAAGGCTCTGGGATACAAACCAGATCTATATTTGCAGGCAACCTAACACGCCATCCCGCATTCTACAAAGTGGGTAGATCTCTTGATTTAAGCACAACAGATAAAATAATGAGCAATGGGTTTTTTGTAGGTGTTCATCCTGATTTAACCAAAGACGAGTTAGATTATATGGTAAGTAAGTTAAATGAGGTTTAAGATCGATAAACACAACTTGGATGAGGTGTATTACTTGATGAAGGACACCTACAACTACTTAAGAGAAACTATTTATGCAGGATTACTAGGATGGACAGCAATAAACTTACCTTTAAGGTAAACTACACCAACGAGGAACACAGGGGCAATACCTTACAAGTTCCTTACTTACTAGAGAAGGCTTTTTGTGAGATTGCTACCAAGCTAGAGCTCAGTGATCCTACGATACCTGATTTAATGGTAAATAGTATGCCTTGGGCTGGCAACCTAAGAGGTAAAAAGACAGTTTACTGGGAGCTTGATATAGCAGAGTTTGCTAGACCGGGCGAATATTATACTTTTGATATAGTCTACTTTCCTTCAATGATGAACGCTGCGCTGGACTGCGGAAATGGTAGGTGGCTTCCTATGGCTTTGGACTCTGATTTCTTTTATCCTCATGATGTCAAGTTAAAATATGATGTGGTGTTTATGGGTCGAATGGATAGAACCTTAAGGGGAGAGTATGTTGAGAGGCTAAAACAAACTGATCTTAATATACTGGTTACGCAAGCTCCAAGAGGAGATGAGACGTGTGAAATCTTATCAAGTGGCAAGTGTTCTTTCCAAGTAAGTGAGTTTAAGAACCTAGAACAGAGAAACTTTGAGTTTACTGGAGTAGTCCCTATGGTGTTGGAGAGGGTGAAAGATTTGGACAAAGTAATGACAGAAGGACAACACTACAGAGGATATGACAGGGAGAACTACAGTGAGTTTGAGTCCCAGATAAGATGGTGTGTTGATAATTATAGCGAGGCTCTCAAGATGAGAGATAGAGCTATTAAACATTTGAATGAAAATCACTCCTACATAAACAGAGCAAAACAGATCTTGAGTGACACTAACTTGCAAACCTCTTTTTAATTTCTCTACAGTTTAGGTATATGAAAACTTTAAGAGAAATCCTCATTCACGCCAATTCATTACTTGATCTGGAGGCGGCTCTACCTACGGGCACAGAGTTAAATTTAAGATCAAGTTTCGCAGATAGAGCAGTGTGGGACGCTGCAGCCACCGGACAACTAAAAGAGTTTAAACGGTTGTATGAAACTTCTATTACTGCCCCAACTCTTGCGACACTACCCTTGCCTACTGATTTTAGAGAGTTTCAGGATGTACCCAAGATTTACTCGGGGGGATCGTGGAATGATTACGAAGAGATTAAACCAGAGGACAAGTATTCAAGAAGTGAGGGAGAGAGATATTGTTATGTTCTTGGAACTCCAGGAAACTATAATTTGATTCTTAATTCACCCTTAGTAGGAACGTTTTCAACTGTTTATCAAAGGTTTCCTTCGGGACTTTTAACACTTTCTGATAGATGTGAATTACCTGATCCGATGTACGTGGTAACTAAGGTAGAGTCCTACGTTCTTCAGGGTAGGGGTGATGACAGATTCCCATTCATCAACTCTCAGGCAGAACAGCGATTACTAAATATGATGGGTAGGGGAATGAAAAACCCAGGGGGAGGAGTGAACACAACTCCCACACCCTACAACCCACTAAGTTAATATGCCACTTTTTGACATCCGCACACCCTCCTACAAGCCCTCTAAAAACGAGGTAGCAGAGTGGGACAACTTTAGGGGAGGTCTTAACTTAATGCTTCGCCCCACTGAGTTAAAAAATAACGAGTTAGCTCAGGCTGATAATGTAATGTTAATAGGTTCAGGGGTACCAACAGGTAGATGGGGAACTGTTAAATACTTTAGTGTTAACGCAACAGGTTCTATAAGAGGTTTTGGCACTTACATAGACAGTGGGAGTGGAACAAATGAAATATTTGCCTTAACGGATGAGGGGTACTTGGCTAAGAAAAATGATACAGGTAGCACTAGAATAACTGGTCAGTCATGGCCTTCTGGTTCAATTATTAGAACAGAACAGCTTGGTGGAGAAACATACATTGTTTCAGAAGAAAGAGTTTTTACCACCTATAAGGGAACTAATTTAACTGTATTTGCGACTATTTCACCGCCAACGGGACTTACTGCTACTAACTTTTCAGGGGCAAGTGGTCCGAATCGTATCAGTTACAAGGTAGTGGGAGTGGGACCTTCAGGCGGGACAACCACTCCCTCTACCAACTACGTACTTGAAAATGTACCCTTTGATTTAACCAAGAGTCAATATAAGTTGTTCTGGACTGCACCCTCAGCCGCTTCACTAGCAGGATTTGAGATTTATAGAGGACCAGAGGGTGATGAAACACTACTTGCTTCGATTCAAGCCGGAATTACCCAGTATGTAGATGATGGAATGCCCGGATCGCAAACTATCCTAGCTCCCGTTACTAATACAACTGGCGGGGTTAAAAGTAAGTTTATCTGCAAATATAAAGACAGGTTACTTTTGGTGTCAGCAGAAGATCCCAACAAGTTAATGATTTCAGGGAGATATCCTTTCCAGTCAAAGTTTTCCTGGATAGACGGAGGAGGATATATTTATATTGATCCAGACTCAGGAGATGATATTACGGGTCTAACGGTTCAATCTATTGCAGACAGAATAGTAGTATATAAGAACAAGTCGTCTTACTTGGTAGACTTAGAACTGATCACTATCGGGAATTATGCAGTTTTAGATCCAACATACGTTCCCATATCTAATGCGATAGGCTGTTCTTCACAGGATACTATCGCTACAGTAGAAAATGACTCGTTTTACTTAGGAAGAGATGGACTTTATGTCACGGGTTATGAGCCTAACTTTTTGAACATAATTAGAACCAATGAGGTCAGCGCAAGAATTAGACCCTATTTAGCCAATCTTTCACAGCGAGATTATCAGACTGCTACTGCTTTATATGTAGACAATAAATATATTTTATCCTTCCCCTTGAGAAGGGAGATGATAGTTTATGACAGAGAAAGAGCGTGCTTTATTGGTCCGTGGAAAACTCCTTTTGGAGTGTCACACATGACCTATTATATTGACGGAGACGGAGCAGAGCACTATGTTCTGGGGTCTGCTAATTCTAATCAGGTATATGAGTTTCAAAAGACCACTAATACCGATGATGGACAGCCCAAGACTATAACTCTTCGAACCAACAAAGAGTTCTTTGATTCCTGGAGTAATTTATACATCCTCAGATTTTTCTACACCTTGTTTAGAGCCATTATGGGATCTGTCACAGTCAACATCCTAACCGAGTCAAGAGATGGGGTGTTTTCAACCGCTAAAGCCTTTACTATTACGGGGGCTGAGGTATCGGGAGCAACTGGCTGGGGAATGGACCCTTGGGGGTCAACTCCTTGGGGAGATAGTGAGTCAACGGGTGCTTCATTTGCAGGAGATGAGCTTACTCGCTGGGGACCACTATTTAAACAAGCGAGATTAGTACAGATGGAGATAACCACAAGTGCGGCAAACTCTAACTTTGAGTTTCTAGCGGCTAAGATTGATGCTAAAGCACAGTCAAGTGGAGCATTATCAAGTTCACAGAGAGTTTAACTTGCAAACCTATTTAGAGTTATTCAACAATTAAAATACTTACTTATAAAAAGGAGAAAATATTATGTCATTACTTAGCGGGATACAAGATAGAATTGCTCGATACGGACAGGCACAGCAACAGGGAAACCTAGGTCATATTGGTTCATGGGGAACAAAAGATTTTGGTGTTTCTGAGTTTCTAAAAAATACACTTGCTCCTCTTTCAACTCCAACCTATGCTTCTAGTAATTTTGCTCCAGCCTATGATAGTCCAATAGGTCCCCAGCCTTCAGGACAAGTTTTAAGAACAACCACTCCTACCCGAACATACGCCTCATCGGGACAACAGGCTCAACAAGATACTCAAGATCCAAGCGCTCCTAGACCAAGTGTGTCAGTAGATGACGAGATGAGGCAAATTGATAACATCTTTAGCGAGGTTAATAACTACTTAAACAGTGCTAGATCTAACCTTACTTCTTCTCAAGCTTCAGTTTTACAAGATCTAGCCAGTCAGTTAGCAGATAGACAAGCACAATTAACCCAATCTAAGACCAACGTAGACAGAACCCTAACAGAAGCAGAAATAGGCACACAACAGAGAAGACAAGACGCAGACGCCGCTTCAGTTCGACTGTTTAACGAACTGATGCAGGGAGGTCAGCAAAGATTTGGGGGAGCTTCTAGTGCGGGTCAGGCCTTCACCGAACTTGGTAATGTAGAGCAACAGCGAAGAGCTCAGGCCACTGCCACCGATTTTAACACTGCCATGAGGCAAATTGAAAGTGAGAGAACTAGAGTAGAGGAAGAGTATTCAATGGGTCAGCAACAGCTAGTAGCCGAAAAACAGAGAGCAGAGAATGAGATTAAGAGGGACTTTGCAGCTAAGATGCTGGAGATAGACCGTATGGGTGCAGAAGCAGGACAAAACAAGGGTGCTATGAAACTAGATCTGCTGCAACAGGTAAGAAACCAGATGTACCAAGTAGATCTGCAAGACAGACAGTTCCATCAACAACTAGAGGCTATGCGACAAGCTAGCTTAATGGAACTTCAAAACAGACAAGCACAGTTAGCATCAGCTGGTCAATCAGGACAAGCAGCCTTTGGAGCTTTCCAGGACGTAACGGCTCAGGCACCTCAATCTAATCTGGATATAACTAGAGGACAAGCACCAACTCAACCGGGGATGATTGGCAGAATTGATGATGAGACCAATATGCCTATAGGTAGAGTAGCTTACAATCAAGATCCAAGACTACAAAGTATCTTTGATGTAGCTTACGGCGGGAGGTAACTTGCAAACCTCAATTTGCCTTACTTAACATTAAGGGTATGAGTCAAAATACCTCCAGAGTTTCTATAGCTAACATAGTAAAAAAAGCCAAAGATTTCTTTGAGTCCAATCCCCAAATAGGGAAGACTGCTGGGAATGTGGGCAGAGCTGCTTTCAATTTAACTCCTCCAGGTCAAGCTATCTCCTCAGCACAAAGAGGACTTCAACAACTAGGACAGTTCCAACAGCAGCGTGGTATGGGAACTCCATTGCAAGACTGGCAAGCCAGAAATAGAGAGCGAGCAATGCAGACAACTGTTCCTCAAAAAATAACAGATCCTGTTTATTCTTTTGGGACGGGTATGACTAGAGCTCAAACAATGGGCACGGGGCTTGATAACAAATTACTTCCTCAAAATCTTCAAAACTATCAACCACAGACCCCAACGGGTCAAGTTGCTCAACTTGCTGGACAGGTTGCAGGAACACTAACAAATCCTTTAGCAACACCTCAGAGAATGGCTATGGGAGCTGGTATGGGAGGTGGGGGTCAGGCAATATCCAACCTTATTCAGGGAAAACCAATACAGGAGGGCGTGTTACAGGGAGCCAGCCAGGGGATGATTAGATCTCCTATTTTTGGGATTACTGATCCCGCCACTGAAAAACTTTTAACCAAAGCTTCTAAAACACTTCCGTTTTTAGAACCACTCACAAAAGAAGCTCTCTCAGGTCAGGTTGCTCAAGGTACTCTAGAGTTTGCAAAAAGAATTGCTCAATATGGACTTAAAGGAGCTATTTTATCCCCTGGTAGAACTGCCGTTTATTCTGGAATAGATGCACTTGAGAAGGATGCCAACTACTTTGAAACAGTAGGAAATAGATTTATCTCTGACTTATTTGCCAATATGGCAATGTCTTCTATTTTTGGTGTGTATCCCACTGCAAAAAGTCAGCAACAAGCCTCAAGGGAACTAGGAAACATTAAGGGAGAGTTGGCTCAGAAACTTGGGATAGACCCGGATTCATCTCCAGAGCAATATAAAGCAGCATGGAAACAATTTGCTCTGAGAAATCACCCTGACAGGGGTGGATCTCATGAAGTAATGAGCGATATTAACAAGCTTTTTAAGAAATTTGAAGACATCACTAAACTTGGTTATTCAGTGGACTCGGCAAAAGCTGGTGATGTTGAAACAGAAATAGCGGGCTTAATACCAGAACAAGTGGGACAAGTAGCACAAACACCAAAAATTGAGCCATCGGTTGTACAGATAATTGATCAAAACACTGGAGAAAAAACTTTTCAAACTATTCCTCAAGGAAAATTAAATAAAGCAATTAGTCTAATAGATGATACTCAGCAAGGTATAGCAGGAAAGATGATTGATGGGAAAGTTTACCATCTTACAGCTAAAACTCCAGAACAAATGAAATTAGAGGGATTTAAGGATGGTGGTGAAATAAATCTTGATGAAATTCCTAAAGACCAAGCAAGAATAAGAACTAAACCAGTAACACTAGACACCATCTCTGATCCTACAGAGGGACTTAAAGAGTTGGGATACAACAACACTCAGATTAAGGATATCTCACGAGATCAGGCGATGGAGATTATCAAGAATAAAGTAGATCCTTTTGAATGGGAAGCAGATGAAATTAACAAAAGATACAAAAGAGAGTTAGAAACCAAAAGAGAACTTAATAAAACAAAGATCCCCACAATCCAAGATGAGTTAACGGAGGAAGAGGTGGATGTGAGAGTGGCTGAAGCACTTCAGCAAGAGATTGCTCAACCCAGACTTAAATCTTGGTTCAATGATATATTTAATCCTCTTAAGAACGCTCCGGAGGATGTGAGGGGGTCTGTTTTAGACTGGAGAAGATCTTCACTGGTCGCAAGAGCAGAAGCCAACAGAATGGCTTTTAACACACCAAATATCTCAGATATACCAGAAGATGATGGTTGGAAGATAGTTCAGTATGCTCAGAGCCCAACGGACGCTACTGCCAAGAAATTAGGTTTAGATATAGATAAATATGACGAAGCCATTGACTCACTTAGAAACTCCTATGATGTTTTAAGACAGCAGGGAATAGATAAAGGACTGGACATTGGATATCTGGATAACTATGTCAACCAAGTCTGGAAAGAGAGCCCGGAAGAGATAATTAGAGCTAGGGGACTTTCGGGCAAGCCCTCATTTACCAAAGAGAAGGTTATTCCTTCTTATGAGGAGGGAATTGCATTGGGACTAACCCCCAAATTTACTCACCCCTCTCAACTTATTGCACATTATAAATATCAGCTAGATAGGGCACTGGCCAATCAGCAACTAGCAGACGACCTACTCTCTTCAGATCATCTTTTACCAGCGAGCAAGGCTCCAAAAGACTGGCAGAGAATAGACGCTCCATTTTTCCCCAAATCAAGAACAACGATGGGAAAAACACTTATTGTTGAGGACTACAAAGCACCACCTAGTGTAGCAAAGCCCATTAACTCTATTTTTGAGTACAAATCAGAAGGGGGGGTTCTCAAGTTTACTGCTGATGTAGCCAGAACCATGCAAGAAGTTAGGCTGGCGGCAGGATTCCCCAACACCCCTGTCAACTCGTTTGGTGTAATGCAAGTAATAAAACAAGCAACTGCCGGGAGAATTAAGAGTCCGGTCGTGGCATTTACTAGATCAATGAGTGAAAAAAAGTCGCTAGATTATCTTAAATCTAATGACGAATATTTCAAGATGATGGCAGAGGAAGGGATAAGTAATTGGAGCGAGTATGATTACTCAGAGGCTCATAAAAATCTAATGGAAGACAGTAGCTTAAAAGAAGTTGTGGGGGAGAAGTTTGATAAATGGTTTGGTGAGGCTACATTCAAAAGATTTATGCCTATGTTGAGGGTAGATACTTTTAAGGACACATACAACTCCGGCATTAAGGGTGGAATGGCTCACGAAGAAGCTCGAAAACTAGCAGCGGATACCTTAAAAAACTTTGATGGGATAGTGGATAACTTTGATAGACCAGAAAATGTTAAGAATGCTGTTAATACAACTTTTATGGCTCCTTACTTTAGAGAGGCTATGATTAACTTTTGGGTAAATAATGTCAAAGCAATTAACCCCAAAAACTTTTCAAAAGCAGAGTTTAATCTAAACAGAAGATTCTTGATAGGAACTGTTTTAACCTATCTACTTTATGATCAACTAAACAGACGATTAACTGGTAAGGGAATGCATGAGAACAAAGGGGGGAAGGAACTATCCCTAGAGATACCCGTTTCGCCTGGAAGAAGTTGGTTTATTCCAATTTTACCCTCTATAAGCACGGTTCCAAGAAGAACTGTTGAAATAGCTGGTTCTCTTATTAAGGGAGATATTGCAGGGGCTACCGAGAGACTTGGAACTTACTTCTCAATGCCTATTTCTACGGGCTCTCAGCTTCTTTCAAATCAGACTTTTTATGGAGCACCAATTTATCAGCAAGATGACCCAGCTCTCTCCAAACTAGCAAAACTGGGAGGATATGCCTTTGAGCAAACAGCTCATCCCTATATAGGAGAACCAATGGCTGTGTTGCAGGGTAGAAAAACACCCACTGAAGCGGCCCTAGGAGCACTAGAAATGCCTGTTTATCCCTCACGAAGTAGTGACGTGGCTCACTTGGTAGGAAGCCAGTTTGCTAAGTTTAAGGATCTTGCAGAACAAAACGTAGCTCTAGCCATGGATTATGCAAGTCAAGCTAAGATCCAATCAGCTACGAACAAGGCAGAGAGAGAAGCTAAGGCTAAACTAGAAAAATCAGCTAAGAGTGGAGAAACAGAGATCACAGAGGGAAAGTTATATTACTATGACAAGAGTGAAGATACCGTTTCGTTTATAAACCTAGATAAGATCAGAGAAGTAGCCGATATGCCAGAGAGCAACAGATACGAAACAGCTCTTAAAGAAACTGAAAGGTGGAAGGAAGGACTCAATATTTTAACTAGATCAAGTGCCGGAGATATTCCCAAAAGCCAGACAGATCAGCTTTATGAGGCACTTGGTCTTGAGAAGAAAGACGTAGAATACTATGACATTGCTAGACAAAAGGTAGATCTTAAAACACTACATGTACTAGACGAAATTGAAAAGATTGCCAAGACTAAAGATAGACCGGCAATGCTTAAATATCTAGCCGAGGGAAGACGAGAGATAAACGGACAGATACTCGTATCAAAAGGAGTATTAGACAATTTAGTAGATGAGGGGCTACTCTCCAAGGCAGAAGCTACTCAACTAAATAACCTAAAGTTTGACTCTAAGGGTACTCCTAGCGTTAAATTATCCGGAAGAGGTAGTGGTGTAAGACTTAAAAAGGTCACCCCGCCAAAACCATCACAAGCCAAGTTGGTTGATCAGCGAACAAAGGCGAGAAAAACACGCCTTACCACGCCTACACTTGGCGGACCAGCTCAGTCAGAACAGTTTGCTATGATTAGAGCACCTCAGTTATCACAACCTCAACAATTAAGAGCAAGAATATGAGCATAACAGTCAAAGACACACCGGAGAACCAAGTAGAAGAAGCTAAAACTCCAGAGGAGACAGTTGTCTCTACCTCAAGTAAAAGTGAAATTTTACAAAACGCTGTAGCCGATGTATTTGATTTAGACAGAAACGAGGTAAGTAAATATCAAGACAAGATTGATACCCTACTTGAGTATGCCAAAACTCAATCTGACAAACCCTCTAGAGAAAGTATTATGTGGGCTCTAAGGAATTTAGAGATGAAGCTAGGCTCACCTCCATTGTCTGAAAAGAGAATCAATTATGTAGCTAGGTTTGCTTATTTAGCCAAACAACAATCAGAAATTAAAAAAGAGATGGACTCTTATATTCCCTATGAATCTTAAATCAATCTACAAAATACTATTTGGAGCACATGGACCTTTACCCGGGAATGTAATTGACATGGCAGAGCACGGTAGGGCCGGTGGAGATCAAAATTCTCAAGGATATAAGGTCACCAAAGAGGTTGATGAATCTATGTTAATAGATCAAACCACTGCAAATATTACTTATATTGGTTGGGCTAGACCTGGCTCAGTAAATGTTGCGGGTAAAGCAGACGCCAGGTGGAAGATAAAAAGAATAGATGAAACTGTTGATCCTATGGAGATTGGATATGCTGGTGGGACGGATAGTTATACCTATATCTGGGATGATCGAAGTACCTACGACTATATTTAACTTGCAAACCTGACAATATAAAAATTATAAGAAAGATATGTCATTACTATACCCACCGCTCGTAAATGGGCTCCAAAAAACACTAGACGCACAACTTGATGTTGGTGAAGTTGCGTCCGTTGCACTTAATAACACAACCAACATTCCTAACAAACCTGGGCTATTTATTGTTAGCCGAATTGACTCATCTGGTGATCCACTCCCTGCTTCTAAGAGAGAATACGTTCAATACACGGCGGTCGCTGGCAACACTCTAACTGGACTAACAAGGGCGAGAGCTGGCTCAACAGACCAAGATCATGCAGTGGGCTCTGTAGTGGAGTTTGTAAGTGACGTAACTCAACAACAAGCAATCATAGATGTAATAGAGCAAGAACATAACAACGACGGCACACACGATGTTATAACAGCCACCTCTATAGACGTGGGTTCAAGCACAGTTATAAATGAAGTCCTAGACGAAGATGACATGGCTTCTAACTCTGCTACTGCTCTTGCTACACAACAGAGTATTAGAGGTTTTGGAGGTTTTTTGATTGATGGAAATTATGCTAGAGATGTAAGATTTCAAGCTAAAGAT
>Ga0334890_1002123_pt1 | contig 23773 bp, 23 predicted proteins | sample GraSluR1_MG_3_FD_207220 | JGI IMG/M metagenome (GOLD analysis project Ga0334890, IMG submission 207220) | Sludge microbial communities from methane-producing bioreactor in Wageningen University, Netherlands - Granular Sludge_31_08-R1 | ecosystem: Engineered > Bioreactor > Anaerobic >... | reverse complement strand
CTTGCCAGAAGTTCCACCGCAATTCTCAGGGTTGAGGACCGCTACGGCAACCTTCTGGAAAGCAATGAACAGCCTGACCCCGGCAGAAGGGTCATGAGCCGCACCGGCGCGTACCTTATGAACAGCATGATGCAATCGGTTTTTCGGGCGGGAACCGCCAGCACAGCCAGATGGTACTGGGGCGGCCCCTTCGCGGGCAGGGAAGCCGGAGGGAAGACGGGAACAACCAGTGATTACGCGGATGCCTGGTTCGTGGGATTCACCCCCGACCTTGTCACGGCGGTATGGGTCGGCTACGACAACCATGTTATCCGAATGCGAACCAGGAACGGCACGGGGCAGGCGGGGGGAGCCATCGCGCTTCCCATTTGGAACGGCTTCATGAGGCGGGTTTTTGCCGATGCCGACCCGGTGACCGCGCCTTCATTCCCCGGCCCTGATCAGGGCGAGGTGGAACAGGCTGTGGTGTGCGGCATCAGCGGTCAGCTGGCGCTTTCGGGGTGTGCTGAAAACTCCCGGGAAGAGCTTTTCTGGGCGGGAACCGCCCCCACCGGCTATTGCATGATACACACGGATACCACCGGTTTCGGAGCCGACTCCACCATGGGCAGTTTCAGCGATTTCGACCGCAGATTCCGGGGCGGCCTGTAGCAGTGGCGGAGGCCATCCCTCTGCTGATAGCCTTCGGGTGTCTGGCTCTGGTGGTCTATCTCGGCTCCCGGCTTCTGAAGTCACGGTTCTGGAAGGGAAGACAGCTTCGAAAAGCATCCATGATGGCGGCCCGGGGCCGAATAACCGAGATGACTGGCTACCTCACCGCCAATATGGACAAAAGCCGTGTATCATGCCCCCTTACCAACGCCCTGATTTACTTTCACATCCGCTCGGGTAACCTGGACAGCGCGGAAAAGATCGTTCTTGACGCCATAGGAAAGGGAGACAAATCCGGAGGCGCAGTGGCGCAGCTGGCCTACATCGCCCAGGGCCGCAATGACTGGGAGAACGCGGAAAGCCTTTACGGAAAGGCTATTGATCTGGAGCCCTCCCTGTCGCCCACCCTTCGGATGAACATCGCGGGCCTTCTGATACAGCAGAACATCCGGTTGGATGAGGCGGAAGCCATTCTCACCGAAGCCCTGGAATCCTGTGGCGGCCCCTCGAAAAGCGCTGTTCACCTTAACCTTGCAATGTTGAACAGCGGGAAGGGAAACCATTCCCGGGCGAAGGTCCATGCCCTGACGGCATTCGAGCTCATGCCGGACAACCAGCTTACGCAGCTTGGCAGAGCCCAGGCCCTTGGCCTGGCCGCCGGAGCATCCCGCCGCATGAACGACCGGGAGGAGTCTTCCAGACTGGCTTCCAAGGCACTGAAGGTTCTGGACGACCTGCCGGGAACGGACAAGCTGAAGGCGGAACTGCGGGAACTGGCCGGCGGGTGAAAAAGGCTCTTTGGGTGCTGTTCCTGGCGGTGGGAGTGTACACCGTTGTGGTGCTTCGGGCTGATCTGACCAGAGTCGGGCAGGCGCTTGGGACCATTCACCCCGGCTTCATTCCCCTTTTCCTGGCTCTGCCTCTGGCGAACTACTTCTTCCGTTTCCTGAAATGGCATTTCTTCCTGCGAAGGATTCAGGTTGGAATACCCGTCGGAGAGAGCATGACAGTTTTCCTCTCCGGTTTTTCCATGACGGTGTCTCCGGGCCACATGGGGGAACTTATCAAATGCGTTTTCCTTCGTGAGCGCCATGGTGTTCCCGTGGCCTGTTCCAGCCCTGTGGTCGTTGCGGAAAGAATCACCGACTTCCTCAGCATGGTGCTGCTGGCGGTGGCGGGAATGATTCTCACCGGAGGGCATGCCGCTCTGGCAGCGGCAGGGGCCGGTGTCGCCGCGGCGGCACTGGCGATTCTGGTTCTTTTCTGTGATCAGGTATGGAAGCCGGTGGCGGCTGTCTTTTCCAAACTTCCGATTCTTAAGAAAAGAAAGGGCGGTCTGGAGAACTTCCGGGCATCCGCCCGTATCCTTCTGGATCCTGCAAGCATGATGGTGGCGGTTCCGCTGGGCATGATAGGATGGGGTATGGAGGCCATGGTTCTTGTGGTAATCGCCGGATCGATGGGCGCGTCACTTCCTCCGGGCGCCGCCCTTCTCAGCCACGCCGCGGGAACCATCGCCGGAGCGGTTAGCATGATTCCCGGGGGGCTTGGCCTGGCAGAACTGACCATCGACGGTATCCTGGGGGGCTACATTTCCCCGGCCCGGGCGGCGGTCACAACCCTTGTAATGAGATTCTGCACGCTGTGGTTCGGGGTGCTTCTCGGGCTTCTGTCACTGGCGGTATTGAAGAGAAGGAAACCCCCGGCGAAACGAACAAGGCTAGAAACCGCTTCCCCTGTCTGACGGGGCGAAAAGCCCGCCGGGCTCCCTCTGCTCGATAATCATGATGCCGAACGGCCCCGAGCCGGCATAGCATTGATTTTGCGTTCCAGGCCCCGGTCCCGCGGTGCAGTTGTTTGATTGGTCCGGTGAACTCTGACCGGAGGCGCATATAGCCAGCCAGCCAAGGCTTCCCGCATCGGAAAGACTGTGCAAAACAGGTCTTTTGTACACCCGAGGAAATGCGTCCATCAATACTCCTGTCATCCCTCATTCAAATCTAACGCCAGTAGAACCTTCTAACAAGGGCGCAGTAGATGCTCAAGAAAACCGCAGGTACAAGGCGGGTAACATGTTTACCTGAAGGTATTCCCGCGTATCGTTTGCTTCTCAACACACCTGTTACTACCGGAACAAGGGCCAGAGGTTCCAGGACGGTTGGAATCGAATCCCTGCCGGAGCGGTCGCCCGCTGTGAGGAGAAACACTTTGTCCCTGCGGCTCAAGGCGCGAACCACACGGTGCACCACCGGAGAAGGTCCTTCGTACTTCAGCACCACAACCTGCCCCGGCTGAATTCTGCGGGCTTCAGAGTAGTTTGCGCTGAGAATGTCTCCCGGAATCAGGGCGGGCCACATGGAGAGGCCCTTCACATAGCCCCTCAAAGGCTTTGAAGCCATGGAATCAACCGTTCGTCACCATCATCCGCCTCCCGCCGGAGAATTGCTGCGGGAAAACACAGGAACAGATTGCAGAGAAAAGCTCTGGCGTCTTCCAGCACAAGGGTGGATACTTCATCGGCGGCCAGCAGTGAGTCTATCCGCTCCGCCCTGTAGCAGCAGTACTCCGAGGCTACGGGAATCAGCAGTGAAGGCCCCTTCTCCAGAAAGACAATGCCCCTCAGTTCAGCGGGGGCGATGTCGTACTCACCGGTTTTCATTCTGTGTACTCCGCAGGGCAGGGTTCTCACCGCGCCATCGGTTCCCTCCGCCACTATCACCGAATCATCACCGATAACCCGCCATCCCCTTCGTAACAGGCTTTTCGCGATGGTGCTCTTTCCGCCTCCGGATGGGGCCAGGAACAGAAGCGAGCGGTTATCCCTTGCCAGCGCGGCGCTGTGGACAACGGCGCCTTTTGGCGCCACCGCCAGCAACTGAGCCCTGGGAACAGAAAGTATTTTATTCATGAAGCCTTGTTTCGGGGAACAATCCCAACCGGAAAGCGGTTTCGCAAAAAGCATGGGGAGACGAGAAAGACCCTCCCAGCCTGTAGTTTTCCATCATGCACTTTCCCATGCAGGACTTCCAGTGAACGCACCGGGAGCAGATTCCCCGATCATCGTTCAGCATGCTTTCACGCAGTTCCGCCAGAAGGGGTGAGTTCTCCCAGATATCTCTCAGACTTGCCCCGGGGTATGTTCCCATGGCCAGACCCGGGATGGAATAGGCGATTCCGCAGAACGAAACGGTTCCATCCGGCAGAATGCTCAGCAGGTTCAGTATTGAACACCTTCCCGCGGATTTCAGCCTGTGTATCGGCATGAAGGCAGGCGGCGCGTCGGTGATCACCGCATCGGAAAACCGGGCAAACGCCCACTCGAGGAACTCGACGCACTGCGGAAAGTGGTCGTTTCGGCCGAAAAAGGAGTTCACTCCCTTTCCCACAGGGCTGACAAGGTTCACCTTTAAAGACCCCGCGCCGACGCCCTTCAGGAAACCGACCATATCCGTCAGCGCTTGCCTGTCGGGTTCCGACACGGACATTATCACCTGTGGCCTGATGCCTGAGCGGCCAATCAGGGACCTGATGAAATCGGTTGTTTTCCGCCAGGCACCGGAAGCACCCCTGAAGGCATCGTGAACCTGCGGCAGATGGGAGTCAAGGCTGACCGACAGATGGAAGGGAGGAAAGTCTTTGAAAACCCGAAACAGATTCGGCGGAATCACAGTGCCGTTGGTTTCAACCGCCACCCTTGGAAACAGCCCGAAGGCCGCCTGGTAAACATCGCAGAAACCCTGATACAAAAGGGGTTCTCCGCCTGTGAATTTAACGAAGTCGACCCCCATGCTTCGAGCCTCTTTCATCAGAGAGACCCATGTTGAAGCGGGCATTGAAGATACGGCCACGCCTTCGTTCACCCAGCAATGGGAGCAGTGAAGGTTGCACCCCGGGTGCGGGTTAAGATACAGGCTCTTCAGGGGAGGGATTACAGGGCTTCCACAAGCATTTTCAGGCAAGACAGGTCATCCTTTCCCGATGGGTCGCCCCGGAGCAGCGGGTTCACAGGGCAGCCTCCGGAGCAGACCTGAAGAAACCCGCAGCGGGAACACTGGGGGTGAAGCGCCCGGGGAGCGTCGACCATGCTGATGAAACTCAGCGTCGGGGAAGACTGCATGATTTCATCGAAGGTCATATCCGGAAGCCTTCCCAGAACTATGTCGTCAAGGTAATCGCAGGGGATGACGGCGCCGTCGGAAGCTATCACCACTTTGCCCCGGCAGCCTCCGCACCCGAATGCTCTCCCCCGGGATGCGGGCAGTTTTCCCGATGCGGCGTCCAGGGCCATGTGGTAGATATCCGGAAGAGGGCCGAAAACCGCCAGCCCCTTCCGTTCCAGGGGCTCGAGGGCGCGCCCGGCGGCGACAAGCATGCCGGGAGTCAGATGGAGCCGGGGAGGAATGCCGTGCCTGGCGGCCAGCATCGGTGTAAACTTTGACCCCCTCACACCCACCTTCTGAAGGGTGAACTCGGCGATTTCAGCCACTTTGCTCCAGTTCATGGGGTTAACCGTGCAGTTGGTCACCACCGCAAGCCCGGCCTCCAAAGCGGTTCTGATTCCTTTCACCGCTCTTTCGAATACACCCGGCCCCCGGATTCCGTCGTGGGTTTCCGAATCCGGGCCGTCCAGTCCCGCCATGACCGAGGTAAATCTGGAACCCGCTTTCCCAAGAAAGGCCGCGATGTCCGGAGTCAGGCCGGTGGCGTTGGTGTTCAGGGAGAATCTGAATGGTCTGTCCAGAACCATCTGAATGAAGGCATGGAAATCTTTACGACAAAGGGGCTCACCACCGGAAATGGTGAGTTCCAGCACCCTGGCCTCCGCCAGCCTGTCCAGAATGGCCTCCCAGACTGACAGGGGAAGATCGGCGGAACCCGCCATGACACCGCAGTGACCGCATGAAAGATTGCACTCCCGGGTGATGAGAAGACTGGCTTTTCTCGGAGCCCTGGTTACTGCCGTCACGCAAGGATCCCGTGCTGCCTCAGCTGGGTCAGAAAGGCGTCTGTTTCTTCCTCGAGGTTCGGCTCCTCAGGGTATCTGCGCCTCAGCTCATCAAGGATTTCCTCGCGGGATGAGCTACCGTCGATCATTGAGCATATTCCTACGGCAACCTCCTCGACTATTTGAAGCGCTCCGGTGTCCACATTGAAAAGTATGCCACCCTGAGGCTCCCGTCGAAACACTACACCCTTCGCGAATGACAGCCTCACTATTCCTCCCGACGGGTTGAGGGAACATTTGGTTTTTTCCGGCATATCCTGTAATATACATGTTACCAAGGAGGGACGATATGAAAACCAGTATCACGATTCTGATTCTTTGTTCCTGTATTGCTTTGGGTTACGGCCTTGAATCAAGCGCCTTCAATCTTGTGAACCCGCCTTCCTTCGGAAGCCTGGGGTTTCGGAGCATGGGAAGCACCGCGACCTTCAGTATGATATCAGGCTCCAACGGTACCTGGGGTCAGGGCGCATATGTGGGAACCATGGGATTCACCCTTCACCCGAAGGTTAACGCCATGGTTGACCTGGGCTACGCCAGAACCTTCGATTTCTCCGGGGGAGAAAACTTCGGCCACCTGTTGGGCGGCCTCCAGTTCGAATGGAAACCCACGGATAACAGCACCTTTGTGCTGCAGTACCAGGGTGTTGTTCCCACGGGGCGCATCGAAGGGTTTTAAAACGATTCCCTTCATTCTCGTCCTTGCCGCGGCTTCACCGGCTGATTCACTTCTGCAGTCCGGTGACCTTTCAGGCGCGCTTTCCCATTATGCTGCCGATGCCAATGAAAACCCCCGTAGCTGGTGGCCCGCCTACCGTGCCGCATGGATACTGAACCGGCTGTCCATGCCGGATTCCGCACTTGTGTGGGCGGTTCGGGCCCATGATTTAAGGCCATCGAACTCCTCTATTCTCGGTGAGCTTCTACAGGCCCATTCGCAGAATCCGGACAGCGTTCTGAAGTATGGAATACTGGTTGCCGGGGGAGGGGTTTGCCGGTTTCGTCTTGCCCAGGCTGAACAGCGCCTGGAAAGCCCGGGAGAGCATACCCTGTATTTTCACCAGACTCTTGAGCATGGAAACGATTCGGCCCGGGCCGACGCGGCCTGCTGGTTGTCCGTTCTGCTACCGGAAAGAGCCACGGAGCTACTGGGCATGGCGGTGGAACTAGCTCCGGGCGAATCCTTCTACAGAACAATGCTGGCGGGCAGACTGGCACAACAGGGCGATGCCGACGGGGGTTTCTCTATTCTGGCCCCCCTTCCGCCCCAAGGCTACTACTACTGGCAGGCACTGGCGAGGTGCCACGAGGCGGAGGGCTCTGCGGACCTTGCTGCGGAAGCTTTCCGGCAGGCCTTTCAAGCCCGCCAGTGCCCATCTTCCGCAGCTGACCTCGGCTGGTTTCTGTATCGGGCGGGAAGAGACCTCGTAAAGGCGGACAACTGCCCCGAAGCCGCGGCTCTGCTGGAGGAGGCGTCTAACCTGTGGCACTCCGACTCGTCCTGGGCCCGGGCCTCCGATTCGCTTCTCACCCTTGTCCGCAGGTTTATCCTCCTCGAAACAGGTTGGGAGAGAGTTAATTGAGACTCGGTCCCTTCACAATACCGCTGTGTTTGCTTATCTTCTGTTGCGGTTGTTCGCACCGGATAGGCGACGACCTCTGGAGCCACGGCATTTTCAGCGCGGCTGCTTCCGGAGCTGTGACTGCGGCAACGGAAGATTATGTCCTTGGAGTTTCCGTCTCTTTCAGCATCGGGCTTCTGAAGGAGGTTTACGATTTGCTTCGCGGTTCCGGGTTCTGTTTCAATGACCTTGCCGCGGATTTCGCCGGCAGTGTGGTCGGCGCCCTGGGAACAACGGCGGCAATGGAAGGATCATTTTGCTTGACAAGGTAGTGAAAATCCTCTTCGGTGACCGGCAGGCCAAACTCATGAAAACCTTCGACGGGCCTGTTGAACAGATTTACTCCTTTTCCGATGAACTGGAGCAGATGTCGGAGGAAGAACTTCAGGGCAAGACCATCGGGTTTCGAAGAAGGCTTGCCATGGGGGAAACCACCGACGACCTGATGTGCGAAGCCTTCGCTGTGGTGGTGGAGGCCTGTCGGAGGAACTGCGGCAGAAAATGGATGGTAACCGACCACGAAACGGAATGGGCCATGGTTCCCTTCCGAGTTCAGTTGAAGGGCGCCATCGTGCTTCACCGTGGAATGATCGCGGAGATGGCTACAGGCGAGGGAAAAACCCTGGTGGCTGTGATGCCCATATACCTGAACGCCCTGGAACTCAACCCCGACTGGATTGCCAGATCCCGGGAAACCCGGGGGGACGACCCCTCCCAATGGGTGTTCGAACCCATCGAAGGCGTTCCTGTAGGCGCGGGAGCACATCTGGTCACGGTAAACGACTATCTTGCCCGGCGTGACGCGGAGTGGATGGGGCCGATTTTTCAGTACCTGGGCCTGTCCATAGGGTGCATACAGGGAGGGATGGATCCGGATCAGAGACGGGCGCAGTACAACTGCGACATCACCTACGGCACCAACAACGAGTTCGGTTTCGACTACCTGCGGGACAACATGGCGGTCAGGCTCGAGCACCGGGTTCAGAGGAGGCACCACTACGCCATTGTGGACGAAGTGGACAGCGTTCTGATAGACGAGGCTCGCACCCCCCTGATAATCAGCGGCCCTGTACCCCGCTCCCGAAACAGATACAAGGAATTCCGTGACCAGGTCGCCAGGCTGGCGAGCCGCCAGACCGACCTGGTGAACAACATTGTCTCCGACGCCGATGACAGGTGGGAGGAGGGAAACTCCCACGAAGCAGCCACCCTGTATCTCAAGGCCAGAAGGGGCGCCCCCAAGAACAGGAAGCTGGCGAAAACCCTTCGCGACCCGGACAAACTCAACGCCATCAAGAAAGTGGAGGGGGAAAGGCTCAGAGACAAGAACATTCACGAGCTTGACGATGGGCTCTATTTCTCCATAGACGAAAGAGAGCGCTCCGTATCCATGTCGGACATGGGCAGAAAGCTTCTTTCTCCGGAAAACCCCGACTTCTTCCTTCTCCGTGAGATCGGCGACGAAATTGCCGAAGTGGAGATTCTTGAGATTCCCGAAGAAGAGAAGTTCGAACGCCGCAAACTGATCTATGAGGAACATTCCAGAAAAGCCGAAGCCCTGCACAACATCGACCAGCTTCTCAGAGCTTTTCAGCTCTACGAGAAGGATGTGGAGTACGTGGTTCAAGAGGGCGCGGTGATCATAGTCGATCAGTTCACCGGGCGGCTCATGCCTGGAAGAAGGTTCAGCGACGGCCTCCATGAAGCCCTGGAAGCCAAGGAGAAGGTGGAGATCCGGTCTGAAACCCAGACCCTGGCCACCATAACCATTCAGAACTACTTCAGGATGTATGAGAAGCTGTCTGGAATGACCGGGACGGCGGAAACCGAGGCCGAGGAGTTTGAAAGCATATACAAACTGGAAGTAGCGGTGATACCCACCAATGTTCCGGTGATAAGGGTGGACCACAATGACCGGGTTTACCGCACCAAGAGGGAGAAATACGCCGCCATCATAGACGAGATACAAAGGCTTCACCGGAGAAACCAGCCTGTTCTGGTCGGAACGGTTTCCGTCGATGTTTCCGAGGTTCTTTCCAAGCTGTTGAAAGCCCGGAAGATTCCCCACAGCGTTCTCAACGCGAAGCATCATCAGCAGGAGGCGGACATCGTAGCCAGGGCAGGGCAGCCGGGTGTGGTGACCATCGCCACCAATATGGCCGGCCGGGGTACGGACATCAAACTCTCGCCCCAGGTCAGGGAGATAGAAGACGGCAGCGGTGAGTCCGGCGGGTTGTTCGTGATTGCCTCGGAACGCCACGAGTCCCGAAGGATAGACCGGCAGCTTCGGGGAAGGTGCGGCCGTCAGGGTGACCCGGGCGCGAGCCGCTTCTACATGTCCCTGGAAGACGATCTGTTCAGGTTGTTTGCCAGCGAGAAACTGATAGACTTTCTGAAAAAGGGACAGGACAAGGATGGCGAACCCATTGAGCACCCCCTTCTCAGCCGCTCCATTCAGCAGGCCCAGAAAAGGGTGGAGCAGTACAACTTCGGGATAAGAAAGCATCTTCTGGAGTATGACGACGTCAACAACCGGCAGCGGGAGGTCGTTTACAGCCTCAGGTCCCGCTCCCTGACCGGTGAGGGGCTTCGTGAGGAAATTCGCGACATGATCTTTTCGGTGGTGACGGCGGAGGTGGAAAGCGCGGTTCCCGACGGCACCGAACCCCATGAATGGAGCCTGGACAGGGCGGCTCTGGCCCTGCGGGACCTGGCCGGAGCGGTGTTCAACTTTCAGGGTATCGAAGACAGGTTTCGGGAACCCGAACCCCTCAGAAACTCCCTGGCGGAAATGGTTCTTTCCTATTACGACCAGAAGGAGACCAAGCTTGGCGAGAAACTCATGGTCGATCTTGAGAAATGGGCTGTTCTAAGTTCCATAGACGAGCTTTGGCGGGAGCATCTATACTCCCTCGACCACCTCAAGACCGGCATCGGCCTCCGTTCAATCGGGCAGCGCGACCCCCTGGTGGAGTTCAAGAAGGAAGCCTTTGAACTCTTTGAAGAACTGCAGAACAACATAGACAAACAGTCGGTTCGAAAGGTTCTGAGCCTTTGGCCCGCCGGGATGATGAAGCGGGCGGACCAGCCGGTGGGACAGGCGGTAAGACCTGGCCTTGCAGGGCCGTCACCGGTACCCGGGGGGCAGCAACCCGCGATGGTAACCGTGAAGAGGGATGACCCGAAGGTTGGAAGAAACGACCCGTGCCCCTGCGGAAGCGGCAAGAAGTACAAGAAGTGTTGCGGCGTCTGAACCATGAAAGGAGACGAAAATGTCTGATCACAGAGGGAAAGGCGAACTCTGGGCCTTTGTGGCCGGGGCTCTCGCCGGCGGAATCGCTGCCCTGCTGCTGGCTCCCGCCAAGGGCGAGGATACCAGGCGGAAGATAGCCAGCACCGCCGAGGATCTTTACGGCAAAGGTGAACACCTTTACCATCAGGGTATTGAGAAAGCCGGAGATCTCTATGAAAGCGGAAAGGCCAAAGCCGGGGAAGTGAAGCACAAGATGGAGGATGCGGTGGATTCCCTCAAGGGGAAGCATTCCGAAGGCAAAGCCAAGTAGCTTGACCCTGGTGATTTTGGGCGATGGCGCAGTTGGCCGGGGCTTGGCCGTCGCCCTTTCCGGGGAGGATGTTTTTCTGGCCGGACCGCCGGGAACCCCCCGAAGCCGCGCTACCCTGGAAGCACGGGGTTTCTTCAGTGGAAGGAACACCGTGGAAACCGGGGATATACACCACGCCCCCAGGGGAGTTCCGCTGATCTGCGCCCTGAAGGCCTATTCCATAGCCGGCGCCCGGGATGGAATGCGTGCGGCGAAGCCCCTTTGCATTCTCAGTGTAACCAACGGCCTTGAGTTATGGGAATCCTGGGGCGATTACCGCCCGGAACCGGTAGTGCTCACCGCGGGCTTCAGGATGATCAGTTCGCAGGTGGTTGCCAGCCCTGGAAAACTGCTGGTGAAAAAGGGCGGCTTCGGGGAGACAATACTCCACAACCCTTCCATCCCCCTTGAGTCCGAGATCGATATTGAAGCTCTGGTGAATGCCAAGTGGCTGGTCAACAGCGTTATAAACCCCCTGGGCGCGCTGACTGGCCTGCCCAACAACCGGCTGCTGAAGGCGGGCCTGGGACCGCTTGTGGAGAGGCTGTTCAAAGAGCTTTCCCGGGCTGTGCCGGAAAACTGTCATACCAGGGCCAGGGCCATGCTGGGCTATCTTCTAGAATACTCCGGAAACCACTGCAGCATGCTTCAGGATGTTCAAGCGGGCAGGCCCACCGAGCTTCCGTGGCTGACAGGAATCGCGAAAAAAAGGCTGCCGGGCCGTTGCCCGACAGCCGATACTCTGTGTATGCTTCTTGAAGCTAAAGCCTGAGCATCCTTGTGGTGGCCACAGAGTTGCCCCTGGTGGCGGAAACGGTGTAGACCCCGGCTGGAAGATCCTCATTCAGCAGTACCGTTCCATCTTCCGCAACTCCCTGCCACACTGTTCTGCCATCGATGGAGTACACGGTTATCACCGACCCGGAGTCGAACACATTTATCAATGCGGGCCCCCTGGAAGGGTTGGGTACCACGCTTATCGGTTCCTCCGCGGGCTCCTGCGGTAGCCCCCCCCCCTCGATACCTGTCAACAGAGAGTTGTCGAACCATAGATTCTCCATGGTGGAATCTATGTAGAAGAGTCCCTGAATCGCCGCAAGGCTGCCGTAACGGACCACCGCCGGGTGTTCTGTGAAGGCGGTATGGTCATTTCTCTGTTCGAACTCTATGGAAGCCGTCTGGGAAAGGTTCAGCGCGGTTCCGGAGTATACGGTGCCTGCGGCGGTAATGTGGGAGACCACCACCCTTGACGAGCCCGGGAAGATGTCTGCGAAGGGAAACAGACCGGGCGCGATGGCTTCAGGAACGCTCCATGAGGCCGCTTCATTCTGGGAGACCGAGAGCATCACCATGTTGTCGCTGCTGTGCCAGAACACGCCTATTGTCCCGCCGCTGCCCGCCTCCCATACCGGAATCGGGGAGGCGTTTGACGGAGCGGCGGCCACCACCACCGGAGCGCCGTAACCGCTTTCGTTTCCCAGGGCGCACATCACCGCCTGCTGGTCAATGTCGTACCAGACCGCGGTTACGGAGTTGCCGGGACCCCTGGTGGCGGAGACCCTGCGGGCGTTGGAAGCAAGCTGAGCAGCCGGGGACCAGGTTGCGCCGTTGTTGCTGCTGCTGCTGACGAACAGATTGTTGGCATCGGTCTCCATAATCACATGGTAGTATCCGCCGCAACCCGGGTTGACGGTGAATGAGCGGATGGGTCCCATGCCGGGGTAGGATTTGTCAACATCGGCGAAAGAAATATAGGAGAGGGTGCTGGCGGAGTACTTGTAGCAGGTTACGACAGAGGTGTTGAATGCGGTTCTGAGAAGGACGAACACCAGAATCTGCTGGCCGTCATTGCAGAATACCACCCGGGGTGTGTAAGCGGTGTTGCCTGCCCCGGTGGTTGTAAAGGCGGAAAGGGTCCAGTTCTCCCCGTTGTCGGGGGATTTCCGAATGACGATACGATCACCGGCCGGATCGCCGGGAAGGTGTTCCACCGCGGTGGCGTATACCCCGGCGTCGGAACCGTAGAGACCGTCGTAATTCTGGTATCCGATTCCCGGAGAAGTAAGACCGCCCGGGAATGTCCAGATGAGAAAATCACCACCGGCGTCCGGCTGGGAAGCCACCGTAAAAGACAGTATGAAAATAAGTAATATTGATTTGGACATGACTACCCTCCCGGGCTAATCGCGAAACACTTTCAACTGTATCAATTATTCTTGTAAGGGGAGTCAAGCGCAAGGGGGCAATCAGGGGCCTATTCTTCGTCGGGTTCTCCCATGTAAACATCCTTTTCGAGGATCTGCCAGGCGGGCTTGCCGGTGAGTTCACCCAGGTCTTCCAGAACATCGTGCTGGGACTGGTCGAGGATCAGGGATTGCCTGAACATTTCTATGGCTTCCTCTTCCTGTCCCTGAACCATGTAAAGCCTTCCCAGCGCGTTCAGGGCCTGGGTGACCTCGGGGTCAAGCTCTACAGCCTTCTCGAGATATTCAATGGCAAGTTCCAGCATTTCCTCTTCGTCCTGCTCGGTTCCCCACAAATCAGCCGGGGGAATGTTCTCCAGAATGGCGTGGCCCCAGGCGAGTCCCAGGCCCAGGAAGGCTTCCGCGTTCTCCGGGTCGAGCATGAGAACCTGGTCGTAGTGGGGAAGCGCTTCCGACGGATTGTTGTCTTCCATGTACATACCTGCAAGGCTGATTCTGGCGTCGATGTCTTCCGGGTCAGCGTCGACTGCCTTTGCAAGCCTGTCGTAAAGGGCTCGGCGCTCTGTCATCCCTGTGAAACCTCCGGTGTTCTGGCCTCAGAGTATCGGCGTCAATTATACATATCCCCGGTGTCCGTCAAGCCCCCCGGGAGAAAACATGAAACTCACCGATGAAATTCGCCGTTTGAAGGGCGCAGGACCCGCCAGGGTTGAACTGCTCTCCCGGATGGGGATCACTCTTGCGGGAGAACTCCTGTTGCATCTTCCCAGAGCGTGGCTGGATCGGAGGACGGTGGTTCCCATAGATTCCGCCCGGCTCGGCGAAACCCTCACGGTTGCCGGTACCGTGACAGAGATCAGGCGCCGGCGTACCGGCAGGGGCAGGGTGATTGTTGAAGCCCTTCTGTGTGACGGAGCGTTGATGAGACTGGTGTTCTTCAATGACGGCTTCCCGGCAGCCCGTCTTGAGAGGGGGATGCAGCTTGTGGCCTCGGGCACCGTAGAGACCTTCAGAGGCTTTGCCATGATTCACCCCGATCTGCTTTTCCCACCCTCCGGCAAAGAGCCTGAGGCTCCGGGGATGCAGCCCCTGTACCCCCTTACCGCCGGACTGACCCAGGGCGTGATGCGCCGGATCGTGGGGTATGCCCTGGATATCCTGGAGTCTCCTCGGGAGATTCTGCCGGCTTCGGTTCTGGCTCGCGGGGGTTTCGGTGACAGGAAGGAGCTCTTCAGAGCGGCTCACTGCCCTTCGAGTCCGGACGAGGCCCGGGGCGCCAGGGATCTTCTGGCACTGGAGGAGCTTTGCCTCTATCGCTGGGCGCTGGGGCTGATTCGGGCCAGGGCTCGAAGGGATCCCGGAATACCTCTTTCATGCGGCCCGGAAAACGCCGCTTCGTTCTCCGTTAACCTCCCCTGGCCCCTGACCGCGGCCCAGGAGCGGGTAGTAGGGGAAGTTCTGTCGGATCTGTCGTCTTCGGAGCCGATGCGAAGGCTTGTTCAGGGGGATGTTGGTTCGGGGAAGACCGTAGTGGCCGCCGCCGCATGCGCCCGTTGCGTGCTTTCCGGGCACACCGCTGTGCTTCTGGCGCCCACCGAGGTGCTGGCGGTTCAGCACCACCGAAGCCTCAGGGGCTTTCTGGGCTCATGGAGAGTTCCGGTTCACCTTCTTACAGGCGGTACGGGGGCCGCAGCCCGCAGAGTGCTGGCTTCATCCATGGACGATTTTCCGGGCTCGGTGCTTGTGGGCACCCACGCGGTTCTGGAGGACTGGGTTCCCCTGAAACGCCTCGCACTGCTTGTTGTGGACGAACAACACAAGTTCGGCGTGATGCAGAGGGAAAAGCTTACAGCCGGAAGGATACCGAGACCCCATGTACTGGTGATGAGCGCCACTCCCATTCCCAGAACCCTGGCCATGACCGTTTACGGTGACCTTGACCTGTCGGTGATCGACGAAATGCCTCCGGGCAGGGGAAAGGTGGTGACCAGGATAGTCAGCGGGATGGAGAAAAGAAACCTGGCTTCTTTCGTCGTGGAAAGGCTGGCTCGCGGGGAAAGGGCATTCATGGTCTACCCCCTGAAAGAGATGAGTGAGAACATTCCCGCACTGGATGCCGAAACAGCTTATGAACGGGTTCGGAACGGGCCTCTGGGAAGGTGGGGCGCCGTACTTCTGCATGGCGAGATGACCCCCGGAGAGAAAGTGGAGGCGGTAACCGCTTTTTCCTCGGGAAAGGCAAGGGTCCTTGTGAGCACTACGGTGATAGAGGTTGGAATCGATGTTCCCGAGGCCACGATCATGGTGATATCCGGTGCGGCAAGGTTCGGCCTGAGCCAGCTGCACCAGCTTCGGGGACGGGTTGGAAGGGGAACCGGAGATTCCTGGTGCTTTCTGGTGATGGAAGATTCTGAATCTCCGCAGAGCAGGGCAAGGCTGCAAGCGCTGGCGGAGACTTCCGACGGCTTCAAAGTGGCGGGAAAGGATCTTGAACTCAGAGGCCCGGGACAGGTACTGGGTACAAGACAGCACGGCATTCCCGAGTTCAAGGTGGCGGACCTTTCCCGGGACATTGAGTTGATGGAGCGAATCGACCATATTCCAGCACCGGAGGCAGATCAACTGGAAATCATCATTCGGGAGGAGAGTTGGCGGTTCGGAGGACTTGCGTTTCCCGGTATATGAGGTTCTCTTCCGGGCTTTGCCGCGGTCTCGCCGGGGGGTTGACATGGATTCCTCCGGTGTTACCAATTAGGGTTCCGGTAATGAAGGCAGCAATCGGCGGCGGGGGATGCCGTTTGCCCTGATCTGATTCACCCCTGTTCACGGGAGGGGACATGGTTTCACCAGGCATGAAGAAGAGGGCTGAGCAGCTAGTGGCCAGGGCCGGTGAACTGGCAAGGGCGGGCAACAGGGAAAAGGCTCTTGCCGCTCTCCAAAGGGCTGCTGAGCTGGATCCCGAAAACGATCTGATCCAGAAAGGGATAGCGGACCTGGAACGGGAACAGGCTGCGATGCGGAATTTTCGCATAAGCAGATCTTCCAGGGCTCACTCCAATGTGGGACAATCCTCTCCTGCGGATTTCGTCTCCGAGTGCATCAGGAGATCCGACGAAGCACTTGCGGATTCTGATGAGGTGCGGGCACTGCAGGAGCTTGAAAGGGCGAAGCGTCACGATCCCGAGAACAGGGATGTGAGCAGAAAGATTCAGATCCTTCGCAGACAGATCAAGATAAGCGGCCTGTTCGACATGGCTGTGGCGAAACTCGCCTCCGATGATCCCGCCGAGGCGGTTGCAGGAGCCAGGAAGATTTTCGGACTGTGGCCAATGGCTCCGGTTCTGCCCGAGCTTCTCTCAAGAATCGAAACATACTCCGCATCCGGGGGAAGGCGCCCTGTGCCTCCTTTGGAAAAAGCAAAGACACGGCCTTCCAAAACGGCCGCATCGCCGGCCGCGGGTGTCATCGCCTCGATTCGGGACAGGATAGCGAAGAACGACTACAAGGAAGCCCATCGCGAAGCACTGAAAGCCTCGTCCGACTATCCCGAAGACGCCACAATCAAGGATATCCTGTCGGGTCTCGAAAAGCTTCTGAACAAGCGTTCGGAAGAGAAGCCGGCTCCGGCAGCGGCGATTCCGGCGAAAAAGCCCGATATGGCCGATGCTGCCCCCGAGGCTGTTCCAGAACGGAAAGCCGAAAAGAAGAAGGGATTTCCGGTGGGAATCGCGGCTGCGGCGTTGATTCTGGCCCTGGCCGTGGTCGTGTTCGTGTTCTGGAAACCCTTCGGTCCACCTGATGTCGAAATAGAGGCCCCGGTTCGAGCGCCTTACTCGGTTTCATTCACCATCGAGGGCGTTGAAGACCCCCATGTGAGTCTTGACGGAGCCGAAATGCACCCGGACCCTGAAACAGGGCTGTACTCATTCTCCGATACACTTTCCGCTCCCAGGGTTCTTGAGGTGCGTGCTTCGGGTTTTGAAACGCTGATTTCCGTTATTCAGCCGGAACCCGGAGTCACTCTGGATGTTGGGGTTCTTGAGCCTGATTCCCTGGGCACCAACACCGTTTCCGTTGCCTTTTCACCCCTGATGCCTTCCGGGCAGCCCCAGCCCGACCCCGGGCAGGTTACCTGGCTGGTGAACGGAAACGCCGTGACACCCCCTGTCGAACTCCCGACCGGTGTCCATGTTTTCCAGCCGGTGATGGCAGGCTTCAACTCTCTTCCCGAATCGGTCCTTGTGGACTACTCCGATGAAATGCAGCACTTCAGTCTGGCGCTGCTTTCCCGGGCGGAATCCCAGATTGTGCTTACCCTGGGTGCGGATGTTCCGGGTACCGCCAATTTCGACATCAACGGTGAGAGAGTGGGAAGCGGCGTCAGGAGGGTCGCCCAGGTTCTTCCTCTGGGTACCCATACGCTTCGGGTCACCATGGAGAACCGGGAACCCTGGACGGAGACCATAAGCCTCACCGAAGCCGGGTACTCCCGTACGGTGGTGCCGGTGGAGATTGTTCTCACCGGAAGGCTTCTGATAGGTCCGGAGCCCTGGGCAAACGTATTCATAAACGGAGAGGCCCGAGGCCAGACTCCACTGCCTCCCTTTGAGTTGCCTGAAGGAAGCTATACCGTCAGGCTTTCCAACCCGGACTACGAAGACCAGGTGACCACTGTGAACATCGCCGCCGGAGAAGACACCAGCATTCGTTACACCGCCAACCCCGTCGAGGTCACACCGGACGAAATCCTGCCCCCTTCGGACGAACCGGTCATCCCTCCGTTCCCCATTTCCCAGACTGCGCCTGTCACACCCAGTCTTGCTCTTGAGAGAGGGGATGTTCACGGATTCGTGACCCTCGAGGTGAGGGTGGGCACCGATGGCAGGGTCAGAGATGTGACCGTAATCAATGATCAGGTGGGCCTGGGGTGTGGTCAGGCCGCGGTGGACGCGGTCAGGCAGTGGGTTTTCAACCCCGCGACCCAGGGCGGAGTTCCGGTGGAAATCACCACCACGGTCCAGGTCCGATTCGACGTGGATTAGAGGCCCGGAATGTATGGTTTCGGCAAAGGCGTGTGGACTCCCTCCGTGGATGTCTACGGCGGTGGGAACCAGACTGTGGTAGTCGTCGAGCTTCCGGGTGTGAGTTCCGATGAAACCCGTCTGGATGTGACCCCGACCACCATTACTGTGAGCGGAACCCGCAAGAGTCTCTCCTTCCCCGAGCTTTCCCCCCTGGGACTGGAGATTCTCTCCGGTCAGTTCGAACGGGTTATCCAGCTTCCGTCCAGGGTGGACACTTCGTCGGTGGAAGCAGTTCTTGAGAACGGGCTGCTGATGATTACACTGAAGCATGTTTTCCCGACCACGGTTTCCATACCCGTGAGGGACCCCGGAAAGGAAGAATGAAAAGGGACGGCTCGCTGATAATCCCGCTTTATGTGCTCCCCGAGGGGATTCTTATGCCCAACATGGTGCTTTCCCTCACCGTGACCGATCCGGACCAGATCCGAATGGTGGATTTTGCCGTGAGGGATGAGAAAATCATTGGTGTGGTAGCCACCGATCCCGACACGAACCGGGGTTTCAGCGTGGGCACAGCCGCGGGGATAATGAAGCTTTACCGGTTCCCCGGCGATGTGGTAAGACTGAGCCTTCGTGGGCTGTTCCGATTCAGGGTTGTGGAACCGGTGCACGGCTGGCCTTTCAGCATGGGCGGCGTCGAAAGGCTTGAAACGGTTTTCCCGGAGGATACCGATGAGATTGAGGCCTGGCGAAAGGCGGTGGAGCTTCAGCTGCGGCGGATCATGGAGCTTACCCCCGGTATTCCCGACGAGCTTCAAATGCTTACTCTTCTGCGTGATCCGGAGAAGCTGGGTTTTGTGGCGGCCGGAGGCCTGGAAGCGCCGGTGAATGAGAAACAGCGTATTCTGGAAGAGGACAGCATAGTTCAGCGGCTTCGAATTCTCAGAGACATGATGTCCCACGAGATTCAGGTGCTGAAACTGAGAGACATGATCCAGTCCCAGGTCCGTTCGGAAATGGACAAGGACCAGAGGGAGTACTACCTCAAGGAACAGATGAAGGTCATTCAGAAGGAACTCGGTGACGAAAACGAAAATCCGGAAGCCCTCGAGCTGCTGAAACGGCTGAAGGAAACCGATCTGCCCGATGCCGCCCGGGAAGCCGCCGAGGAAGAGATAAAGCGCCTCAACAGAATGCATCCGGGAGTTCCGGAAGCATCGGTGACCAGAAACTACCTGGAGTGGCTTCTGCAGCTTCCCTGGAACACCTTCACAAGAGACAGGCTTGACCTTGGCCGGGCGGAAAGAATTCTCGATGCGGATCACTTCGACCTCAAGGATGTCAAGCAGCGGGTTCTCGAGTTTCTGGCGGTGAGGAAACTGAACCCTTCCGGAAAAGCGCCCATCATCTGTTTCGTGGGTCCGCCCGGCGTGGGGAAGACCAGCATGGGAAGAAGCATCGCCCGTGCCCTGGGAAGGAAGTTCTATCGGCTAAGCCTTGGCGGAATGCACGACGAGGCCGAGATTCGGGGGCACCGAAGAACCTACATCGGAGCCATGCCCGGCAGGATCATACAGGGTCTGAGGGAGTGCGGAACTTCCAACCCGGTTTTCATGCTGGACGAGATAGACAAACTGGGCAGGGACTTCAGGGGTGACCCGACTTCAGCCCTGCTTGAGGTTCTGGACCCGGAGCAGAACAACACCTTCCGCGACAACTATCTGAACATTCCCTACGACCTCAGCAGGGTTAAGTTCATCACCACAGCCAACACGCTGGACACGATTCCCGAGCCCCTTCTGGACCGGATGGAGATCATCCGCATTCCCGGTTACACCGAGGACGACAAACTCGAGATCGCCCGGCGCTACCTGGTCAAGAGGCAGATCACCGAGAGCGGTCTTACACGCAGAACCATACGCTTCACTCCCGATGGGCTCAGAACCATCATAAAAAGGTACACCCGGGAAGCCGGTGTAAGGGAACTGGAGCGGAGCATCGGCAGCATCTGCAGGAAGAACGCGGTTCGGGTCGCCGGGGGAGACCTCGGCCAGGCGGTGGTGGTGGGAAAGAGGGTTCCCGATTGGCTGGGACCATGGAAGTTCATCCACGAACCGGCACTGGAGAAACCCCAGATTGGTGTCTGCACCGGCCTCGCCTGGACCCCACACGGCGGCGAGATACTCTTCATCGAAACCGTTCTCACCGAAGGCAGCGGCAAGCTGGTGCTGACGGGACAACTGGGCGATGTCATGAAGGAGTCCGCCCGGGCCGCCCTCAGCTGGATCAACTCCACCGGACGCGCCGCGGGCCGCGACCTTTCCCGTACCGATGTGCATGTTCATGTGCCCGCCGGCGCAACCCCCAAAGACGGCCCTTCAGCCGGGGTAGCAATGGCTGCGTCAATTCTCAGCGCGATTACCGGCGCTCCCCTGAGGTCGGATACCGCCGTCACAGGAGAGATAACCCTTCGTGGAAGGGTTCTACCGGTGGGAGGCATAAAGGAAAAAGTACTGGGAGCCCTGTCGGCGGGAGTTGCCAGGGTTGTCATACCAGGAGACAACTCCAGGGATCTGGCTGAGATTCCGAAGGAGCAGCTTTCCCAGATGGAGATACTAACCGTTGACACTCTGGAGCATGCAGTGGAGATGCTCCTGTGCCGGGAGGAACCCGATGGATAAAAGGATTCTTTTCTTTGCTCTGCTGGCGCTTGCCGCATCGGGATGCAAGGCCCCCGCCGACCGGATCGTCACCGGCGACGGCGAGATCGTTATTGGAAGGCTGGAATCCCTCGGGGATGGAACAGCCCGTATTGCCGGAGTAACGGTATCCGTTCCCAGTGCTCCCGCCCGGGTCTGGGGCCGCAGCGGCTCAACCCATTACGGAACCGTGGCGGTATCCGGCAGAACCCTTTCGGTGCGCACTTCTGGCGGAACCGTGGAAATGCCGCTCAGTTCGGTTTCCATGATCCTCTGGGGGGAAACCACCGTTGAGTCCCGGGTTTTCGATGTTCCCGCCAGGGCAGGCTGGATATGCACCCATCTTCTGGTGACCCCGGGGGATTTCATCACTGTCTCCTCAGGGGGAAGAACCCTCACCGAGGCGGGTTACTCGGAACCTGACGGCATTGAAGAGTTTTCCTCGACGGTTTCCCTGGCGCCCCAGGCGGTGGGCGGGTCGCTGGTTATGAGGATTGGTCCCGAGGGTGATGTAATCCAGGTGGGGTCTCACTGGTCTGGAAACGCTCCCGCCGGCGGGGAACTTTTTCTCGCGGTGAACACTCTCCTTGAGGGGGAGGGGGCCTCTGAAGGCCGTTACACCGCGGTGGTCACCGCGGGTTCCCGGCCGGGGAGGGGTGCCACTGCAATTTTTCCCGGGGGGAAGCACAGCTTTTCACTGTGAGCTTTATTCCCATCTGCGACCACTGCGGTTGACGCGGTGCGTTTTCGGGCTTAGTATTTATGAAGTTATGATATTGGTGCCGAAACAGCTTCAAGTGGAGTGGGAGGTTGGGCAATGAAAATAGCTGTGCTTCTTATGGTTACTGTTGCTGCGTCATCCATCGCCGGTGATTATGTGGTGGGCTTCGGCGACACCCTTTGGGAGCTTTCGCTGAATTTCTACGGCACCCCTCTCCGCTGGGAGGAGATTCTCGCGGCGAACCCCCATGTTCGCGGGCCCCGATACCTCTATCCTGGAATGGTTCTGAATATCCCCGGTGCCGGTTATATCGGTGCGCAGTCGGGTTCCGGGTTCTATTCCGCTTCCGTTCCCACTGCCGTCGGGAGCGGTCGCGCCAGCGAGCCCATTCTCAGCCGTCTTCAGAGGGAGGGGGCTGGAATGGTATCCTTCGACACCGTGACTCCCCTGGCCACGGTAGTTCAGGTGAACACAGAAGAGGAAAGGGAACGAAGGTTTGCAACCGCGCTTCCCGGCGACATTCTCGAGATCGACTATGGTTCCAGTCAGGGAGTTGAGGTCGGGCAGGTTTTCCACCTGATCCGGGAGGGCGAATGGGTTACCGATCCCTTCTCGGGAGACAGGGGTCGGGTCTACCGGGTTGCCGGGGTCTGCAGGGTTCTCGAAACAACGCACGCAACAAGTATCGTCAAGCTTGAGCACGCTTATCTTGGGGTCAGGGAAGGCGACTTCGTGGTCCCTTACAGCAGTGTCGGCGAGGTTTACATAAACAACGAGCCTGTGGCGGGGAACACGGCGGTACATGTTCTGGCGCTGAAAAACCCCGACAATCGCAGCGCATACGCATTCGATGTGGTTTACATCAACGCCGGAAGCGAAGCCAGATTCAGCCCGGGGGATGTGTTCTCGGCCTACACCTACGGCGAGCAGGTTGAAACCAGGGGAGGGGAAATCATCGTAACCGCAGACATCCCCATTGCCGACCTGGTGATTCTCACCACCGAGAGACGGTCCGCCGCAGCCCTGGTGGTAAGCAACCGCGCGTCGAGGCTGATTACCGCCGGTGACAGGCTTTACCTGGTGCGAAGCCAGGTTGCGCCCACAAGATAAGCGGCAATGAACTGGAGGGTGGTTGCCCGGGGACGAACCCCTTCCGGCGAAGCCGTGGTTCATCTCTGTTCCCGTACCGGCCTTCCCGCCTCCGATGTTCGAGAGGGCCTGGTTTCACCCGGCGGGCTTGTTATCAGGGAAGATCTGGAAAGGGAACCAGCGGACAGCCTGTCGGCATCCCTGTCCTTTGACGGCATTACCATCGAAGTCGTTCCCTCAACCAGCCCCGGCACCAATCCATCGGGTTTCAGAGTTGTGCTGACCGGGTATGCTCCCGGAAGCCGGGGCAGGCTGAGGGCGGCGCTCATGAGGATGAGCAGGAAGTCCGATGAAGAGGTTATAGGTTTCCTAGCCAGAATACCATTCGCCCTGAGAAGAAATGCCGACCCTGAAACCGCCGCCTCAGTGAGAAGGATGATCGAGGCCGCCGGCGGGGTGGTGGAAATCAGACCCGAAGGACGGGAACCTTCAAAACCTTCCCCGCCTGTTGATGAGAAGCCTGCTCCAAGGTTTGTGGGGATCGAAGCGGAGCCCCTTCCGCAGGAGATCACCGATAAGCCTCCGGTTCAGCGTCAACGCCCCCAGCCTCCCCCGGTGAACTCCCGGCCCCCCCGCCGGCTTATCCGCGAGCCCCACACCTTCACCACCGAACCTCCGGACACCCGGATGATCGACCCGCCTCGGGCGCTCAGGAACCGTGAAGAAACCTTCAACCCTCCGGAGCGCATCGTTTTCGCGGCGCCCTCCATGATTTCTCCCCTCCCTCACAGGCTTGGAAGCCTGGAAAGCAGGAAACCTCCCGCGACATGCTCCCAAAGGCTGTTTCCAGTCTTTCTTTGCCCCGTTCAGGAATCCTCCGTCCGGAGCACCGTGGCGATTCTTGAAGAGAAACTCGGGTTCAGCGGAGAGATTGCCATGCAAATCGTTCGCCGGGCGCCTTCCGCGATTGCCCTGGAAAAAAGCCACCAGAAAGCCTCGGAAAGGGTCAGGGAACTCTCCGGAAAGGGTCTGCCTGTCTCACTGGTGAGACAGCAGGGGGTTTCCGCAAAGCAGGAAGACCATGTCTGGTTCGGTAACTGGATTCGAACCCGCTGAGGATCTGATTGACGGGTTTCTTCAGGTCATGGTCCTGGAA
>Ga0334890_1002122_pt1 | contig 23777 bp, 21 predicted proteins | sample GraSluR1_MG_3_FD_207220 | JGI IMG/M metagenome (GOLD analysis project Ga0334890, IMG submission 207220) | Sludge microbial communities from methane-producing bioreactor in Wageningen University, Netherlands - Granular Sludge_31_08-R1 | ecosystem: Engineered > Bioreactor > Anaerobic >... | reverse complement strand
CGCGGGCGCTGGTGATCACCGCCGCCTCCGCGGCACTGCTCGGCCTCAACTGGGGCACCCACATCGTGGCTATCCTCACCGGGCAGGTCGTGGACGCCGGCATCGGCTATCTGCTCACCCCGCTGCTGTCGGTGATTCTCGGCGCGATCGTGCTCAGGCAACGCCTGTCGGTGCAACAGTGGCTGGGTGTGGCGCTCGCCGGGGCTGCACTGCTCGTGATCGGTGCCGGGTACGGAGCGGTTCCGTGGGTGGTGCTGCTACTGCCGTGCTCCTGGGCGATCTACGGGCCGGTCAAGCAGAAGTTCCCGATCGAGGCGCCTGGTCAGCTTTACCGCGGAGCTTTCGCTGCTGGCCCCGATCGGATTCGGGCTGTTGGCCTGGCTCGGGCTGACCGGCCAGGCCACGACCTGGACGACCGGTTCCCCCCACTTGCTCCTGCTCGCCTCCACCGGTTTCATCACCGTCATTCCGCTGCTCTTGCTCAACGCCTCAGTCAGGCAGCTGCGCTTGGCGACGCTCGGGATGCTGCAGTACATCGCGGCGGTCTTCCAAGTGATTCTCGGTGTCGTCTATTTCGCCGAACCGATGTCACTCACGCGGTCGGTCGGTCTTGGGCTGGTGGCCGCTGGTGTCGTTGTATTTGCGACGGCCCGCACCGGGTCGCAGGTCCGCAAGGCCGCCGAAGCCGTTACGCAGCGGTCGGCTGATCCGCCGGCGGAGCTGCTGATGCCCGCGAGCTCATCGGCCGCGCGGGTCGCATTCTGAACATTGGGGACTCCTGTAGTCCCATGCGGCATATAAGCGCACCCAATACGCCCTCATCGGGTGCTCTGCGCCGGCTACCTCGGCGTTTGGAGGCTTCAACGAGCGCAATCTGACCAATGGCAGGGAGTTATCCACAGGAGAATCCATCGGTCAGCGCGAGGCTGTCTCGATAGCTCAGACTTTGACTATGCCCACCCAGCCTGCTTTGCCCGAGTCGGCGAGAAACCTGGCGCGCGCACAGGCCGGCGTGCTGACCTGGGAGCAGATTTGCGGGCACGGCGTGTCCCAGTCAACGGTTCGCACGCTCATGGACAAAGGCCTGTGGACACGGCTCTCGCGAGGCATCTATCTCACCCATGATCTGCAGCCGGAGTGGATGTCATTGGCCTGGGCTGGGCAGTTCCTCGGCGGTTGTGACGCGGCCATTGGCGGGCGTGCTGCCCTGAGGCTGGCGGGGCTGATCAGTGAGGAGGAGCTGCCGATCTCGATCGTGCTGCCACACGAAGCAAGGCGGCAGCCCAGTTCGGGCTGGTGGGAGTTCTCCCGGACCAGGGTGCCCTTTCGTGCGGTGGGTGAACCAGCCCGGCTGCGGGTGGAGCGGGCCATCATCGATCTGTGCGCCTCGGAGCCCGAACGCGCGATCCACTGGGCGACGCTGGCGATCGGCAGCAGGAAGGCAAGCGTGCAGGGTCTGCGCGACGTGCTGGAGACAATGCCGCGGCATCCCAGAAGGGCCCAGCTCGCCGATGTCCTCGCGGATGTCGGCCAGGGAGCCGAAAGCCCTCTGGAGGTCGTCTATCTGCGCCAGGTGGAACGGCCTCACGGCATACCCCCTGGCAGACGCCAGGTGCGCGGTGGTCGATATCGGCGCGACATCTACTATCCGGAAGGCCTCGTCGTCGAACTCGACGGACGGCCCGGCCACGATGGGCCGGATGCCTTTCGTGACATGGATCGCGACAACTACCACGCCAGACGAGGAATCGCGACGCTGCGATACGGATGGGACCAGTGTTACAACTCCCCGTGCGAAGTCGCCGCCGAAGTGGCCGGGGTCCTCCGTGGCCTGGGTTGGCAGGGCGATTTCACGCCCTGTTCATGCTGCCGACTGGCATTCGACGGTTATTGGGGACTCCTGTAGTGCCATACGCCGGATAGAAGTACCCAATGATCCTGGCTAGAGCCCTGGGCCGTCGATGCGCCCGAAATTGACCACGTGCAACGCGAGTTCACCGGACTCATCGCTGGCATCCAGGTCCACCTCGGCGCGGATCTGCCAGTCGTGGTTCTCGTCCGGGTCATCGATGATCTGGCGCACCTGCCAGCGGCGGGTGTCGCGTCCCTCGATGATGAACAGCTGCGGCGATCGGGCATCGGCCGCGGTACCGAGCTCGTCGTGCTCGTCCCAGTACTCTCCCAGCGCGGAATCCCAGTCGTCGGCGGTGAACGTGACATCGGGGTCGTCGGCGTCCAACGCGGCGAGACCATCGACGTCGTCATCGGCGGCCAGCAGCACCCGGCGGAAGATCGCATTGCGCACCAGCGCGGTGAACGCCCGCAGATTGCCGGTGAGCGGCCGCGGCCGCCCGGCCATCGCCTGTTCGCGCGCCTGGGTGTCGGCGGGATTGGCCAGGGCCTCCCATTCGTCCACCAGGCTGGAGTCGGTGGCCCGGATCAGTTCGCCCAGCCAGGCGATCAGATCGTCTAGCTCCTCGCTGTGGAAAGACGCGGGAACGGTCTGGCGCAGCGCCCGCCAGGCGTCCGAGAGGTAGCGCAGCAGCAGGCCTTCGCTGCGTTGCAGCTTGTAGAACGCCACATACTCGCTGAATGTCATTGCCCGTTGAGTCATATCGCGGACGATCGACTTGGGCCGCAGCGGATGCTCGACCAGCCACGGGTGGGTCTTGGCCATCGCCAGATGTACCGCCGACAGCTCGTCGGCAAGGGGCTTGGGCCAGCTCACCTCTTCCAGGATCGCCTGCCGCTCTTCGTACTCGTAGCCCTCCGCCTTCAGCTCGGCGATCGTCTCACCGCGGGCCTTCTTCTCCTGCGCGATCAGGATCGCCATCGGATCCTCCAGCGTCGCCTCGATCACGCTGACAACGTCGAGCGCGTAGTCCCCGGCTTGATCGTCGAGCATCTCGAGCGCGGCCATCGCGAAGGCACTGAGCGGTTGGTTGAGCGCGAAATCGTCCTGCAGACCGGGCGCAAGATCATAACGCCGCCCGCCCGGGGTGGGGGTCGCCCGCCGGACGACCACCCCGGCCTCCAGCAAGGAGCGCCCCAACGCCACGGCCCGGCGCAACTGCTTGCGTTGCTGGCCGGGATCGGGAATTGCCTCTTCGATAATGCGGGTCAGCGCCGCGCCGGTCTCCTCATCGCGGTGCAGCAGATTGAGCAGCATCGAATGGGTGACTTCCAGCCGGGCATGCAGTGTCTCGGGGGCCGAGGCGATCAGCTTCTCGAAGCTGGCCTCGGTGTAGTTGACCTGACCCTCGGCCGGCTTCTTGCGGCGCACCGACTTGAGCTTCCTCTCGTCGCCGGCGAATTTCGCCAGCAGCCGGGCGTTCTCGATCTGGTATTCGGGCGCCTGCACGACCACATTGCCGACCGGATCGAAGCCCGGACGCCCGGCACGTCCGGCAATCTGGTGAAACTCGCGGGCTCGCAGGATCCTTTGGCGACGTCCATCGAACTTGGTGAGTGTGGTGAAGACCACCGTTCTGATCGGCACATTGATGCCGACGCCGAGCGTGTCGGTGCCACAGATCACCTTCAGCAGTCCCTGCTGAGTGAGTGTCTCGACCAGCCGCCGGTACTTCGGCAGCATGCCGGCGTGATGGACGCCGATCCCCGACCGCAGCATCCGCGACAGCGTCGCGCCGAAACCGCGGGCGAACCGGAAGCCTCCGATCGCTTCCACAATGGCATGGCGCTGTGCCGTGTCGACGAGCTTCATGCTCATCAGGCCCTGGGCCTGCTCGGTCGCGGCGGCCTGGCTGGGATGCACCAGATATATAGGTGCACTGCCGGTGTGAATGAGTTCGGTGAGGGTCTCGGGCAGCGGGGTCATCGACCATGTGAAGACCAGCGGCACCGGACGCTCGGCCTGCGCGATGATCTCGGTCGGACGTCCGGTGCGCTCGGTCAGCTTCGCCGCCAGGTCGCTGACATCGCCCAGGGTGGCGCTCATGAGCATGAACTGGGCCTGCGGCAATTCGCTGGTGGCGACCTGCCACGCCCAGCCGCGGTCGGGGTCGGCGATGAAGTGGTACTCGTCGGCCACCACCATCTGTACGTCGGCCTGGTCGCCCTCGCGCAGCGCGATATTGGCCAGGATCTCGGCGGTGCAGCAGATGATCGGCGCATCCGGATTCACCGAGGCGTCGCCGGTGACCATGCCGACCAGATCGGGGCCGAAATCGTCCACCCAGCTGAAGAACTTCTCGCTGACAAGGGCCTTGATGGGCGCTGTGTAGTAGACGCGACCGCGATTGGCCAGCGTCGCGACATGCGCCGCGGTGGCGATCAGCGATTTTCCGGACCCGGTCGGGGTGGTGATGATCGTGTTCGCGCCGGTCACGGTCGCCAGCAGCGCATCCGCCTGGTGGGGATAGAGCGTCATGCCCTGACGCATGGTCCAGTCTTCGAAGGCCGTGTAGATGTCGTCCGGCGCGGGGCGGGGGCCCAATTCGTCCAGAAGCAGGGAAAGGCTGGGTTGCTCGGGCATATGGACGATTCTGTCACGGCGACGAGGGACGAGGGGCTCGCGGACGAGGGCGCAGGGCTCGACCAGCGCGCGATGCGCGAACACGCACCGAGTGAACAGCCGGTGACGATACGGCGACCACAGGCGCTGATGGGCGGTGCGGCCGGCGGCCGGCCCTTAGGATGGTCGCAGATTCCATCCGGCGATTGAGGAGTTTCCGTGGCCAGCAAACCTGGTGCATCCCAGACGCAAGCGCCGAACGCCGATGGCAAGTTCTCAATCAGCGAAGACTGGTTGGCTTTCGCCGTCGGGTTGATCCTGCTTGCCTTGTGCCTGACCGGCATCATCCCCGAGGGGCTGCTCCCGTGAGCGACAATAACGCCGCTGCCGACGCCTCGATAGCCACCGACTCCGCGTCCGCCGCCTCCGCCGAGACAGCCCCCACTGCCCCCACCGCGCCGCAGGCCGGACAACACCCGATCATCTGGACGATCCTCGGCATCGTCGTGCTGTTGGGACTCGGCTTCCTCGTCCACTCCCTGACCGAATGGGTGCCGGCCGCCACCAAGGGCACCGGCTTCGGCCAGATCGCGAAGTCGATCGAGTTCCCCGTCTATGCGATCCTCGTCGGCTTCGCCGCCAACGCGATCTTGTCCGCGCTGGGCCTGCGGAAGAAGATGTCGAGGGCCTTCCGCACCGAGTTCCTGATCAAGACCGGCCTGGTCCTGCTCGGCGCCTCCATCAACTTCGCGGTCATCGCGAAGGCCGCGGTGCCCGCCATCGTCCAGGCCTGTCTGCTGATCACCGCCGTCTTCTTGTTCACCTGGTGGTTCTCCGGCCTGCTCGGGCTGGACGACAAACTCCGCGCCCTGCTGAGCTCGGCGATCTCGATCTGCGGCGTCTCGGCCGCCGTCGCCGCCGCGGGCGCAGTACAGGCCAAGAAGGAGCAACTCGCCTACACGGCCTCGCTGGTGATCGTCTTCGCGGTTCCGATGATCTTCCTGCTGCCCTGGGCCTCCGGGCAGCTCGGGCTCAGCCCCGCGGTCACCGGCGCCTGGATCGGCGGCAATATCGACACCACTGCAGCCGTCACCGCCGCGGGCACGATGGCCGGTGAGCAGCCGCTGCAGATCGCGACCATCGTCAAGGTCACCCAGAACGCGCTGCTCGGTGTGGTCGCCGTGCTGCTGACGATGTACTTCACCGTCAAGACCCAGCGCGAGGCCGGCGATACCTCGGCTCCGACGCTGATCACCTTGTGGCGCAGCTTCCCGAAGTTCGTGCTCGGCTTCCTGATCGCCTCCGTCGTGGCGACCATCTTCGCGTCCAACGCCGATCCCACCTTCGCCGCTTCCGCAATCGGCGTCGCCAACGAGCTGCGCACCTGGTTCCTGATCCTGGCGTTCGTCAGCATCGGCCTGGAGTTCAGCTTCGGTTCGCTGAAGGAAGCGGGCTGGAAGCCGGTACTCGTCTTCGCCGCGGCCACGGTCGTGAATCTGGCGGTCGGGCTGCTGCTGGCCGTCCTGCTGTGGGGCAGCTTCACCTTCTGATCCATGATTGATGCCGTGAACCCACGCGTCGAACTGCCTGCCGGACTCGTCGAGACCAGGGCCATTGTGCTGCTGCCCGGCTGCACCCTGGACGAGGCGGTCGCCCCGGTCGAGGTCCTCATCGAGGAAGGTCTGCCGATCCTCAGCCTCAGCCCGGGTCAGCGGCTGACCCCGTCCATGCTGCGCCGCGTGTTCGGACGCCGGCTGCTGGTCGGGACCCATGACCTGCGCACCCCCGCGGACGCGCAGTGGGCGGTATCTGAGCAGGCCGCCTTCGCCCTCACCCTGGGTGACGACGACCAGCTCCGCTCAGAGCTCGCCGCCGCCCAGATCCCCCAGTGCCCGGCCGCGCTCACTCCGACCGAGATCGCCAACGCCTGGAAGCAACCGGATGCGGCCGCGGTCCAGGTCGTCCCGGCCGGGGTGCTCGGCACGAGCTACCCGGCGCAGCTGGCCGCCCTGCTGCCCGACATCGCAGTGCTGGCCCGCGGGGCCGAGTCAGTGCACGAGGTCAAGGCCTGGCTGGGTGCCGGTGCGGTAGCGGTGTGCCTGGCCGACAGGCTCATCGGGGACGCCCTGCATCGCGGCGATCTGAGTGCGTTGCGCTCTCGTGCTCGTCCGATCGTCGAGGCCACCCGAACCCGCAGCTAGCCCTCCGGACGGCCCTTTCTGAATCTTTTCTGAGCAGATTCCCCTGACAACTTGTGTTCTCCTGAGAAGATCCTTAAGATTCTTCTCAGGAATGACAGACAATCCCTTGGGAGAATCAGTGACAGCACGCCGAGCCATCCTCGACCCGGGCACTGAGATCGACGACCCCATCACCCCCGTCTTCACCTACGCGTCCGCGCGTCGGGGGGTAGCCGACGAAGCCGTCATCGTTGACGACTCACCGGTCAGTGTTTCTGCGGCCCGCCGAGCCATCTCGGCCCCTATCAGTTTCGAGCCGGACGAAGCTCTCGGCAGCACCCGCCAGCTGCCGAAGGTCACCGGTGCCGCCTCGGTGAGGCCGGCCGTGAAGGGCCAGCGGCTGCGCCGCGGGCTGTTCGGAGCCGCCGCCGTGGCCACCGCATCCGCCATCCTGCTCACCCCCAGCGCCGTCAGCGTCGTGACCGCCCAACCGGCGCCGACTAGCGAGGAGACCATCTCCCGCGGCCTCGACCGCACCGAAGAAGCCATCAACCCGGTCACCTTGGCCAACGCGAAGGCGGCTGCCGAAGCCGAAGCAGCGCGCCAGGCCGAGGAGGCCCGTCAGGCCGAGGAGGCCGCCGCGGCTGCCGAAGCCGCCCGGGTGGCCGAAGAACAGCGCGTGGCTGCCGAGCAGACAGCCGCCGAGGCCGCCAAGCAGAGCCCGTCCCCAGCAGGGACATCGGCCACTACCGCCACCTCGTCGGCCCCGGCCGTGGCAACTGGTGGCAGCTGCTCGTTCGACGGATCCGGCCTTGGGCTCACCTCTCAGGCCTATGCCACCTTCCTGGCCGTGTGCGCGCAGTTCCCCAATGTCACCTCGTACGGTGGCTGGCGCAACTCAGCCGATGATCATGGCGCTGGCCAGGCCATTGACATCATGATCAGCGGCGACGCAGGTTGGCAGATCGCCAACTGGCTGGTCGCCAACTCAAGCTCGCTGAACGTCGAATACGTCATCTATCAACAGAGCATGTGGGGTAACTGGGCCCCCAGCGCTGGCTTCACCATGATGGAAGATCGCGGATCTCCCACCGCGAATCATTACGACCACGTGCATGTCACGGTACGCTGACCACGGCACATCGCAACCTTAAGGATTGATAAATGAGCGCACGAAGGGCACTGCTCGACCCGGTCGTCGACGCCACGGACAGCATTCAGCAGTCCTGCGCGCGGCGCGCCATGCCGACGCCACCCCTGGAGCTCGTGGACGACACGCTGCTCAGCGTGTCCGCCGCGCGAGCCACCCGCGCGATCGATGCGCCGCTGAGTTTCGAGCCGGACGAACCGCTGACCAGCACCCGTCAGCTTGCCGCCATCACCACCATCAAGCCCAAGTCGCGCGGCCTGCATTCCCGCCTGCAGCGTGGCCTGATGGGTGCAGCCGCAGTGGCAACCGCTAGCGCGGCACTCATCGTCCCGAATCTGTCGAGCACGGTCACCGCCGCCGAACCGGCGCTGCAGACCACCACGCCGATCTCCCGCAGCGCCGACCGGACCACGCTCGTCGATCCCGTCACCGAGCAGGACGCCCGCAATGCCGAAGAGGCCCGGCAGGCCGAAGCGGCCCGTCAGGCCGAGGAAGCTCGCCAGGCTGAAGAGGCTCGCCAGGCCGAGGAGGCCCGGCAGGCTGAAGAGGCTCGCCAGGCTGAGGAAGCCCGGCAGGCCGAAGCGGCCCGGCAGGCTGAGGAAGCGGCCGCCGCAGCGGCTGCCGCCAGCAGCGCGGCCAGCCAGACCACCGGTTCGGCGTCCACATCCGCCGCCACCTCGACAGCCGACACCGCGGCCATCGCCGGCTCGGCGAGCAGCACCGCCTCCGGCGCTGTCTCGATCGCGCTCGCCCAGGTTGGCAAGGCCTACTCGTGGGGTGCCACCGGCCCGAACGCCTTCGACTGCTCGGGTCTGATGGTGTACTCCTACTCCGCGATGGGTGTCAGCCTGCCCCGCACCAGCGGCGCCATGATGTCGGCCGGCACCGCGGTGTCATCGACCTCGGCACTGCAGCCCGGCGACCTGATCATCTCCTACGGCGGCGGCCACGTCGGCATGTACATCGGCAACGGTCAGATGGTGCATGCAGCCGACTACGGCATCGGTGTCATCGTCAGCTCGATCAGCGGGTACGACATCACCGCGATGCGCCGGGTGGCCTGAGCCGGCTCGGGGCCGGTGGGAATTCCCGCTGGCCGTCTCGCCACTGGTAGGCCAAAACCCATAAGCTTGGCCTATGCGTACTCCCGTTGATGCGACTGCCACTCCCGCCTGGGCGGAACTCGCCCGGCTGCATGACGATCTGAATGTTGATTTCCGCGCCTGGTTCGCCGACGATCCCGACCGGGCCCAGCGGTTCTCGCTCGCCGCTGCCGATCTCTATGCGGATCTGTCCAAGAACTACCTGACCGACGAGATCAAGGATGCACTCGTCCGGCTCGCCGAGCAGGTCGACCTTGCCGGCCGCCGTGAGGCGATGTTCGCCGGCGAGCGGATCAACACCACCGAGAACCGTTCGGTGCTGCACACGGCGTTGCGGCTGCCGCGCGACGCCTCCTTGATCGTTGACGGCGTGGATGTCGTCCAGCAGGTGCACGAAGTGCTCGACCGCATGTACGTCCTGGCCGACCAGATCCGCTCCGGCGAGTGGGTGGGCATCACCGGCAAGCCGATCCGCACCATCGTCAACATCGGAATCGGCGGCTCCGATCTGGGGCCCGTCATGGTCTACGAGGCGCTCAAGCCCTACCAGCAGCCCGGCCTCGAGTGCCGCTTCGTCAGCAATATCGATCCTGCCGACATCTACGAGACCACCCATGACGTCGACCCCGAGACCGTGCTGTTCATCGTGGCCTCCAAGACCTTCACCACCTTGGAGACCATGACCAATGCCCGGATGGCCAAGAACTGGCTGCTGAACTCGCTGCAGACCAGTGGCATCATCGACAACACGGACGAGGCCCGGGCCGAGGCCATCCGCCGGCATTTCGTGGCCGTATCGACCAACCTCGAGAAGGTTGCCGAGTTCGGCATCGATCCGCAGAACGCCTTCGGGTTCTGGGACTGGGTCGGCGGCCGCTACTCGGTCGACTCGGCAGTCGGCCTGGCCGATGTCATCGCGATCGGGCCGGAAAACTGGCAGAGCGTCCTGGCGGGCTTCCACGCCATGGACGAACACTTCCGCACCGCGGACTTCTCCGAGAACCTGCCGGTGCTGATGGGTCTGCTCAACGTCTGGTACAACAACTTCTACGACGCCCAGTCGCACGCCGTGCTGCCGTATGCGCAGTACCTGCACCGCTTCGCCGCCTACCTGCAGCAACTCACCATGGAATCCAACGGCAAGCGCACCCGCTGGGATGCCTCACCGGTCACCACCCAGACCGGCGAGGTCTTCTGGGGTGAGCCGGGCACCAACGGTCAGCACGCCTTCTACCAGCTGATTCACCAGGGGACCAAGGTGATTCCGGCCGACTTCATCGCCGCCGTGAACCCCGCGCACGCGCTGCGCGAAGGCGGGGTCGACGTGCACGCGCTCTTCTTGTCCAACTTCTTCGCGCAGACCGCGGCCCTCGCCTTCGGCAAGACCGCCGACGAGGTGCGCGCCGAAGGCACCCGTGAGGCGATCGTCGAGGCGCGGGTCTTCCCGGGCAACAAGCCGACCACATCGATCATGGCCGCCGAGATCAGCCCGCGGGTCGTCGGTGAGCTGATCGCCCTCTACGAGCACATCACCTTCGTCGAGGGGGTCGTCTGGGGCATCAACTCGTTCGATCAGTGGGGCGTCGAGTTGGGCAAGCAACTCGCCATGGAGATCGCGCCGGCGGTGACCGGGGACGACGAGGCATTGGCTCGCCAGGATACGTCCACCCAGAACCTGATCGGATTCTACCGCGATCATCGGATCTGATCCCTGCGGTCTGCGATCCTGACAGCGCAATCAGGCCTGGTCTTTGACCAAGCCACGTAGGGTTGGCCCCATGCGCAAACTTTGGCGCGCGCTGCTCGCCCTGCTCCTGATCGCTCTGCTCGTCGTGGGAGGGCCATGGGCCCTCGTCCAGGTGCTGTCATTCGGGCGCACCTGGACCAGCGCGGATGAGGCACCCTCCAACGACGTCGGACTGGTGATGGGTGCGGCGACCCTGAACGGTCGGCCCTCCGGTTATCTGAAGGCCCGGCTCGACCTGGCGTTGCAGCTGTGGGAGCAGGGCAAGATCACCGTTTTCATCGTGTCGGGCAGCACCAGCGACGATGAGCCGGCCGTGATGCGCGCCTACCTCGAGGAGAACGGCGTCGATCCGCTCGACATCGTCGAGGACGAAGGCGGCAACTCCTCCTACTCGTCATGCGTGCGGGCCAAGGGAATCTTCGGGGTGACCCAGCTGACGGTCATTTCGCAGAGCTACCATGTGCCGCGCACCGTCGCCACCTGCCGGATGGTCGGCGTGGATGCCATCGGCGTCGGCGACGACGAGACACCCAAGAACGCGACCTGGCGCAGCTACGAACGCCGCGAGCTGATCGCCAACATCAAGATGATCGTCGACGTGGTGATGAAGACCGATGTCGGCACCCTCATCTACGATCCCGCAGTGGACGAAGCCTTGGCCCGGCATCGTTAGCCCGCAGACGGACGATTCCGGCCCATCCGTGAAGAGGTGAGACAATAGGCGGCATGTCTTCACTGCCCTCGATTCTCTCCGAGCGGATCGAAGCGGTTGCCGGGGCCGACCCGGAGCTGCGTCCAGCCACCAAGCCGCAATTCGGTCACTTCCAGTCGAATGTCGCGTTGCGACTGGCCAAGCAGGAAGGCGCCAAACCGCGCGACGTAGCCCAGCGCATCGTCGGCGCCCTTGATCTGGACGATCTGTGCGAGCCCCCCGAGATCGCCGGGCCCGGTTTCATCAACTTCCGGCTGCGCACCGATGTGCTGGCCCACGCCGTCGACCAGCAGCTGGCTGACCCGCATGCCGGGATCGCCTGGGTCGACGACCCCAAGACGGTCGTCATCGACTACTCGTCACCGAACGTGGCCAAGCAGATGCACGTCGGTCACCTGCGGTCGACCATCATCGGCGACTGTTTCAACCGGGTGCTGAGCGCCCAGGGAAACCGAGTGCTCGCCCAGAACCACATCGGTGACTGGGGACGGCAGTTCGGCATGCTGATCGAGCAGGTCACCGACGAGATGCTCGATCTGGACACCCTCGATCTGCCCGGCGCCGAAGCGCTCTACCGGCGCGCTAACACCCATCTCAATGAGGATGAGGCGTTCGCCGAACGCGCCCGCGAGCGGGTCGTGAAGCTGCAATCGGGCGATCCGGAGACCAGGGCCTCGTGGCAGCGCCTGATCAAGATCTCGCTGGCCGGGTTCAACCGCACCTACCAGCGGATGAATGTGCTGCTCACCGACGAGGACGTGGCGGGGGAGTCCGCCTACAACGAGATGCTCGGCCAGGTCGCCGATGATCTGGAGGCCCGCGGCATCGCCGTCCAGGACGGCGGGGCCCTGGTGGTCTTCGTGGATGGCTTCGACGCTCCGGCGATCATCCGCAACTCGACCGGAGGCTACGGCTACGACGCCACAGATGTGGCCGCGATCCGCTTCCGGGTGAACGAGCTGGGTGCCGAACGCATCATCTACGTCACCGACGCCCGGCAGGCACACCACTTTCAGCTGGTCTTCGCCGTCGCCCGGATGGCCGGATACCTGCCGGACGATGTGCAGGCGCAGCACGTCGGCTTCGGCATGGTGCTGGGGCCCGGCGGCACCCCGATCAAGACTCGTGACGGCGGCGCCGTCACCCTCGAAAGCCTCCTGGACGCCGCCGAGGAGCATGCGTCCCCCGAGATCGCGCTGGCCGCGATCAAGTACGCCGACCTGTCGAACAGCCTGCAGAAGGACTACGTCTTCGACGCGGAGCGGATGACCCAGACCACCGGCGACACCGGACCCTATCTGCAGTACGCGCACTCGCGGTGCGCGGGCATCCTGCGCGAAGCCGCCGCTCGGGAGCTGACCTGGAGCATCGTCACGGTGCTGGACGAGCCGGCCGAGCAGGAACTCGCCTTGTGGCTGACCCGCTTCGGGGAGACCGTGCAGGTGGTGGCCGACGAACTGACCCCGCACAAACTGTGCACCTACCTGTTCGAGCTGGCCACCAAGTTCTCGACCTTCTACGAGAAGTGCCCGGTACTCAAGAGCGAGAGCGAGGTTCAGACCTCCCGGCTGGCGCTGGTCGCGGCGACCAAGCAGGTGCTGGCCGCCGGACTCAATCTGCTGGGGATCGCGGCTCCCGAGCGGATGTAGGCCCGGGACGTCCCAGGCAGATCGAAGCAGCGCTCAGTGTTGCTTGTCCTTCAGGGTGTCGGCGGCGACTGCGGCACCGACGATGCCGGCCTGATTGAGCAACTGTGCGGGCACGATCGGGGTCCGCAGGTTGAGCAGCGGCAAGAACTTCGCGTGGTTCTTCGACACCCCTCCGCCGACCACGAAGAGATCGGGCCAGAAGTAGCGTTCGATCGTCGAGTAGTACTTCTGCAGTCGCTTGGACCAGCGGGGATAGCTGAGATGCTCTAGGGCCTTCGCATTAGCCGACGCCTTGGTCTCGGCGTCGATGCCGTCGATCTCGATATGCCCGAGTTCGGTGTTGGGCACCAGCGTGCCGTCCATGATCAACGAGGTGCCGATGCCGGTACCCAGCGTCGTCATGATGACCAGCCCGGGGTGGTCCTTGGCGGCACCGAAGTGCACCTCGGCCAGGCCGGCGGCGTCCGCATCGTTGATCAGCACAGTCTGGCGTCCGAGCCGATCACTGAACAGCTGATCGGCGTTCACTCCGACCCACGACGAGTGCAGATTCGCGATCATTGGGACGCTGCCGTGCACGACGGGGGCGGGTATGGCGATGCCGATCGGACCGTCACCGAGTTGGTCGGCGAACTTCTCGACGATCTGAGCCACCACGTCCGCGCAGGCCTTCGGGGTGGACTTCTTCGGGGTTGGGATGCGGAGACGGTCCGCACTCAAGGTACCGGTCGCGAGGTCGACGGGGGCACCCTTGATGCCGGATCCGCCGATGTCAATACCGAGTACAGGCTGGGATGCCGATGTCATGCGGTAATGCTATCGGCCAAGCCGCCGCCGGGTCAGCCGTTCCCAGCACGCAGTGGCTCTGGTGAAGGTCAGCCGAGAGTGTCCCTGTCATGGCAGCCCCGAGCCGCCGATCGCCGTCGGAACCGGTGCCGACAGCGGGCGTGGTCACGGCGCGAGACCCTGCCCGCCGGTCCGGCGAAGAGCAGCGGTGGCGATGGCAGATGATGGGATCGCGTACAATTCATTTCGGCCTCTGGACGGTAGGAGGAGCGGGTATGGCCATCGAGGATGATGCGCTTCCCGGGGTGATGTTCATGGAACACCCGCTGGGACTGGCCGGCCAGGTCTACGACAGCCTGGTCGATCTGGTACTCAGCGGCCAGGTGAAGCCGCTGCAGCCGCTGCGCATTCACTCGCTGGCCGAGAGCCTGGGAGTATCCGCCACCCCGGTTCGAGAGGCGCTGGTGCGCGCCAGCGCCAGTGGGCTGGTGGTGCGCGAGAACAACAAGGGCTTCCGGGTTTCTCCGCGCCCGGGCATCACCCAGTTGGACGACCTGTTCGAGGCACGGCTCACCATCGAGACGAAGACCGCCTGGCTGGCCGCCTCGAACGTGGACGACCTCCTGATGAGCAAGCTGGAGGCCACCTGGAACTGTCAGCGCGAGCGGAGCACGGATCCCGACTTCGAAGGCTTCCGGGCATTCCTGGACGCCGATCATGATTTCCACGCTCACATCGCACGGGCATCCGGCAACTATTATCTGGCGTCGGCCCTGGAGGCCATGGGTAGCCACGTGCAGCGGTTCCGGTCCTTCGACCAGGCGGTCGTCACCGATCACGAGCTGACCCTCGTCGAGCACCGCGCCATCATCCAGGCGCTGGGCAACCGCAATCCCGACGCGGCACAAGCAGCGATGGCGCTGCACCTGTCGAATCTGCGCACGCGCATCCGGCAGGAACGGCAGGCCGACGGCTCGCAGCCCCAGGCTGGGTAGAGTTATCCGCGGGGGTCGCGGACAACCCGACCCAAGTCCGGCCGCTGGCCCAGCAGCCGGTGCCGCACCCAGAACGGCTGGACGATCAGGCCCCGCCGCGCCAGCTCGACCAGCAGCCACCCGCCCAGCGCGGTGAGCACGACGATGGTCACTGCGGACGCCTCGATCCCGAACTGCCCGCCGCTCAGCCATGCCGGCCCAGTCAGCGACGACTGGACGAAGCCGTTGCCCTGCGCAGACGAGCCCGAGACCACGATGCCCAGCACCGGCCCCTGCACTACGTTCCAGGCGAAATGCAGCCCCATGACCGTCCACAGGCTGCGGGTGAACGCGTACAGCGCCGCGAACAGCACCCCGGCCTCCAGCGCGATCCCGATCGCCCCGAACCAGGTCGCCTCCGGATTGCCCAGATGGGCCGCACCGAAGACCAGCGCGCTGACGGCTATCGCGATCCAGCTGCCCAAGGTGCCCTCGACGAGCCTGAACAAGATGCCGCGGAAGGCGATCTCCTCGGTGATCGCCGCCGAGAATCCGAGACTGAGCAGTGCCGCCCACGGTGAGTAGCCGGCATTGAAACCCTCGATCCGGAACACTCCCAGCACACCGAGCAGCGTGGCGCAGCCGAGCATCAGCACCACGCCGAGCCCCAACCCGCAGAGCAGACCCCGCCCTGCCCGGGAAGCAGCCAGTTCGAACAGCGGGCGCCGCTGCTCGACGAAGCGTCCGACCAGCCAGTACGCCAGCACCACGCCGACGATCGCCGTCACCTGCACCAGGCCGGCGAAGCGGTCCAGGATGGCGTCGGTGGACATCCCCAGCGAGTTCAGGACGACCGTGGCGCCGAAGCCCACCACGATTGCGCCCACGACCAGGATCGCGGCGAAAGCCAGCAGCCGGACCAAACCGTTGTACCGCCAGCGCCGGATGGGCGGCACTGGGCGCAACGGCTGATCCGGTGGCAGCAGGTCGAGCGTCCGCAGTGGCCGGGGCTCGCCGAAGATCCGGTCGAGCAGGTCGGCCGGGCGTCCACCCGACGGCGCCGGTACCTGCTGCGCGTCACGGTTCATGGACAAACCCCTATCACGCCCGCCTTTGCCCCTGATGAACTCGTCCAGCGGCGTTTTCTTGACGAACCCCTGCGATCCCTGGAATAACCCCAGCATCTCCATAGTTGAGTCAGGTGGACTCAAGGTCAAAGTTGAGTGCGTTAGACTCATGGTCATGACGCGGCTCGCTCGGACGTGAGCCACAAGAAGCTTAACGAAAGAACAGGAGCGTCCCACCCGGGACGCAACAGGAGGAAAACAACATGGCTCGTGCAGTTGGCATCGACCTCGGCACCACGAACTCGGTTGTCGCGGTGCTGGAAGGTGGCGAACCCACCGTTGTCCCCAACGCTGAGGGTTCGCGTACCACGCCGTCAGTAGTGGCGTTCGCCAAGGGTGGTGAAGTTCTGGTTGGTGAGGTCGCCAAGCGGCAGGCCGTGACCAACCCGGACCGGACGATCCGCTCGGTCAAGCGTCACATGGGCACCAATTGGACCACCGAAATCGACGGCAAGACCTACCGTCCGCAGCAGATCAGCGGCTTCGTGCTGCAGAAGCTGAAGAGGGACGCCGAGGCCTACCTGGGTGAGACCATCACCAACGCTGTCATCACAGTGCCCGCCTACTTCGGCGATGCCGAACGTCAGGCCACCAAGGAAGCCGGCGAGATCGCCGGGCTGACCGTCGACCGGATTATCAACGAGCCCACCGCGGCTGCCCTGGCATACGGCCTGGACAAGGCCGATCAGGAGCAGACGGTTCTGGTCTTCGACCTTGGTGGTGGCACCTTCGATGTCTCCCTGCTGGATATCAGCGAGGGCGTTTTCGAGGTCAAGGCGACCAAGGGTGACCCGCGACTGGGCGGCGACGACTGGGATCAGCGCATCATCGACTGGCTGGTGACCCAGTTCAAGAACAAGAACGGCATCGACCTGTCGAAGGACAAGATGGCCGGCCAGCGGCTGAAGGAAGCTGCGGAGCGCGCCAAGATCGAGCTCAGCCAGGTACAGAGCACCGAGATCAACCTGCCCTACATCACCGCTGGTGCCGAGGGCCCGTTGCACCTTGAGGAGAAGCTGACCCGCGCCGAGTTCCAGCGCATGACCCAGGATCTGCTGGATCGCTGCAAGGGCCCGTTCAACGCGGTGCTGTCGGACGCCAAGGTCTCGGTTTCGAAGATCGATCAGATCATTCTGGTCGGCGGCTCGACGCGTATGCCTGCTGTGCAAGATCTGGTCCGCGAACTGTCCGGCGGCAAGGAGCCGAACAAGTCGGTCAACCCGGACGAGGTCGTCGCGCTCGGCGCGTCCCTGCAGGCTGGTGTGCTGAAGGGCGAGGTCAAGGATGTTCTGCTGCTGGATGTCACTCCGCTGAGCTTGGGCATTGAGACCAAGGGTGGCGTGATGACCAAGATCATTGAGCGCAACACCACGATCCCGACCAAGCGTTCCGAGATCTTCACCACCGCCGAGGACAATCAGCCTTCGGTGATGATCCAGGTCTACCAGGGCGAACGTCAGTTCGCTCGGGACAACAAGTCGCTGGGCAACTTCGAACTGACCGGCCTGATGCCCGCTCCGCGCGGACTGCCGCAGATCGAGGTCACCTTCGACATCGACGCCAACGGCATCGTCCACGTCTACGCGAAGGACATGGCCACCGGCAAGGAGCAGTCGATGACTGTCACCGGCGGCTCGGCGCTGGGCAAGGACGAGATCGACAAGATGGTCAAGGATGCCGAGGCGAACGAGGAGGCCGACCGCAAGCGCCGCGAGAGCGTCGATATGCGTAACGAGGCCGACGCGCTGAGCTTCCGCACCGAGAAGATCCTCGAGGAGAGCGGCGACAAGATCCCCGACGACGTCAAGACCCCGGTCACCGAGGCCTTGGCCGCCCTGAAGGAAGCCCTGAAGGGTACCGACAACGATGATGAGGTTCGTTCCGCCATGGAGGATCTCAACAAGAAGTCGGCCGCCATGGGGCAGGCTGTCTACCAGGCCGCACAGGCTGAGCAGGCTGCTCAGGCTTCCGCGGGCGCCGAGGGTTCCGCCGAGAACAGCGGCGCGAACGATGACGACGTGGTGGACGCCGAGATCGTCGACGATGAGAAGAAGGACTGATCATTCATGAGTGAACCCGTGGACCAGGCAGCCAAGCCCGACGAGCTTCTTGACGAGGCCGGCGAGCAGGCTGGCCTGACCTCGGATGACGCTGGCCAGGCGGCTCCGGCTGATGCCGGGGCCGCCTCCGGCGCCGCCCCCGGCAGTGACGAGCAGATCGCTCAGCTGAAGGCCCTGGCTGCCGAGCGCACCGAGGACCTGCAGCGTGTCCATGCCGAGTACGTCAACTACAAGAGGCGCGTCGACCGTGATCGCGCACTGGCCCGTCAAGGTGGTATCGAAGCGCTGCTGCGCGACCTGCTGCCGGTCTTCGACTCGATCACCGCGGCCGAGAAGCAGGGCGAGCTGACCGGAGGCTTCAAGCTGACTGCGGACGAACTGTCCAAGGTCACCAAGGTGTATGGACTCGAGTCGTTCGGTGCTCCGGGCGACGAGTTCGACCCGCGGCTGCACGAAGCCCTGATGCAGGTGCCCGACCCGAACGTCACCGAGATGGTCGTGCGTGAGGTCATGCAGAACGGCTTCCGCATCAACGATCAGGTGGTTCGTCCGGCGCGCGTGGTCGTCTCGGTACCGGCCGAGTGACGTGACCAGACTGGAAAGGAGGTAGGGCGATGAGCCAAAAAGACTGGATGGAGAAGGATTACTACAAGATCCTCGGTGTCCCCAAGGACGCCAAGCCTGAACAGATCAAGAAGGCGTTCCGTAAGATCGCCCGCGAGAACCATCCTGACCAGCACCCCGGCGACAAGAAGGCCGAGCAGCGCTTCAAGGAAGCCTCCGAGGCCCACGATGTGCTGAGCGATCCGAGCAAGCGCGCCGAGTACGACGAACAGCGCAGCTTGTTCGGATCGGGCGGCTTCCGCTTCCAGCGTCCCGGGCCTGGGCCCAGTGCCTCCGGCGGGATGGGCGGCGAGAACGTCTTCCGTACCAACGTGGGCGACGCAGGTCTGGGTGATCTGCTCGGCAATCTGTTCGGCCAGGCGGGCGGCACGTCGTCGGCCAGACGGACGCAGACCCGTTCACCGCGCCGCGGCGCCGACATCGAGGGCGAAGTCACCATCGGCTTCAACCAAGCTGTTGAGGGAGCCACGGTCGGCGTCCAGATGGTCAGTGAGGAAGCCTGCCAGGCCTGCCACGGCACCGGCGCGAAAGCCGGCACGTCGCCGCGGGTCTGCCCGACCTGCCAGGGCTCGGGCGTTCAGCAGGCGAGCGCGGGTGGTCTGTTCCAGATGACCGAGCCGTGCAGCGAATGCCACGGCCGTGGCCTGATCGTGGACGATCCCTGCGAGGTCTGTCACGGCAGCGGCCGGGCACAGAGCCGGCGCACCATGCAGGTCCGGATCCCCGAAGGGGTCTCGGACGGGCAGAAGATCCGCATCAAGGGCAAGGGTTCTCCCGGCGAGAACGGTGGCCCCAACGGCGACCTGTATGTGATCGTGCACGTGCGTCCGCACCCGATCTTCGGGCGCAACGGCGACAACATCACGGTCACCGTGCCGGTCACCTTCACCGAGGCCGCGCTGGGCGCCGAGATCGAGGTGCCGACCCTGGGCGGCGGCAGCGTCAAACTGCGGGTGCCCGCAGGGACCCCGAACGGACGCACCTTCCGGGTGCGTGGTCGCGGGGTCGCCAAGGGCAACGGCCAGAAGGGTGACCTGCTCGCCACGATCGAGGTGCAGGTGCCGCCGATGCTGAATGACGAGGCCCAGCAGGCGCTGCGCACCTTCACCGATGTGGCGCACCAGTCGAATCCGCGCGCGGATCTGTTGGCGAGCAACCGATGAGTGCGGGGATGCTGCCCGAGGTCATGGACCCCGACGGCCCGATCTTCAGTATTTCGGTAGCAGCTTCCCTGGCCGAGATGCATCCGCAGACCCTGCGGCAGTACGACCGGCTCGGGCTGGTCATCGCGCGCCGCACCAAGGGCGGCGGGCGGCGTTATTCGCCGCGCGATATCCAGCGGCTGCGGCTGATCCAGCGGCTCTCCCAGGAAGGCATCAACCTCACCGGGATCCGCCGGATCCTCGCACTGCAATCCGAACTCGAGGAAGCTCAGCGCCGCATGGACGACATGACCGAGCTGGTGCGCCGGCTGGTCGAGCAGCACGAATCGCAAGGACGGCGGATCTTCTCCGCCGGTTCGACCGGAAACGTTGCCCGGGGACGGTTCTACCATCCCCCGCTCGCCCTGCCGGGCCGCTGAAGCCGGCCTCGAGCAGCGATCGCCGATAGTTCCACCACACAGGCCCCGGAGCCGTGACTCGTTCAGTCAGCTCCGGGGCCTGTGCTCTGCCCGGCCGCGCCGGCTCACCCCCGCCGACGCCGATGATCCGACCACGGACGCGGCGACTAGGCTGATGGGATGAAGTTCCGAGACCACCACGCGTCCTGTCATGGATTCAATCCGGTCCGTCCCTCCGGCGGTGAGTGGACGCACGCGATGATGCTGCATGATGGCAGCACCGTCTACGCGGACACCGCGGCCGAGATCGTCGAGGAGATGATGCCCGGTCTCGACTCGCTCGATGAGCCGGCCAGGAGTCAGGCCCGGATCCGTCATGCCGCGCGGACCGCGGCCGTCGTCCAGCAGATGGTCATCGACCGCGCACGCTACGAGGGCACATTCGACCCGGACGACGCAGAAGTGGCGCCACTCGTGCAGATCCTGGTGACCGACAAATCGCTGTCGCTCAGCCTGGAGCTGCCCCAACACCCCGGCGAGCCCGCCGACTGGCTGCCGGTGGTGCCGCTGGTGCTGCTGGCCACCAGCTATGCACCGACCACGGAGTATCCGCGGATCGGCGGGAATGTCATCTGGATCGATCCGGCGACCGACGAGAGCTATCTGGCGTCGCTGAACGCGACCGGGCTGTTCAGCTACTGGGCCGCCGAGACCGCTGGGACGCTCAGCAACAGCTAGGCTCGCAAGGAGCATCCCCCACCAAGCAGTACCCCAACGGAGAGGACGAGAATGAGTTGGCTGGTCACCGGCGGAGCCGGATACATCGGTTCGCATGTGGTGCAAGCATTCCTGGACGCCGGGATCACCCCGGTCGTGATCGATGATCTGTCGAGCGGGCACGCCGACTTCGTCCCCAAGGGCGTGGTCTTCGTTCAGGGAACGATCCTCGACACCGACCTGGTCACCCGGACTCTCACCGAGAACGCGTGCGAGGGTGTCGTCCATCTCGCTGGTTTCAAATACGCGGGGGTGAGCGTCAGCAGGCCGCTGCACACCTACGACCAGAACGTCACCGGAACCGTCTCGCTGCTGCGGGCGATGCAGTCGGTCGGGGTGCACAACTACGTCTTCTCCAGCTCGGCGTCGGTCTACGGCACCCCGGACGTCGATCAGGTCACCGAACAGACCCCGACCGCCCCCGAGTCGCCGTACGGTCAGACCAAGCTGATCGGCGAGTGGCTGGCCGGCGACATCGCCAAGGTCGATCCGCAGTGGCGCTACACGAATCTGCGCTACTTCAACGTGGTCGGCTCCGGTTCGGACGCCCTCTACGACACCAGCCCGCACAACTTGTTCCCGATCGTCTTCGACGCGCTGCTCGCCGGCCGCACCCCGAAGATCTTCGGCGACGACTACCCGACCCCGGACGGCACCTGTGTGCGTGACTATGTGCATGTCGCGGACCTGGCGATCTCGCACGTCGCCGCCGCGAAAGCGATGGCCGCCGGCACGGGCCTGCAGGTCGCCTACAACCTGGGCAGCGGGGACGGTTCCAGCGTTGCCGAGATCATGTCGGCGATCGCCCGGGTCACCGGCGTCGATTTCACTCCGGAGATCGCGGCCCGGCGACCCGGAGACCCCGCCCGGATCGTCGCCAACGGCGACGCGGCGGCACGCGATATCGACTGGAAGATGCGCTACACCCTGGACGAGATGGTCTCCTCGGCCTGGAGCGCTCGGCAGGCTCACCAGTCCTGAACTCGGCGGTTCTGAACTCGATGGTTCTGGATTCGGCAGTTCTGAACTCGGCGGTCCTGAACCTCTGAACTCAGCGGCCCTGAACCGGCTCCCCAGCCGAGGGCGGCTGCCCGGGTTGCGGTCCGGGCGGCGACGGCTGCGCCGCTGGGCCCACGATCCACGGGGGTTGGTCGGGCAGGTGCAACAGTGACAGCTCGGGATTCGAACGGGCGGCCCGCATCCGGTCCAGCTCGCTCATCGCCAATGCCCGGGCATCGGCCTGATCCAGATGCTGGCAGACCACATCGACCGGGCCCGGTGTGGTGTGTGCCTGCACATCGGCCAGCCCCAATCGCCGCTGGATGACTCCTTGCCGGATGCGCACCGACTGCACCCGGGCATGCGGGACGATCGACGTGCGCCTGCGCAGCAGCCCGCCCGCGGCGACCAGCACACGATCGTCGTAGCCCCAGAAGTAGGTCTGCGCGTCCAACCAGCGCAGCCAGCGTGCGCGCTGGGGGATCGGATGCATCCTGATCGCGGGCATGTTCAGCCTGGGCCACAAGGTGCGCAAGACGACATCGACGTCGGCGCCCGGCCCGACCGGCAGGAGCAGGTTCGCCGGGACATGCTCACTGGATTCACTGGGCAGGCCGAGCACATCGATGCGGACCCGGTACCAACCGAAGGCCCGCCACAGCAGCGGCTGGCTGATGTCGACGGCCTGCACCCGGTTGCGGGGGATCGTCTGGCTGGTCAGCGAGGTCAGGCCCGACGCGGTGCGCAGCCCGCCGTCCGGGGTCATGCTGAGGACGAAGTTCCACTCGTTGCGCAACCGGTTGAGCACCATCGCACCCATCGCGAGCAGCCACGGCAGCAGGATCGATGTCGACAGCAGACCGATCGGCTGGTCGTTCCAGATCGACCAGCTGACCACCGCGGCGATCAGAATCAGCAGGAATACCGTCGAATTGGTGACCACCATGGACGCCAGCAGTCGCGCCGGTGGCACGGTCACGATCCGGCGATCAGCCGGGGAGGCGTCGGTGAACGCGGTGCCGACGGGAACCTGCGCCGCCTCGGCCACGGTGGTGCGGGTGCCGTGCGCGCGGGTGATGAGGTAATCGCGCAGCTGGTAGGCGCGCTTGCGGGAAAGGTACTCGATGGTTGCATTCGAGCCGCCGCCGCCCACGTCGATGCGCAGCGCCGCCAGGCCCAGCAGCCGGGCGATCAGTGGCTGGGTGACGTCCACCGACTGAATCTTGGTGAAGGCGATCTTCTCCGAGCGCTGCGAGATGAAGTTGTGTTCGATGCGCACCTGCTCGTCGTCGATGATGAAGCTGGTGAAGCGCCATGCCAGATAGCCGGCCCCCAGTGAGACGGCAAGCACGAGCACGAGGATGCCTGCCGGAACATACCAGTAGGTGGCGATGGTCTGCCAGCCGCCGGCCTGGGCCTGCCGGAGGATGTCCGGGACGTCGCGCAGAATGAAGTAGCCGACCGCCAGCAACGCGATCCAGCTCTTGGCGATCGGGGTCAGTGGATGCGGATGCTCCAGGACCGGGGCATATCCGGATTGTGGTCCGGACGGCGTCCCAGCCTGGTGGGGCTCGCCGGTCTGCGAGGGCGGGCCGGGTTGAACCAGTTGGTCAGGGCGAACCGGCTGGTTGAGGTGGACTGGTTGGTCGAGGTGAACTGGTTGGTCGGGGCGAACCGGCTGGTCAGGACCGACAGACCCGTCCTGGTATCCGGGACCCGGATCGGTACTGCTCACAGCCCGGTCGCCTGCATCTCGCCGCGTTCGGTGAGCCGGTCACGCAGCGCGGCGGCCGCGTCGGGATCGAGGCCGGGGATGACGGCGTCCGACTGCGCGGAGGCTGTTACCAACGCCAC
>Ga0334890_1002115_pt1 | contig 23825 bp, 19 predicted proteins | sample GraSluR1_MG_3_FD_207220 | JGI IMG/M metagenome (GOLD analysis project Ga0334890, IMG submission 207220) | Sludge microbial communities from methane-producing bioreactor in Wageningen University, Netherlands - Granular Sludge_31_08-R1 | ecosystem: Engineered > Bioreactor > Anaerobic >... | reverse complement strand
GCGGCCAGATCGTATTGTTCCAACTGACCGGCACGGGCAAAGAGGCCTGTCTTGCTGTCGGTATCGACCCGGGCCCGAAGCGGCGTGAGAGCCTCGAGCACATGTTCTGGGTGGACCGGGCGGCCAGACACTTCGAGCAAAGCGGCTTCGAGATCCAACGTGAACATCCCGTCAAAGGCAACGGCGCGGTCGATCTCCTGGCGACCCGGCCGGGCGAAACGGTCGTCGTCGAGATTGAAACGGGCAAGTCAAACACCAAGGAGAACCTGACCAAGATCGCGCACGCCGACTTCGACCGGGTCGTATTGGTGGCGACGTCGGCGGCCGGAAGCGAGGCGTGTCGGAAGGCCATGGCGGACATAACGGAGGGCCTGCCGGTGCAGTTGCTGACGTGGCTGGATCTCTCGTAGACGCCGGAGCAAGCGGCCCGGAAACAGGGGGGCAATGGGTGATCCGATGGGGCAATTCCTATTGCAGCGAAGGGGGTATTCGGACTGGTTGTCCTGGAACCACCTGCGCAGTGTTATCAGACGTGGCCCTCTAAGGCATTGTCTTCAAAGCACTTGCGTGCGGCAATTCCTCAATCTTGTCCGATTCGTCCGGGGCGCGCAACACGCGCGCCACAGAAACACCCTTGCGTGATGCCTCTGAGGCCGCCCGAGCACGGTCCACCACGTCCTTTCGAACCGCCAGGTAGAACCGTTCGGTGGTTTCAATGCTGGCATGCCCGGCCAACTCCTTGACCTCGTGGAGACTCAGGCCCTGGGCCACCCAGTTGCTCAGACAGGTCCGTCGCAGATCATGGAATGTGCCGGTCTCGATGCCGGCCAACTTCCGGATCTTGTTGAAGTGATGACAGAACTTCGACACCGGTGATCGTCCTTTGTCGACGGTCCATTCGCGCGACCTGCGGTATTCTTGGATCCGGTCATACCGAGCCATCGGAACAAACACGTATGGATTGCCTTGCGGCTGGGACATCTGATGTTCGACCAGCAGCTTCACCGAGTCTGCTGTCAGCGGAAGCGTTCGACGGTCCGTGTCCTTGATGTGCCACTCCCACGTGTCAATGCGATCCTTCTTCGGTGACACATCAACCGTCATGTTCGCGAAGTCGATGTTCCGCCACGTGGTGTTCATCAGTTCACCGCGGCGCATGCCGGTGGCCAGGCACATGCGGATAAGGAGCTCCCATCTGACGGGGCTGCCCTTCTGTTCGTACCGCCGGGCGGCCCGGAACAGGTTGTGGCACTCTTGGTCTGTGAACACGCGGATCTTCCGCTTTGCCACCTTTGGGGGCTTGAGCCTTCGAAGCGGATGGTGATCGAGTTGACCACGGTCTTCTGCCAGTTGAAACACCCTCTTCAAGTGCTTGATCTTCTTGGTGACCGTTCCGGCGGAGAGCCTACGATCGAGGCAATACTGAATGAACCGCTCGCCGTGTTCGTATCGAACTTCCTGCACATCGATGTCGCCAACGCATTCTATGAAATCCTTCATGGATCGCTTCGTTTCACCAAGACTCGTGGCCCGAACCTGTCCCTTTGTGCGTACAAGGCTATCTCGGAAGAAGTCCGAGAGCTTCATCGATATCGGTTCGGCGACATTCATCCGCAGTTCCAATTCCTTCTCATACCGTTGGCGTTCTGCCCTTCGCTTGTCTGCATGACTGAGAGAGAGCTGATGCCTTCTCCCATCCTGAGCAACGTAGTCCAGCATGTACCGAAAGGATTTTCCATCACGCGAGGGTCTCATCCTAAGCCTTACCAGCTTCTTCATATCTGACCTCCTTCCCGATGCTGGCCAAGGGCTTGGGTTGGTCCAAGCCCATTGTACCAGACCGGAGGCTCACTGGCCACAGGTGACGTGTCGCTGCAGCCATTCCGTCACGGAGTCCGTCAGGTACACCGTCTTGCCGCAGAGATGAATCCGGGGCAGACCATGCACACGTTTGAGATTCTCGATCACATGCCTATGGTTCTTGGCACCGCTGATTTCGGGGATGCGGAGGAAGCGGATGAGTTCATCTTCGGTCATGACGGTTGGACAGGGCACGAATTGGCCCGCAGAACCTGGCAGTACTGCGGGCAGATCGGGGCTGCTTTGCAGGCTGTTCATAGATCTTCTCCCGGTGCGTTTTTCGTGGGGTATCGACCAGAACGGATGAGGATTTCAGGAAGAGCACTATCGACGGCGTCTGGGGATACAGATAGCGCCCACGTCCAGCCCCTCATGCAGGGTGGGGATGGCGAAGTCCTGAACCTTACTCCGTGAGGTCGACGAATCCTGGCCGAATACGAGGAACCGGTTGCCCTTCGTCGTGGGACATAGTATCTACGTCAATATCCTCGACGATGACGTGCTCTGCGCGATGGCCAGCCGGGCGAACTCTACATTGTCTACCTGCTGGAAGGCGGCGAGACGACGCTCGCCGGCCTCAAACGCGCGTTGCCCTACCGCTGGTTCAATCCGCGCAGCGGCCAGTTCGCGGGCGAAGGCCGAGTGAACCCCAAGTCCCCGTCCTTGACCTCGCCTTCGGAGGAACCGTGGGTGCTGCTGGCCGGGCGCCGGAATCCGCAGAGTGCGGCTGGAGACCCGGCCGGAGCGGCGGATATCAGTGGGGCGCGTCGGGCGCTTGCAGACTACCAAGCGGAGCTGGAGGCGTTTCGGTGAGAGTGTGCCTTCAGCGAGCGGGTCCCGGATGTGCCGTTCCTTTCATTTATTCGGCATCGGGGCGCGGGCAAAGCACTGGTATCAGGATGGGTACTTGCGCGAGGCCCCGGGGGGGCCGGGTGGTGCGGCGTTGGTCGATTCACGAGGAGATTGTCGTGCCGTCGGAGTATCGCGTGGTGCTGGTGCTGGCAGACGGGGGCGCCGTTGGCCGCCAGCGCCACAGGTGGTCTCAGCGAACCGTCGTCTGGGATGCCCTGAACCGTTCGGTTGTCCTTGCCGTCCCGCTCGAACACGAAGATCATCGTCGTCGGAAACGAGAAGGAATCGTCTCCTGAAAATCGATCCCGTCGATCGACGAAATATCCGTGGAGCCGTTGGCGGTGAACAGGGAGTTGTTGCCCTCGGACCCCACGTCACCGGCTTTGGCGTTGGAAGTGCCGGTATGGGCACGCGGCGAACGCTGTTCGCGCAGGTGCGCCGAGCGGATCAGTGCGCAATTGACGTTAACGCAACGGCGCAACGCCAAGGCCGCCTGCAGCCACCGACGCCGGACCATCCGTCGTTTGCACGCGATCGGCATCAAACCGAAAAGCACAATCAAGTGTCATTGGAAATACTTGTAACGTTGTAGTACTAGGAAGGGCCCATAAAGACCCATCCACCTTCTATCATACGGTCGATGTTCAGGCGCACCAATCCCATTACGTGCGGATTCCCTTCGCAAAACGCGCAGTCAACTCAAAGGGTGAGCTGGTAGGCAAGCGTTTGCACGGACCTTCGCAGGGAACTGCTGAGGGTCGGGCAGAGACAGAAGGTCAAGGTGCTTTGCATCCTTGGAGGGCACGATGTCGCAGGGCGTCATTCCTCTGATGGGTAAACCCTCTCCGGTTGACTTCGCCGCTTCGGACGCTCGATCAGTTCGATGGTGGTTCCGATGAGGTCCTCGGTGGCGAGATAGGCATAATGCCCATCGTCGTCGGGGCCGAATCCCGCTCCGTCCTGCGTCATTTCCAGGCCTGCTGCCTTCGCCTGGCCCAGTGTCTCGGCCATGTTCTCGATCAGCACGCCCACGTGGTGGACGCCATAGCCGTGCCGGGCGACAAACTCGCTGTAGACGGTGTCACCTTCCAGCGGTTCGATCAGCTCGATGCGCATTGGACCGACGTTGGCCAGCGCCACGCGCATCTTGTATTCGCAGGGCCGGCCGTGCCGCGTCATTCGTTTGACCAGGGGCTTGCCATATGTGTAGAATGTCCACGGCCCGATCCCGAAGACCTTCCAGTAGTTCTCAACGGCCTTGTCCAGGTCCGGCACGATGACGCAGATCTGAGCGATGTTCCTGATTGGGAAGGGGGCGTGAGGATTGCCATCGGTCATGGGCGACACCTTCATGGTTGCATGACAGCTTTGCAGACGTTGCCTTCGAGCGCATCGCGGGCGACGGCCGCGAAGTCCTCCAGGCGGCCGCGATGCGTGATGAGCGATTTGCCGTCGATCCGACCGTCGGCCAGCATGCTCAGGGCCTGGCGATGATGGCGCGGGGCGAAGATCGTGGTTCCGATCAGGTGCAGGGCGTTGTAGTGGACGAGGTTCATATCGATCTGCGGCCGACAGTCGGTCTTGGGCAGCCCGCCGAACAGCAGGATGCGCCCGCCTTTGCGCGCCATTTCCACCGCCTGAACCTGGGCTTGGCCCGAAGGATTCGCCGTGATGACCACCTCGGCGCCTCGACCGCCGGTGAGCCGACGGATTTCACCGGCCGCATCGTCCCGGCTCGCGTCGACCAGAGCATCGGGGCCGAATCGTTTTGCCTGTGCCAGGCGGCGCTCGTTGATGTCTACCGCCAGGACCCTATCGGCGCCGCGGGCTCGCGCCAGGGCGATATGGATACAGCCAATCGGACCGGCTCCCATCACGACCACTGTGTCACCCAGTCCAATGCCGCCTTCCTCCTGAGCGTGAATGCACGACGAGACGGGTTCGGCAATAGCCGCAAGGTCCATATCCAATCCTTCGGGTACCGCCCGAATGGTGCCTCGTTGAACCGCCTCGTCCGGAATTGCCATGTATTCAGCGAACCCACCGGGCCAGGTCTGGGCGATCTCTCGGTAATCCTCGCACAATTCGTATTGGCCCGACTGACAGAAGTCGCATCGCCCGCAGTAGACTAGAGGGGCCACGGACAGGCGTTCTCCTTGTTGCCAAGGGCCTTGGTATCGATCCCCAACCTCGACAACCTCGCCGCTGATTTCGTGGCCGAGAATCCAGGGCAATGTGACCTTACGGTGCCCGCTGCGGAGCGTCCGCAGATCGGATCCGCACAGGCCGCAGGCGTGAACGCGCAGCAGCAGCCCGCCGACGGGGCATCTCGGCATGGGGACTTCCTCCAGGCCGAAGTCCATCGGCGCTCGCACGAGGATGGCCTTCATCGTCGTCATGCATGCCGTCCTTCCCGGGCGAGCCATGCATCCTGCTGTTGGCGCAACTTGCAGATGAAGGTCGAATCGTTCGGTGCGAAATTGGCGTGCGAGAGAATCTGGCCTTTGGCGACGTTGCGCGTCACTGTGCCTCCGGACGCGATTCCAAGCGGGACCGCCTTCTGTTTCTGCGCCTCAGCGTAGGTGTAGATGCGCCCATAGATGTCGGCGCTGCCGATGCCGTCGATTCGGACGCCGGCGCTGAGGTCGCGTTTGGCGACCGCGATGACTTCAGAGTGCATGGTCTCGGCCGCGACTGTGACCTCATTGAGCAGGACCGCCTCAGCGATCGACTGCGGCGTCTCCAGGTCGCACAGATGGTATGGTCGATAGTGGAGGTAATAGGGACCGTCGGCCTTCGTGATGAACTTCATATCCTTGCGGATCCTCGCGTCATCCGTATAGACGACGGCGAAGACGCCCGGGGCGAAACTCCCCGTGGAATACTCCACGGTGCCCCGGTGCGAGAAGATGCCGCCGGCCTCCCTGGGCACGAACGCGCGAGCCAAGTCCTCGACCTCAACCTTGGCACCGTGCATGCCGGGCCGGTCGGGCAAGAGGCCGGTGGCGTTCGAGACGGCTGCCATTTCCACCATAGTCTTCGTTCCGTCGATGAACGAGGCAAGGATCTTGGGGTTCATGTCCTTCGAGCGCGCCTCGGCCTCGCAGCGGTGCGGGGTCATGTCAAGGTTGATGGGGTTGTTCTTGCACTTGCCCAAGCAGATTACCTCGAAGCCCATCAGCATGGCCTGATCGAAGAGCATCTTGCACACGCCGGGCTCGTCGCCCGAGGCTACGGTGTAGAGTGCGCCGGCCTTGCGGGCCAGGTGGCTCAGATAGGCCCCTACGGTGACATCGGTCTCGACGTTGAGCATGATGATCGGTTTTCGACTCTCAATCGATCGCAGCGCGATGAACGCGCCCACATCCGGCACGCCGGTCGCCTCGACGTTGGCCTCGATGGCCTCGACCTGGGTGAGAAGCTCCGCGTTCGGAGTGACGACCACGCAAGCCCTCGCCAGCGCATTCTGAATCTGCTCGGCCGTCTCGGCCGATTCAATGGCCTGACGCGGAACGCCCATATCGAGAAAGGTGGTAATGCCGCGCTCGGGATCGACGTCCGCAATGGCACGGACGGCCATCCCGTCGATGTTGTTGATCGTATGTGCCAGCCCCGAGCCCATCTGGCCGCAGCCGATCAGGCCCACGGCAATCGGATTGCCCTCGGCCTGCCGCTGCCTGAGTTTTCGAACCAACTCCAATGATGTCTCCTGTTGTCGTCAGTCTAACGCATGGGGTCGGCCGCTCTCACGGCGATGATCCGTTCAAGTGACAGCGCGCCGGCGCCATCGGTCCGGCTTCCGAAGATTCGCACTTCGTCAATGAGCCCTCGAAACATGCGGTCGCTGTGGCTGCCCCGGAGGCTCGGACTGAAATGTCCGATGGTTGGTATCCCAGCGCCCTTGCCCACGCGGCCTCGGTCGTAAGAGATGGCCTTATGCAGCCGGACATCCGTCGCCACAGTGCCGATATAGAGCTTGATATGCTCCTTCGCGGCCGTGGAATCGTAGGTGACGGCGATGAACCGCCAGTTGTCTCTGCCCGCGTTGCCATCCGGCGGAATCAGACCCGACTCGCTTACGGCCGCTGTATTGTCGGGCCATTCGTTGACGCCGATCTTCAGACGGCCGTCTCGCGTGACCACCAGGTCGATCCCCGCCCGCGATCCCAGCGTGTCGGCCATGTGCACGATCCGGTTGCCGCCGGCGCCTTCCTCGTCACTTGTGCGGTTGACCCACGCGGTGATCGTGAAGGACACCAATCCTTCAAACACTTCAGTGGTTTCTTTCGGCAGATCGACCGCGTGCGGCCCGGCTTCGTTGCCGAAATCCAGACTGTGCGAGCCGCCGCCCGGCGGCGTGTTTGTGGACCACGTGGGTCGCTTGGGCGTTACGGTCGCATGTGCAATGGTCTGCCGAGTGGTTCCTGTGTTCTTCGCCGTCTGCCCCTGGCCTTCGTCAAACACCAGTTGGACCAACGGCCAGCCGGCGGGGACGAATTCAAATCGCCATTCCGCGGCCTTCATGCGGTTGCCGGCACGGTCCCGGATGCCCTCGACGGTCAGTGTGTAGGGGCGATCCTCCTGCAGAGGCTCTACCGACAGGATGGCCGTCTTGCCGTGGCGGCCTTGAAGTGAAACCTCGCGGATCTTCACGTCCGGCTCGATGCGGTAGTTAGCGGGATTCGTTGCGGAAGCCACTTCGGGTCGCTCGTCAAACGCGATGAGAATCCGATCGCCCTGACCGCTTGTGACTACCGATACGATCTCAGGAGGCGTCGTGTCCTTCAAAGTGTCGTCTCGCTCCAGCCACAGGATCCAGTCGTTGTCGTCGGGCGTCGGCGGCGTGGTCCAGCCGGGGCTCGAACCCTGGCAGGCGCCTTCCCATCGCCCCGTTCGCGGGTTGAACCATCTGCCGCGATACTGGTGGTCGGTGAGCTGGACATTGGCCCGGCCGCCCTCGCGGAAGTAGAGGATGTAGAGCTGTCCCGGCTTGCCGAGACAGGAGGCCGGACCCTCGACCGCTTCGCCGAGCGGCTGGCAGTTCCACCAGTCGAAGGCGGTGAAGAAATCGACGATGTGGCCGTAGCCCAGGAGCATGGTCATCGTATCATCGCCGCGCCCGTTGACCCAGCCGCCACCGGTGTTGGGGGGAACGCCGGTACCCTGACGGGCGGATTCGCCGGTGGTCTGGTAACAGCCGGCCATGTAGATTTCCCATGCGTCCTTACGGCGCGTCTCGGCCGCCCGCTGGCCGGGATACTTCTCCCATAGGTCCTCGTAGCCGTACTCTTCATTGATCTGGGGAATGATGTAGCCCGTCCTCTCCTGTTCGGCTCGCTGGCTGAGCATATAGGCGGTCTGGCCGCTGTCCCATCGCTGAATCAGTTGCATGTCCAGCCAGGTGGACTTCGGCGTGCGATGTGTGACGTTGTGTGCCGAGGTCAGGTGGTCGTACGGGTCCCATTCCTTGACCATCTGGCCCATCCGGTCCGCCCAGTCCGGGGCCTTGCGATGGAAGTTGTATTCGTTGCCCAAGTCCCAGGTCACGTTTGAGAAGGCTGCGAGTCTTGCGACCGCATAGCGATAGTAGAGCCGCTCCTCCTCACTATCAGCCTCGAACGGCGTCGGCAGGACCTGCCCGCCGATATAGAGAATAACCGAGACGATCATGTCCCTCTCGCGCGCGTACTTCAGGAGCCGCTCGTACTTCTGCCAGTGCTCGATATTGAATCGCCTCAGGTCGAAGCCGGGATCCTTGATGTCATTGGGCCGCTCGGCGGGCCAGGGGTTCAGGTGCAGCTTGAAATTCTCCGTCGGCACCACGGGCTGGCCCCACGGTCGGGGATTGTTGCGGCCGTAGACCAGCACGCGCAGGCGGTTGATCTTCAGTCGGTCCAGGCGGTCGATACTTTGGCGGATTGTCTCGTCGTCCCAACCCATCAGGTAGTAGGTCGTCGTGCCGTTCCAGAAGTAGTGTTTGCCGGTGCCCTCCCAGATGAAGTGCCAGCGGTTTTCGGGGTCGACGCGGAGCAGACCCTTGCGTCCCGCGTTGACTGCGGTGAAGGAGCCCTGGTGTGTTCGCTCCACGTCCTTCTGTCTGTACTGGATTGTGTACTCGTAGCGTCCCGGGCGCGTCGGCATGAAGCGGATGCGGAACACGCTGCCGTCGGGCGCGTCGCAGAAGCCGTCCACGCGGATCGGCTGCTGCCCGCCGGTCCGGAAGATTCCCTGCACCGATACATCGGTGAACGGATTGGCGACGTCCGGGTTCTTGACACGAATGATCGGCTCCACGAAATCGTAGACTTCCACTTGGCCGGAGGCGTCGGAGAATCGGATCTCCCTGGCACAAGTGGGCCCGGTCAAGCCGGACACGATCAGAACGAGACAACAGAAGATGATTGCCGAAATACGTTTCACGATCCACTCCTTCCTACTGCGTGTGATGCTTCTCGCGCAGAGCTGCCAGGGCGCGATAGTCGTCCCGGACATGCTCGTAAAGGCGCTTGTACAAATCGAAGTATTCCATGTAGATCTCGTGCTTCTCCGAGTCGGGCTCCATGGGCTCGATGTACTTGGTCCACTGGCGGGCAATGGAGAAGTCTTTGAACAAGCCGGTCGCCACACCGGCCAGAATCGCGTCGCCGTAGGGCGCGCCGGTTCGGCGTTCGACCAGCACCGTGGGGACATTGAAGACATCGGTGATGATTCGGCGCCACAGCGGGCTCTTGGCGCCGCCTTCGTTGAGCACGATCGGCGTGTTGATCCTTCGACCGGTCGCTCGAACGATCCGAAAGGAATCGTACAGCGCATAGGCCACGGATTCCATCATGGCTCTGATCACGTGGCCGCGCGTATGGTGCATGCTCAGGCCGAAGAGCGTCCCGCGCGCGTAGACGTCCCAGATCGGCGTTCGCTCGCCCATCAGGAACGGCAACACCACCAGTCCTTCGGCGCCGGGCGGCACAGGCGCAGCCTCGGCGTTGATAACGTCGTACGGATCGACGCCCGTCTGGGCCTGGGCCGTCAGTTCGGCCTGGTAGAAGTTGTCCCGCATGTACCGGATGAGCTGGCCGCCGGTCGTCGTAGTCGGGACGGTGATGTAGGTGTTCTCTGAATCGGTCGTGTAGGCGAAGGCGATCATCGTGTCGTGGAACTGCGTGTCGCGGTGGACGATGCCGAAGTTGCCGCAGGTGCCCAGGTTCATCTGGATGTCGCCTTCTTCAATCGCGCCGGCGCCGACCCAGCCAGCGTTGCAGTCCACCTGACCCGCAGCGACGGGCGTGTCCGGCGCCAGGCCGGTTGCTTCGGCGGCTTGACGTGTCACCGTGCCCACAATCTCTTCGCAGCGGCATAGATCGGGTAGAAAGGTCTGCGGAATGCCGATTCGTTCGAGAAGGTCTCTCTCGAATCGGCGCTCCAGAAGATTGTAGGCGACGCCGTAAAAGGCTGCGCCGGAATAGTGACAGGTCGGTCTGCCCGTGAGTCTCAGCGTGATGTAGCCGTCGATGGTCAGTGCCTTGTCGATCCTTTTGAAATCGTCAGGCCGATGGGCTTTCTCCCACATCAGGTTCACCAGGCTCGGATGATCGTCGAGACGGTTCTTGGATATCTCGAAGACTTTCTCCTGGCCGATGCTGTCTTTGAGCCACTGGACCTGCTCAGTGGCGCGCTTGTCCATCAGGTTGTAGGCGTTGTTGATCGGATCGTGGTTTTCGTCCACCATGACCAGTGACGGCAAGGCCGAAGAGGTGGCGATGCCTGTGATTTGCCGGGAGTCGATCTTCGCCTGCGCGATGGCCTTTCGGATGATCCGGCAGGCGATCTCCCAGTAGAGATGCGGATCGTGCTCGGACCAGCCAGGATGCGGCGTCAGAAGGGGATATTCCTCGAAGGCATAGCCCAGGACGGCGCCCCGCGAATCGATGATCGTCGTCTTGGCGCCGCCCGTTCCGTAATCGATCCCCAGAAGGAACATGATGCGTCATCCTCGGCCGCCGTCGGGCGTGCATTGCAGATCATCGACGGATTGCATGGGGGCAGATAGGCTTCGGGATGAACCCGATCCCCGCGCCGCCAGAAGCGCCTCGGCCGCTCGGTGGTCGGTTACGAGTACGTCGATCAGGCCGCCGAGGAGGGCTGCCCGGATCGCCCGGACTTTCTCTACTCCGCCGGCGACGCCGACGACACGAGGGATGGCCTTAATCCTCTCCAAGTCCGTCCCGACGATCCGGCGATTGATCGGGTGATCCACCTTGAGGCCTTGCTCGTTGAAAAACTGCAACGCGATATCGCCCACTACGCCCTGCGACCTTAACTGCTGCACTTCGGCCCCCATCAGCGTGTTGCCGCTGGAAAGCAGCGTCGAGCCCGGCTCGAACAGACCGATGCCGACCAAAGCGATGTCTGCGCGTCGGGCCAGATCGAGTGTGTCGGCGACTTGTGGGTCTTTCACAAGCGCATCGCGCACAATCTCGTCCTTGACGATGCCCGGCGCGTGAATCAGGCGGGGCTTGGCGCCGAGGGCCTGCGCCATTCGGCGGGCCAGGTCGGCCCCGTGCGTCTGCGCCTCCAATTCGCCCAAGCCGCCCAGGAGTTGAACCACGCGGACCTCAGGCAGATCCATGGGAGCCAGCGCGTTGACCACCGAAAGAACCGACGTGCCCCAGCTCAGGGCGATGACCTCATCGCCTTGAAGGCCGCGAGCCAGACAGCCTGCCCCGACGGTGCCCAGTTCGTCAACGATCGAGGCGGGATCATCTGCCAGGCAGGTGACCACCAGGGCCTCTTTCAGCCCGTATTGTAGCTCGAGTCGGCGCTCGACTTCCGCGTTTGAATCCTGAGGCGAGGCAATGGAAATCTGCACGATCCGCTCGTCGCGGGCGGCGCGCAACAAGCGCGATATCTTGATTCGCGACAGGCCCAGCCTCGTGGCAATCTGTTGCTGCGTCAGGCCGTCATCGTGGTAGGCCTTGGCGACCTTGTACAGGAGTTTTCTATAATCAGCGTCTGTGGCCATGATTGCTCTTGAACATGTGTTCAGTAGTGTTCATATTCTCGAATTATCTGAAGCGTTGACCGGACTGTCAAGGGACAAAGTCACAGGATTTCCGAGGTGATGATGACTGAGGATCCATAACTCATTGTAATTAATAGCCTTAAAGGGATCTGATTGGACGTGCAATGTGGGGCATTCCGTCGTGAATTGGCCACAGGGCAACCACTGGAACAAAGATTCGAGAATGCTGCCAGTCAGATGGCGGTTGACATCGTGGGTGTCAGACGGTAGAAAGTGTTCATCCGTTCACGAACGAACATATGTCAATTGCCTGTCTGTCGATTGTGAAGGGGCGACCATGACTGTGAAGGCGTTGTTACGCATCGTGGCGTTGTTGGGAGCTTTTGGCGTGGTTGCGGGCACCTTGTCCTGCTCGCGGAGAGGTCCAGAGGAAGGTCAATTGACGATCTGCTTTGCGTTTCAGGATCTCGAAACCGAATTCTGGGTGGCCGGCCACAAGGCTATCACGGAGACCCTTCGGGAGAAGGGGATTCGCGTCCTCGAACGCAACGCCAACCAGGACGCCAACCGCCAACTCGAACAGGTTCGCGACGCGATCGCTCAGGATGTGGACGGCATCATCATCATCCCGCAGGACGGCGAAAGCGCTGTGACCATTGTCGGCGAGGCGAACCGGGCCGGGATTCCGATTGCGGTGTTCAACCGTCCACCGAGCGATCGCAGCAACCCGGCACTGGTGGTCGTCGCCGACAACGAACGGATCGCGGAAGGGGCCGTCACATACATGGCCAAAGTCGCTCGCGAGAAGCGTCAGCACCGCAGGCGGAAGCCCTTGATCGTGGTCGGTGACTTGGGTGACCGCAACGCGGTGGCACGGCGCCGAGGCTTCTTCAACGTCATCGAAAGGAGCCCTGATCTGTTTGAAACACCGATTGAAGTGCCCTCCAAATGGGACCCGGCGACCACGCTGGCCAACCTGGAGGCGGCATTGCAGGCCAATCCCGACGTGGATTTCCTGTTCACCAGTTCTGACTTTCTCTACCCACAGATCCGGGCGGTTCTCAAACCGCTGGGCAAATGGAAGAGGATCGGTGAGCCAGGCCATGTCATTCTCGGCGGGCTCGACGGTGACAGCACGGCCTACCGGCTGATGGAAGAAGGGTACGTCGATGCCACGGGCGTGCAGGACCTGTTCTTCGAGGCCCATGCGATCATGGACGCGCTGCTCGAAGCGATCCGGACGGGCCAGAGGGCGCCGGAGGAGTGGATAGAGGACCCAGGCTTCGCACTGACCCAGGAGAACATGGCCGAGCGGGCCCAAGACATGTGGGGTTATCAAGTGCTCTGCAAGCCGTAGGTGCATTGCACATGAATCGACAGTGGCAGGAATAGACTCGTGCACAGCAGCGACAACGTGACGGCACGTGCCCGGCTTGGCCGCCTGATGAACGCATTGCTTCGTCGGGTGCTCCTGTCCGACAGCTTTGTTCTGTTTCTCGCCGTGGCCTATTTCCTGGTGCTTTGGGTCTTTGTGCCTCGACTTGGCAGCGCCCGTAATCTGAGCAATCTCTCGTCCAACATATGGCCGTTGTTCGTGCTGGTCATCGGGCAGATGTTCGTGCTGATCATCGGGGGGATCGATCTGTCGCAGACGTCCATCATGGCCATCGCCAGTGTGTGTGGGGCCCTGTTGATGACCTCCGGGCTGGACCCGGCGCTGTTCGCCAGGAACCCGCTCTGGGGCGTGCTGATCTCGGAGCAGGGCGGCCCGCTGGCCGGCAGCGTCGCGGCCGTTCCGATCGGAATCCTCGCGATGCTGGCCATCGGCGCCCTCATCGGTCTGGCCAACGGTGTGGCGGTTGCCAAGTGCAGGATGCCGCCGTTCATGGTCACACTGGTTTCAATGTTCTTCTTCAGCGGCCTGGCCATCTTCATCACGCGCAGCGAAAACGTCACGAATCTGCCGGCCGGTTTTCTTGCTATCGGCCAGAGCTACATCGGTCATGTTCCGGCCGGCCGCAGTTCGGTGGGGTTAATGCCATATTCGTTCTTCGCGGGCGTGGCGTTGGCATCGATTGCGTGGTTTGTGCTGGGCAGAACGATTGCGGGACGCTGGTTCTATGCGGTCGGGATGAATCGTCGCGCTGCGGCGGTCTCCGGGGTTCCCACGGATCGCGTGATCGTGTTTGCCTACACCATCAGCGGTTTCTGTGCGGCTCTGGGATCGGTGCTGTATTCGTCCCGCCTGGGAGCCGGCCGGCCCACGCTCGGCGCGAACGTTCTGCTGGACGTCATCGGTGCGGCTGTGATCGGAGGCATCAGCCTCTATGGAGGCAAAGGCAAGGTGCGCTGGGCATTCTACGGCGTGCTGTTCTTCGTCGTTCTGGACAGCTCTCTCTACATGCTGAACCTCCGATTCTACACGGTGAACATCGTCAAGGGCGTGGTGATCCTGATGGCGGCGCTGCTGGATGTCCTGCGCAACCGGGCGCGAATGGACCGCACGCCGACCGCTTCGATGGAGCTGGCATGAGTGAGCCCGTCCTCCTATTCGAGCACATCAGCAAGAGCTTCTTCGGGGCCCGGGCGCTGCACGACGTCACTCTGGCAGTTCAGCCCGGCTGCGTGGTGGGTCTGATCGGGGAGAACGGCGCGGGCAAGAGCACCTTGATGAACATCTTCGGGGGCGTCTTGCAGCCGGACGAGGGACGCATGTGCCTGCGCGGCAGGCCGTATCGTCCCGCCGGTCCCGCCGACGCCACGGCCGCCGGCATCGCGTTCATCCATCAGGAGCTGAATCTCTTCGGCAATTTGAGCATTGCCGACAACCTGTTCATCGACGGATTTCCACGTATCGGACGAACGCCCCTGATTCACCGGCGCCAGGCCATGCAGCGCGCCGAAGAGGCCCTGGCGGCGGTCGATCTCAACGTTTCCCCCAAGACGCGGATCGACCGGCTGACGCCGGGGCACAAGCAATTGGTGGAGATCGCCAAAGCCCTGCACCGTGGCGCGCGCATCATCATCTTCGACGAACCCACGACATCGCTGACCTCTCGCGAGACGCACCGGCTGTTCTCTCTGATCGAACGGCTCAGACGCGACGGATGCACCATCCTCTACATCTCCCATGCTTTGGCCGACGTTCTGCAACTGGCCGACGAGATCGTGGTTCTGCGGGATGGCCAGGTGGTTCAAACAGGGCCCAAGGAGCAGTTCGACATTGACACGATGATCGGGGCCATGGTGGGGCGGCGGATCGATCAGCTCTATCCGACCCGGCGCAACGCCCCGGGAGACAGGGTCTTGATGTCGGTTTGTCGTGTCACGGAGCCGGGCGTGGTGAAGGACATCTCTTTCGATCTCCATGCGGGCGAGGTTCTTGGGCTGTTCGGGCTGATGGGGTCGGGGCGGACCGAGGTGGCCCGCATCCTGTTTGGGTTGGACTGCTTCCAGTCGGGCACGATCACGACCGGTGGGCCGTCACGCCGAAGGCGATCTGTGCGCGCCAGCGTCGACGGAGGGATGGCGTTTGTCACGGAAGATCGTCGCGAGGAAGGTTTGCTGATGGAAGCATCGGTGACCGACAACATGGCGCTGGTGGCGTTGCCCAGGTACCGTCGCCGTCGTCTTCTGGGCACCTTCAATCAGCGGGCGTTGCGTCGTACCGTGGACGAAATGGTTGGGACCCTGAAGGTCAAGTGTGTTGATCCCAGGACGGACGCCGTCAAGAATCTGTCCGGCGGAAACCAGCAGAAGGCCGTCATCGGCAAGTGGCTGCTCGCCGAGCCCGTCATCGGCATCATGGACGAGCCGACCCGCGGGATCGACATCGCCGCCAAGTACGAGGTGTACTCGATCATCAACGATCTGGCCGACCGAGGCGCCGGCGTGCTGTGCATCTCGTCGGAGCTGGAGGAATTGACCGGTATTTGCGATTCCCTGCTCGTGATGAGCAGGGGGCGGATCTGCGGTCGATTCCGACGCAGCGAGTTCGACGAAGAGCGGATTCTGGCGGCGGCCTTCGAAGGCCACATCGAGCACGAAACGCGCAATGAGTCAGGAGCGCCGAACTGATGGATTCACTGAGGCAGAGCACTCTGACGATGGCGCTGCGGAACGTTCCAATCCTCATGTTCCTCGGCACGTTCTTGATCTTCGGACTGTTGTCTCCGCGTTTCCTGGAGTACCAGAGCCTGGAGAACATCGCCAAGCAGGCCTCCTACATCGGCATCATCGCGGTCGGCATGACATTCGTCCTATTGACCGGCGGCATCGATCTGTCCGTTGGGTCGAACATGTACGTCTCTGCCGTGACGGCCGGACTGCTCATGCAGAGATTCTCGATTTTGCCTGTGCTGGCGCTGGTCATCTGCCTGGCAGTCGGCCTGGTTTTCGGTCTGGCCAACGCCTTTGCAGTGACCCGGCTGCACATCATCCCTTTCGTGGTGACGCTGGCCACGCAGTTTGCCGGACGCGGTCTGGGGTGGATGCTGAGCCAGAGCCGGGCGGTGGCCTTTCCGCAAAGCGTGACCGGTTTGGGGGCGGTGCAACTGTTGGGAATCCCCGGACCCATTGTCATCTTCACTGGGGTGGTCCTCGCCGCATGGGTTGTTCTCGCTCGCACGACGTTGGGCCGCCAGATCTATGCGGTCGGTCACGAGATAGAAGCGGCCCGCAAGGCCGGCATCAACACGCGCCGCGTGCAGGCGACCGCGTATTGCCTCTGTGGTGTTCTGGCTTCTTTGGGTGGCTTTGTCTCTGTCGCGCAGTTGGGCAACGTCAACTCCGGGTTTGGCGAGATGGTCGAGTTTCAGGCCATCGCGGCGGCTGTCTTGGGCGGAACGAGCCTGTTTGGGGGGATCGGCAACGTGTTCCCCGGCACGGTCCTCGGAGCGCTGTTGATCCAGATGGTCTGGGCGGGCCTGGTCGCCACGCGGACGGATCTGTACCTTCAGCCCCTGATTGCCGCCGCGATCATCTTCCTGGCGGTCCTGCTCGACAGCATTCGCAACACCGCCCTGGCAAAGATGGGACGACACAACATCCGCATCGAGGAGAAGTCGAGTGGCAGGCCGGACACGTCACAGCAGCATAGCCCTCGAAGAAAACCGACAAATTGAATCGGAAGGCGGACATGGCGGAATCAACCATTGACACGATGCTCGCAACAGCGAAGGAGGTCGTCCGGACGGAGGCCAGTGCGGTATCGGTGTTGCAGGATCAGTTGAATGCGGATTTCGTGAAGGTCGCCCGAATGATGCTCGAATGCCCAGGACACATTCTGACCGCCGGCGCGGGTACGAACTGCGCGATGGCTCAGCGTTTTGCCCATCTGCTGGCCTGCTGTGGGACGCCGGCGCTGTTCATCAGCGCGGCCAATTCGATCCACGGCGGCGCCGGGGCGGTCCGCGACAAGGACATCGTGTACATCATTTCCAAAGGCGGACAGAGCGCCGAGATCAACACCTTTGCACAAATCGCCAAAGACCGTGGAGCCAAGGTCATCGCGCACACGGAAAAGCCCGACTCGCCTTTGGGCAGGCTCAGCGATGCTGTGATCCACGTGACGGCGCCCGAGAGCGCCGATCCCTACGGTATGATCGCGACGGTTAGTTCCCTGATGAACGGCGCCGCCTGCGATGTGCTTTGCGCACTTCTGCTCGAACTACGGGGCTACACCAAGGAGCAGTTCGGCCACACCCACCCCGGCGGCGCCGTCGGCGTTAAGATCGAAGCGGAGAAACAGGGACGATGACCGGCAATCTGACCAGACAGAATTGAGGATGATTGATGAAGGCAGCGTTCTTAACGGCAGCACAGACGATTGAGGTACGCGAGGTGGCGGAACCCGAGGTTCCGGCGGGCGGGCTGGTTCTGGCGGTCAAGGCGTGCGGGATCTGCGGATCGGATTTGCGTCGATGGAAGGAGGGTCCACCTGCCTGTTCGGGCGGGGTGACACCGGGGCACGAAGTATCGGGAGTGGTGATCGCGGTCGACGAGCGATGCACGCGTTTCAAGGTGGGGGATCGTCTGGCGATTGCGCCGGACGTGCACTGCGGACAATGTTATTACTGTAAGCGGGAGCGATACAACCTTTGCGACCGGCTCCACTTCGTGGGGATTACCCCGGGCCTCCCCGGCGGGATGGCCGAGCGGATGGCGCTGACGGCGCAGATTCTGGAAGACGGGATCGTCAACCGGATGCCGGACGGATTGAGCTTTGCGCACGCGGCGATTTCGGAGCCGAGCTGCTCGGTGCTGGCGGCACATGACCGGGCAGGGACCGGCAAAGACGATACGGTGGTGATCCTGGGGGCCGGTCCGATTGGCTGTTTGCACGTGGCGGTGGCCAAGGCGCGGAAGGCCAGGGTCGTCGTGGTCCAGCGCAGCAAGGTGCGGCAGGAGCTTGCCCGGCGATTCGATCCGGATCTGGTCGTAGACGCAGCGGATGACATTGTCGCGCGAGTGCGGGAGTTTACCGACGGGCTGGGCGCTGACATTGCCGTCTGTGCCAATCCTGTGGCCGAGACGCAGAGGCAGGCCGTCGAGATGGTCCGCAAGGGCGGCAAGGTCCTGCTCTTCGGCGGGCTGCCCAAGGCCAACCCCATGACCACACTGGATGGGAACAGGATTCACTACGGCGAGGTCGAAGTCATTGGGACATTTTCGTATCATCCGCGCGTTCATCGCCAGGCGCTCGATCTGCTGGCGGATGGGACGCTGCCGGCCGAGAAGATCATTACCCATCGGTTTTCATTGGATGAGATCGACCGAGGCTATCGGACGGCCGCAAGCGGAAATGCACTGAAGGTCCTCATCTCCTTTGAGAAAGAGTGAACCATGATCGGTTTGAACACGGACCTTCACGAAAGACACGAGCAGAACAAACCGGTGCGCATCGGCCTGATCGGCGCGGGGCAGATGGGCGTCGACGTCGTCGCCCAGATCACAATGATGAAGGGGATTGATATCCCCGTGATTGCGGATGTAAATTTGTCGCGGGCGCGAGAGGCCTTCGGCATCGCGGGGCTCGAGGGCGAGGTGGTGAAGGTGGATTCGGCGGGCGAGGCTGATGCGGCGGTGGCGGCGGGCAAGCGGGTGTGCACGAGCGATTTTCGCGTGGTCACCGCGATGAAGCAGGTCGAGGTGATGCTCGAGGCAACGGGAGTGCCCGAGGTCGGCGCGCAGGCGGCGATGCTGGCGGCGCGACACGGACAGCAACTGGCAATGATGAACGTCGAGACGGATATCACGGTCGGACCTCTGCTGAGATGGTATGCGGAGAAGAAGGGCGTACTCTATGCCCTGGCGGCCGGCGACGAACCGGCGGCGTGCAAGGATCTGTATGACTTTGCCGATGCGCTGGGCTTTACGATCGTGGCGGTGGGCAAGGGCAAGAACAACCCGCTGGACCGCCACGCCAAGCCGACGGACGAGGCCTGGGCGAAGGAGGCGGCGCGGCGGGGGCTGAATCCCAACATGCTGATTGAATTCGTGGATGGCAGCAAGACGATGATCGAGATGGCGGCGGTCTCGAATGCGACGGGGCTGGTGGCGGACGTGCGGGGGATGCACGGTCCGCGTACGAGCCGGGACAGGCTCAACGAGACGTTTGCGCTGAAGGAGCATGGGGGTGTGCTGCATCGCGTCGGCGTAGTGGACTACGGGATCGGCGGCGTGCATCCGGGCGTGTTTCTCGTGGTGACGACGGACCACCCACGGTTGCGGCAGGCGCTGGCGTATCGGGACATGGGCAACGGTCCGTATTACACGCTGTTTCGTCCGTACCATCTGTGCAGCATCGAGGTCCCTCTGACGTGCGCAATGCTGGCGATCCGCAAGAAATCCAACATGCAGCCGATGAATCGCCTGGTCTCCGACGTCTTCGCGGTTGCCAAGCAGGATCTTCAAGCGGGCGATGTCTTGGACGGCATCGGCGGCTGCTCGTTCTATGCCCTGATCGACGTGTACGAGACCGCCACGTCGGAAGGCCTTTTGCCCATCGGTCTGGCCAAGGGCGCCAAGCTGGCGAAGCCCGTCGCGCAAGACAGGCCCATACGATACGAGGATGTGGAACTTTGCGAGTCGTCCACGGTCTTGCAGTTGCGCCGGCTCCAGGATCGCTGGATGGCGGGGCAGATCGCCGAGCAAGAACTGCTGCAATCCCTCGACGCCATCGAACTGGAGTGAAGCGGATTCGGCGTGAAGTGAGGTGCCTATGTCGGTGGTCGGTTTGGATATCGGAACGACAGGCTGCAAGGTGGCCGTGTTCAGCGGCGAATGGAAGATCGCTGCAATCGCCTCCCGTGAGTATTCCGTGCTCACGCCCCATCCGCATTGGGCCGAGCAGGACGCCGAGCGGGTCTGGCAACTGGCGATGGAGGCGCTGGCCGAGGCGGTGGGAGAGAGCCGGGCCGACCCACCCAAGGCGATCGCGCTATCGGTCCAAGGCGAGGCGGTCATTGCGGTCGATCGGATGGGCCGTCCCATGCGGCACGCCATTTTGGGTATGGATACGAGGACGACCGCGGAGAACGAGTGGCTGGCCGAGACGTTCGGGCCTGAGACGCTCTTCGAGCGGACGGGCATGCCCATGCACACGATGAACACGCTTACCAAGCTGCTCTGGGTCCAGGCCCATGAGCAAGCATTGTGGAAGGACGCGGCGCAATGGCTGCTCTATGAGGACTACTTCGTCCGCCGGCTGACCGGCCGGGCCGTGATCAGCCATTGCCTGGCGTCGCGGACGCAGATGTACGACCTTGGAACCTCCGCCTGGGCTGCTGATCTTCTCGATCGCTGCGAAATTGACACGGGCCGCCTCGCCGAACTTCTGCCAGCGAGCGAATCGGTCGTCGGGACGCTCGATGAGGCCGTCGCTGGCGAGGTGGGTTTGCCGGCGTCCGTCCTGGTGGCTACGGGCGGGCACGATCAGGCGTGTGCGGCGCTGGGCAGCGGCGTGATCCGACCCGGGCGGGCGATGGTTTCGACCGGCACGGCGGAGGTGGTGGAGGTGGCCATGGCGTCGCCGGTGGTCCATCGCAGGCTGCGCGAAGGCGGTATCTCGGTCTATCGGCACGTGGTTCCCGGACGGTATCTGGCGATGACACTGAATCACGGCGGAGGGTTGACACTGCGCTGGTTCCGGGACACGCTCTGCCAGGACCGCATCGCCCAGGCGGGCGCGACGGGACAGAATGCGTACGATTCTGTGTTAGCAGACGCCGGCGAGGGGCCGACGGACCTGCTCGCGCTGCCCCACTTCGCGGGGGCGGGAACGCCTCTGTTGGATACGCACTCCAAAGGGGCGATCGTAGGATTGACGTTTGCGACCACGCAGGCACAGATCGCCAAGGCGATTCTAGAAGGCCTGACGTTTGAACTGCGAGGCAACCTCGAACTGCTGTGCGAAGCAGGGATTGCTCTGGACGAACTGCACGCGGTCGGGGGCGGTGCGCGCAGCGCATTGTGGCTGGGTCTGAAGGCGGATATCTGTCGGATGCGGCTGTGCGTCCCGCGCGTGACGGAGGCCGCCTGTATAGGGGCAGCCATCCTGGCGGCGGTTGCAGCCAGCGACTATCCCGATGTCCCGTCCGCTGCTGAGAATGCGGTGGGGTTCAACCGGGTGATCGAGCCAGATCCCGCAAGCAGTGACCGGTATGACGGTCGGTATGCCCTCTATCAACGTCTCTATCCCTCGCTCAAGGAGATCTACTGGGCCCAGGCATAGCGGCGAATCGTCATTCGCCCGTGCTTTCCATGCAGACAAAGGGTCAGGCCAATGCCCGAGAATGTGAAAATCGCATTGCTGATCAATCCGTCTCGGAAGTACACGCGGGGCATCCTGCGCGGGATCGCCGAATACGCTCGGCTCCAGGGCCTATGGACGTTTTACCGGCCCCTGGAGTACCGCGAAGCGAAGGCGGAACAGCAACTCGTGGAGGCTCTCCAGAGGCTGCGCCCGGACGGCATCTTCATGCGCGAGCCGCCGCAAGCCAGAGCCATCATCGAGATGGGCATTCCAACCGTGTGCTTTCCCTATAGCCGCGAGACCATTGAGGGGGTTGTCAACGTTGTCACGGAGCACGAGAGCGTCGCCCAGATTGCGGCCGATCATCTACTCTCTCTGGGCTTGTCACACTTCGCCTATTGCGGATTCGATGACTGGTGGTGGTCGCGCCGGCGACGCGATAGTTTCCGTGCGAGGATCGGCCAAGGCGGTTTCGAGGTGGAGGTATATGCATCTTCCGGTGCAGCATCAGACCGGACATGGGACAAGGAGTTACCGCACATCATGAGCTGGCTTCGGCGTCTGCCAAAGCCAATCGGTGTCATGGCCTGCAACGACGACCGCGGCGAATTGGTAATCGAAGCCTGCAAGACCGAGGGGTTCAAGGTCCCCGATGAGGTGGCCATAGTGGGCGTGGACAACGATACACTGATCTGTGATCTGTGCAGTCCGCGCCTGTCGAGCGTGGCCTGGACACTGGAGAAGGCGGGCTACGAAGCGGCGGAGACCCTCGATCGATTGATCAGAGGCAGGGAGAAGGGCAGGCCGACTCTGTGGATTCATCCGATGCACGTCGTCGCACGGCAGTCGACGGATGTTCTGGCGATGGAGGATGCGGATGTCGTGGCGGCCCTGCGGTACATTCGGCGTTGCGGCCAGTTCAGCATCGGAGTTCAGCAGGTGGTCGAGCGCACGGGTTTGTCCCGTCGGGCTTTGGAGCAGCGGTTCCGCAAGGCACTGGGGCGCTCCATCCACGACGAAATCGAGCGGGTCCGTCTGGAACTCATCATGCAGATGCTGACCGAGACACAGAAGAGCGTCGGCGAGATTGCCAGGGCCCTGGGGTTTCCGGACGCCGGTCATGTCTCTCGCCTCTTCCGCAAGGCTAAAGGGATCAGTCCAACGACGTACCGCCGGCAATGTCAGTTCTGAGATGATAGGCTCCATGCCGCGCGGACTCGGTTGTTCTCGTGAAAGGTAGACCGAGGGTCCTGTCATGTTGCGCAAAATGACACGGCTGGTGCGCAAAATGGCATTGTTTCTTGGGCTCACGGTGGGGCATAATAGAGTGTGGATCGAGGCTGTGCGTAGATGAGGCGGCTGTAGACCGGAGAGGATATCCGGGAAGACGACAAGGGCTTTCATACGGACTGAGTAGCGGGCGGTGCTGAGGGAAAAGAAATGATCGTTCCGGCATGGGTGGAACGCGTGAACCATATCTGAATTCCGGAAGGAGGCTTGTCATGTGTCGAACAGTGGTGATGTTTCTCGGTTTGGCCTCAGTGCTTGGCGCGACGGGCGCCGCATCGGCTGCCCTGGTTGCTCATTGGCCTTTGAACGGAGATGTCCGGGATGTGGTGGGCAGTAACGATGGTGCCTTGGTCGGCGGCGCCGAGTTCGTCCGGGACGCTGATCGGGGCACCGTCCTGAGCGTGGACGGCGTAAACGGACACGTCTTGGTTCCTCATGGAGACGACATCGCGTTCATCGACGAGAGGACTGTCTCCATAACACTATGGGTCAAGCCCGCCTCCGTGCCCCGAACCACCTGGACGACGGTATTGGCTAAGAACCGCGACATCCATTACAACAACGCCTATGGTATTTGGATCAGTCCTGAGAACCAATGGCACTTTAGATTTGGCGCTGCATCGGGCAATGCAAATCAGCCCAACGCACCGGCCGCAACGGCGCAGTGGAATCATCTGGCTATGACACACGATCCCGCCACGACCACCTTGCGTGGGTACGTAGACGGGGTGCTGGTGTATCAGAATGTCAGTGCGTCACCCGGGACCCTCGGCAATACGGCTCTATGGATTGGTGGGGCCGGCGGGGTCTCGGAGTTCTATCCCGGCCTGCTGGATGATGTGCGAATCTACAACCACGCTCTGACGGAGGCGGAGATTCAGGAGGTGATGCTGAGTCGGACCGATAGTACCCTTGCCGGCGACCCGCATCCCGACGATCAGGCAACGGATGTCCCGCGCGATGTGGCGTTGTCTTGGACGGCGGGCCAGTACGCGGCGACGCACGACGTGTACTTCGGCACGAGTTTCGCCGATGTCAACGATGCCGGTC
>Ga0334890_1002112_pt1 | contig 23833 bp, 21 predicted proteins | sample GraSluR1_MG_3_FD_207220 | JGI IMG/M metagenome (GOLD analysis project Ga0334890, IMG submission 207220) | Sludge microbial communities from methane-producing bioreactor in Wageningen University, Netherlands - Granular Sludge_31_08-R1 | ecosystem: Engineered > Bioreactor > Anaerobic >... | reverse complement strand
CGCGGGGTAGAGCAGGCAATAGCCGTCCGTCTCTTTGCGCAGCAGCAGTTGGCCTTCGCCGGGCGTGGGGCAAGGATCGGCGGGCTGTTGTGCGGAAGAGGTAGCCTCGACTGCCGGAGTCTCCGGCATGATAGGCGTACACGCGGCAAAGACCGCGGACAAGCTCAGAGCGATTAGTAACGCGACGAACCGGTGCAGACGAGTTGCGGCAAGCATTCATTGCTCCTTGGATAGGCCAATCAGACGAACGGGTTGCGATTTGCTCGGAGCGTTATACTGCCGCGGGCAGCGTCTGTCAAACTCGTCACGGGGCGGACGTCGTAATACCGAATTTCCTCTGCATTGTCTGCGCGTCGTTTGCGGTTGGCTCTGCTGCCTTGCCTAATCCAGCGGCTCGGACCAGGCGGAGAAGACCGCTTCGATGTTGGCGTGCGGGGTGTCGTTGGCCCACTCGCACTGGGCGATGAGGCCGCCGGAGCCGTCGTCGAAGGCGCGGCGCACGCGCCGGACCGCCTGGCGCACGTCTTGCGGCGTGCCGAAGGCGAGAGCCTGCTGGCGGTCGATCTCGCCCCATAAGGTGATCTGCCCTTTGTACTCGCGGGCGAGCGCTTCGATGTCCATGCAGAAGAGTTGCGAATTGACGGCATCAACGCCAATCTCGATGAGATCGGGGAAGATGGCGGCGATGTGGCCGTCGGAGTGGAAGAAGGCGAACTTGCCCGCGTCGTGGATGATGCGGCAGTAGTCGGCGTAGAGCGGCTTGAAGAGTTTACGCCAGTGACGAGGCGAGATGAGCAGGCTGGTCTGCGAGCCCCAGTCATCCTTGAACATGATGGCGTCGGCGGCGACAGGGGCAAGGATCTCAAGCTGGCGCAGGTTGAACTCATGTACGATCCGGATCAACTCCAGGAGTTCGGCCTTCAGCAAGCCGATATCGGCCATGAGGTTCTCGAAGCCGCGCAGGAACATGAGGCGCTGGAACGGCTCGACGGTGCTGGAGCAGAGGACAAAGCGGTCGGTTCGGTCGTAGAAGGGGTAGCTCGGCCCCACGTCGATCTGCTCCAGCAGTGAATAGGGCGGCGAAAAGGCGGGCAATTCGGACCAGCCGGCGAGCCGCGGGCGGATGACTTCGCCCACAGCGCCGGGTTCGAGCGTCTGCCATTCGCAGCCCCACTCATCGACATACCTGCCCACGAAGTCGGGCGAAGGCTGGCGCGGGCCGCCGGGCGAGGTGGCGTAGTGCGGGTCCTGTTCGAGGGCTTGCATCGCCGCGGACTGCGCCTGTTTGCGATAGGTTACCGGGGCGCGGGCAAAGTCTAGCGGGTATTGGGCAAGCAGCTCGGCCAGTTGTTCCTTGTGCCGCAGCGGAATGGCGCCCAGCATCCAAAGGTCGCGGGGGGCGCGGTCGGGGCCGCGGAAGGTGAGGGCGCGGTACACTCGTTCGCGAGGGGTCATGACGACCGGCATAGCGTTTCTCCGTGAAAGCGATAATGCGTAGACAGCACAGGATCTCGATCAACTACTCTCCTATTGTGATCCTATTGTGAGCCATGTGCGGCGGGTTGTCTATAGGCAAATGTCAGGCGGGCAAGGCGCGGCGATACGCAAAGACGCCAAGCGCGCAAAGAGAGAACAGGGTGCGCAGGCAAGCAGCCTCGCGGGAGCGGTCTTTGAGAGATGGCTGGAACCGATTACAATGGGGGCGAGCCTTGCGTACATTCACGGCCGTAAGGCTCGCCTTGCGGCCGCGTGGCGAGATGTCTGGGCGAGCCTCTGCCGGCCAATCACGCGCGACCGGAGCAGGAGGTTGCCGTCCTCTTGGCGATCCCGATTTCAACCCTGGAATAGAGAGCGGAAAAGAGAGCGACCATGAAGAAGATCATCAACCAACCAGCGAATTTTGTGCCGGAGATGTTGGAAGGTTTGTTGAAGGCGCACCCGGACCAATTGGCCTATGAGGAGGAGTTGCAGTGCATCGTGCGGGCCGACGCGCCGGTGCAGGGCAAGGTAGCCTTGGCGACAGGCGGCGGCTCCGGCCATCTGCCCGTGTTCTTGGGCTATGTCGGCCGCGGGCTGCTCGACGGCTGCGCCGTGGGCGACGTGTTCAATTCGCCGTCGGCGGACCAGATGCTGACGGTGACGAAGCGCATTGACGGCGGCAAGGGCGTGGTGTACATCTACGGCAATTACAGCGGCGACGTCATGAACTTCGACATGGCCGCGGAGATGGCCGACATGGAGGACATCGAGGTGCGCACCGTCCTCGTGCGGGACGACGTGGCCTCGGCCCCGCCGGAGGAAGCGGCGCGGCGACGCGGCGTAGCGGGCATGGTCTTCGCCTTCAAGTGCGCGGGCGCGCGTGCGGATAAGGGCGGCTCGCTCGACGAGGTGGTCGCCGCGGCGGAGAAGGCGCTGGCGAATACCCGCTCGATGGGTGTGGCGCTTTCGCCCTGCACCGTGCCCATGGCCGGCAGACCGACCTTCACCATCGGCGAAGACGAGATGGAGATCGGCATGGGCATTCACGGTGAGCCGGGCGTCAAGCGCGAGAAGTTGCAGAGCGCCGACCAGATCACCGAGCGCATGGCGGCGGCTATCCTGGACGACCTGAAACCGCAGGCCGGGGATCGCGTGGCTGTGATGGTCAACGGGCTGGGCGCAACCCCGCCGGAGGAACTCTATATCATCTACCGCAAGGTGCATGAGATCCTGAGCGGCAAGGACATTGCCGTGCATCGCGCCTACGTGGGCGAATACGCCACGTCGATGGAAATGGCCGGCGCGTCGATCACGCTCATGCGCCTCGACGATGAACTGGTTGAACTGCTCGACCATCCCGCGCAGTCGCCCTTCTTCGTCCAGATATAGGGGCAGGAGTTGGGCGCGGCGTGAGCGACGTAAGGTGAGACATATCGGTTTCAACATGGAACGTGACACAGAACGCGGGGAGAAGCGATGAACGGCGCCATTCAGAGCGCGGATGTGGCGGAGGCCCTGCGCCGCGCCGGCCAAGTTCTGGCCGACCAGAGCGAATATCTGACCCAACTGGACCAGGCGATCGGAGACGGCGACATGGGCATCACCATGGGCCGGATCGGCATGGCGCTGTTGGGCTATGTGGAGCAGACCGAGGTTGACGACATCGGCAAGTACCTGGTCCAGGCGGGGATGACGGCCAATCGGGCCGGCCCGTCGACGATGGGCACGCTTTTTTCGACGGCCCTGATGCGGGCGGGCAAGGCGGTGCGCGGCAAGACCGAGCTGACCGCAGACGACCTGGCGCAGATGTTCCAGGCGGCGGATGAGGGCGTGGCGGAGCGCGGCAAGGCCAACCTAGGCGACAAGACGATACGCGATGCGCTCAACCCCGCGGCGGCGGCGTTCGCCGCGGCCATCGCGGACGGCAAGTCGCTTGCCGAGGCCGGTGCGGCTGCGTTGGCTGCGGCTGAAGCCGGGCGCGACCGCGTCACGCCGCAGCGCAGCAAGGTCGGCCGCGCCGGCTGGGTGGGCGAGCGCACCGAGGGGCAGGTCGATCCCGGCTGCGAGATGCTCGTGCTGCTGCTGCGCGAATTGGCGAAGTAAAATCACATACCCGTCGGGCGGCTTCGAGCTTCGTGGCGGGCGCTACTAGAGAGATGGGCAAATATGATGAAGACGCGCGCTGCGGTCGTGTGGGAGACGAACACGCCGTTCGCCATTGAGACGTTGGATCTGGAGCCGCCGCGCGCGGGCGAGGTGCTGGTCAAGATCGCCGCCGCCGGCGTCTGCCGCAGCGACTGGAACGTGCTGATCGGCGACACGAAGCACCCGTTGCCGGCGGTGACGGGCCACGAGGGCGCAGGCGTGGTGCAAGAGGTGGGCGCGGGCGTGACCCACGTGAAGCCGGGCGACCGCGTGGCGCTCAACTGGGCGCCGGCCTGCGGCGAGTGCTTCTACTGCCTTAATGACAGGCCGAGTCTGTGCGAAAGCTACGTAGATGCGATCTGGGCCGGTGTGCAGATGGACGGCACGCCGCGGCTGTTCAAGGACGGCAAGCCGCTCTACCAATTCTGCTCGCTGGGCTGCTTTGCCGATTACGCGGTCGTCCCCGCGGTGAGCTGCGTGCCGGTGGCGGATGCGGTTCCGTTGGAGATCGCGGCGCTGATCGGGTGCGCGGTGACCACGGGCGTGGGCGCGGCGCTGAACACGGCGCAGATGAAGCCGGGCAGCAACGTGGCGATCTACGGCGTGGGCGGCGTCGGCCTGAGCACGGTGATGGGGGCCAAGCTGGCCGGCGCGAAGTGCATCATCGCCGTCGACATAGCGGAGGCGAAGCGCGACATTGCGCTTGGCTTCGGGGCGACGCACTTTGTGACCGCGGGGCCGGGCGCGGTGGAGGCGATCCGCAGCCTGACTGACGGCCGCGGCGCCGATTACGTATTTGACGGGACGGGCGTGCCCGCGGTGCAGGAGGAGTGCCTGGAAGCGGCGCGGCCGGGCGGGCTGGTCGTGTTCGAGGGGCTGGCGCCGATGGGCAGCACGACGAACTTGCCCGGCGCGGTGTTGACGCGCACCGAAAAGACGGTGACAGGCAGCTACTACGGCACGTCCAACGCCAAGCGCGACTTCCCGCGTTTCGCCGACCTCTACGCGCGCGGGCTGCTGGACCTGGACCGGCTGATGTCCAAGACCTATCAGCTGGAGCAGATCAACGAGGCGTATGCGGAGATGCTAGCCGGCGGCATGGCGCGCGGCGTGATCCTGTTCGATGACGGATCATAGCTGCGTGGCGGCATCCCTATAGCTGTAACGGTGAGAAGCTGTATAGGCAACAGATTGAAACGCGGCGGACGCAGAGAAGGGGTCCGGTAGCGATCTCCCTCTCCGCGCCCGCCGCATTGCATATAGCGGATCTGTTACTCGTACACCCGCCAGCCTAAAACCTCGGCGTCGACCTTGATATCGGAGATTTCTTCTAGCGCCATCTTGATGTACCTGCCCGTGGCTGAGGCGGCGACCTCGCCGTCGGGCAGGTAAAGCTCGCCTGTACCGATGAAAAGGCGGCGCTCTTCCTCCTGGATGCGCCCGCGCGCGGTGAGTTCTACGCCCAGCGGCGTCGGCTTGTGAAACTGCACGTTTAGCTCGATCGTCACGCCCCAGACCATCGGCGCGCCAGGCGAGTCGCCGATATTGATGGCGCGGCCGATGGTTTCGTCGAGGATGCCGGTGATGACGCCGCCGTGCATGCGCCCCGGGTAGCCCTGGTGCTCGTCGCGGCCGGTGAAGCGCGCCAGCACCTCGCCTCGTCCATCGGCGTCATGGTCCTCGTAGAAGGCGACGCGCACGCCGCCGATGTTTTTCATCCCGCAGACAAAGCAATAGTGGCTGTTGGGCTGCTTCTTCATCACGCGTCTTTCCAGGTCTGGCGCAGGACGCGCAGCCAGTTTTCGTGTGCGATCTTGCGCAGGGCGTCGTCGTCATAGCCGGCGGCGCGCAGGGTCTCCATCAGCTTGGGCAGGCCGGCGGCGTCGTGCAGCTCGGAGGGCATGGTCGCGCCGTCGAAGTCGGAGCCAAGCGCTACATGGTCGATGCCCATGCGCTCGACCATGTAGTCGACATGGCGCACGATGTCGGTAAGCGGCGCGTCGGCTTCCTGGGCGCCGTCGCTGCGCAGAAAGCCGACGTGGTAGTTGACGCCCACGACGCCGCTCGATGCGCGGATTGCGTCCAACTGCTTGTCCGTCAGGTTGCGCGAGGACGGGCTGATGGCATGGGCGCAGGAGTGAGTGGCGACGAGCGGCGTGGCGGAGAGCTTGGCGACATCCCAAAAGCCCTTCTCGTTAAGGTGTGAGAGGTCGATGAGGATGCCCAACTCTTGGCAGGCGCGCACCAACTCCTTGCCGGCGTCGGTGAGACCGGGGCCGGTGTCCGGCGAAGACGGGAAGGCGAAGGGGACGCCGCTGGCGAAGGCGTTGGGGCGGCTCCAGGTGAGGCCCAGCGAGCGCAGGCCGGCCTGGTAGAACGTCTCCAATGCGTGGAGGTTGGTGTCGATGGCCTCGGCGCCTTCGATGTGGAAAATCATGGCGAAGACGCCGTTGGCGAGGCAGTCCGCCAGTTCGCCGGCGGTGCGCACGATTTTGACCTGGCCGTCGCCTTCACGTTCAAGGCGGAAGAGCAGCGAGGCCATGCCCAGGGTGTAGCCAAGCGCGCCCGCTTGATCGACGGGGGCGGTGCGCTCGCGCAGGAAGGCTGCGACGTCGGCAGGCGTGGCCGCGGGCTGCGGACGGGTTTGACCGGCGCCGGCGGGCGTGAAGATGGCGAAGAAGCCGCCGCCCAGACCGCCCTGGCGCGCCCGCGGCAGGTCGATGTGGCCTTCGCTGCTCTGCTCGAAGAAGGAGCGGCGCGCGGCTTGGCCGTTGTTGTAGAGGTCGAGCAGGGTGTCGTTGTGGCCGTCGAAGATGGGGATTGGGTGCGGGGCCGGCATGATTGTTCCTTTCTGCGGCGATTCCCGGAGGGGTGCGGTGCACGATTTTACGACCATGCGCCAGAGTAGGCTAATGCGCAGAGTGTATAGCAAATGCCGGTAAAATGCCAGATCGTCAGACCGGCCAACGCGCCCTTAAGGGTTCATTGCGAAGCCACGAAGGGCGTTGAGAGACTGCGCTTTACTGCCACGAATTGCACGAATTGCACGAATGAGTTGAGCGATTCATCCGAGTAATTCGCGGAATTCGTGGCAAAGAATACGGGCTAGACGAGGAGAGGGCGTCGGAACTGGATCTGGCAGAAGCGCGCAAGAATCGGGTGGCTGGCGGCGCGCCGGGCGTGTACAATGGCGGCATGGTTGGAGAGCGAGGAGAGTGAGGAGCAAGGGACATGGTTGAGCGAATGGATGCGTTGACGGATGCGATGGGGGAGGCTGTTGGCTCTGCGGACTATGAGCTGGTCGCCCAGGCGATCCGCTATCTGGAGGAACACGCCGCGGCGCAGCCGTCGCTGGCGGATGTGGCTGGGCAACTTGGCGTGAGCCAGTTCCACCTGCAGCGGGTCTTTACGCGCTGGGCGGGCGTCAGCCCCAAGCGCTTTGTGCAGTATCTGACGTTGGAGCACGCCAAGCGTCTGCTGGACGAGTCGCGACCTGTGCTGGATGCGGCGTACGAGGCGGGGTTATCCGGCCCGGGCCGGCTGCACGACCTGTTCGTGACGGTGGAAGCGGTGACGCCGGGCGAGTACCGGGCGCGGGGCGAGGGGTTGATGATCCGCTATGGACGGCATCGCACGCCGTTCGGCGAGTGCCTGCTGGCGGCGACGGAGCGGGGCGTGTGTGCGCTGTCGTTTCTCGACAGCGCGGGCTGGGACGCGGCTGTGGCGGACCTGGCTGCGCGCTGGCCCGAAGCGCACCTGAGCGAGCGGCCTGACCTGACGCAGCCTCTGGTCGACCGCATCTTCGCTCAGGGCGAGCCGGATGCGAATCGCCCGCTGGCGGTGCTGCTGAAGGGGACGAACTTCCAACTGAAGGTGTGGGAAGCCCTGTTGCGCATCCCGCCTGGGACGGTGTGCACCTATGGCGACATCGCACGGATGGCGGGGACGCCGCACGCGGTGCGCGCCGTAGGCGGCGCAGTGGGGGCTAACGCGGTGGCGTATCTGATCCCGTGCCACCGCGTGATCCGCAGCAGCGGCGCCATCAGCGGCTATCGCTGGGGCGACACGCGCAAGCGCGCCATGCTGGGCTGGGAGGCGGCGCACGCGGCGGCTTCGTAGGGCATATAGAGTTCTATATGAGCGATGTCGATGGTTTATTGCCCGGAGCGCAAGTAACGGCGCTCCGGGTTTCTATTTTTGGTTGTTTTTTGCCGTTTGCGCCACACGTCGAGATGACTTAGTATCATGCCCGCTTCACTATGGAATGGTTCACCATTCAGCCCAAAGGAGGCAAGAAATGAACCCGCAGCGACTCATAGGGGGGGGTGTTGCGCTGTTTGCGGCAGCCATGCTTATATTGGCGCCGGCGCAAACAGCCTACGCACAGGAGGCGGAGGGGGAGACGGGTGCGCCTGAAGTCGAGATTCTGGGCGATCCGTCTATGTATTCCGATGAGATCGACCTCGGGTCGGAGGGTGAGGTGCAGCCCGCGGAGGCGGAAATCATCCTGGCGCAGCCGCCCTATACGATGAACTATCAGGGATATTTGACGAACGGGAGCGGGACGCCGCTCGACGGCGCGTATGATATCGTGGCATCGCTATGGGACGATGCCGCTGCCGGCGTTCAGGAGTGGGGGCCGGAGACACATGTAGATGTGGAGGTGAACAACGGCCTGTTCAACTTGGCGCTGGGCAGCGTAACGCCGCTTCTGCCCCATGTGTTTGACGAGGCGCTGTTCCTGGAATTGACCGTGGGAACCACAACATTGCCGCGCCAGCCGTTGCGCACTACGGCCTATGCCTATGGCTTGGTTCCCGGCGCAGTGGTGCTGGGCGACCCGGAAGGGTCGAGCTATGGCCTCTATGTGTACAATACAGGGGCCGGGGCTACGGATCGAGGCGTGTATGCGGGCGGGAATCAATACGGTCTCTACGCCGAAGAATGGGGGAGCGGCGATGTGGGCATCTACACGCCGGACTATGTTCGCGCCCTCGGTTATCGCAGTGCGGCGGACTCGTATCTGTTCGTGCCGGGTAATTTCGGCGTTGCGCTGGGCGATGTGCTAACCAAAAACCTGGAAGTGAACTATGAGGCGAACGGCTACGTACGGCTGAGGAACACTGCCGGCTCAGGCATACGCTACTTCTACATTCCGATCCAGACGCCTGCTGTGATGTTTGGGCAGAACGTGACCGTGGAACAGGTGACGCTGTACTACGATCTGACCAGCGCCAACAGCTATATCAGCACCACGAATCTGCGCAAGCAGACCGGGCCAGGCTTTCTGTCGGCTGACAGTCTGCTCACCTACACCACCGACTTGACGAGCACATCTCCGACTTCGATATCGTTGGCGCCGACCAACGCTACGCTAAGTTCAACCGATGGCGGGCTGCAATTGCGGTTGGTGCTTTATTTTGCTAACACGACTGACAGTATCTATATCGGCGGCGTGCGCCTGCGGCTGGGGCACCTTCAGTAGGAGGCGGCGATGAGACATGTGGCGACTACGCAGCGAAGGAGGCGCAGGATGACGCGTCGCACAGGGCTTTCCGGCCTGCTGTTGGCGTTGCTCTTGCTGGCGATGGCCGGCAGCGTGTATGCCGCGGTAGACACAACGACGCTGACCCGTGCGGTCTTCGGCAGCGCCGGGCAGGAAGTCGCCGCGGGCGACATCGTGCTCAACGGCACGCTGGGCGAGGCCGTGACTGGGCCGCTCGTCGTAACGGGAGATGTGCAGGAAGGTTCGGGATTCTGGCAGAAGATCCCGCCGTGGTTGAACCTCTATCTGCCGCAGGTTCGCCAATAGAGCCAGCTATCGCCTGACGGGAGGCGCGCAACTTCCCGTCAGGCTTTGTCTCAATCCCATCCCCATCAATCCATCAGCAGACCGCCGTCGACGTCCAGGGTTTCGCCGACGATGTAGCTCGCCGCGGGGCCTGCCAAGAAGAGCACGGCTGCGGCGAGCTCGTCCGGCGTGCCCAGGCGACGAATGGGCGTGTCGGTGCGCCAGCGCGCGTGCTCGGCGTCGTCCGCGCCGTCGAGCAGGAGGTCGGTGGCGATGCGTCCGGGGCAGACGGCGTTGACGCGGATGCCGCTGTCGATGACCTCGCGCGCCAGCGAGCGGGTGAAGGCCAGCACGCCGCCTTTGGCCGCGGCGTAGTGGGCGTGGTTAGCGGAGCCGCGCTTGCCTGCAATCGAGGCGATGTTGACGATAGCGCCGCCGCCCTGGGCGATCATGGCGGGCAGCGCGGCGCGGCTGCAATAGAAGACCGAGGAGAGGTTGGCGTGCAGGACCTGGTTCCACTCTGCATCGCTGATCTGCAGCACAGGGCGGGCCAGAAAGATGCCTGCGTTGTTGACGAGCACGTCCAGGCGGCCGGCTGCGGCGACGGTCTGCTGCACGAGCGCGGCGGCCTCATCGGCGCGGCTGACGTCGGCCTGGCGCGCGGCGATGCGTAGGCTCTCGCCTTTGCCCTCGTCGCAGAGTTGTTGCGCTGCCGCGTGGTCGCTGCGATAGCAGAAGGTGACGTCTGCGCCCTGGCGGGCGAAGGCGAGGGTGACGGCGCGGCCGATGCCGCGTGAGCCGCCCGTGACCAGCACGACCTGACCGGCAAATGTCTGGACGTTGGGATCAGTCACAGGGCGCCTCCGTTAATTGCCGGAAACTGGCTGCCAGGGCCGGGTATAGCCCCAGGTATACCTCGTAGAGCGCGTTGTAGCGCGCGGCCAGTTCGGGCCGCGGCTCGAGGGTTGCGCCGAAGGAGTTCATGCCGTGGGCGGCGTCGGCTATGCTGGGATAGAGACCCGCGCCGGCGGCGGCGACGATGGCGTCGCCCAGGGGTGCGCCTGTGGCCGTCCGCGGGAGGCGGATAGGGCGCTGCAGCACGTCGGCTTTGATCTGGTTCCAGAGGGGGCTGCGTGCGCCGCCGCCTACGCTGGAGAGGATGCCCGCCGTAAAGCCGGCCGCGGCCGCGGTTTCTACGTTGTGGCGCAGCCCGTAGGCGGCGCCCTCTAGCACGGCGCGCACCAGATCGGCCTTGGTCGTAGCGAGGGAGAGGCCAAAGAAGACGCCGCGGGCGTTGCTGTCCCAGATGGGCGAGCGTTCCCCGAACATGTAGGGCAAGAAGACGAGACGGTTGGCTCCGGGCGGGCTGGCGGCGGCGGTTTCGGTGAGCATCTCGAAGGGGTCAAGCCCGCGGCGCTGGGCCTCGCTGCGTTCGGGTTCGCCGAGCTGGTCGCGCACCCAGCGCAGCGCGCCGCCGGAGACGCTCAACGCGCCGACGACCAGGCGCCGGCCTGGGATGGGATGGCCGAGCGGGATCAGTTGGTCGGCGAGATAGGGTTGGTCGCTGCAGATGAGCAGGACGGTGGACTGGCCGGTCATCTCCACGGCGTCGCCTGGGGCGACGACGCCCGCTTCGACCGCGGCGGCTGTGCCGTCGGCCATACCGGCGATGACGGGCGTGCCGGGGGCCAGGCCGCACTCAGTCGCGGCGGATGCGGCGACCTCGCCCACGATGGCGCTGCACGGGAAGAGGGGCGGAAACAGGCCGGGATCGAAGCCCATGTCTTGCAGCAGTTGCTCTGACCAGCGGTCGGCGCGGCTGTCGAAGCAGAGCGTCAGCGGCCCGTGGGAGAGATCCAGGCTGAAAACGCCGGTGAGCCTGTGTACGATGTAGCCGTTGGCATGGAGGACGACATGGGTTTGCCGCAAGGTGTCGGGACGGCGCTGTTGCAGCCAGCGGAGCTTGGGTGCGGTGTAGAAGGGGTCGATGCGGCCGCCGTTGATGCGGGTAACGTTTTCGGAGCCGGCGCGCCGGCTGAGCCAGTCGCATTGGGGGTCGGTGCGGCGGTCCATCCAGAGGATGGCGGGGTAGAGCGGCGCGCCGGTGCGGTCGACGGCGACGATGGTCGGGGCCTGGCAGCTCACGCCGACGGCGGCGACATCTGTGGCGGGGCGAGGGCTGCCGGCGAAGATGCGGCGCAGCGTGTGGCATACGCCGCGCCACCAATCGGCGGGGTCTTGTTCCGCCCAGTTGGGGTGCGGGTAGGCGGTGGGGTGCTCGTGGGCGGCCTCGCCGAGGACGGCGCCCTGGCGGTCGAAGAGCACGGCTTTGACGCTGGTAGTGCCGATATCGATGCCAATGAGAAGGTCTTTGGGCATGGGCTGGTTCCCTTTGCGTGCAGGATGAGGCCGCGGCCGGCGGGTTAGGACCGGCGCGCCAACGTTTCGGGGTTGGCGCAGTAGTTGGGCGACCGGCCGGCATAGAAGTTGGCGAGGTCGATGATCACGCTTTCGGCTTTGCGGCGGGCGGTCTCTTGCGAGGCGCCGGCCACATGCGGCGTCAGGGTGACGTTGGGCAGCTTGAGCAGCGGCCAATCGGCGGGCGGCGGCTCCACGGCGAAGGTGTCGAGCGCGGCGCCGCCGAGATGTCCGCTCGCCAGCGCGGCGTAGAGCGCATCGTAGTCGACCAGCGGGCCGCGGGCGGTGTTGACGAAGTAGGCGCCCGGCTTCATGGCGGCGAACTGTGCGGCGCCGATCATGCCGCGCGTTTCCGGCGTAACGCGCGCGTGCAGGCTTACGATGTCCGACTCGGCCAAGAGGGCGTGCAGGCCGGCTTTTTCGACGCCGAGCGCGACGCAGCGGTCGGCGGGGACGTAGGGGTCGTAGACGAGCACGCGCATTTCGAAGGCGCGTAGGTGGGGGATGAGCAATTGGCCGATGTGGCCGAAGCCGATCAGCCCGATGGTCTGGCGGTGAAGCTCGCGGGCGCTGGCGGCGTAGTGGTATATGGCGGGCTGCCATTCTCCCGCGGCCAGGGCGCAGTGGGCGCGGGCGATGCCTTTGCATTCGGCCAAGATGAGGCCGAGGGTGAACTCGGCTACGGCGCGGGCGTTGCCGCCGGGCGAGAAGAGGACGGGGATGCCGCGCTCGGTGGCGGCGGTCAGGTTGACGTTGACCGGGCCGCCGCGGAAGCAGCCGATGATTTCTAGGTTGGGGGCGTTTTCGATGAGGGCGCGCGAGATCGGGGCCACCTGGGTAACGACGATCTGGGCGTCGCCCACAAAGCGGGCGATAGCCTGCGGGTCGCCGGCGAACTCCTGCAACTCGGCGTTATGGATCGGGGTATCGTCGGGCCAGCCCAGTTCCACACCGGACGTTGTATAAGCGCCGGCGACGGGTTCGAGGTATTGGCGCAGTAGATCTTGGACCAGATCGACGGTGACGAAGCAGTCTCCGGCAATGGCAATATGCAACACAGGCGAGCGTCCTTTCTAGCGAGGAGCTAAGCGGGGCGTCGGTTTGACGCGTGTTCGCGGTCTGAGCGGATTATACGCTAGGTTTGCGAAAACGGCTGAGAGCAGATTGACAGGTTCGGCGGGAACGTCTACAATGCAAACAACGCCAAGCAACACTCAAGTTTGATGTCGTCAATGCCTACTTCGTGGTTGGAAGAGTAGGGGGTCGGCTGGTCTGTCGAGCGGGATATTTCCGCATAGGCAAGCCGGCGGGTTGCCCGCCGGAAAATCGCCGGTGCATACGTTCGCATGGGCGCGAACGTACGTCATCGATGCTTAACAAGGTATGGCGCTTAAGATTCGACTAAGCCGTGTTACGCTGCCCGCGGGGATAGGGTGGACCGGCAGTTGATCTGGCAAGTTGAAAGCCAATAAACCGGCTCCCCCCCACAATGATGCACGCAGGATAAAGAGAAGATGCGTGCAATTCCCCATCCATAATTTGTTCTGCCAATACTCTTAGCGCCGGCCATGGGAGCGCTGAATCCGTGAAAGGGGGTGAGGTCGCGGCTGAGAGCGATCTGAGCAAGATCTTTTTGCCTAGCGTTTGATGCCCTGAGATTCGAGCCGTCAGGTTGGGGCTCGAAGCCAGGGTTGACAACAAGCTGTCAATCATCGTTTACCGCAGTGTACACATGAAAGGACGGAGATATGTTTCGTTGGAACAAGGTTTTGGGGTTCGTGATCGTCTTGAGCATGTTGCTGACGGCGTGTGCGGCCCCAGCGGCGCCGGCGGCCCCGGCAGCGCCCGCCGCAGAAGAAGCGGCCGCGCCGGCTGAAGCGGAAAGCTGGTGGGCGGAGGCGGCTGCACCGTATGCGGGCGTGACGATTCGCGGCATTTCCGAGAGCACGCCTCCGTCACGCTATTCGGCGGAAGTCCTCACTAAGCAGTTCGAGGAAGCCACAGGCATCAAGGTCGAGTTCGAGATCACGTCTTGGGACGAGATGTACAACAAGCCGATCAAGGACATGCAGGCCAACACCGGCATCTACGACTTTGTGTACATTGAGCAGGACATCATCGACTCCTACCTGGCTCAGGACTTCATGACGAACCTGACCGAGATGCTGGCCGAGAAGCCGGAACTGCAGTCCCCGGACTTCGATTTTGACAAGTTCACCTCCTTCATCAATGACTTCAAGGATGCCGAAGGCAACATCTTCGGCGTGCCCATGGAGGCCTTCATCAAAGTCAACCTGTATCGCAAGGACCTATTCGAGAATCCTGAGATCCAGGCCGCCTTCATGGAGCAGTACGGGTATGAGCTGGCCCCGGCGACCACCCACGCCCAGTATCGTGACAATGCCGAGTTCTTCACCGAGTATGGCAGGGAAAACGATCTGGATCTGTGGGGTACCACGGTGCAGGGGCACACTGGCCATGCGTCGTCGACCTATGAACTGGTCGAGACGATCCTGCCCACCTTCGGCGTGTACAACTGGGGCGTCAACCTCGACACGTGGAAGGCGTGTGTGGAGAACGGCGGCGAGATGAACAGCGATGCGGCCAAAGAAGCGTTCTCCTTCTGGCTGGACATGCTGAACTATGCGCCGCCCGAGGCGACGAGCAGCACCTGGGACGAGGTGGCGGCTTCGTTTGCCGCCGGCCGCGCCGCCCAGGGCTGGGTGTATGGTGAGAACGCCGCCTGGATCGCCACCGATCCGGATCGCTCGATTGTGATAGGCAACGTGGGCGTCGCCATTCCGCCGCTGGCCGAGGGCGTGATGGAAGACGCGGAGTCGGGTGCGGGCTACGTCGGCTACTACGACGGCGGCGCCTTCGGCATTCCGTACTCGTCCAATAACAAGGAAGCGGCGCTGCTGTGGCTGCAGTTCATCGGACAGGAGTCCGTACAGGCCGAATGGGCAGCAGCCGGTTCCCGCATTGTGATGGAATCGACCTTCAGCGATCCGCTGATCGTGGAGATGGATGGCAAGGTCGACAACTATTACACGAAGCTGAAGGAATGGGGTCCGCTCTTCCGCGGTGCGCCGCCGTTCCCCTTCCACAATGCGCTGCGCGGCAACATGGATCCGCCGATCTGGCAAGCGCTGGCAGGTGAGATCGACGCCTCTACGGCGCTGGACGAGGCCTGCCGGATCGCTGAGGAAACCATGATGCAGCTCGGTTTCGGCGAGTAAGCGAGAGACTCTGAATGCGTTCCAATCGCATGGGGTGGGGGCTGCTAGCCCCCACCCTGATCATCCTAGGCGTAATGGGCCTGCTGCCTTTCATCTACGTTCTGGTGGTGGGATTCACCGACTGGAACGTGTTCTCAGCAACAGGAAGGCCGGTCTGGGCAGGGGCCAACAACTTCCGGCGGCTGGTGTTTGACGCCGAGTTCTTGGGCTCGATGGGTCGCACGTTGCTCTTCACCGCCATCGTGGTGATCAGCGAATTGGTCATTGGGTTCCTCTTGGCGCAGGCGTTGGTCAAAGAATTCCCCGGCAAGGCAATCTTCCGCACTATCCATGCGTTGCCGCTGATGGTAGCGCCGATCGCTGTAGGCGCAACCTGGCGGTTGTTGACCGTCCCAGGGCTGGGCATCCTTCCACACGTCCTGGACAAGACGTTTGGGATCGAATATAACGTTGGTCGTCATGCCAGCCATGCCTTTGCCACGGCCGCCTTAATGGATATCTGGCATTGGACGCCGTTTGTGACGCTCACGATGCTGGCCGGTCTGACGGCCCTGCCCAAGGAGCCAATGGAACAGGCGCTGGTCGATGGGGCCAACCGTTGGCAGGTGCTGCGTCACCTGACGCTGCCTATGATGATGCCTGTCATCATCACGACGTCGTTCATCCGCATCATGGATGCGCTGCGCATTGTGGATGAGGTGTATCTGCTCACAGGCGGCGGGCCGGGTGATTCAACCCGCTTCATGGGCATCTACATCTTCCGTGTGGTCATGCAGCGCACGGATTACGGCTATGGTTCAGCCGTCTCCCTGTTGGTCTATTACTTCACCCTGGTTCTGTGTTGGATGCTGTTTGTCGGGCTGACACAGATCGGCCGGCAGCAAGAATAGGAGGCCCCATGCGAAGAAACGAAACCCGGAGCCTCCTCGGCTGGATCGGGACCTATGTGCTGTGGATTATCATGTCGCTGGTCACGCTGCTCCCGATCTATTGGCTGTTTGTGATTTCAGCGCGCACCCGTGTGGAGCTGTTCGGGCGTCCGACACTGCTGCAGACAACGTTCTACGTCGAGAATTACATCAAGCCGTTGACAAGTACCGTTTTTCAACGCTACCTGACTAACTCGCTGGTCATCGCCACGTCTAACGCGCTCTTGGTGGCGATCCTGGCTGTTTTTGCAACCTATGCGTTATCGCGCTGGAAGTTGAGCGGTTCCGACAGCATCTTCTTTTGGCTGATCACCAATCGCATGGCCCCGGCGGCGGCCTTCATCCTGCCGCTTTATCTGTTGTTCACCGGTTGGTTCCGCATCGGCGGCGCAACGCTGTTCGACACGCGCATCGGCCTTATTCTGCTCTATTGTCTGTTTAACTTGCCCTTTGCCATTTGGCTGATGAAGGGCATCATGGACGGCATCCCTATTGAACTAGACGAAGCGGCCTTTGTAGACGGGGCGAACATGTGGACTGTGCTTTTCCGGATCATTATCCCGTTGGCCGGGCCGGGCATCGCCGTCACCGTGATCTTGAGCTGGGTGTTCGCCTGGAACGAATACCTGTTCGCGGCGTCGTTGACGAGCGTGCAGGCGCGCACGATCACGACCGGACTGGCGGAGTTTGTCACCGTCACCGGCACGAACTGGGGCGAAATGGCGGCGGTGGCATTTATCTCGCTGTTGCCCGCGCTTATCTTCCTGGCCTTTGTCCAACGTTATATCGTCATGGGCTTGACCTTTGGCGCGGTGAAGGAGTAGAGACTCTATGGCGAACGAAACCATCATCGAAGCGCCTGTGACGCGTGAGGTTCGGCGAGGCTTTTTACCCTTCCACACCAATACCTTCGATCGCTACTTCATTAGCGTGCTGATCTTCGTGGCGCTCAGTCTGATCTGGCTGCGTTTCATCGAGGCGTTTCTGCCCATTTGGATTGTGCCGATCCTCTCCATCCTGATCGGCATCGTGATCGTCCGCAAGGGGTGACGGCGGCGGGGACGCACTGGGAACGGGTTTCGCAATGGCGGCGCATTTCTCCGCGCCCGCGTATTAGGACACGGGCAGCATTTCCGCCCGAAGCAGCCCAAACGGCGTTTGGCATCCAGAGCATGACAATTGCCGCAGAACTCGCAGCGATGTTCCGGAACATCCCGGGCGAGCTTTGCGGCAATTGCAGTTTGTTCGTGTATAGTGACGTATATCGTGAAATGCGTAACAATCCGTACACCCAACGCGAGCATCAGCCCCTCAAAATCTAGTTGTCCGCTTTGCTGGGGGATGATGGTCGCGTCCATAAGGAGCGAGCGATGGAAGCCCTAGTTCTGGAAAAGAAAGACATACTCAATTTGCGCGACATCGACCTGGCCGAGGAACTGGGACCGCAGGATGTGCGCATCACCATTCACACGGTGGGCATCTGCGGCAGCGATGTCCACTACTACACGCACGGGGCCATCGGCCAATTCGTGGTCAAGGAGCCGATGGTGCTGGGACACGAAGCCGCAGGCACGGTGACCGAGGTCGGTGCAGAGGTGACGACGCTCAAGACCGGCGACCGCGTATGCATGGAGCCGGGCATCCCCGACCCCAACAGCCGGGCGTCGCGCCTGGGCATGTATAACCTGGACCCGGCGGTGCGCTTCTGGGCGACGCCGCCCATTCACGGCGTGTTGCGTCCGAGCGTCGTGCATCCGGCCGCGTTTACCTTCAAGCTGCCCGACAACGTGAGCTTCGCTGAGGGCGCCATGGTCGAGCCGCTGGCTGTGGGCATGCACGCCGCCACCAAGGCGCGCATCACGCCGGGCGACCTGGCCGTGGTCAGCGGCGCGGGCCCCATCGGCATGGTGACGGCCATGGCCGCGCTGGCGGGCGGGTGCAGCCGGGTGATCATGACCGACGTGGCGCAGCCCAAGCTGGACCTGGCCGCCACGCTGGGTCCGATCACGCCGGTGAACGTGGCCCAACAGAGCCTGGTCGAGGTCGTCAACGAGATGACCGACGGTTGGGGCGTAGACATCGTGTTTGAATGCAGCGGCAACGAAAAGGCCGCCGCCGGCGTCTTCGAGCCGCTGCGCCCCGGCGGAACGGTGGTGTATGTGGGGATGCCGCTGGAGCCGATCGCCTATGATGTGGTGGCGGCGCAGGTGAAGGAAGCGCGCGTCGAGCATGTGTTCCGCTATGCACATGTCTATCCGCGGGCGTTGGCGTTGATGGGCAGCGGCAAGATCGACGTGAAGCCGCTGATCACGGATAAGTTCGATTTTAGCCAGAGCGTCGAGGCGTTTGACTTCGCCGTTCACATGCCGCCGACTTCGGTCAAGGCGCAGATCACCGTGGCCGGCTGACTTGATTCAATCATCTTCCGGGAAGCCGGCAGCTTTCCGGAAGATAATCGTACAGAAGAAAATGCGAGGAACGGATATGGCGCCAGCTAATTTACCGGAAACAATGCGCGGCGTGTTGCTGCCGGGCGGGCGACGTGTGGACATCAAGGAATTTCCCGTGCCTACGCCGGGCCACGGCCAGGTGCTGCTCAAGATGAAGGCTTCATCGATCTGCGGCAGCGATATTCGCGCCATCTATCGCGAGCACCTGGGCCACGGGCCGGAAGCCTATCAGAACGTGATTTCGGGCCACGAGCCGTGCGGCCAGATCGTAGCGGTCGGGCCGGGCTGCAAACGCTTCCAGGTCGGGGATCGGGTGATCCTCTACCACATCAGCGGCTGCGGCGTCTGCCACGACTGCCGCGAGGGCTATATGATCAGCTGCACGTCGTCGCTGCGCGCGGCCTATGGCTGGCAGCGCGACGGCGGCCATGCGGACTACTGCTTGGCGGAGGAGAATACCTGCGTAGCGCTGCCCGAGCCGTTAAGCTACGAGGACGGCGCGCTAATCGCGTGTGGTTTCGGCACGGTCTACGAGGCGCTGAACCGCGTGCGCGTGACGGGCCAGGACCGCGTGCTGGTGACGGGCGTCGGCCCGGTGGGCATGGCGGCGGGGCTGATCGCCAAGGCGATGGGCGCGTCGCTGGTGATCGGCGCGGACGTGTCCGAAACGCGGCTGGACTTTGCGCTGAAGACCGGCTGCATCGACCAGGCGGTCAAGTCGGATGCGGGCGCGCTGGCCGCGATCCACGAGTTGACGCAGGGCTTCGGCTGCGAGGTGTCGATTGACTGCTCCGGGTCGCCGGCAGGCCGGCTGCTGGCGCTGCAAGGCACGCGGCGCTGGGGCCGCTGCGCCATGGTGGGCGAAGGCAACAACGTCGATTTCGACGTGAGCCAGACCATCATCCACAACCAGATCACCGTTTACGGCTCATGGGTTACCAGCCTGGGGCACATGGAGGACCTGGTGGAGAAACTGGTGGAGTGGAAGCTGCGCCCGGACCGTATTGTGTCGCACCGCTTCTCGTTGGACGAGGCCGCAGAGGCCTATCGCGTGGCCGACGAGGGGCAGAGCGGCAAGGTGGTGATTGTCTTTGATTAGCCGCACGGCATGGGCGCGGGGAGAGGGAACTTCCTCGTCCCCGGCGTATATGCTGCATCACGCATCGGGAGAAGAACTATGAGCGACAGCGTGTTGGAGGCTCCGGCCATCCTGGAGCGGTTCCGGTTGGACGGGCGGACGGCGTTGGTGACCGGCGGCGGGCAAGGCATCGGTCGCGGCTATGCCCATGCGCTGGGTGAGGCCGGGGCTGCGGTGGCGATCGTCGACCTGGCGCTAGAACGAGCGGAGACGGTCGCCCACGAGTTGGCGCAAAAGGGCGTCGACGCCATTGCCGTGGCCGCGGACGTGACCAAGGAGGATCAGGTTGCGGCGATGGTCGACGCGGTGATGCAGAAGTGGGGCAAGCTGACTATCGGCGTCAACAATGCCGGCATCGGCGTATGGGCGGATGCGGAGAAGATGGCCGCGGACGCATGGCGGCGGGTGATCGACCTGAACCTGACGGGCGTGTTCCTCTGCGCCCAGGCCGAGGCCAAGGTGATGCTGCCCGCGGGCTACGGCAAGATCGTCAACACGGCTTCGATGTCCGGCCATATCGTCAATACGCCACAGAACCAGAGCGCGTACAACGCTTCCAAAGCGGGGGTGATCCACCTGACGCGCAGTTTGGCCGCGGAATGGGCGACGCGCGGGGTGCGCGTCAACAGCATTAGCCCCGGCTATACGCGCACGCAGTTGGTGGACGACCTGCTCAAGACGCCGGAAGGCCAACACATGGCGCCGGAGTGGATGCGTCTGACGCCGATGGGGCGCATGGCGGAGGTGACGGATCTGCAGGGCGCGCTGGTCTTCCTGGCCGCGCCGGCCTCGGACTTTGTGACGGGGCACGACGTGGTGATCGACGGCGGCTACTGCGTTTGGTAGGCGGTTTCTTCGACATGGATCGGCTTCTCGGGTTTCGGTTCGCCGTTTCCCGGTAGCTTGTGGTCTGCATAGGCAACTTCTAGCATATCCGGATTGGCAGGCGCGAATGCAAGCAGTAGTGTTTCCCCAAGCAGAGACGATTGCGGTGGAGCGCGTGCCCGACCCGACCTGCGCACCGGATGGGGTGGTGGTGCGCGTGGCGGTTTGCGGCATCTGCGGCACCGATGTGCACATCTACCGCAACGAGTATATGTCCGAATTTCCCCTCATCCCGGGGCATGAATTCAGCGGCGTGGTGGTGGAAGTCGGCCGCGACGTGAAGGACTTCGCGCCCGGCGACCGCGTGACTGTGGACCCGAACCTGTATTGCGGCCATTGTGACTTCTGCCGCAATGAGCAGGCCAACCACTGCCGCAACTGGCAGGGGATCGGGGTTACGCTGCCGGGCGGCTTTGCGGAGTATGTGGCCGCGCCAGCGCGCGCCTGTTATAAGCTGCCGGAGGGGATGAGCGACACGCAGGCGGCCTTTATCGAGCCGTTGGCGTGCGTGGTGCACGCGCTCAAGCGGCTGCGCACTTGGCCGGCGGACGATGTGCTGATCTTCGGGGCCGGGCCGATGGGGCTGCTCTTGGTGCAGGCGCTGCGCTATAGCGGCGCGGCGCGCGTGACCGTGGTGGAGAAGCAGACGGAGCGGCTCAAACTGGCGAGCGCGGTCGGGGCCAGCGCCACGGTGAGCGCGGACAGCGGGCAGGATGACGCCCTGCGCGAACTGGCGCCGGACGGCTTCCCCATCGTGATCGACGCCACGGGCGTGCCCGCGGTGATCGAGCGGGCCTTCAACTATCTGCGCCCGCGCGGCCAGTACCTCCAGTTCGGCGTCGCGCCCAACCACGCCAAGGTGCAGGTCAGCCCGTACGACATCTTCCACAACGACTGGCACATCATCGGCAGCTTCGCCCTGTGCTATACGTTCCTGCCGGCTATCGCCTGGCTGGCGAACGGGGTGATCGACGTGGAGCCGCTGGTGAGCCATCAGGTGGACTTCGCCGGCTTCCGCGAGGCGTTCGATGCGTTTGCCGCCGGACGGACGTTGAAGGTGCACGTGCGGGCCGAGTAGGCCATCAGGCCGGACAGACGGACAGGTTAGGGAGAAAACGGGATGGCGACGATCGACCGTTGTCGTGCGATTCTGGCCGAGATCGAGCGGGTGTTGGCCGGCGTGGACGAGGCGGAGTTGGCCGCGCTGCGCCAGGCAATACTGGAGGCGGGGCGGATCGCCGTCTACGGCCTGGGCCGCGAGGGGCTGGTGATGCGCGGGTTCGCCATGCGACTCATGCATCTGGGGCTGCCCGTGGCGGTTGTAGGCGACATGACGACGCCGCCGCTGGGCGCGGGCGACCTATTTCTGGTCAGTTGCGGGCCGGGCTATCTGTCGACGGTGGAGGCGCTGATGCGCGTGGCGCAGGACGCAGGCGCGCACGTCGCCATGATCACGGCGCAGCCGCAGGCGTCGCTGCCCCAGCGGGCGGATCTGCTTGTGACGCTGCCTGCCCAGACTATGGCCGAGGCGGAGCAGAGCAGTTCCGAGCAGGCGATGGGCTCGGCGTTTGAACAGGCGATGTGGGTGCTGTTCGACGGGCTCGTGCCGCAGTTGCAGGAAGCGTTGGACCAGAGCGCCGATGACCTGCGCCGCCGCCATACCAACTTGGAGTAAACGCCCGAACTTTCCGTGGCTGCGCCCGAACAGAAAAATCGATCAACAAACAAGGCCCCGCACTAAGCGGGGCCTTGTTTGCCACACAGAAAGGAGAAACACAAGGAGAGGAACCGTTAATCACCCAACATGCAGAGTGTATGCGGGTAGAATATGAGCTTGTTAATCGATCTACGCGCTTTGCCCCGCCCGTTTTTGGGCTCCATAAATCGATGTCTGTATTGTAGGGGAATCTTGGGGGAAAGGGTAGGGACAAACGTCCCGAAGAAGTAGGGACAAATATCACATGTCCCTTCTCAACTTATCGGATCATCTTTTCGGAGGCTTGGCGTCCTCGGGTGTGCCGGCAATAGCTGCTTTCGCCGGTCTCTGGAGGCCGAAAAAGCTGGTATAATTGGTGGCAGTGCGAGCGCTCCTCTCCTTCGTTGCGAGCGCCCGGCAAGGCGGGGATATGCCGGAAAATGTTGAAGGACCTCACTACGCTGAATCCGACGATCTGAAAGCCGGGCGTTATAGCCTGCGCCGTAAAATCCTGCTCGGCTTTTTCAGCGTATTGGCGTTGCTGGTGGTCGTGTGGGCCTGGTCGATCTTCGCCCTGTGGCAGTTGGGCAACGCCGGCGAACAGGTGCTAGAGGAAAACTTTCGCTCGATCCTGGCGGCGGAAAGCATGATCGACGTGCTGGAACGCCAGAACAGTGCGGCGTTGCTGGTGTTGTTGGGCGAGGAGGAAGCCGCTTCCGGCCAGTTTCACAACGCCGAGGTCGAATTCTTGCAGTGGTTGGGGCGCGCCAAGGACAACATTACGGTCGAGGGCGAGACAGAAACGTTGTCGGCCCTGGAGAGGGAATACACTGCCTTCTTGCGCGCCGTCGCGGATATGCGTGCGGCAAAGACGTCCGGCGACGCCGCGGCCGCAGACGCCATCTATGAGCAGCGGGTGTTGCCCGGCTATGCAGAGGCGCGCGCCCACGCCATCCGCCTGCGCGATTTGAACCAGGCGACGATGCTCTCCGCCTCGGCGCGGGCGCGCCGGATTGCCGAACGGGCGATTTGGTCGACCGTCATCGGCGGCGCGGCGATTGCGTTGGCCGGCCTGGCGTTGAGCTTGCGCTTTTCAACTGTGCTGGTGCGCCCGCTGCGCGAGATGACGGCGGCAACCGGGCGCATCGCCGAGGGCGATTATGATGTGACGCTGGCGGTGAAGTCTCGCGATGAACTCGGCCGCCTGGCCGACGAGATCATGACCTTGAGCCGCAAGCTCAAGGAGTTCCATCAGCTCAATGTGACGCAACTGATGACCGAGCGGCGGCGCAGCGATGCCGTGATCCGCAGCATCGCCGACGGCCTGCTGGTGGTGGACGAGGAGTGCCTGGTCGTGGCGCTGAATCCGGCGGCTGCCGGCATCTTCGGCGTAGACCCCGAGACGGTGCGCGGCAAGCATTTTTTCGATGTAGTGGACACTCCTGCGTTGTATGAGCGCGTACGCGCCAGCGCAGAAAGCGGCCAGGCGTCAAGTCTGGACGATGAGCAGGCGATCTTGCCGGTGCAGCGCAACGATGAGACGGCCTATTATCGCTACGCCATCGCGCCGGTCAAGACAGAGACGGGCGCACTGCTGGGCGTGGTGCTGCTCTTGCAAGATGTGACCAAGCTGAAGGAACTTGACCGGCTCAAGAGCGACTTC
>Ga0334890_1002111_pt1 | contig 23838 bp, 18 predicted proteins | sample GraSluR1_MG_3_FD_207220 | JGI IMG/M metagenome (GOLD analysis project Ga0334890, IMG submission 207220) | Sludge microbial communities from methane-producing bioreactor in Wageningen University, Netherlands - Granular Sludge_31_08-R1 | ecosystem: Engineered > Bioreactor > Anaerobic >... | reverse complement strand
CCCTGCCAGACGACGCCTCCGTCCCGCGATACGGTCCCCGCCAGATATCGTACCGAGCGGGCCAGCCGTTCGCCCCTTTCCCCCAGGGCGATCATGGCCTGGATGGCCGCGGCGGTGTCGTCCGGGTCGCTAGGGAGGCCCCTGGCGTAGCCGAATCCCCCGTCGCTGTTGGCGGCGGCTAGCAGGGATTCGAGCGCCGCGTCGCGATCGACTATTGCCCGCGATTCATGCGCGAGCGCGATGATGGACCAGAACTGCGCGTTCAGGAGACCCTCTTCGTTCTCGCCGGCGAAGTCACCGTTATTCCCTTGCCTCGAAGCCAACGCTCCCGCGAGGCGATCGATGTCAGGCTTGTGGCGGTCTACTCCCAGGGCGCGGAGCGCGAGGATCCGGCGAGCGATATCGGTGGACGAGGCCGGGCGGTGGTCGTGGAAATTCTCCACGGAGAGAAGAAACCCCCCGGGCCCTCCGCCCTTCTTCCGCCAATCCCCGGAATTCGGGTCCAACCCCACCGCTTTGATCGCCATCACCGCCCAGGACGTGGCCATCTCGCACGATTCGCCCCCCGGCGACAGCGGAAAGCCCCCGTCATCGTTCTGGCATGAGCGAAGGTAAACGATCCCGCGGGCGATGGCGCTCTCCACCTCCCCGGTGGAAAGTGACGGCGCCGCAGCCGCCGGCAGGCCGCCGGAAGTCATTAAAGCCGCGATAAGAAGAAGCGCTGTAGCGAAATGGGTGAGCCGCCTGGAAAACCGCCTGAGGATCCTCAACATTTGATCGCCGAAGACGAGGGCGAACGCGACGTTGCCGGCTGAGTGCATGATGTCGAACCAAATGCCCGCGGCCTCGACGATGACGAGGGTCTTGAGGCTCAGCGGGAAGGTGAACGAAAGCCAGTACCAGGCGTTCATTATCAAACCAAAAAGGAAGCCCCACAGGCCGGAAAACACGGCAAGGTGTTTGTGATTCGCGCCGGGGACGATGACCCCGAGCAATCCGGCGCTGGCGCCGACCGCGCCCCAGGCGGCCATCTGCCAAACGGTCCAGGGCCCGTGCCCCAGGAAGACGTTGGAGGCCAGGGCGGAGAGAACGCCCACCATGAAGCCCTGGGAGGGCCCGAGGACGACGCCGGTCGTGGCGACGATGAACGTGGTCGGCTGCACGTTCGGGATAGAGGCGAATGCCACGCGACCGGCCGAAGCCAGGGCCGCCAGGCTGGCCACGACGGCGATGGTGACGGGGGACGAGGTCGACCTCTCGTATGCCCGGACCCCAGCGGCGAGTATTCCCGCCGCCACCACGATAGACATGATCGCTCGTTGTTCAAACAGCATGAATCCATCCCTCCCTCAAAAGCGAGAGCGCGCGATCGTATGCCACCACGCCCTCGACCCACGGCCGGAACAGCTTGTTGACCTGTGGGGAGTAGAACAGGGCGCCATCCAGCGTGTATTGGGGAGGACCGTCCGCGACGACGGCTCCCCGCGACATCACTATGACGCGAGAACCGCAGTCCGCCGCCATGTCCACGTCGTGCGTGACGACAACGACAGCGGCCCCTCCGGCAGTCCTCTTCCGCAGTAAGCGCGCGAGGGAGCGCTTCGCGTTGAAGTCCATGCCCCTCGTCGGCTCGTCGAGGAGGAGCAACCCCGGGGCCCCGGCCAGGGTCGCGGCGATCGCCACCCTTTGCCGCTCGCCCGAGCTCAGGTCCCTCGGATTTCTCTCCATCAGTGGGCGCAGGCGCAGCGCATCCAGCGTCTCTTCTGTCGATGAGTCGAACGGCGCATATTGCGAAACACCCGGCGGCGCGCCGGCGCCCCCCGAACACGCCGCGATTTCCTCCCGCACTGTGTCGGATGTCAGGTGGTCGTTCGGGTTCTGGGACAGCCATGCCACCCGCCCATCCCCGTCCCACACCCTTACTCGGCCGTGCGAAGGGCGCGTTATGCCGGCGATCACCCTGAGGAGAGTGGATTTCCCGGCACCGTTCTCGCCGAGGATTGTGACGAACTCGCCCTTGCGCACTATCAGGGAGACGCCCGAAAGAGCCGGACGGACGCCGCCCACGCACGGGCCGTCGGGGCCGTCGTAGTATAGCGAGACCCCCCTCAGTTCGACGCGAAGCGGACGCGGACCGGAGGCCGCCCCTGGGTGGGGATTGGACGCCGATGGAGCGTGGGAAGCCGGTCGGGCCCAACTATCGGCGATCATCGTTCTGCCTTCCCGGATCGTCAGCGGGAGCGGGTCTATCCCCGCCTCGCCGAACAGCCTCGACACGATCGGGGTCTCGATCCGGCGCTCGAATAGGGTCCGGACCGCCCGCTTTGGGGTGCCCAGGCATGTCGTGGCGCCTCCATCGCACAGCCATACCGAGTCCGCCATGTGAAGACACTTTCCCAATCGTTGCTCGGCCATGATCACTGTGGTGCCGAAGTCCTCGTTTATCCGTTTCACCAGGCCCAGGAATTCCTCCGTGGCCACTGCGTCCAGTTGGGAAGTGGGCTCGTCCAGGAGGAGTACGCGCGGCCGCATCGACAGGACGGACGCGAGCGCGACCTTCTGTTTCTCTCCCCCGGACAGATCCGAGACGTGGGCGTCTTTGAGGTGGATTATTCCAAGATAGTATAATGCCTCCGATACACTGCGCCTGATCGTCCCGACAGGGCGGCCGAGATTCTGGAGGCCGAACGCGACCTCACGCTCCACCCTGGTCATGAACACCTGTGATTCAGGATCCTGAAATACCATGCCCGCCAATCGCGCCAGCGACAGCGGATCGCAGTCCCCTACCCGCGTCCCGAACAACTCGAGTCTCCCCGAGGCGCTTCCCCCGTGGAACAGGGGCACCAGACCCCGGATTGCCCTCAGGAGCGTCGATTTGCCGCTTCCGGAACCCCCTACGACCAGCGCGAACTCTCCTTCGAGGACGGAGAATGTCTCCAGGTTGAGCGCGGGTCGTTCTCCACCGGGATAAACGTATCTGTATCGTTCAGCGTTGACCGCCAGCAACCGACCACCTCCGCAATCGGGCGGGCGCCTGGGCGCCCGCGTAGATGGCTGCCGGGAGGAACTCCGCCGCCAGCGAACATAACGGTGCCGCGGAGGCGGACCACCCCCCGGACGATCCCACGGGGTATCTTCCAGCCATCAGTATGGTTGCCGCGGATCCGGCCACGGAAGCGAGGCACAGGCCCGCGTCCAATACCGTGAGCGGAGGCACGGGATACCTGCTCCGGGGCCCGGCTCCCCATCCCCTCGCGTACATTGCCTCGGCCAGGTCCACGGATAGTTCGAGGGACTCATACACGGCCGCCCTCAATACGGGGGCCTGACGCTCTAGTCGGTCCCGTAGCGTAGACTCTTTCCCATTGGTGTTTCTCGAACCCCGGGCATCGCGGACCGCACGTATCCTTCTCCCTATGTATGGGGTCAAACGCAGGGTCAACGATGTCGCGAGCGAAAACTTGGAGGACGGATTCGACGCGAGGAACAGCAGCTCGTCTTGATCGGTTATTATCTGGAGCAGGGAGAACGCCCCCGTCGCCGCCAAGAGGCGCATAGCCATCGTCGCGCCCCACGACACCGATTGCACGGTCGGGCCTCCCGCGATCGAGTTGACGGCCAGGACGGCGAGGGCGGCCGGGGCGACCGGGCGCATACTCCGCCACCACTTGTTCAGGCCGTTTCGACCAGCCTCCGACGACCAAGCCGCCACGGCCTCGGAGACAAATGCCGCAGTAATGCGGACCCCGTCGTCGATGGCGAACGAAACGACGAGGTAACCCACGCATAGTGCGATGGCGGCCGCCACGTGCAGCCGCAACGGCGCGGCGGCCCGCGGCCCGCCGCCTACGCTCGCCGGAATCAGCCTGGGTGGAGGCGTGTACCCCCCGCCGGTCATTGCCTGTCGCCTCCCCCCGCCGCATCGACCGGTAGGCGTACGCCCCCCAATGATGTGATGGCGAGGCCGAAGGCGCGCTTCAGTTCACTTCTACCCCGGCTTTCCCCATCCGTCAGGACGGCGACCGCAGCGTCCAGGCCGGCCTTGTCCCAGCCCACGACTAGAAAAAGCGGCCTCCTATCACCCATGAACGACCCCGTCGCCACGATGAGAGCGGCCCCCTCGCGCCAGCAGGCCCCTTCCTTTCCGCGGGAGTCGAATCCGAGCAATCCCTCTTTCTTAACGGTGCCCGGCATGCCGGCGCGCCACGCGTTTCGGAACAGGTCCGAAAGCCAAGGATAGTTCAGGGCCTCCTCCGCGAGCCCCACCAGCAGGACTGGTGACTGCCGGTCGTCCAGCGGCTCCCCGGCATATCCGTTCAGGTGGCATTCGCCTCCGGCCGACTCGATGGCCTTCGATATCCTGAGCGCCCGATCCGCGGCGGACGACGTGAACAGGACGCGGCACCCCGAATCGAGAGACCGGTCAAGCGGCCTCGGCCACGCCCCGACAGGCGCCACGAAAATGCCGCCGCCGCTCGACCAGTCGTGATAATCCCACCAGACGATGGCGCCGTCCGCCACCCTGCTCTCGGCCGCTCCCCTGCCCTCGAGCACCCCATCGACATAGTAGAACCAGTCGCCCCCCTGGGAGGAGCGCCTGCCGGTCGAGGCCAGGTCGTCGATGGATTTCACGAACCCCCCTCCGTACATCGTTTCCACCCGGCAGACTCTCCTTGTGACGTCCATCACCGTCTCCCCGGGAGAGAATGTCTCCTCCACGCTCTTCAGCACGGTGTGGCCGCAATCGCGCGTAACCCAGACCTCGCACGAGGCCGGCCCCGCGCGGTCGGGCGAGCGGCAGGAGCACGCGAGTGTCGCCACCGCCGCAATGACCGCGATTAGCGCCCAGCCATGCGCTTGTCTCGGCGCCCGACCTATCGACCGGCCCGGTGCCCGGCCCGAAAATCCGCGTGGTCCGCGAACGCGCGGGCGTAACGGCATTCTATCGCCTCCCCGGCACTAGGAGTAATCTAGCGAGCATCACTGCCGCTTCCGCCCTCGTGGTTGCCGCCCCCGGCCGGAAACTCCCGTCCGGAAGGCCCTTCACTATGCCGAGGCCCGTCACAATCGAGGCGGCTTCCCGCGCCCACCTCGGGATCTCCTCCGCGTCACTGAACCCACTCACATCCCCCTGCGCCGTTCCGCCCGGCGCCTCGCCGACGTTGACCGACCTGGCCAGCAATATAGACACTTCCTGGCGGCTGATCGGATCGTCCGGCCTGAACAATCCGTCCGCTCCCCCCATGACGAGACCCGAGGCGACCGCCGCGGAGAGATAGCCGGCGTGCCACTCGTTGCCGGACACGTCCACGAACGGAGCGGCCCTGTTCTCAAGGGGTTCGATCCCCATTAGGAGCGAGAGCATCTTGACGAATTCGGCGCGGGTCACGTTCCGCGCTGGTTCGAACAGCGAGGGCGACACGCCGCTGACGCAGCCCGAGGTCGCGAGGACTTCCACCGCCTCCTTCGCCCACGCGCAGTTCGTTTCCGAGACATCCGAGAAACTCACCACCGGAGCGGTTCTTTGGAACACAGCGAAGGATCCTAGAGTCGTGGAGACCCCGGTGACCATTCCGTTGGCGGGATCGTAAACCGACTGCAATGGTATCCACCGCTGCGTGGCGGCATCGTACCTGGCCATTACCAGGTCTTTTGCAGGGCAGTTCTCGGGGGGGATCACCCTTATGGATATCCTGGCGTGGGCCCCGAGCGATGTCTCCCCGGCCGTGACCGAATACAGCGGCGTGATCGCTTTATGGGTTCTCGGGATAGCTCGACCATGCGCTCCTGTCGCCGGGACTTCGACCACGGAAAGGGTCTGTCGCCCTGCGAACGAGTTCGCCGCAAGGGCGATCTCGAATTCGCCCGTCTCGTCGCCGATGGTGGCAGCGGCGCCCGCCGCCGTCTCCGCGCTTTCGGCAACGATGTTTCGTTCCAAAGCGGCCCTCCAGTAGGCTATCTCGTCATGGGTCATGGACGCCACGGCCGGCGACCCTCCGGGCGCCGGGGTCTCGTCGGAGATCGTATCCGGAGTGACGCACCCTGCCGACAACTCCAGGTAGGCGTCCGGTCGCTCGGGAACGCCGGCCCGGAGCCGCTCGAGCTCCCTGGCGGCCGCTTGTCGGATCTCTTCCCGGCGCTGCGCCTGTGACGAGGCAATCTCAGGCTTGGGAGGGAGCGGCGGCAGGCTCGGCCCGGCTATGTCGTCCTCGAAACCGCCGGTGTCACGATAATCTAGCGCCCAGAACCAAACGATAGCGTCCCCGTCGCGCAGGATGTACTCGGCGCAGCCCAGTGCCGGCACTCGCCGGTTGACGGCGTACTTCCATCCGGATGCGCCGGATTCGCACAAGCCGTCGATGCCCGCCACGTACCCTCCGTCCCTGACGATCAGTTGAGCGCCGGTCTTTCTCAGGGCCGCCAGTGGCGTCGGGTCCGAAGAGCTGATGCCTACGGTCGTCCGTTTGCGCATCGTTTCCCTGCCGCGACCCCAGACCTCCACTGAAACCCTCAACGTCGAGGGTGGATTGTTCCCGCCCCCGCCATCCTGTTTGCCCCCGCCGGAGCCGGCCACCGAGAATCCCGCTTTCGAGAACGCCGTGACGGCGCCGACGAAATCCGCCGTTCCCTTGACGCTTTTCACCTGGCCGGTCGACGCCTGGCACCCAGCCAGGTACGACAGCATGTCCCCTCCCGGCTTGAGCCAGGATTTCTCGAGCGGGTTGACGCCGGCCTCACAGAGCGCCCTCACCGCCTCCGCCGTCGAGTATACGTTGGCGTCTTCAGCCGGACCCCAGCTATCATCCAGGAAGCCCCCCGATGCGGCCTGCTTGGTGGCAAGAAAATCGATGGCGCCGCGGATCGCGGCGGAATCCGCCGGCTCGCCCAGGGCGAGCAGCGCGCGGATGACCTGCGCCGTCATGTCAGGACTCGAGGAGACGCCGGAAACGAACCCCCATCCCTTGTCGGCGTTCCCGGCCGAAAGCAGCCACTCCCTCGCCGGATTGGGGTTGGGGATGGGCGTGCTCGCCCTCTTCAAAGCGAGGATGGACCATACGTGGGAATTCACCCATGTCTCCTCGCCGGCCACGCCGAAGTGCCCGTTCTGATCCTGCCTGGACGTTATATCGGCGACGAGGTCTTTCCCCGCGATGTTCGACGGGTCCGCGCCGCACGCGCATGCCTCGAGAACGGACCGAGCGTAGTCGGTGGTCCTCGCGAGATAGCCCGGTTCGCCCAGCTTCGAGATGAAGTAGTCCAGGTGGTTCTGTGGGATGCTCTCGCCCGCGGCGGCGAGCTCTATCGCCGGCCAGCTTCCTAGATTACCGTCGGCCTGTTGTTGCCCCTTCAGATATGCCTTGGCCAAATTGACGCTTTCCGACAGCAAGGCGTCGGACAGGTATGTATTCGGCGACACGGAGACATTCTTCGTCGCCGGGGTGCTCCTCGTCCCGTCCGCGAGGCGGGCGAAGACGCTTATGCTGTAGCTTCCACCCGGGATCGATGGGAAGGTGAGCGTGTATTGACCGGAAGGCACCTGCGCGGATGTCTCGCTCACGACCGCGCCCCAGTCCAGTACTCGCCCGACGACCTCCGCGGCCTGGTGGGCCGAGCCGGCGACCGACATGGCTCTCGTCTGAGGATTGTAGGACGTCGAGCCTATGGTCGGCGCGTCAAGGCCGAGCGGATAGGAGTCGCCGCCCTCGGCCCATAACTTCAGGGGTTCCGGCCGGGCGATGAGCGGCGCGCCCGGCGGAACGCCGGCCGGGTCCGTCTTTTCCGCGGTGATGACGCACTCACCGTCATTCCCCAGATCGAGGAGCGCGCGGCCCTCGGCGTCCGTGACGGCGGAAGAGGCCCCGAGACGTACCGTCGCCCCTTCGATGCCGTCGCCTGTCCCGAGGTCCACGAGCCGTATCCGCGTCTTCCCCTGGACCGCGCAATCCTCTCGCCGCAGTCCGGTCGCCGGGGTGGGCCACACTACACCTCCATAGTAAAACAGTACGCTGTCGCCGTCCGACAGGAGATAGGACGCCGCTCCCACGTTCGCGGATGCCGGATCGACCGCCCCGTTCCTGATGACGGTGTACAACCAGCCGTCCCAGCCGCCGAAGGCGCCCTCGACGTCCGCCTCAACCGACGACAGGTAATCCCCCCAGGCGACGTTTTTCACAAGGCACGTCTTGCCCGAGTCGTTCACGGCCTTCACCGCGGCGTCCAGGGCGTCGGAGCCATCTGGAACCTCCACCATTCTGTTGACGTGCGTCTCTGAGATGCCCTCGATCCGGACCTTGACCTGTATGTTCCCCTCCGCGCCGGCCGGTCGCGGCCCGTATGCGGGCACGGCCGCAAGTACCATGGATACCGCCAGGACCATCGCGAGTAGGGCGCGGGAGAGTCTCCTTGACGATTTCACGTATCGCAACCCCTTTCGTCAGAATTCCCGGTGTTCAGAAATCCCGGTCTTCGGAAGATAGATACCCCCCATCCACCGGATGGGGGGTATGCGGGCCATGCAAAAACACCTCCTTCATCCGCGTGAAGTAGACAGTGTGTTTTCGCAGGCAGGTCTCCTGGCTCGCGGCTCAGACGTTCCGGTTGACCTTCCCAGCTATTACGCCAGTGGCAGATGCCTCAAGGCACCAACCTGGAACTCGCCGCTTACAGTGGCGGGACCGCGCCGGATTCGCACCGGCTTCCCTGTTTAAGCCCTTGCGGGCGCCAGCGAAAGCAAGCAGTATTCAATTGTCGAAAAGCGGCCTATGCGAGCGCCATCTTGATAGTACCAGATGTCCACCGTGTTGAAAAGCGTGACGGGGCGCGGTTTTCTTGACAGGCGCGCCCCCTCGGATATAATTGTTATGAAATGCCGTATTACGCAGCAGCGTTGATTGGAATAGCGGCGAGCCGCAGCCGCTGGAGAGGGGGCCACAGCCCTTCCGTCCCCGGGACGGATGGGCTTTCAATTACCATCCTGGCATGCATCATTCTGACATGTATCATTCTGGCATGGAGGGGTAGGCCGTAATGACGAAGACGGAGATTCCGAGCGTGTACGACCCGGGCGCCGTGGAGGAGAAGTGGTACGCTCGCTGGCTGGAGAGGGGTTACTTCAGGGCGGAAGTCAATCACGCCAGGAAGCCGTACTGCATAGTCATCCCGCCCCCCAACATAACCGGCTCACTTCACATCGGTCACGCGCTGAACAACACGATACAGGACATACTCATCCGTTACAGGCGCATGAAGGGATTCGAGACCCTCTGGCTGCCGGGTTACGACCACGCCAGTATAGCCACTCATACTAAGATAGAAGAGATGCTGGAGAAAGAGGGCACGAACAGGTGGGAGCTCGGCAGGGAGAGGTTCCTGGAGCGCGCCTGGGAGTGGAAGGAGAAGTACGGGGGGACCATCGTCTCCCAGCTGAAGAGGATGGGCTGCTCGTGCGATTGGAGCCGCGAAAGGTTCACCCTGGACGAGGGATGCTCGCGCGCGGTGGCGGAGGTCTTCGTGCGGCTGTACAATAAGGGCCTAATTTACAGGGGGAACTACATAACTAACTGGTGCCCGACGTGTAAGACGGTCATATCCGACATAGAGGTTGAACACGAGGACGAGAAGGGCAGTCTCTGGCACGTCAGGTACCCGTTCGCCGACGGTGACGGGTATGTTACCATAGCCACCACCAGGCCCGAGACGATCCTGGGCGATACCGCGGTGGCGGTCCATCCATCCGACGAGCGGTACCGGAACGTGGTCGGCCGGATGCTCATCCTGCCGGTGGTGGGCAGGAGGATCCCCGTCATCGCCGACGAATACGCGGACCCCGAGTTCGGGACGGGCGCCGTCAAGGTCACGCCGGGCCACGACCCGAACGACTTTGAGGCGGGGTTGAGGCACGATCTGCCGATCGTGAAGGTCATCGGGCTGGACGGCAAGATGACCGCCGAAGCGGGAAAGTTCGAGGGGATGGACAGGTACGAGTGCAGGAAGGCGTTGCTCGCCGAACTGGAGGCGGGCGGGTACCTGGTGAAGATGGAGGAACTCTCCCATGCCGTGGGCCATTGCTACAGGTGCCGTACGATCGTCGAGCCCCTGGTCACGACCCAGTGGTTCGTCAAGATGGGACCGCTCGCCGGGCCCGCGATCAGGGCGGTCAAGGATGGCCGTGTGCGATTCGTTCCCGAGAGGTTCACGAAGGTCTACCTCGGGTGGATGGAGAACATTCGCGATTGGTGCATATCCAGACAGCTCTGGTGGGGCCACCGAATACCCGCCTGGTACTGCAGGGATTGCGGCGAGATAATGGTGGCGGCGACCCCGCCGGAGAAGTGCGCGAAGTGCGGGGCCGGCCGAATGGAGCAGGACCCCGACGTGCTCGACACCTGGTTCTCCTCGGCCCTGTGGCCGTTCTCGACCCTCGGCTGGCCGGATCGGACACCTGAACTGGACTATTTCTACCCGACGTCGGTCCTGGTGACCGGATACGACATCATTTTCTTCTGGGTGGCCAGGATGGTGTTCAGCGGACTGGAGTTCATGGGGGAGAAGCCGTTCGACGACGTCCTGATCACCGGGTTGATAAAGGACTCACTCGGGCGGAAGATGTCGAAGAGCCTCGGAAACGGCGTCGATCCGGTGGAGGTAGTACAGGACTACGGGGCGGATACTCTCAGATTCACGCTCGTCACGGGGGTCACTCCGGGCAGCGATCAGAGATGGTTCTGGGAGAAGGTACAGGGTTACAGGAACTTCTGCAACAAGATATGGAACGCTTCGCGATTCGTCCTTATGAACCTGGGCGATTACGACCCCGACGCGGCGTCCGGCCTCGATCCGTCATCGTTTGAAATCGAAGACAGGTGGATACTTAGCCGGTTGAGCAGTGTCACGTCGGATGTGACTCGACTGATCGAGAACTACGAGCTGGGCGAGGCGAGCAAGATATTATACGAATTCATGTGGAGCGAGTTCTGCGACTGGTACATCGAACTCGCCAAGTTGCGGCTTTACGGAGACGGTCCCACCCGCGTCCAGGCCCAGTGGACGCTGAGCAGAGTGCTCGAACGGACCCTGCGGCTATTGCATCCGTTCATGCCGTTCATCACGGAGGAGATATGGCAGGCCCTGCCTCACGAGGGCGAGAGCCTCGTGGTGGCCCCCTGGCCGTCGCCTGAGTGGGGGCCGGACGAAGGGGCGGAGAGGGTCGTGTCGCTCATGATGGACGCCGTCAGGGCCATACGCAATCTCAGGGCCGAGGTCAACGTCCCCCCCGGGCGAGAGTCCGAGGCGATCATCGCGGTGTCCTCCGCGGAAACCATGGTGGCGCTGGAGGACACAAGGGAAAGGATCATGGGCCTGTCGAACACGAAACCCCTGGGGCTGGCGATGGGGGGGGCCCGGCCCAAACAGGCGTTGGCGGCGGTCATCGACGGGGCGGAGGTATTCCTGCCGCTCGAGGGGTTGATAGACATAGCGAAGGAGATCGAGCGACTTCAGAAGGAGCTCGATCAGGCCGGGGGAGAATTGGAAAGGGTCGCGGGTAGGTTATCCAACGACGAGTTTCTGAGGAAGGCGCCTCAGGCGGTAATAGAGAAGGAATCGGAGAAGAAGAGGATCCTCGAGGAAAAGGTGTCCGTACTATCCGGCCGGATTGGCGCGCTCGGCGAATCCTGACATTCGGCGCGAACGGCATGGCCGAAGAGGTGGCAAGGTATGAATTACGAGATGGACTACAATAACGCGATGACGTATCTACACGGCTTGTACAGATTCGGGAGCCGGCTGGGCCTGGGGAGGGTCAGGCGCCTCGCGACTCTCCTGGGCAACCCCGAGAAGCGGTTCCCCTCGATCCATGTGACGGGTACTAACGGAAAGGGCTCGACGACGGCGATGGTCGCCAGGGGTCTGCAGGAGGCGGGGTACAGGGTCGGCATGTACATCTCCCCGTTCCTGCAGGAATTCGAGGAGCGCATCAGCATTAATGGAAGGAATATTCCCAGGGAGAGAGTAGCGGATCTCGCTTCCACGGTGAGAACGGCGGTCGATAGGATGCTCGAGGAGGGCCACGAGCACCCCACCGAGTTCGAATTCATTACGGCGATGGCCTTCCTGTACTTCGCCGAGGAGGGCATTGACTTCGCCTCAGTCGAGGTCGGGATGGGCGGGCGCTACGATGCCACGAACATCGTGACCCCGGCCGTATCAGTGATAACGAAGATAGGTTTCGACCATACGGACAGGCTGGGGAACACCCTCGCGAAGATAGCGTACGAGAAGGCGGGCATCATCAAGAAGGGCGTACCGGTGGTGACCTCCCCGCAGCTTCCGGAGGCGATGGGCATCATTTCGCAGGCTGCGGAGGACAACGATTCGCGGCTGGTGCGGGTGGGTGAGGACGTTTCCTGGACGGAGATCGCCTCCTCATTAGACGGTCAGACCATCGACCTCAACGGGCTGGGAGCGCGGTACGAGGGCCTGGAAATCGCCCTCCTCGGCCGCCACCAACAAGTGAACGCGGCCACCGCCCTATCGGCGCTCGAGGTCCTCGTCTCTCAGGGTGTGAACATCCCCGAGTCCGCGATCAGGGCGGGACTTTCCAGGGTGATTTGGCCCGGCAGGCTCGAGGCGGTGAGCCGGTCCCCCGTGGTCGTGCTCGACGGCGCTCATAACCAGGACGGGGCGCGCGCCCTCGCGGCCGCTATTCGCGAGATACTGCCTCACGACAGGGTTATAATGGTCATGGGGATACTTGTGGACAAGGCGGTCGACGATATCCTGGCGGAGTTGATACCGCCGGCGGACGAGGTCATCGTCACAGTTCCCAACAGCCCGCGCGCCCTCCAGGCGGAGAAGCTCGCCGACCGGGTGCGCCGCTATCCCGCAGCCGTGCACGTGAAGCCGCGAATCTCGGACGCGGTGGATCTCGGCCTGCGCCTTACCGGGCCGAGGGATCTCTTGTGCGTGACCGGCTCCCTGTACCTCATCGGAGAGGCCCGTTCGAAACTGGGAGGATTTTTCCAGCGGGACAGGAATATGAATTAAAACAGCCTGTGACCATGACGGGGGTGTGCGCGGTGGATTTCCGTCGCCTGGACGTCCGGAACTGCGAGTGCCCCCGTGCCTTCTCTTCGCCGGCAATAAACGTCATCCAGGAAAGAGAGGAGCTCCTGCAAACCTACGGCGAGGAGATAGCCAGGAGAGTGAACCTTGGGGATTGGTTCGTTGTGGGCGTTCACAGGGGGCTGTGCAGGAGCGGTGGGTACTCGGTGAGAGTACAGGATATCAAGCATAGTCCGGACACAGTCACGGTCACGGTGCATTATCGCGACCCCGAACCGGGCGAATTAGTAACCCTCATGATGACGGAACCATCCGATGTAGTCCTCGTTTCAAGGAAGGGATTTTCCCCGGGGGAACACGTCGAGTTCATTTTTCGCGACCAGGACGGGGTCGAGATACACCGCCGCGCAATAACTGTAATCCGGGCAGGGGGGTAGCGCCGTGAGAAGAAAGGGAAGCGGTTCCTTGTCTTCGTATGTCCCGTTCCTGCTCTTCGTTGTCTGCCTGGGCGGCTTGGCCATTCTCAGTGGATATTATCTCGGAAAGTACATCGTGTCCTCGCTCTCCACGCTGAGAGTGCCTTCGGCGAAAGACAAGCCGGCCGTCCAGGAGGCGAGCAGGCCGGCGCCCGTTGTCACTCTGGGCGCTAAAGGGATGGCCCTTCACAGGGTGCAGGCGGGCCTGTTCAACGTCAAGAGCAACGCCGAAAGCATGGTGGCGCAGCTCCGCAATGCGGGGATTCCGGCCCTGATGACCGGGGAGGCCCCGCACAGGGTCATAGTGGCCGTCTTGCCGAGCGCGGAAGCCGCCAAGAAGGTGGCGCAATCTGTCAAGACAAAGGGCTTCGAGGCGATCGTGGGCAAGTACGAGTTCCAGGGAAGATCGTTCAAGGCGCAGGGTGAAGCGGGTTACACCGATGCCGTGAAGTCGGCGGTGGACGCGTCGTGGGACGCGCTGGACAGGTCGCTCAAGGCGGCGGATGCCTTCATAATGGGTGGGCAGCCCGATAGCAAGGGAATTGTCGAGGCGACAGGCCGGGTAAACGACGCGAAACAGAAACTCGCCTCCTCCAAGGCGCCATCGGGAGGCGAGGCGGTCCACGATGGCGCGGAGAAACTCCTATCCTCCGCTTCGGGAGCGCTACAATCGCTGACAGTGGCCGCCTCATCGGGGCAGCCGTCATTGTCCGTGCTGGGCGACATCGCAGAGGCGGTCCTGGCGTACGAGAAAGCGGTGTCCGCTTTGCCGCTGGATTGACGAAAAGAAAGAGGAGGAAATAAGGCTCCGGGAACGAACCGATCCCCCGTTGGGCCTCGCCGGGTCCGGGTGATCGATGGCAGCGCTTTTCATATTGAGAAAGTGGTGAAAGCCTTAGGTCCGCCTCCGGCACGGGGGCGGTAGTTTTGTGTTTGGTGTGCTATAATGATTCGACGGCGGACTTGCTGTATTTGTCGCATTTGTCATAAGGGGTGATCTTGGAGGTGCAGGCGAAGACGTTCCCGGGAGGGGTGCGCGTTACGCACTCCAAAGACCGGACAGAACACCTGGAGATACGTAAGGCGATCGACCCGCGGACAGTTGTGATACCGTTGCACCAGCATACTGGGGCCCCCTGCGATCCCCTGGTCAAGAAGGGCGACAGGGTGCTCGTCGGACAGAAGATCGGGGACAGCAAATCATTCGTGTCGGCCCCGATCCACGCCAGCGTGTCGGGGGCCGTCACGGCGGTGGAGCCGAGACCTCACCCCGCGCTCCTCCGGAGCGTTATGTCGGTCGTGATCGAATCGGATGGCGCTTTCGAGGTCGACCCGTCCGTTAAACCGAAGGGGGACCTCGATTCGCTTTCGCCTGAAGAGATCAAGCAGGCGATAAGGGAGGCCGGAATCGTGGGACTGGGCGGGGCGGCATTCCCGACCAGCGTCAAGGTCAGCCCCCCGAAGGAGAAGCCGATCGACGCGTTTCTCTTGAACGGCGCCGAGTGCGAGCCGTACCTGACCGCCGATCACAGGCTCATGTTGGAGGAGCCGGACCTGATCGTCTTCGGCGTAAGGGCCCTCATGAAAGCGATCGGCGTGGAGAAGGGGATCATTTGCGTCGAGGATAATAAGCCCGACGCGATAGACGCCATGTCCCGGGCTGTCGCCGATTACCCGAACCTGAGCGTGGCGGCGGTGAGGGCGAAGTACCCGCAGGGCGGCGAAAAACAGCTGATACGTGCCGTTCTGGGGCGCGAGGTGCCTCCGCCTCCGGGGCTCCCCATGGATGTGGGGGTCGTCGTCAACAACGTGGGGACCGCGGCCGCGGTGGCGACGGCCATCCGGACCGGCATGCCGCTGGTGGAGCGTGTCTTGACCGTCACGGGTTCGCTGGTCAAAGAACCGGCGAACCTCAGAGTGAGGTTGGGGACGAGCTTCAACGATCTCATGGATCAGTGCGGGGGCCTCACGGGCGAACCTGTGAAGATAGTGGCCGGGGGACCGATGATGGGCATCGCCCAGTATACCACCGATGTTCCGGCGATCAAGGGCACCTCGGGGATCCTGGTGCTTTCAGAACGAGACACGGTGCTGGAGGACGCCACCAACTGCATCAGGTGCGGAAGGTGCGTCCGAGCGTGCCCGATGTTTCTGCAGCCGTTGTACATCCGGATGTATGCGGAGGCATCCAGGTGGGACCTGGTATCCAGGTACTCGCCCGCGAATTGTATAGAGTGCGGCTCTTGCGCGTATGAGTGTCCCGCCCGGTTGCCGCTGGTTCAATGGATCAAGATATCCAAGGCCGAGCTGGCGGCAAAGAAGGGGGGACGTTGAGAATGGCGGAAAACAACCTGGTAGTAACCGTATCACCGCACGTCAAGTCTCCCGGCACGACCAGATCGGTGATGAGATGGGTCATCATAGCGCTGGCACCCGCCACCCTGTGGGCGTTGGCCGCGTTCGGCACGGCGGGGATCAGCGTTGTCCTAATCAGCGTGATCACCGCGCTTTTCTGCGAAGTCGTATGGCATAATCTGCGAACGAGCAAGGGAGTCGCCAGGACGTGGCTGGCTCTCGCCTTGAGCCTGGGCGTCCCGGCGGCGGGCTCAGCCGTGGGCCTGGGCATCGCCGTCGCTGTGGCCACGGTGACGTTCATGGCCGCCTTCACCTTCAGTGAAACGGCCCTGGAACGGAGGGGCGAGAAGCGTCACGTATTCGACGGCAGCGCGGCCGTCACGGGCCTATTGTTCGCCCTGGTGCTCCCGCCGGTGGTGCCGTGGTGGATCCCGTTCATCGGATCGTTCGTCGCGATATCGCTGGGCAAGGAGATATTCGGCGGGCTGGGGTTCAATGTGTTTAATCCAGCCCTGGTCGCTAGGGCTATACTGGTCCTGTCGTGGCCGGTTTACCTTACCAAGGGGTGGTTCAAGCCGCTCGTGGCGGACGCCACCTCCAGCGCCACGCCCCTCACGGCGATAAAGGAGGGAACGCTGGCGGGGCTGTCGAGGTTCTACGCGCCGCTTTTCCTCAATAATCCGGGTGGCTGCATAGGTGAGGTTTCCGCGGCCCTGCTCCTGGCGGGGGGCCTGCTCCTGATACTCGCGGGGATCATCACGTGGGAGATACCATCCACGTATCTGGGCACTATGGTAGTGGTCAGCCTCCTGGTCGGCCAGGACCCGGTGTTCCACCTGCTCGCTGGAGGCGCGATGCTGGGAGCGCTCTTCATGGCCACAGATTACGTGACCTCGCCGATCACATCGAAGGGTAAGATCGTATTCGGCGTGGGGTGCGGACTTATAACGATGATGTTGAGATTGTACTCCAAGTCGCCCGAGGGGGTGACCTCGGCGATCCTGTTCATGAACATGCTGACCCCTCTGATCGACAGGTCGCTAAATCCGAGGCCGTTTGGGGTCAGCCGGGCCGCGAAGGGGGTTCGAAAGTGAAGGCTCAAATGATGGATTTGACCAGGGGCGTCGTTCTCGAGAACCCGTTGCTCAGGCTGATGATTGGTTTGTGCTCGGCCCTCGCGGTGTCGGTCAAGGTGGAGAACGCCCTGTTCATGGGCATAGCGGTGATATTCGTGCTGACGTTGTCGAACGTGGTTATATCGCTCATACGGCCGGTCACGCCGGACAACATCAGGATCCCGATTTTCCTTGTCGTGGTCTCCGCGTTCGTGACAATAGTCGACCTGGTGCTCAAGGCGTATTTTCCCGACATATACGCGAGGCTCGGTGTGTGGATCCCGCTCATCGTGGTGAACTGCATCATTCTCGGGCGGGCCGAGGCGTTCGCCTACCGAAACGGCTTGATTGCGTCTGCGATGGACGGGCTGGGCATGGGAGCCGGTTTTACAATGGTTCTAGTTGTAATGGGAGCCATCAGGGAGTTGCTGGGCACCGGGAGCATATCAGTCATGGGCGTCACGCTCGTCAGCCTGGGTTCCGGATTCCAGGCGCCGACTTTCATGATCACCTTCCCCGGGGCTTTCCTGACCTTCGGGTTGGTGATGGGCGGGCTGAACAAGATCCAGGCGGTCATGGCGGAGCGCGCGGCGCGAAGGGCCACTCCATCTATGGGAAAGACCGCCTCGGGGGGCGCATAATATGGGCGAATTGCATAGGTATTTTCTGATATTTTTCGGCGCGCTGCTCGTATACAATATCCTGTTGATACGTTTCATAGGGTTGTGTTCGTACTTCGGGATATCGACGTCGATGGACACGTCTATCGGCATGAGCCTGGCGGTTATATTCGTCATGCTCATCTCGAGCACGATTTCGTGGGGCCTGTGGAACTACGTTCTTGCGCCTCTTGGGATCGGCGAGTTCCTGTATATCCCGGTGTTCATATTTGTGATCGCGTCGTTCGTGCAACTCGAGGAGATGTTCATTCGCAAGACAGCTCCAACGCTGTATAAGGCCATGGGCATATATCTCCCGCTCATCACCACGAACTGCGCGGTCCTCGCGGCCGCCACAGAGGTGGCGAAGCCGGGATTCCTCAAGATGAGTATCGCCTACAACTATACCCTGCCGGAGGCATGGGTTTACACGCTTGGTGTGGCCCTCGGATACAGCGTGGCGCTTATCATATTCGCCGCGATACGGGAGAGGGTGGACTTCGCGCCGGTGCCGGCGCCGTTGAAGGGTTACCCGATGGCGTTCGTGACGTCCGCTCTAATGTCCCTGGCGTTCACGGGCTTCACCGGACTCTTCGGCCTGTAAGGGCCTGGGGGGATATTATGATGCTTACGTTCGCGATAGTAGTGATGGCAATCATGGGGGCGGCGTTCGGCCTGCTCCTGGGGGTGGCGGGCAAGAAATTCCATGTCGAGGTGGACCCCAGGGTTACGCGGGTCCGGGAATGCCTCCCGGGGGCGAACTGCGGGGGATGCGGTTATCCCGGCTGCGACGGATATGCGGAGGCCGTCGTGTCCGGCAAAGCCGCCGCGGACGCCTGCAAGCCGGGCGGGGCAGCGGCAGCGACCAGGATCGGTGAGATACTCGGGGTGGCCGTCGACGCGGACGGCGATAGAGGCATCGCGAGACTCATCTGCGGAGGCGGGGCCACTTGTGGGAACCGCGCGAGATACTCGGGGATACCCACTTGCCGAGCGGCCACGCTGGCCGGCGGTGGGTTCAAGTCGTGCGAATTCGGGTGTCTTGGCCTCGGAGATTGCGTGGAGGCGTGCCGGTTCGACGCGATGACGATGTCGGCCGACGGAATGCCGGTTATAGACGAGGAGAAGTGCGTCGCGTGCGGCAGTTGTGTTAAGGCCTGCCCCAGGGGGATCATCGAGATCATTCCTCGATCCAAGACCGTATTCGTGGCGTGCCGCAGCACCGATTCGGGTGCCGTCACTCGCAAGGTGTGCAAGGCCGGCTGCATAGCCTGCCGCCTGTGCGTCAAGGCGTGCCAGGAGGGCGCCATTCAGGTGGAGAACAACCTCGCCAGGATAGACTATACGAAGTGCACTTCATGCGGGGCTTGCGCGGCGAAGTGCCCCACCGGGGCCATTAAGGATCTTCTGAAACGCGCATCGAAGATAGCGGCGGCGATCTGACGGTGTGCGGAATGCGATTTGGCATCCGGCTTTACGGTGAAGGCCCCCGCGAGGGGGCCTTTATGCTGAGTGCCGCGCGGCGGGGGCCGCGGGCGGAAACGGGGTTGTGGCGGTTGGCGGGGTGCGTGGTGAAGGGGAACGTGGCGGCGGCGTTCTGCGCCGCGTTTGTTGTGGTTTGCGTGGCCGCGGGTTGCGGTTTTTTGGGAACATCGCAGCAGGTCGAGAAGTCCTGTATCGCGATGGACACGTTTATTCGTGTTCGCGCCTGGGGACCGCGGGCCGGCGAGGCCGCCGAGGCGGCTATCGCCGAGTTTCGCAGGCTTGACGCCCTGCTCAATCCGTATAACGAATCCAGCGAGATCTCGGCAGTCAATCGCGCCGCGGGAATCGGGCCGGTGAGGGTCAGCCCGGACACGTTCGCCGTGGTCGAGCGGGCCCTCTGGTACGCGAACCGCACGGGAGGCGCCTTCGATCCTACTGTCTTTCCCCTGATGGAGGCATGGAACTTCGCGGGGACTCCGCGCGTGCCGTCGCGGGGGGATCTGGAGAACGCGCTCGAGCTCGTGGACTACCGCGACGTTCGGCTGGACCGGGGGGCTTCCACGATCGCCCTTCTCAAGAAGGGTATGGGCCTCGATGTCGGCGGGATAGCCAAGGGGTACGCGGCCGATCGCGCCTCGGATGCCCTGCGTGCCAGGGGCGTGACGTCGGCCCTGATCGACGCGGGGGGCAACGTGTGTGCCGTCGGGGCAAAGCCTGCGGGTTTTCTGGGATCCGCCCCCTGGAAGGTCGCTGTTCAGCATCCCAGAAATCCGGCCGGGACGCTGGCAACGATACGGATTTCCGGCGGAAGCGTCGTAACTTCGGGCGACTACCAGAGGTATTTCGAGGCCGGAGGATACAGGTACCATCACATCCTGGACCCGGCCACCGGCTATCCGTCCATGGGGTTCCGGAGCGTGACCATCATCGGACCCGCGTCGTTCGATTGCGACGCGCTGTCCACGGCCGTTTTCGTCATGGGGGAAGAGGCGGGCTTCAGATTTCTTCAGGACCTGACCGGCTTCGGAGCGGTGGCGGTCAGGGGTGATGGCACCGTGATTACCGCCGGAACGCCAGATGCCATGATCGATATCATCCCTGAGCGCCCGGACATTTAATGGAATAATTGGGCGGAAATGGGGAGAAGGATACGACAGGAAAAGCCAGCGTTTGCACGAATAGTGTACCGGACCGGAATAAAGATTCCAATTGGCCGTCAAGGGGGCGGAGAGATGCGGCGGGAGAGGAACCCGTGGATCATCTTCCTGATATTGCTTTTCGGGGCTATATCGGGGAGCGCAGTCGGCCACATTCTATCCAGGTATGTGCCGCTGCTCGGTATCTCCATCGGGGGGGGATTGGAGCCGCCGGCAACGCTCAATCTGATCGTCCTTACGATCACTTTCGGGGTCAAGATGGTTGTGAACGTCGGCACGGCTATCGGGATTATCCTGGCGATGATGCTCTGCTTCGGCAGGCGCTGACCCGTGGAATGGGCCCGATAGTACTCGCGTCGCGGTCGCCCAGGAGGGCGGCGCTTCTCAAGCAGATCGGCCTGGAGTTCTCCATCATTCCCGCGGCGGTCGACGAACCGGCCGGATTGGGCGGGCCGGGAACTGTCGCCGAACGGCTGGCGCTGGCCAAAGCGCGCGCCGTGGCGGATTCGCTCGAGCGCGGGCTGGTCATAGGCGCGGATACCGTCGTTACGCTGGATGGCGATATATTAGGCAAACCGGCGGATAGCGACGATGCGCGCATGATGCTGATCAGACTGTCCGGTAGGTCCCACTTGGTGGTGACCGGAGTGGCGGTCGTTGACGCGGGTACGGGAAGATCAATAGTGGAACACGAAGAAAGCCGCGTGTGGTTCAGAACACTGGATAGCGATGAGATCGACGCTTATGTGGCATCCGGTGAGCCGGCGGACAAGGCCGGCGCGTACGGGATCCAGGGCCTAGGCGCGGTAATGGTGGAGAAGATCGAGGGCTGCTATTTCAATGTGGTGGGACTACCACTGCGGAGGCTGGCGGGGATCCTCAAGTCGTTCGGGTTGGACGTTCTCGAGATGAACCGATAACAGTTGTCCCTGTTCCGCAACGGCGAAGGGCGCCGGCCCGGCGGGATGGAGGCATTTATTGGGTACGCGAGGAATTAGGGATCCTGGAGGGCGTGTCCGAGATCACACTGTTCGGCTGAAGGACTTGCCGGACGACGACAGGCCGAGAGAGAGGGTATGTAGGCTGGGCCCCGAGGCTCTCTCCACCGCCGAGCTCCTGGCGGTGGCCTTGAGGACCGGGAGCGGTGGCGTGACTGCGCTGGGACTGGCCCAGCAGCTGCTCAGCCTCGGCAGAGAAACGGCCGGACCGGGTCGCGAATTGGGCTACCTTATGGGGGCGCCGGTCGAAGAGATCTGCGGGGTAAGGGGGATGGGCGCCGCGAAGACGGCGCAGGTCAAGGCGGCGCTCGAACTCGGGAGACGGGCGGCGGCGGAGGCCGGCCTACCAAGGGCGGCGATCAGATGCCCGTCGGACGTGGGAGACCTCCTCGTAAAGGAGATGAAACACCTCGATAAGGAGCAGTTCCGGACTGTTTTGCTTAATACAAAGAATCAGGTGGTCGGCATCGAGGTGATCTCGGTCGGTAGTCTCAACGAGTCGATCGTGCATCCCAGAGAGATATTCAAACCGGCGGTGAGAAAGAGCGCCGCCGCGGTGATACTGGCTCACAACCATCCGAGCGGAGATCCGAATCCAAGCGCCGAGGACGTGGAGGTTACGAGGAGACTCATCGAAGCGGGAGGGATCCTGGGTATCGAGGTCCTCGATCACGTCGTAATCGGCGATGACAGGTTCTTCAGTCTGAGGGAAGCCGGGTTGGCCTGGCGCTGACAGGAAGGGGATTTACATGTTTGATTTCATCTACAACTACTTCTCCCGCGACATGGGGATCGATCTTGGGACCGCAAACACGGTGGTGCACGTGAAGGGCAAGGGGATAGTCATTCAGGAGCCCTCCGTGGTCGCGCTAAACAAGGACACGCGCGAGCTGTTGGCCGTCGGGAACGAGGCCAAGCAAATGATCGGTCGCACACCCGGCAACGTCGTGGCCATCCGCCCGATGAAGGACGGCGTCATAGCCGATTTCGACGTGACCCAGACGATGCTGAAGTACTTCATAAGGAAGGCCAATCCCAGGGGGGTATTCAAACCGCGCATAGTCATATCGGTTCCCACAGGGGTGACCGAGGTCGAGAGGCGGGCGGTCATCGAAGCGTGCCTGCAGGCCGGCGCCCGAGAGGCGTACCCGCTCGACGAACCCAAGGCGGCGGCGATAGGAGCGGGGCTTCCGATTACGGAACCGACGGGCAACATGATCGTCGACATCGGTGGGGGTACCTGCGAGGTCGCGGTCATCTCCCTGCGCGGGATCGTGACGTCTCGCTCCATAAGGATCGCGGGGGACGAGATGGACGAGGCGATCATCAGTTACATAAAGAAGGGCTACAACCTGGCAATCGGCGAGCGTACCGCCGAAGAGATCAAGATCGAAATAGGCTCGGCGTACCCGGTGAACGACGGCCAGTCGATGGAGATACGGGGCAGGGATCTCGTCACCGGGCTGCCGAAGACGATAACCTTTACGGCGGAAGAGGCGAGGAAGGCCCTGTCGGAACCGGTTACCGCGATTCTGGACGCCATCAGGGTTACGCTGGAGAAAACGCCGCCGGAGCTATCCGCGGACATAATGGACAGGGGAATAATGATGTCCGGCGGCGGATCTATGCTGCGGGGCCTGGACAAGCTGATCGCGGAGGACACCGGGATGCCAGTCCACCTTGCCGAGGAGCCGCTGCTATGCGTTGTCAGGGGTACGAGCAAGGCCATCGAGGACGTGGATACACTCAGACGAATTGCCTCGGTAAGCAGAGGGCTTAGGTAAGAAGGGCGTGATGCTCCTGGACCGCCGTTATGGTCTTCGCAGGCTGATCCTGGGGGCGCTCCTGGTTATTGCAACCGTCGCGGTGACAAGCCTGACATCCGGAGAGAGGGGCGCGACCACTGGAATAGAAAACCTTGTCGATGACGTGGTCTTTCCCCTGCAGGCCGTCGCGCATCGCGTGGCGCAATCGTTCGCGTCCGCCCGGTCGTGGTTCGCCGATATCAATAGATTGAAGGCCGAAAACGAGGAACTCAAGAAGCGGACGAGCGAGATAGACTCGATCAAGGTCCAACTCGACGATGCCCTCAACGAGAACCGCCGCCTGAGAGAGCTGGCGGGTTTCGCAGAAAGGTCCCCTTTTGCCTTCATTCCCGCGGATGTGGTGGGGAGGAGCACCGATAACTGGTTCTCGACCATCGTTGTGGGCCGCGGCTCCCTGAGCGGAGTGGAGAAGAACTGGCCGGTGCTGAGCAGCAAGGGCTTGTTGGGGCGCACAATCAAGGTGACCGCCAGGACCTCCACCGTATTGCTCCTCCTGGATACCGACTCGTCCGCGGGCGTCCTGGTGGAGAGATCGAGGGACGCCGGCATTGTCTCCGGCGGCAGGTCGGATAACCTGTTGAAGATGACCATGTTTTCCAGGGACGCGGATGTTCGCGAAGGAGACAGCGTGGTGACATCCGGTCTGGGGAGCATCTACCCTGGCGGGCTGCTGGTGGGTAGCGTCGAGAAGGTTGAAAGAGA
>Ga0334890_1002110_pt1 | contig 23849 bp, 21 predicted proteins | sample GraSluR1_MG_3_FD_207220 | JGI IMG/M metagenome (GOLD analysis project Ga0334890, IMG submission 207220) | Sludge microbial communities from methane-producing bioreactor in Wageningen University, Netherlands - Granular Sludge_31_08-R1 | ecosystem: Engineered > Bioreactor > Anaerobic >... | reverse complement strand
CTTCACCGCTCAGGCAACAGATGTTAAGGGAGAGTACTCGGTATGGATTGATGAAGAATACCTATACCCTGGGAATGCTTTTAAGGTAGTTGTTGCAACTCCTGAATGGATATTCATTGAATCAGAGTTCGATACAATAAAACCCTGCCCAGAAATTCAGGATGTATATTATAAGCGTGTTGATAAGCCAACCCCAGATCCCAACGATATAATTCGTGGAGTACAATTTATGATTGACCTTGTTGCAGATCAACAGCACGATAGATTTTTTAGGTGGGATATTGAAGAAACATATGAGTACAGAGCCACATACCCCATTACAATTTACTGGACACCCGACTCCTTTGCTTTTGTTGAACCAGCTGATATGTCACTTTTCTACTGTTGGGATACAAAACCCGTTAAAAATATCTACACTTTATCCACAAAAGGGCTTACGGAAAATGAATTCAAAGGGTATAATTTACATTTTGTAAATAATCGGTCTCAAAAACTGATGTTCCAATATAGCATATATGTTACACAATACGCAATCAGCGAAACCTTTTACAATTACCTAGAGCAACTTAGAGTTAATGCAACCGAACTGGGGGGGATGTTTGGCACACAACCGTTAAATATTAAAGGCAACCTTTCATCGCCCGACCACCCAGACCTGGATATCTTGGGTTTTTTTGGTGTTTCGTCATCTACTTCAAAAAGGTTTTTCTATAGCAACATTGAGGATCTCTTTTTCGAACTACCCAACTATTGCCAACCGGTTGAACTTGATATGGGAATTGAACCGTTTGTAATGCTGCAAACTCTTGTTTACTTTTTAATCGATGAGGGTCAATTAAAATGGGCTCAGCAGCAGTGCTTTGATTGTAGGTTAAGCGGTGGAACCATTGAAAAACCTTCCTATATGCCTTTCATTCCATAATATTTTCAAGATGAAAAGAACACTGTATACTATTTTTCTTCTTACAATCATTTCATTTTACCTGTCTAGTAATTTAGGTGCTTTTATTAATGCCAAGTCTTTTGCAAAAAATGATGTAATTGTCCTTTTTACCGATCGGACCCTTTACATTTCAGGTGAAAGCATTCAATTTGGTGCCCATGTTTCCAATGAAGCAGGTGATATCAGCAAAATTCTTTATGCTGAACTAATTGATCCACTGGGGAATAGAATCAACAGCGGAAAATATATTATCGAAGAAAAGAAATCTTTTGGGAATCTTTTAATACCAAATGATATATTATCTGGCACATACTACATTAAATCTTATACACGCTGGATGCGAAACTTCAGTGTTGAAGAGTATTTCTTCCTACCTATAAAAATAATAAATCCATACAGAAACGAAGTTTTAAGCGTTGGCATAACTTCTGGTAATGGAAATCGTGCTGAAGTTGAAGGCTACGAAGAGCTCTCCGCTAAAGTTTTCGTTATTTCAAATGATTCTGAGTATGCAAAAAGAAAACCAGTTTCTTTCTCAATCGATTTAAAAAGCATTGATCAATCTTTACAATGGGCCTGCATTTCAATTGCACCATACTCAACTTTCTCAGGCAATAAATTTATAAAACCCATTACCTTCAATGGTTTAAATAATTCTGCTTTTTATTTACCCGAAACCAAGGGTTTTATATTATCGGGAAAGGTAGAAAACTCTGAGGACAAAACACCAATGCTTTTTACACTGGTTAACATATCTATACTTGGCAAACACTCCGATTTTATTGCCACACGTACCGATTCATCGGGAAATTTCTCTATTCAATTACCAACCATTTATGGAAGTTCTGAGCTCTATATTGGAATTGAAAATAAAGGAAATGTCAAGGTAAAAATCGATAGCGATTACTGTACCAGAAACATAAACCTACCCCTTTTACCATTTGAACTTAGTGAAAACGAAAGGGATGTATCAACCAAATTGGTTAGGAATATTGATGTTGAGAATGTCTTTTCCGAAGGTTTAAAAAAATCATATCAACTTGATACTCTAAAAAAACCTAATGGTATAACATTTTATGGTACTCCCGAAAACACCTTCTATTTCGATAAATATGTAAACCTATTATCCATTGAAGAGTATTTTTTTGAGCTTATCCCAAACGTCTCCATTCGTCAGCAACAGAGACAAAGGTTTTTTAAAATTCATGGCAACTATGCAGAACTTTCAATATTCAAACCTTTAGTTTTGCTCGATATGATTGCCATTCATGATACTGATAAGTTACTAAGCATTCAACCTACATTACTTCACAAAATTGAAATTGTTGCGAAGCCATACTATAAAGGCGACCTCATTTATGGTGGAATAATTAGTTTCTTTTCCAAAAAAGGTGATATTGCTGGCATTGACCTTCCCCCTTCGGATATGTTTTTGGAGCTAGACTTTTTATCTTCTTCAATTGATAGAACAAATAACCTTGAAAACTTCTCTGAGAATCTGCCCGATACCCGGAATTCAATACTTTGGGTTGATAATTTGGATATATCATCATCAAGACTTGCAATAGATTTCCAAACTCCCGACACTCCCGGTGATTATATCATTGTTTTCAGAGGTTTGACCCAAACAGGTGAAGTGATTTACTCCACAAAAACTATCACAATCAACTAAAAATCTCAAATAAATCCTTATTTTTCAGCAAGTTTATCCCTGATCAATATCATTTTGTAAATCTCTCAACGAAATTTGCTGAAATCGTATTTCAATACGCCTAAAGTAAATAACTTTGTGGTTTATTTAGATTAATTCAAATCAAGGTTTTAAACTCTTAATGTCTACTAAACATTTAGTGTTTTAATCTGTTGGTTAATTACACATATAAACCAGTTATAAGTGAAAAACTTAATAATATAATCTGTGAATAAAAGCTGAAATAATGGCTAACGAACAGGATAAAATACTCGACGAGGTAACCAGTCAGGATTACAAGTACGGTTTTGTTACCAACATCGAAACCGAAACCATTCCCAAAGGATTGAATGAAGATGTTGTTAAGATAATATGGGAAAAGAAAGGTGAACCCGACTGGATGCTGGACTTCCGGCTTAAAGCTTTTCGTCATTGGCAAACATTGGACATGCCTCAATGGGCACATCTTATAATCCCCGAAATAGATTACCAGGATATAATATATTACGCTGCACCAAAACAAAAGGCAAAGCTCGAGAGTTTAGAGGAGGTTGACCCAGAATTGCTCGACACCTTTAACCGCCTGGGGATACCCCTAGAAGAGCAGAAAATTCTTTCTGGAGTTGCGGTAGATGCAGTTATGGACAGCATCTCGGTAAAGACTACTTTCCGCGAAACCCTTGCCGAGCAGGGAATCATATTCTGCTCCATGAGTGAAGCCATTCGGGAGCACCCCGATTTGGTGAAAAAACACCTTGCCTCGGTTGTGCCAGTTACCGACAACTACTTTGCTGCCTTAAATTCTGCTGTTTTCAGCGATGGCAGCTTTTGCTATATCCCAAAAGGTGTAAGATGTCCCATGGAATTAAGCACATACTTTAGGATAAACGCTGCTAATACTGGCCAATTTGAGCGTACGCTCATAGTTGCTGACGATGACAGCTACGTTTCTTATCTGGAGGGTTGTACAGCCCCCCAGCGCGACGAGAACCAGCTACATGCTGCCGTTGTAGAAATTGTTGCCATGGAAAACGCAGAGGTAAAATACTCTACAGTTCAGAACTGGTTTCCTGGCGATAAGAATGGAAAAGGGGGTATTTACAACTTCGTTACCAAACGCGGAATCTGTAAGGGAAAAAATAGCAAAATTTCCTGGACTCAGGTTGAGACAGGTTCTGCAATTACCTGGAAATACCCGAGTTGCATATTAATGGGTGATAATTCCTACGGTGAGTTTTACTCTGTTGCTGTTACCAATAACCATCAACAGGCCGATACAGGAACCAAAATGATTCACATCGGGAAAAACACCCGAAGCCGCATAGTCTCCAAAGGCATCTCGGCTGGAGTTAGCAACAACAGCTATAGGGGGCTTGTTAAGGTGGTTAAAAATGCTGAGAACTCTCGCAACTTCTCTCAATGCGATTCATTACTACTTGGTGATAAGTGTGGAGCTCATACATTCCCCTACATTGAGGTGGATAATCCTACAGCTATTGTTGAACACGAAGCCACAACTTCAAAAATTGGAGAGGATCAGATATTCTACTGCAATCAGCGTGGAATATCAACCGAGGATGCAGTAGCCCTGATTATAAATGGGTATGCCAAAGAAGTGCTTAACAAATTACCCATGGAATTTGCAGTAGAGGCTCAAAAACTACTTCAGATAAGCCTTGAGGGAAGCGTTGGGTAGTAATATTACGTAAAACAATTTACAATAATCATAGATATGCTAACAATAAAAAATCTACACGCCGGAATAAATGGCAACAAAATTTTAAACGGAATAAACCTTGAGGTGAAACCTGGCGAAATTCACGCCATTATGGGTCCAAATGGATCTGGGAAAAGTACGCTAAGCGCTGTATTGGCGGGTCGCGATATATTTGAGGTAACTCAAGGCGAGATTTCATTCAACGGTAAAAACATATTTGAAATGTCACCAGAAGAGCGTTCGAGGGAAGGTTTGTTCCTTAGCTTTCAATACCCTATAGAAATTCCAGGGGTTAGCATGGTGAACTTCATGAAAACCGCTCTAAACGAACACCGTAAGCATAAAGGCTTAGAACCATTGTCTGCATCGGACTTTCTGAAACTTATGCGTGAACGCAAGGAATTGGTCGAAATAGATTCGGCTCTGACCAACCGCGCTGTTAACGAAGGATTCAGTGGTGGAGAGAAGAAAAAGAATGAGATATTCCAAATGGCGATGCTCGAACCTAAACTTGCCATTCTCGACGAAACTGACTCAGGACTTGATATCGACGCGCTTCGTATTGTTGCCAATGGGGTAAATAAGCTAAAACGTCCTGATAATGCAACCATAGTTATCACTCACTACCAAAGGCTATTAGATTATATAATACCCGATTTTGTGCACATCCTTTACAATGGTAAAATAGTGAAAACCGGGTGTAAGGAACTGGCGCTGGAACTGGAAGAGAAAGGGTATGATTGGATTAAGAATGGTGAAGAATAATAATGATTTATGAACAAGGATTATTCGCTTCGTCCATAAGGGAAGTTAAATATTTTCATTTTTGAAGCAAAAGACCTAAAAATCAAAAATCCTAAATTGTTAATCCTTGTTCGATATTCAATATTTAAAACATGAACCTAACAACAAAAATATCCCCAAGAGAAGAGTTTATCAACCTTTACCTTGAAAATCTAGACTTGATTACCGAGAACTCGGGTGGGGCTCTTAATAATGCTCGCCAATCGGCTTTGGAGAACTTTAAACTTCTTGGGTTTCCCAGCGCAAAAAACGAGAAGTATAAGTACATGAAGGTTGAGGCAATTTTTACATATGATTTTGAGAAGTATTTCACCCCAAAGTGTATTTCATTCAATGTGGATGATATTTTCCGTTGCGATATTCCATCTTTAGATACTCATTTAGCCTTAACCCTAAATGGCTTCTATCTCAATAACCCAAATTTACTCATTGAACTTGAGAATGGGGTTATTGTAGGCAGTCTTGCCGAAGCTGCCAAAAAATACCCCAACGTTGTTGCAAAATACTACAACACCCTATCTGAGAATGAGGAGGATGGACTTGTTGCACTGAATACTGCCTTCTCTCAGGATGGAGTCTTCATTTACATACCAAAAGGCATTAAGGTTGAAAAACCAATCCAAATTATAAACCTACTGATGAGCGATGAGCAGCAAATGGTGCAGTATCGCAACCTGATCATTGCTGAGGAAAACTCTCAGGCAAAAATCGCAATTTGCGATCATACACTTTCGCCTGCAAAATTCCTATCGAATGTTGTAACTGAAGTTTTTACCAATCGCAATGCCAACATCGATCTGGTTTGCATGCAGAATCAACACAACGATTCAACCCAGTTTGCTCATATTTTTGCGAAGCAAGAACGAGATTCAAACTTTTCCACCAATACCATTTCGCTTCATGGTGGCACAATTCGTAATAACGTTAACGTACTGCTAAACGATGAGGGCTGCGAGAATCATACCTACGGATTGGCCCTAGTCGATAGAACCCAGCATATTGACATGCACTCTTTTATTGATCATGCGAAACCCAACTGCACAAGCAATGAGCTCTACAAAGCCATCCTCGACGATCAGGCCACCGGGGCATTCAACGGTCGGATACTTGTACGCAGGGATGCTCAAAAAACTCAAGCATTCCAAAGCAATAATAATTTGCTTCTCACCACTGATGCCCGCATGTACACCAAACCTCAACTAGAGATATATGCCGATGATGTAAAGTGTAGCCATGGTGCCACTGTTGGGCAACTCGATATGGATGCCAAGTTCTATATGCAATCAAGGGGTATTAGCGAACGAGAATCTAAACTTCTTCTAATGTTTGGCTTTGCCCACGATGTGGTTGGGAAAATATCCATTGAACCCCTTCGCGAACGAATTGACGAACTGGTAAACAAACGCCTTCGTGGCGAACTTTCAAGATGCCACAACTGCCCAATGAATTGCTGCTAATCATAAAAAAAAACGATAAATGTCCTTCGATATAGCTAAAATCCGCAACGATTTTCCAATCCTTAACCAGCAGGTTCATGGTAAACCCTTGGTTTACTTGGACAATGGAGCTACTACCCAAAAACCTACTTGCGTTCTTGAAACCATAAACTATTTTCATAATCAAATAAATGCTAACATACACAGGGGTGTCCATAAGCTGAGTGACGAATCAACCTCTGCCTATGAAAATGCACGCGAAACAGTTAGGGTATTTATCAATGCTAAAAGTACAAGGGAGATAATATTTACATCGGGGGCAACAGCTAGTATCAATTTAGTGGCATTCTCCTACGGCGAGGCATTTATCAGGGAGGGGGATGAAGTTATTGTATCGGAAATGGAACACCACTCCAACATTGTTCCCTGGCAACTTGTGTGCGACAGGAAAAGGGCAAAACTTAAAGTTCTCCCCTTCGATGACAAAGGAGAATTAATGGTTGAAAAGTTGGATGAGCTGATCACAGATAGAACCAGAATAATTGCAGTTACCCACTTGTCTAATTCCCTGGGAACTGTTACTCCCATTAAAGAAATAATTTCCAAAGCACATGCACATAATGTAAAAGTACTGGTTGATGGTGCACAAGGGGTTAAGCATGGCATAGTTGATGTTCAGGATATGGATGCCGATTTTTACGTTTTCTCTGGCCATAAGATTTATGGGCCTACTGGAATTGGAGTGCTCTATGGCAAAGAAGAACTTCTTGAAACGCTACCACCCTGGCAAGGTGGAGGAGATATGATTGCCACTGTTACCTTTGAGAAAACCCTATTCAACGATTTACCCTTTAAATTTGAAGCTGGAACTGCAAACTATATTGGCGCAGCAGCTTTGGCAACTGCACTTAAATACTATCAATCCATTGGTATTGAAGCTGCAACCAATTACGAAACTGAACTACTTGAACATGCCACTAATAGTTTAATGTCTATTGAAGGTGTTAAAATTATTGGCACTGCCAAGCATAAAGCATCCATCATTTCATTCCTCATCAACGATATTCACCCCTACGATACGGGAATGATCCTCGATAAGATGGGTATTGCTGTTCGCACAGGAACTCACTGTACCGAACCAGTAATGGCTCACTTTGGAATCGATGGCACGGTAAGGGCATCGCTAGCCTTTTACAACTCCAAGGAGGAAATTGCTAAACTTATTGAGGGGATTAAACGTGTAAAGATGATGTTTGGGTAATATTTCTATACCATGCCTGAAACAGTGAAACCCATCACCAGCACATCATCGAACTGCTGATTTTTTCCCTTCCATTCTTCAAACTTTTCAGCAAGAATATCTTTCTGCTCGCTCATGGGCAATTTTTGTACATCAAGCATTAGTGATTGTAAGTTCTGTCTTTTAAACTTTTTATAATCGTCACCACCAAACTGATCGTAGTAGCCATCGGTAAATAAGTAAATATACTCCGAACCATCTATTTCAATTTCATGATTAGTGTAGCACTCCTTTTCCACAGGGAATACCCCAATTGGCATTTTATCCGCGGTATACTCTTTTATTTCGTTATTTTTAATAATGATTAGAGGGATGAATGCCCCTGCATATTGTATTTTTTTCTTTTTTCGATCTACAATGCACATCGACATATCCATACCATCGCGTGCATCGTTGGGGTTATTGGTCTGCCTTAGAGTTAATTTAATACTGGCACGAAGATGATTTAAAAGCGATGCAGAATCGAAAACACCCTCCTTTACTACTTCATTAAGAAGGGAAATGCCAAGGATACTCATAAAAGCACCCGAAATACCATGTCCAGTGCAATCGGCTATTGCAATTAAAGTGTAATTATCAATTGTTTTTACCCAGTAAAAATCGCCACTAACAATGTTTTTTGGGAGGTAAAGGATGAAGTGATCTCCCAACTCTTTTGAAATGAAATCTTTTGGGGGGAGTAATGCCGTTTGTATACGCTGAGCATACTCAATGCTGTCCGTTATTTCCTTGTTCTGCTTTAGCAGCTGATCGCGTTGACTTTCAATCTCCTCGTTGCGTAAATCTAATTCCTTATTCTTTAGCTCAATAACCTGATTCTTTGAAACTATTTGCTGATTCACCCTACGCTTATCGATGTATGCGTAAACAACCAATGCAATAATAATTATTAAAGCCATCACTCCGCCCAAAAGTGAACGCAACAGCGTTCTCTGATGGCTCAGGTCTGCATTCTTTTTTTCAAGTTCAGCCTTTTGTTTAACAATCTCCTTCTCCTTTTTTTGCGTTTCGTAAAGTGTGTTCAATTCTGCAATCTGTCTGCTTTTCTCTTCATTGTAAATACTATCATTAAGGTGAGCTGCTTTGGCTAAATATTCATAAGCCTTCTCAAATTTTCCTTCTTCCTTATACACCAATGTTAAAATATTTAGTGCCTCCAATTCAACCCTTTTAACTTTTATTGAACTGGCTATTCGCAATGATTCAAATGCCAGTTTTTTTGCGCTAACTATATCTTTTATGGATAATTTTATCCCAGCCATAGTTAATAACGACTTAGCTACTCCTTGTCTGTCTCCAATCTCTTCATACTTTTCTTTTGCCCTTTCAATGTAACCCATTCCATTCTTTATATCATTCTTGTTAATAAACAAGGTTGATAAATCTGAGAAAACATTAGCTACGCCATTTTTATCGGATATTGCTTCAAACTTTTCTAAAGCTGTTAGATAGTATTCGTGAGCCACCTTGTAATCTTCCTCAAACATTAAGATTCTGCCTAATTGATTGTATGCATAACCTTGCCCCTGAATGTGATTGGACTCTTCAAAAAAATGGAGTGATTTTATGAAATACTGCTTCGCCTGATCGTACTGAGACCATTCAAAATAGATATTACCAATGCTGTACATGGTTACTCCGATATCCCTTATGCTTGTATTTCTCTCGTGTATTGCCAATGCTTCAAAATACATGTTTAGAGCATTGGGATAATCTCCAAGGTTCTTATATACAACACCCAAATTTACCAAGGCTATTGCATAACCTACACTATCGCCAAGCTCTTTTTTGAGATTAAGAGCGTATTCATGTATTTTTAAAGCTTGGGCAAGTTCTCCAATATTTTGGTACACATTGGCCAAATTGCCAAGTGCCCGGGCAACCCCAACTGAATCGCCAATTTGCCTTGAGTATTGTAAAGATTCGTTGAAATACTTTATGGAATTTTCATTATCACCCGTTTCGTTATAAATTGCCCCTAGGTTGTTGTAGGTTTTGGTAAGCTGTGAAAAATTGGATAGCCTTCCGTTGATCTCAACTGATTTATTATAGCAATCAATGGCTTTATCAGGTATTCCTTTAAAGTAGTATACCAGCCCAAGATTATGATACGCCAAGGCCTTATCTTCTGAATCAATGGCTGCATTGGCAATGGCTTGCTTTGAATACTCCTCCGATTCGTCAAGATTATCGTATAAGGTTAACCTTGCCAGCTGATTTAGCACTGAGACACTAGTGGATTCAGTGGCATTTTTAAGCTCTTTTTTTAGGCTGTCAATAGTGTTTTGCTGAGAAAAAGATGCTATGTTCGTGAGCAAAAAAAATGAAACTAAGATTATTTGGCGCATGCTATCTTAATTTTGTGTTGAAAACCAAATGTAGCAAAAAAGTTGTGTGTTGCAATTTCTACAAAGCAATTTTCAAAACGAATTCATATTCGCTTGCAATAACTTGAAGATTAGCTGTAAATTTGCAATTTTAACATTATGTATTACAAATGACAATCAATACCATACAAGATCAAATAGTAGAAGAGTTTAGTGTTTTTGACGATTGGATGGATCGTTACCAGCAGCTTATCGACATTGGCAATGAACTTCAACCCATCGATGAGAAGAAGAAAATAGATCAACATTTAATTAAAGGTTGCCAAAGTAAGGTTTGGGTCGATGCCGAACTGAGAGATGGCAAAATCTTCTTCGAGGCTGACAGCGATGCCATCATCACCAAGGGTATCGTTGCCCTGCTAATCCGGGTGCTCAACGGACAAACCCCAAAGGATATTATCGATACCGATTTGTACTTTATCGACAAGATTGGGCTGAAGGAAAACCTCTCACCCACCCGTTCCAATGGCCTGCTGGCCATGATTAAGCAGATGAAACTATACGCCTTAGCGTATCAATCAAAAATAGATAGCTGATCTAAACAGTTTTTGTTTGAGATTGTTATTGTTGAAAATACTATAGATTTATGAATATCGATTAACGATTTATGATTTAGGAAGTTTTTTTATTCTATTGAACCTCATTAGTTCAATTCGTAAATCAAAAATCTTCAACTTTTCTCATGAACGAAGTGAATAATCCTTGTTCGATATTTAATTACAAATTAAAAAAGTTAGTAATGAGCCAGCCTCTAGACATACTTGCCATTGAAGCGAACATTGTAAAAGTCCTCAAAAATGTTTTCGATCCCGAGATCCCTGTAAACATATACGATCTTGGCCTAATCTACGAAGTAGATGTTGAGGACGGGGGCAAAACCACAGTAAAGATGACCCTAACAGCCCCCAACTGCCCCATGGCCGACAAACTGCTTGAAGAGGTGGAAGAAAGGGTTGGGTCTGTGGAAGGTGTTTCGGAAGTAATCATCTACCTTACCTTCGATCCTCCCTGGGATAAAAGTATGATGAGCGATGAGGCTATGCTGGAATTGGGATTCCTTTAATAAAATTTTTTATCAATAAGTTTTCTTCCTCTAATATCAGTAAGTATTATTCCCATTTTGTTGTAACTTTGCAGCTGAACTCATTTAAACATATGAAGCTAAAAACCATACTAAAAGCCACTCGAACATATTCGATTATTGTTTTTGGTCTTTTCCTTTATGCTCTTTCTTGGACAGCGTTCCTACTTCCTCATAAAATAACAGGTGGAGGGGTTTCCGGAATTGGAGCGCTGGTGTTTTACGCAACAGGGTTCCCTTTAGGATACACATATTTTATCATCAACATCGGGCTAATCTTAATAGCCATAAAGATGCTTGGTGCCAACTTTGGAATTAAAACAGTATTCGGGGTTGTTGCAGGTTCAATTCTACTCTCTGTACTCCAGTCTATTATTACACTTCCTGTTGTTGAGGACAAGTTTATGTCTGCCATTATAGGGGGAATTCTTGCTGGGGTAGGCCTGGGAATTATCTTTACCCAAGGCGGAAGTACCGGTGGCACCGATATCATTGCGATGATTATCAACAAGTATCGGAATATTAGCCCTGGCAGGGTTATCCTCATGTGCGATGTTTTTATCATTGGCTCTTCGTTTCTTGTTCTCACAGAACTAACCCCAGTCAAACGTATTGAAACCATTGTTTACGGGTATGTCGCCATGGCAATTACAGCCTACGCAATAGATGCTGTTCTTTCGGGTAATCGTCAATCGGTACAGATGTTCATTTTTTCTAGAAAGTATGCAGAAATTGCAGACCGCATTACTTCACAGCTTAATAGAGGTGTAACAGTGATCGATGGTCAGGGTTGGTACACTAAGGAAAACCAAAAGGTAGTAATAACTTTGGTTCGTAAACATGAGTCAAGCGACATCTATAAGATCATCAAAGAAATTGATTCTGAGGCTTTCATTTCTGTCGCCAATGTTATGGGAGTTTATGGGCAAGGGTTCGAGAGGATCAGGTCATAGATCATAACAATTTCATCACATTCAATTAACCTCTTTAAAATAGCTAAAATCCTTAAAACAATAGGACTTCTGGCGCAATTTTCTTTTATTTGCGACCAAATTAGTATTTCACATGAAGAAATTTATACTTTCACTCATTATAAGCACCCTGTCCCTTATTGCCGTTTTTCTTTTTACTCAAACACTAGATCATCAGGTACAAAATATAGCATCAGTAAAACCTATTGAATTAGATGTTTATACACCAATTCTTGAATATGGAATCCCTGTAGATTCTTTTGACATTTCAACCAACACCATAAAACGCAATCAAACCATTGGCAGTATTATGATTTCTTTGGGCTTTAGTGGCGATTATATCCGTCAATTGCCCATAAAAACCAGAGACGTTTTCGATATCCGCTCCATAAGAGCGGGAAATTCCTATAAAGTGTTTACAAGACGTGACACTTCTGCCACCATAGAGTACCTCGTTTACGAGCATTCTTCCAAATATTACGTAATTTTCCATTTTAACGATTCCCTAGTAGTACGTTACGAGCAAAAGGAAATCAGACCCATTACCCGTCTCAGCGAAGCTGAAATTACCTCATCGCTGTGGGAAGCTATGAGCGACTATAATCTAAGCCCTGTTCTTGCTCTCGACCTTTCCGATGTTTTTGCTTGGGCTGTTGATTTCTTCGGGCTTTATCATGGCGATAACTTTAAGGTTCTTTACGATGAACTTTACATTGATGATAAGTCTGTGGGAATTGGAACCATACATGCTGCCTGGTTTGAACATCGGGGAAAAAAATACTATGCTTTCCGCTATATGCAGGATTCTACGTGGAGCTACTGGGACGAGGAAGGCAATAGCCTTCGTAAGGCATTTCTTAAAGCACCTTTACGTTTCTCTCGTATCAGCTCGCGCTTTTCGTATAACCGTAAACATCCGGTATTGAAGATTTACCGACCGCACACGGGTGTTGACTATGCTGCACCCGAGGGAACTCCCGTAGTTGCATTGGGCGATGGAGTAATTATAGAAAGAGGCTATAATCATGCAGCAGGAAATTATGTAAAAATTCGTCATAATAGCGTTTACACAACGGGATATAACCACTTTTCCAGATTTGGGAAAGGTATTACCAAAGGGGCAAGGGTTTCACAAGGGCAAGTGATTGGTTATGTGGGCAAAACAGGTTATGCCACAGGTCCGCATCTCGACCTAAGATTCTGGAAAAACGGTAAGCCAATTGATCCCTTAAAGGTTGAGGCTCCATCGGTTGAGCCGATTAAAGAGGAGAACAAGGAATCTTTTAATAATATAGTAAATGGCTACCGCATAAAACTCGACAGCATATCTCTTCGCCCGGTTTTTCCTGCTTACAACACCTTTACATTTTTTTAAAAAAGAAATTGTTTCTGAAAAATCATTGACGTTAAATCATTTTTATTATACATTGCAAGAAAAAAAAATGATGATCATGTTGAAATCCAATTTTTTCAGATGGAAAAAGTATTTCCTAGGGTTTATCGTAATGGCAACTTTCACTTCTTGTAAGGTTGCTTACTTCCCAACAACCCACAATTCCCCAATGCTAAGCAATAAGGGAGAATTTCAGGCTTCAGGAATTATCGGTGCTGGGAATCTTGAATTACAAACAGCCTACGCTGTTACCGATAACATTGGGGTTATGCTTAATGGCAGCTATTTCAGCGATAAAAGAGAAATTTCGTTAGATGAAGATATTACAAAAGATATTACGGAACAACGTACTTTAATAGAAGCTGGTGCTGGTTACTTCACTAAAATTGGAGGCTCTGTTATCCTTGAAGTGTATGGAGGCGGTGGTATCGGAAAAGTTCCTGGCGATTTTAGGTATGTGGATTACACATACGATGGTAGCCAAACAGCATCCATGTCAAAAATATTTCTGCAACCAGCCATAGGGCTTGGAAGCGATTTGGCTGATTTTAGTGGTGTCTTCCGAGTTTCATTAATTACCATAAACAATGAAACAAGATATTTCGTCGAACCTGGCTTATTGATGAAGGTGGGTTACAAAAATGTACGCTTTGTGGGCAATCTAGGTTTCTCTGCTTCGTACTATGCTAATAAAACTTTTTCCTGGGATCACAACCCCTTTATAATAGGTTTGGGGCTGCAATTCAATATAGGTCGTAAGTATTAGTTTGAAAAGCGGGTTAATAAATTGCCTTCCCTGTAATAAAGCGGTCTAAAATAGCTGGAAAATATTCGTATTCCAGCTGATGAACCCTCTCTGCTAAAGTTTCAGGTTTATCGCAAGGCAAAACAGGACACTTAACCTGAAAGATGATATCGCCTTCATCGTAATTTTCGTTAACCATATGAATGGTAATTCCACTTTCAGAATCCCCCGCTGCGATAACGGCTTCATGCACCTTAATGCCGTACATTCCCTTACCGCCATATTTGGGGAGTAATGCAGGGTGTATGTTCACAATCTTATTGGAAAATTCCTTAATAATTTTCTGTGGTATTAGCTTCAAAAAACCCGCTAGAACAAGAAAATCAATCCTATTGCTTTTTAGAATATCCAGTACAATATCGTTCTTCAAATCATCATTTGTAAATGCAACAGTAGGAACACCTAGTCTCTCCATCCTTTTAAATACAAAAGCATTAGGATTATTTGATAAGACTAACTGAACCTTAACTTCCTTTGAATTCTTAAAATAGTGTACCAAATTCTCTGCATTGCTTCCAGACCCGGAAGCAAAAATCGCTATACTGTTCATTATCTGAAAATTGGGTTATGGGTGCCTTAAAAAAAAGGAAAAAATTCTACATATAAGCATCAAAATTAAAAACAAAAAATATACTTTTGCCCTGAAATTAAAATAAAGACTTTTTTTTATTGATCAAATGTTTATTTTTTTAAATACAATTAATCCTAATTACTAATTAAACTTTAAACGCTATGTCTGACATTGCTACAAGAGTAAAAGCCATTATCGTGGACAAGTTGGGAGTTGATGAGAATGAGGTAACTCCTGAGGCTAGTTTCACTAACGATTTAGGTGCTGACTCACTTGACACCGTTGAGCTGATTATGGAGTTTGAAAAGGAATTCAACCTTTCTATTCCTGATGAAGAGGCTGAAAAAATCAGCACGGTTAGTGACGCAATCAATTACATTGAGAACAATTCTAAGTAATTTAATTTATTAAAAGTCAGGTTATTTGAAATAAATTTTGAACTTATGGAGTTAAAACGTGTTGTTGTAACGGGACTGGGAACACTAAACCCCATTGGAAACAATATTCAAGAATATTGGAGCAATCTAGAACAAGGAATTAGCGGGAGTGAACTGATAACCAGTTTCGATACCTCTAAGTTCAAAACCAAATTTGCCTGTCAAGTTAAAAACTTTGATCCCCTTCAGCATTTCGACCGTAAGGAACTACGAAAATATGATCCATACTGTCAGTATGCGTTGGTTTCTGCCCATGAAGCTTTCCTTGATTCTGGTCTAGATCTTGAAAAGATTGATCATGATTCCGCGGGCGTTATATGGGCATCAGGCATTGGGGGGATTCAATCGTTTTTAGAAGAATTAAAGGGCTTTTTCGCGGGCGATGGGACCCCGCGATTTAGCCCATTTTTTATTCCCCGTATGATTGCCGATATCGCGTCAGGTCATATCAGCATTCGCTATGGATTTAGAGGCCCCAACTATTCAACCGTTTCTGCCTGTGCTTCATCAACTCATGCACTTATCGACTCGCTATACCTAATTCGTATGGGTAAAGCAAAAATTATGATTACAGGGGGGTCAGAAGCATCGGTTAATGAAGCTGGAATAGGTGGCTTTAATGCCATGCAAGCCATGTCAACCAACAACGAGAACTACAAAACAGCATCAAGACCTATGGATGCCACTCGCGATGGTTTTGTTATGGGCGAAGGAGGTGGTGCATTTATTTTGGAAGAGCTTGAACATGCTAAAGCACGTGGTGCAAAAATTTATGCTGAGATTGTAGGTGGAGGAATGAGTGCTGATGCATACCATTTCACAGCTCCACATCCTGATGGATTAGGCGCTTTAAATGTAATGAGAAATGCACTATATGATGCAAACCTAAAACCTGAAGATGTTGATTACATCAACGTACACGGTACAGCAACTCCGCTTGGTGATATTTCTGAAATTAAAGCCATTGTATCAGTTTTTGGAGAACACGCATATAAATTAAATACCAGTGCTACCAAATCGATGACGGGTCACCTTTTAGGTGCGGCAGGAGCCGTTGAGGCAATTGCTGCCGTTTTTGCAATTTACAAAGGAATAATACCCCCAACCATTAATCACTCTACTCCCGATCCAGAGATTGACTCAAAGGTTAATCTTACGCTTAATAAATACCAGAAGCGAGAAGTTAATGTTGCCTTAAGCAATACTTTTGGCTTTGGCGGACATAACTCCTCTGTTATTTTTAAAAAATATATCGAATAGGCTATAGTGTTTAACTTTTTTCTTGGTTCAATAAAAAAATCAAAATTGAATGCTGATGATAAAGCAGTTCTTCGTCAGCTAAGAAGAGAATTAACTATTAATCCTAACAATCTCGAATTATATAAAATTGCACTTATCCATAAGTCTGCTTCATCATTAATTTCTCATAGTAAAACCATCAATAACGAACGCCTTGAATACCTAGGCGATGCAATACTTGATGCAATCGTTACTGAATATCTTTTTTCTAATTTCCCAAATCAAAATGAGGGATTTTTAACAAAAATGCGTTCACGCATTGTGAGCCGCAACACACTAAATAACCTTGCCATAACCATTGGATTGGATAAACTGGTTATTTCGCAAACCAATAACACTCTTGCTCAAAGGCACATTTTTGGTGATGCCTTGGAAGCTTTAATTGGTGCCATGTACATAGATCAGGGATTTATGGTTACCAGATCATGGGTTTTAAAAAAAATACTAAATAATCATATAAATCTCGATGAGTTACAGTTTACAGAAACTGATTACAAAAGTAGAATCATTGAGTGGGCCCAGAAATATAAACTTCCAATAATCTTTGATAATAAGGAGAAGGAAACCTCAAAAAAAGAGAACCCTTTATTTGAATCAAAATTATACATTAACCAAAAATTAATGGGGTCAGGTTTTGGAAATTGTAAAAAAGAAGCTGAGCAAAATGCTGCGATGGTAGCACTCGAAAGGATTGACCTGATCACAATTCCTGATCAAAAAATTAATACGGAAACTATTGGTTGGGAAAACTAATCTAAGTCCAATGTTAACCTTCATTATTCATAAATTAGAGTAAGGTTTTTCGGCTATGGTCAAGAAAAAAATAAAACTAGTTTTACACCCTCCATCTTATTCACTAATTGCATTATCCTGTTCTGAAACACTTCACAGGATTTGTTGGTTAATTAATACCAATCTTGATCTTCAGCTCAAAGAATCAACACCTATGAAAATTCAACCAACTCTACAAATCGACAAAGCAAAACAGATTTTTGTAGAGTTTCCTACTTACAAAGATGAAGAAAGTCATCCCGAATTAACTTTTTTAGTTATTAAGAATAAAATTGATACCCAGTTACTCTTCAAAGAATTACAGAATATTGATTTTCTGTTTTTGGCAAAGGGGGATAAAAAAGAAAACCAGTATGATGGTTTAATTCAAAAACTAAAAAAAATTCCTGGAGTACTTGCTGCAATACCAATCAACCCAGAAAAACTGAGCAATATTAATTTTATCCTGAATATTTAGTATTTATCTATTAGGCTTTTTTTATTAAAATTTGCCTTAATCCTAGTATGAAGATCAACCTATTTATCTGAAAAAAGAAGCAGGCGGGAACCACCCCGCCTGCTTCAACCCTAAAACCTTAAAACCTATGAAAAAACAACCTACTATAATTACCTCACATGTAAATAGGCAATATAATGAATGGTTATTAAAACATTACAAAGGTAAGTTGTAAACAAGCTAAGAGGTATTAAGTTCTGTTAAAGATTGTTAAGTCACCCATAAAGGGAAAAAGAAAGTAATTACTTTTGTCATCATGAGCAGAAATATGATATGGATTCTTGCTGGAATTATTTCCATTGTAACCTTTGGGCTAGTTCTTGTTCAGTCTAAATGGGTTAAAATTTCTGTGGAGACAAAAGAGCAACAATTTACCCAAACCGCAAACCTTGCACTAGAAAAGATCGTAAACGAGGTTGGCTTACAGGAAGTTATTGTTCAAATAATTGACGAAGTAAGCCCTTATGCCACCATTGGCACTTCGAGCAATCCCAGATTAACCTCACGATTTAGTACAATTAATCAGACGCGTGGAGGGTTAAGAACTCACGAGAAAATGCAACAAGCTTTTACCATCAGGCAACTTGATACACTGAAATTATCTTCAATAATTCGTTTGAGTACCAAAGATTCACTAAGGATTAGCAGAATTGATAATAATTTTTTAGATATTAAACCTATATGGTCCACAAAGAATATTCCTGATATAAACCTAAACGTTTCACTGGATGATCAACTTTCAAACCGTACTGTTTTTGTGGAAAATATTGTAGATAAACTCATTCGGCTTGAACTTCCAATTCAAGAACGAATACCTAAGGAAACTCTAGACACAATTATTAAATCAGAATTCTTAAAGCTTGGTATTAGGGCAAGATACGAATATAAAGTTACAACCGAGTTTGATAGTATTATATATAACAGCAATGGATACATAAACTCTCCATCAAAACCAACATTAAGAACAGTGCTGTTCCCAAACGATTTTTTCGCTCCCAAATACTATCTTTCCATATATTTTCCTAATCAGAAAGCATATGTATTGCAGTCAATTAGTGTAATGACAGTAACCACTTTTACTCTAACGCTCATAATCATATTCAGTTTTAGCATTTCAATATATACAATCTTCAGACAAAAACGTTTGTCAGAAATAAAAAGCGATTTTGTTAGCAATATGACCCACGAACTTAAAACGCCCATTTCTACCATTTCCCTAGCTTCGCAAATGCTAAACGACCCTTCGATACCTGATGAAAATAAAAGGATAGCCTATTTGGGAGGCGTAATTGGAGAAGAGAGTAAACGTTTGGGTCTACAGGTTGAAAAGGTGCTACAAATGGCAATATTCGAAAAAACCAAGCTGAAACTTAAGCTCAAAGAAGTTGATGTTCATCAGGTTGTTGAAAAAGTGGCCTGCTCTTTTGCCATTCAATTGCAAAATGCTAATGGACAACTTTTCAAACAACTTAATGCTCAAAATTCAATCTGTATAGCCGATGAAATACATGTAACCAACGTGGTAAACAACTTGCTTGACAATGCTGTTAAATATCGAAACGGAAACCCTCAAATAGAAATTTCAACAAAGAATGCAAACAAAGGAATAATTCTTGAAATAAAAGATAATGGTATTGGTATTTCGCGTGAAGATCAAAAACGCATATTCGATCAGTTTTACCGTGTACCAACTGGAAATTTACATAATGTTAAAGGATTTGGACTTGGATTATGCTACGTAAAAAAAATTGCAGAAGAGCATGGTGGAAGGATATGGATTGATAGTACCCTTGGAAAAGGAAGTATGTTCAGCTTATTCCTTCCTTTTATTGGACCTAACGAAAAACAAATGGCAGATTAATTATTAAAAAAATGGAAAAGATTAAAACCAGAATTTTACTTGCAGAGGATGATGAAAATCTTGGGCTACTACTTAGGGAATACTTACAGGCTAAAGGTTTTGAAGCTGATCTCTTTAAAGATGGGGAAAAAGCATACAGAGGCTTTATGAATAACCATTACGATATTTGTATTTTAGACATAATGATGCCTATAAAGGATGGCTTTACCTTAGCCAAAGAAATACGAATGATTAATAGTAACATGCCAATATTATTCCTCACAGCAAAATCGATGAAGGAAGATGTGCTTGAAGGCTTTTCAATTGGGGCTGATGATTACATGACTAAACCTTTCAGCATTGAAGAACTATTGGTTAGGATTGAAGCCATTCTCCGTAGAACACAAAAAGATCCGACTTCATCAGATCAGAACCTCTTTCAGATTGGTCAATTTCAATTCGATTCTACAAAACAAACACTTGAACATAAGGGGGTTATCAAAAAACTAACCACCAAAGAATCAGAATTGCTTAAATTACTGTGTTTGAACAAAAACGCTATCCTTGATCGTAACATAGCTCTCAAGTCCATCTGGATTGATGACAGCTATTTTAACGCAAGAAGTATGGATGTGTATATTACTAAGTTAAGAAAATACCTTAGTTTAGACCCAAATGTTGAAATTATCAATGTGAGAGGGAAGGGATTTAAATTGATATCCTAATTTTTAAAGCCAGACTAAGTAATCACTTGGTAGTATTTTCCAAAGAAAATACCAATGAATATGTTTATTCTAAATATTTCTTTCATTATAACTATATTTCATAGTTAGGTTCTGATTATTTATTAGAAAGCCTTACTTTCATTTAATAGTATTTTAAACTTATAAGAATAAAATTGCATTTAAAAATAATTAGAAGTGTAAAAAAGTATTAATTCAACTCTTTTTCGTTAATTTTGTGGTTAGTTTATTTTTTTGAACAAAAAAATTTGCAAGGGACTCTTTTTTATTGTAATATTATTGGATGTAAAATAAACTGAAACGATTGCCACCATGGAAAAAATTGTTATTGAACCAACCAATGAAACACCGAGGATTGTGCTGGACAAAGAGAATAACGTTTTCGAAATCTCTGGCAATTCTTTACCTGAAGATGTAGTGAATTTCTACACTCCCATACTATCATGGTTCGAAGAATATGCTAATGCCCCTAATGAGCGTACTGAAGTTAAATTTAGTATGGATTACTACAACACCTCTTCTTCTAAAATGATATTGAAAATATTAGAAAAATTTAGGGATATTCATAGGAAAGGTTATGATGTTGAAGTGCACTGGCATTTTATGGAAGATGACGAGGACATGATTGAGGCGGGTGAAGATTACTCTGAGAATATCAAGGTTCCTTTTAAGTTTTTCGGACATTCCCGATAAAGCGTTCCAAATAATTTGAAATCAAACCAACTAAATGGCACTTTTAAAACTTAAACTTTCGGCTTTAAAGATATTCGGAAAATTTCCGAAAACCCAAATGGTTGAAGCCAAAGATAAGGCACTCAGAGAAGAATTCGATGAGTACAATCGATTTGCTCAATCGCAAGAACTTAAGCACTACCTTGAGTTGAAAGAGTTTGCCGGTTCTGGTGAACCAGAGCGTACAAAAGCGGAATTACACCAACTTAAGTATAAAGGTTCTATTGAGCACGGAAAAGAGCAGGATTTTATCCGATTATCGAAAGATAGAGCCATACAAAACTATTTTAAAGTCCAGGATTCACCTACCCTCAACAAATATAAATCCATTGAACTTACGGGTAAGCCTACCCGGTTTGAAGAACTCCAACAGATTGTAGAATCTGCCGACTATAAGTCCAATAGAAGTATTCATAAAAAAGAGAATTCAGACGAATACCAAAAAGAACTTGAATTTAAAAAGTTGAAGCAAGATCATGAATTAAAAGAATTTTTTAAACTGAAACGATGGAAACCATTAAATGACTTTTTCCACCTCGATGGTTCTGAAACAATTGAAAAATATTTAGAATTAAAAGAGTATATCAACTCCCAAGAATTTATTGCGCGTAAAGCATACCTTCTTTCTAAAGATAAATACGAACAATCCGATAGCTATAAAAAGGTTCAGGAATACAAAAATCTAAAAAAATCAGATAAAATTGTTTGGCATCATTCCCTTGAAAACACTAAGAAATTTGATGATATTAAACGATGGGAATTAGTTTTTTCCGATGATTTTTCCAAAGGATCCTTAAGCCCAAAGCATTGGATTACCCGCTATTTCTGGGGAGATGCACTCATAAACAAAAGTTATTCTTTGGCAGCCGATCGACACTGCTATAATGAGGACAAAAATATTGAGATAGTTGACAGTACACTTAAAATTATAACTCAAAAAGAAAAATCCGAGGGTATTGCTTGGGACTTAAAGTATGGTTTCATTCCAAAAACTTTTGACTACACTTCTGGAATTATTTCTTCAGGACAAGCATTTCGCCAAAAGTACGGACGCTTTCAAGCAAAAATTAAATTTACTTCTGCACCTGGAGTTTACCATGCATTCTGGCTTGTAGGCGAAACCATGCTTCCACATATTGATATATTCCGACAAAAGGGTAAGGATAATTCATCCATTCAAGGATCTATTTTCTGGCAGAATGGATCCAACAAAAAACCTAATGGTAGCAAAACTTCTGTTGGGGGGTTTGATTTTAAAAATGAATACTATATTCTCAGTCTCGATTGGACTCCCAACAAAATGATATGGAAAATAAACGGAATTCCTTTCAAAGAAGTATCAAGCAATCTGCCAGATGTTCCTACTTACATGGTATTGTCTTCAGGAGTAGTTTCTGAAACAGATGAAACATTACTCCCCGCTTCGCTTGAAGTGGATTGGGTAAGGTGCTGGAAAGAAAAGGAAATTGTAGCAGAGTGATAATAAAGATATTAAGTCTAGCCACCTAAGTTTTTCACTTAGGTGGTTTTTCTTTCCAGTAAGAAGCCACGTTAAGTATCACTTTCTGATCACCCGAAAACATCCTCTTTGTGTCAAATTGCCACTGCCAGCTATCCTTCTTTTGCCAATGGTCCATATGGGCTATTACTCGTGGATTTACTCCTACCAAATGATTATTTTCATCGTAACTCTCCTCTTCGCAATCAGTAATAAGCAAACTTCTTCCTGCAGGTAATAAATCGATGTGTGCCTGTTGAATAGCACTGATTATCTCATTTTTTTGACTCCTGCCTAGTTCAGTTTTCGACTCCAAAAAGTCAACTATTAGTACATGTAGTTGGCTCAGAATATTTATCGAAAGGACTAAATCTACATCCAAAACACCTGATAGGCCAGATTTGCGGATATCTTCAATTATATGCTGATAGCTAATACTTTTGGAACGTTTGCAAAAGTTCCATATTTGTTGGATACTGTTGGTTATATCACATTCAACAATTTCAACACCCTTGTGGTTCCTATACATATGAACAATACGTGTAGGGTGCACAATGTCAACAAGTTTTACAAGTATCCCCTGTTGAAGCATTTCCTGCATAGGGATATCGAGTAGCCACCCGCTTCCAAGTACTGCAACAAACTTGGGTTTCTCTCTACTTATCGCGGAAAGTATGCTATTAGCTGTTTTATTTAGGTGAGTTTCCCAGGCACCCTCTTCCCTTAGATAACGTCGCATAATCCCCGATTGGTTACTGAAGTAACCCATACGGTAGAGCATCCACCAATTATTGTAGCTGCGCAAAACGTTTCTAATTATCTAATCCATTTTCAGTACTGCGAGGAACGCTTGCTGAGGCACCTCCACATTTCCTACCTGACGCATTCGCTTTTTACCTTTTTTCTGCTTTTCC
>Ga0334890_1002108_pt1 | contig 23875 bp, 16 predicted proteins | sample GraSluR1_MG_3_FD_207220 | JGI IMG/M metagenome (GOLD analysis project Ga0334890, IMG submission 207220) | Sludge microbial communities from methane-producing bioreactor in Wageningen University, Netherlands - Granular Sludge_31_08-R1 | ecosystem: Engineered > Bioreactor > Anaerobic >... | reverse complement strand
ACTTTACAAATTCCTGCTGGTCAGGCAAATCCAGCTCCTCCAGTAGGTCCAGCTTTAGGACAGCATGGTTTGAATATCCAGGAATTTTGTACTCAATTTAATGAAAAAACTAAAGAGCAATCTGGCGATTTAATTCCAGTAGAGATTACAGTTTATCAAGACAGGAGTTTTGATTTGAAATTTAAACAACCGCCCGTTTCTGATTTATTGAAAAAAGCAGCGGGCATAGATAAAGGAGCTGGTGATCCTTTAAAAAAGAAGGTTGGGAAAGTAACAAAAGATCAGATAAAAGAAATCGCTCAACGGAAAATGACTGATTTAAATACAGCAGAAATAGAATCAGCGATGAAGATGATAGAAGGGACAGCTAGAAGTATGGGAATAGAAGTAGAAAATAAATAGAGAAAGATAAAATAATGTTAAAATAAAGATGCCGGTTTATGCCGGCATCTTAGTTATTTATTCTAGCTTATAATTGTTTTACATAGAAAGGATATGATAAAGTTTCATCTTTCGTAATTATAAAATCATCGAAGATTATAGGAATGCGATTTTGAAATTTTTTTAACAAAGAAATTGTAATTTCTCGCATTTGTGGATGAGCTTTTTTTGAGCAACGAAGCTTAAAAAAATGTCTCCACTCTCTTAGGTTATAAGTAATGATGATTTCAGTTTTAAGTGAATTTGGTAGAACACTTCGTGCCTCTTGTGGCTTTGCTCCTAATTCAATTAATTTATTATATGCAGTTTCGCAGACAATCATTGTTTCTCGCCAGATTTTATATTTCTTTTTATCAATAAAGAAAAATGGTTTTATAACTTTTATTCCATGCGATTTATAGTTGCAATATCGAGTTGATTCTTGTGAATATGAACCAATTCTATGGCGAACAATTTCATGAGTTACGCCACGATCACAAACAACTCGAACAGTTATTTTCTCGTGTTCAATTACAGATTCGTGGCCGCTTTTTATAATTGTTGCTAAAAATTTTCGAGTAGAATTTAGAGTAATTTTATTTTCAGATTTATAACACACTCTTCCATATCGCTCAAGATTTTTTAAAAGCTTTTCGCTATTAAATTTACTTTCAATAGAAACTTTTGGTTTTATAATTTTAAGTTTCATTTTTATTTACCTCCTTTTCAGCAAAATTTATTTCTTCTTTAATCCCGCTAACAATCGTTTTCATTATTTTGATTCTTTCTGTCATTATTCTCAATGCTGTTTTTGTAAAACATCTTATTATTAATTCTTCGCTTCTAATCTCAATATTTTTTAGTAAATCAATATTAGGGAAAAGACGTTTTTTATTATCAGGTTTTTGTAATTTACTATAAATTGGTGTTTGGTTTCTTCCTCCCCACATTGCAAAACGAATAATGCCAAGATATCCTAAAGATTCAATAGCATCAGCGTCTCTGAGAATCTTACATTCAATCAGTACTTTATTTTTCCAGCCTACTCTTCCTGGAACAGAGTCATGGTTTTTTATGCATTCTAAGACAAGAGGAATTTTTTCTTTTTTAAATTTTACTTCTGGCAACAATTCTTTAGAAAATCTGATACTACTATTTATGTGTTCTATGCTGTCATTTGAGATATAGCCAATATCATGAAGGAGAGCAGAAGCGATTAAAACATCTTGATTCAATGCTAAGGATTCTTTCTTTGCCAGCCAAGTACATAAATTTTTTACCCTGATTGCATGATTTAGGTCATGTTCAGGTAACATTCGTCCTGATTGCTCTTCTGTAAAGTAAAGTTTTGTCATTCTTTCTATTAATTCTTTCTCCCAATTATTGGATTGGTTATTCATGAATTTTCTCCTTTCTTTTTTCTATTATTTGCAAAGTTTTATTCAGGATGTTTTGACAAACTTTTTCAAAAGGCATTTCTGAGTTTATGACTATTATTGTTTTGTCTTTTTTTGCTAACTTTAAAAAACCTTTTCTAATTTTTTGATGAAATTCTTTGTTTTCTAATTCTATTCGATCTTTTTTCTTGTTAAATGTTCTTTGTTTTGCTTTTTGTTCATCTAGGTCAAGCAAGAAGACTATGTCAGCTTTTAATTTTTGGCAAGCAAAATCATTGATTGCTTTGATTCTAGGAAGACCAAGCTTTCTTCCAATACCTTGGTAAATATACGAGGAAAATACAAATCGATCACTTATCACATTAATTCCTTTTTCTAAATTAGGCAAAATAAGTTTTTTAACATGTTGAGCTCGAGAAGCAGCAAAAAGCAATGCTTCAGCTTCGTTGCAAATATTGTTTTCTGGGTTTTTAAGAAGCTCCCTAATTTTTTCTGACACAGGGCAATTTATCCCACCAGGTTCTCTTGTCCAGATAACAGAAATTTTTTTCTTCGCAAGTTCTTTAGCTAGCCATTTGCTTACAGTACTTTTCCCGCAGCCGTCTCCTCCTTCAAAGGCAATAAAAATACCAAATTTCATTTTAATTCCATCCTTTCTTTTTTTTATTTTTCAAGCTACAATTGATTAGTATAATAATCTAACCATACATTTTTTTCTTTTTTTTGTCAATATTGGTAATAAAGATAAATTTTAGTTATAATAAATTAATAAAAAATTATAAATAATATGGAATTTAAACCGACAATAGGAATGGAAATACATGCAGAATTAAAAACCAAGACAAAAATGTTTTGTGCTTGTTTAAATAATCCAGATGAAAAAATTCCTAATAAGAATGTGTGTCCAATTTGTTTAGCTCACCCAGGAGCACTACCAACAATGAATAATAAGGCAATAGAAGGCGTATTAATAGTTGGACTGGCTTTGGGTTCAGAAATTTTAGAATATTCTAAATTTGATAGAAAAAACTATTTTTATCCTGACTTACCAAAAGGATATCAAATTTCACAATATGATATGCCTTTATGCAAAGGAGGAAAACTCTTATTGTTTTTAAGTGAAGATTTAGAAGAAAGTAAAAAAAGTATTAAAATCACAAGAGTTCATTTAGAAGAAGATACAGCAAAACTTATTCACCCAGTAGATAAAAAATCAGCTTTGATTGATTTTAATCGTGCAGGAGTGCCCTTAATGGAATTAGTAACAGAGCCAGTAATGCATAATGGGAAGGAGGCAAGGCTTTTTGCTCAAGGATTGCAATTGCTTTTAAAGCATTTGCAAATTTCAAAAGCTGATATGGAAAAAGGTCAAATGCGTTGCGAGGTAAACATATCATTGAGCAAAGATGATAAATTAGGAACAAAGGTAGAAATTAAAAACTTAAATTCTTTTCGGGCAGTAGAAAAATCTATTGATTTTGAAATTCAAAGGCAAAAAGATCTTTTAGAAAAAGGAGAAAAAGTTATTCAAGAGACCCGAGGTTGGGACGCAGATAAAGAAGTTACTTATAGCCAAAGATGGAAAGAAGAAGCTCAGGACTATCGTTATTTTCCAGAGCCTGATTTACCTATTTTGCATGTGCATTCAGAAAAAGATGAAATGGGATTATTTGATTTAGAAGAATTAAAAAAGAAAATGCCAGAAACTCCATGGCAGCGAAAAGAAAAAATACAAAATTCTTATGGGATTTCTTCTAAAGATGCTAATTTATTTATACAAGATGAAAAGCTAGCTGTTTTTTTTGAAAAAATAGTAGAAGAATTTAAAGAAATTAAATTAAAAAACAAAGCTATTAGTTTGGCTTTTAATTATATATCAAGTGATTTAAAGGGTTTGATGGAATCTGAATCAATTTCTTGGGATAATCTTAAAATCAATTCTCAAAATTTTTCCCAATTAATTATTCTTTTATTAGAGGATAAAATATCTTCTAGAGTTGCTAAAGATCTTTTGTTAGAGATAGCAAAAAAGGGAGGTGATCCTGAAGAAATTATAAAAACAAAAGGATTAAAACAAGTGAGTGATGAAAATGAATTGAAAACAATTGTTACTGAAATAATAAAAAATAATTTAACAGCAGTTGAAGATTATAAAAAAGGAAAAACAAATGTTATTCAATTTTTAGTTGGTCAGGCAATGGCAAAAACTAGAGGGGCAGCTGCTCCAGCTACATTAGAAAAATTATTTAAGGAACAACTTGGTTAATTCTATTGCTATTTTTTTGTCTTCAATCCATTTAATTTCTTTCATTTTTTTAAACCAAGTCATTTGACGTTTAATATATTGAAGGGTGTGAAGTTCAATTAAATTTTGGACTTCTTTTTTATTAATTTTATCATTAAAGTATTCTTTCCATTCTTGGTAGCCAATACTTTGGAGAGAAGGGATCCAGCCATATTTATTAACAAGGTTTTTTACTTCAGTTTCTAGTCCAATTTGAATCATTTTTTTTGTTCTTTTACTCACTCTTTGTTTTAATTCCTCTTTTGGTAATTTTAAGCCGATTAATAAAGTATTAAAAAAGGGTTTTGTTTTTTTTCTTTGTTGCCAGAAAGATTTATTAGATAAAGAGCTGACTTCAATGGCTCTAATTAGCCTTCTTTTGTTTTTAGAATCAATCATTTCAGCTCCTTGTGGATCTATCTTTATATATATTTCTAATAATTTTTGAATTGATTTTTTCTCTAGTTCTTCTCTTAATTTATTTTGGGCAGGAATTTTAGGAAATTGCCAGTTTTCGATAACTGATGAGATGTAAAGACCAGTGCCACCACAAAGGATTGGTAGCTTTCCTTTTTTTTGGATATTTTCAATAGTTTGATAAGCTAATTTTTTATATTGAGCAACAGAAAAAGATTCTGTTGGGTTAATAAAGTCTATTAAGTGATGAGGCGTTTTACTGTTTAATATTTTTGCAGTTCCGATATTCATTTCTTTGAATATTTGACGTGAGTCAGCAGAAATAATTTCCCCATCAAAAATTTCAGCTAATTGAATAGCTAAATTAGATTTACCAGAAGCAGTTGGCCCTAAGATAACTAAAAGTTTATTCATAATTTAAAACTTTTCCGATGAATTTTGCAGGAACCATATTTTTTAATAAGTTGTTGATGTAGTTTTGTGCCGTAGCCTTTATGTAAATGAAATTTATATTGAGGGTATTTTAAAGAAAGAGTTTCCATTTTTTTATCTCGGGTAACTTTAGCAATAACAGAAGCTAAAGCAATAGAAATAATTTTTTCATCTCCTTTGATTATGGCTTTCTGTAAAATATTTTTATTTTTTAAAAAAGAAAAAGACAAAGGAAGAGTTTGATTTCCATCAATAAGTATTAATGTTTTTTTGTTTTTAATTTTTGGAGAGATAATTTTTTTAAGACAATTTTTCATAACGTTCTGATTGGCTTTTCCAATATTTATTTGGTCAATTTTTTTAGGCCCAACAGAAGAACAAGAAAATTTTATGAAAGGATTTTTCTTAATTAATTGAAAAAGTCTTTCTCTCTGTTTTTTAGTTAATTTTTTTGAATCTTTTGAATTTTTTAGAATTTCTAAGAAATTTTTATTCTTAATTATTAAATTTTTTTCGTTATTTGAATAATTATTTTTTGTTTTGAAGCTTACAATGACAGCAGCGGCAGTAATTGGACCTGCCAAAGGGCCTCGGCCAGCTTCGTCTAGACCGATAATTGTTTGATATCCTTTTTGCCAATAATATTTTTCTTTTTTGAGGTTCATATAAAACTTAAATTTGTTGAATATCTTTTCTTGTGTTAGAATGATCTTGACTTTATATTTTGAATCCTGAATTTTAATTTTTGAGATATTATATTATGTATTTTACTCATCTTCATGTCCATAGCCACTATTCTTTATTAGATGGATTGGCTCAACCAGAGAAGCTTTTAAAGCAGGCAAAGGAGATGGGTTTAAACGCTTTGGCCCTGACTGATCACGGAGTGATGCATGGGGCAATTGAGTTCTATGATGCAGCTATAAAAATGGGAATAAAACCAATTGTTGGTTGTGAGCTTTATTTGGCTCCTCATTCTTTAGATGAAAAAAGCCCAAAAGGGGATATTAAATTTTATCATTTAGTAGTTCTAGCTAAAAACAAGACTGGTTATCAAAATCTTTTAAAATTAGTCAGCATTGGTGAGCTAGAGGGTTTTTATTATAAGCCTCGAGTTGATAAAGCAGTTCTAAAAAAATATAGTAAAGGATTAATTGTTCTTTCAGGGTGCGCACGAGGAGAAGTTTCTTCTGCTATTTTGGCTAATGATTATAAAAAGGCAGTTCAATTAGCAAAAGAATATCAGGAAATCTTTGGAAAAGAAAATTTTTATTTGGAGTTACAACATCATCCTGAAATTGAAGAACAGCAAAAAATTAATGATGGTCTATTGAAAATTTCTGATGAATATAAAATTCCAGCAGTTATCACTACAGATGTTCACTATATTAAAAAAGAAGACAAGAAAGCACAGGATGTTCTTTTAGCAATTCAAACAGGATCAGTAATTGAAGATGAAGATCGTTTTACAATGCAAGAAGCAGATTTGTATTTTAAATCAGGAGAAGAAATTATAAAAGATTTTTCTCATCGTCCAGACTTATTTGATAACATTGAAAAGATAGTTAAGCAATGTGATTTGAAATTAGAATTAGGCAAAGTAATTTTGCCTCATTTTGAATTGGCTTCTGGTGAAGATTCTTACGAATATCTTAAAAAAATAGCTTTAAAGAAATTTAAAGAAATTTATCCCGATAAAAATTTAGAAGCTAGAAAAAGACTTGATTTTGAATTAGGTGTTATTAAGAAAACTGGTTTTGCTGATTATTTTTTAATTATTCAAGATTTTATTAAATTTACAAAAACACAAGGAATTTTAACTAATACTAGAGGTTCTGCTGCTGGAAGTTTAGTTGCCTATGTTTTAGGCATTACTTCAGTTGATCCTTTAAAATACGGCCTTTTTTTTGAAAGATTTCTTAATCCTGAAAGAATTCAACCTCCAGATATAGATATTGATATTGCTGATAATAGAAGAGCAGAATTAATTAATTATATTACTGAAAAATACGGCCAAAATCATGTGGCTCAAATTATTACTTTTGGAATAATGAAATCTCGTATGGCTATCCGTGATGTTACCAGAGCTTTAGGTTTTTCTTATTCATTAGGTGATCAAATAGCAAAATTGATTCCCTTTAATTACTCAATAAAAAAGACTTTAAAAATAATTCCAGAACTTCGGCAGTTAGTGTCAACTAATAATGAAGCTCATGAAGTTATTGAAATGGCTCAGCAGTTAGAAGGAGTAGCTCGCCATGGCTCAACTCATGCAGCTGGAGTTGTTATTTCTCGTGAGCCTTTAGTAAATTATTCTCCTTTGCAACATTCTAGTCGCAATGATAAAGAAGTGATTACTCAATATGATATGTATTCTTTGGAAAGGATCGGGTTGCTTAAGGTAGATATTTTAGGGCTAGCTAACTTAACAATTATTAAAAACACAATTAGGATTATTAAGAAAGTTTATGGTAAAGAAATTGATTTAGAACAATTAGAATATGATGATGAAAAAGTTTACCAATTACTTTCCAGTGGTAATTGTGTAGGGTTGTTTCAAGTGGAATCTGGAGGAATGAGAAGATATCTTCAAGAATTAAAACCTACAAAATTTGAAGATATTATTGCCATGTTAGCTTTGTATCGTCCTGGACCAATGGAATTAATCCCCCAGTTTATTAATAGAAAACATGGAAAAGAAAAAATTAATTATTTCCATCCAAAATTAGAATCAATTTTAGAAAATACTTATGGAGTTTGTATTTATCAAGAACAATTGATGCAGATTGCTCATGATTTAGCTGGTTTTTCTATGGCTCAAGCCGATGTTTTGAGAAAAGCAGTTGGTAAGAAAATAAAATCATTATTAGAGGCTCAAAAAGATCAAATGATTGAAGGAATGGTTAAGAATAAAATAGAAAGAAGAACAGCAGAAAAAATTTGGAATTGGGTTATTCCTTTTGCTCGTTATGGTTTTAATAAAAGTCATGCTGCTTCTTATGCTAGAATTACTTATCAAACCGCTTGGTTAAAAGCTTATTATCCAAATGCTTTCATGGCTGCTCTCTTAACTTCTGATTTTGGTAATTTAGATAGAATTGCAATTGAAATTACTGAATGCAATAGGCTTAAGATTAAAGTAATTCCTCCTTCAGTTAATACTTCTTTTGTTGAATTTGGTATAGATAAAAAAAAGGGAGATATCTTTTTTAGCTTGGCAGCTATAAAAAATGTAGGAGAAGGAGTGGCAACAGTTATTCAAGAAGAAAGACAGAAAAATGGGCCTTATAAAAACTTAACAGATTTTTTAAAACGAACTCCTCGACAATCTCTTAATAAAAAGACTTTAGAGAGTTTAGCAAAGGCAGGGGCTTTAGATTGTTTTGGAGAGAGAGAATTATTAGTTGATCAATTAGATAAAATTTTGGATTGGGCTTGTCGATTTAATAATTCAAAAAATGACCATCAGATGTGTCTATTCAAAGAAGAAAGCGCTGATGAGTTACTTGATTATTTAAGAAAAGAATCTCCTAATCAGCCAGTTGACAATGAAAAAAGAATGAATTGGGAAAGAGAGTATTTAGGGCTTTATTTGACTAGCCATCCTCTGGATAATTATAAAAATATTTTAGGTAAAATAGCTTTAACAGCAACTGAATTAAGCTCACGTCATTTAGGAAAAAAAATAAAAGTTTGTGGTTTTATTTCTAAAATTCAGCAAGTAAGAACTAAACTAGGTAAGCCAATGGTTTTTACTCGTTTAGCTGATTATGATAATTCAATTGAAGTTGTTCTATACCCAGCAATATTAAGTAGTTATGTAAGCGTTTTAAGAGAAGACAAAGTTTTATTAATTGAAGGGAGGATGGATAAACGTAATGGTAGTTATCAAATTATTGGTGAAAGACTAGAAGAAATTGAGCCTTTAGAAGCATAAAGATAATTTGTGCTATTAAAACAATTGTAGTAAAATATTTGGAACCCGCTAATTAGCGAGGATAATTTAATAACAAAACAATGAAACAAAAGCCTTTAGAAAAAATTCGTCATTCTCTAGCCCATGTTTTAGCTTTAGCAGTTAAAAATCTTTATCCCAAAGCTAAGTTTGGAATAGGGCCAATAGTAGAAAATGGTTTTTATTATGACATAGACATTGGTAAATCTTTATCTGTAGAAGATTTACCAAAAATCGAATCAGAAATGAAAAAAATTATTAAACAAGAACTGTCTTTTAATAAAAAGAATCTTACTTTAAAAGAAGCAAAAAAAATATTTAAAGATTTAGGGCAGTCTTATAAAATAGAATTAATTAAGGATTTGGAACAATATGGGACAACTGATCAAAATGAAATATTAAATATTAAAAGTAAATCTTCTAAAAGGCAAAAGAAGGTTGTCCCTCCTAAAACAGTTTCTGTTTATCAGACAGGAGATTTTATAGATTTATGTCGAGGGCCTCATATAAAAAACACAAAAGAGCTTCCTTTGAGTTTTAAATTAATTAAAATTTCCGGAGCTTATTGGAGAGGCAAAGAGACAAATCAAATGTTGCAAAGAATCATGGGGGTTGCTTTTTTAAAGGAATCAGAATTAGAAGCATATCTTAAAAGAATAGAAGAGGCAGAAAAAAGAGATCATCGAAAATTAGGAAAAGAATTGGATTTATTTAGTTTTCATGATGAAGGAGTAGGTTTTCCTTTTTTTCATTCTAAAGGCATGATTTTAAGAAATATTTTAGAAGATTATTGGAAGAAGGAACATCAAAAAAGTGGTTATCAAGAAATAAAAACCCCAATTTTATTAAGTAAATCTTTGTGGTTAAGATCAGGTCACTGGGATCATTATAAGGAGAATATGTATTTTACAAAGATAGATGAGGAAGATTATGCGATAAAGCCTATGAATTGTCCTGGAGGAATGTTGGTTTATAAAAGCTCACTTCATAGTTATAGGGATTTACCTCTTAAGGTAGCAGAATTAGGCTTGGTTCATCGTCATGAGCTTTCTGGGGTTCTCCAGGGACTTTTCCGAGTTAGGTGTTTTACTCAAGATGATGCTCATATATACATGGCCCCAGAACAGATTACGGATGAAATAAAAAAGGTAATTAATCTTACAGATAAAATCTATAAAAAATTTGGTTTTTCTTATCATGTTGAATTAAGTACTAAACCAGAAAATTCAATGGGCTCTGATCAGATATGGCAAAAAGCTACAAAAAGCTTGAAGGAAGCATTAAAAGAAAAAAAGATTGATTTTATTGTTAATAAAGGGCAAGGAGCTTTTTATGGACCAAAGATAGATTTTCATTTAAATGATTGTCTAGAGAGAACATGGCAATGTGGGACAATTCAGTTAGATTTTATTATGCCAGAAAAATTTGATCTTTTTTATATTGATAAAAAAGGTAAAAGACAAAGACCAGTAATGCTTCACAGGACAATTTTAGGAAGCCTTGAAAGATTCATTGGAATTTTAATAGAAAACTATGGAGGAGAATTTCCTTTATGGTTGGCTCCAGTTCAGGTGGCAGTTATTCCGATTAAAGAGAAAAACGTAGCTTTTGCAAAAAAAGTATTTGAATCAGTTCAAGAAAAAGGATTAAGAGTAGACCTTTGGTCAGGAGAAGATACCTTGTCTAAAAAAATTAAAAAAGCAGAAGAACAGAAAATTCCTTTTGCTTTAATTATTGGAGACAAAGAAGAGAAAAGTAAGAATATTGCTGTTAGACAAAGGAGAAAAGGTGATCTTGGTAAGATGACAATCACAAAGTTTTGTGATATACTTCTAAAAGAAATTAAAAAATAATAAAATTAAATAATATGAAAAAAGTAATTTTTTTCTTGCTAATTTTTACTTTAATTAATGTTTTAAGTATAAATTATATTTTTGCTGAAGAATCTTTAAATTCTGAAAGTGAAACAACAACGATAACATTAATTAATGAAGATATTTCTGTTTTAGAATCCTTAGGGTTAAAGAACGTTGGATTGCTTCCTAATAGTCCTTTTTATTTTCTTAAAGAATGGTGGCGTGGAATAAAAACAGGTTTGATAAGAAATCCAGTAGAAAAAGGCGAAGCTCAATTACAAATACTTTCAGAAAAGTTAGCTGAAACAGAGGCATTAGCTCAAAAAGGAGTATCAGTAGAAGTTTTAGAAAAAGCTTTTGAGAATTATAGTTTAGCAATGGATAGATTAAAAAATAGGCTAGAAGGAATTGAAGATACTTCAGAAAATCCAAATGTCGATAGAATACTTAACAAGATAACTGAAGCTGAAATTCGCCATCAAGAGGTTTTTGATAAAATATTAGAGCATGCCCCAGAGGTTGCTGATCAAATAGAGGATATCCGTCAAAACACCAGTCAGACCTTGCCTTTTCTTCGTTTAAAATTTGAAAATCAAGAAGAATTTATAAATCGTTTGGAAAATAAATTTCAAGAATGGCAGCCTTTAAATGAATTAACAAATGAATCAGGAGAATTTTTGCAATTAAGAATAATGGAGCAAACTAAGGAACAAATTCGGCAAGCACCTTTAGAAGATTGCCCAGAGCAGTTTCAATTAAGAGCAGAGCAATTGCAAGAAAGATTAGAAAATCAAATTCAACAAAGGACTCAAATTTTAAAAGAGCAAGGATTTTCGGCAGAAGAAATAAAAAACCAAACAAGAGGTCCAATAAGAATAATTACTCCAATTATTCCTGAAGATAGACTCCCTCAATCACCTCCTCATGGGGTAAATCCTCCAGGCAATGCTCCAGGAAATGATACTTCAGATGAAATAGGTGCTTGTATAGAATTATGGGATCCAGTTTGTGGAGTTGATGGAAAAACTTATTCAAATGATTGTTTTGCCGCTCAAGCAGGAGTTGCAATTCAATATCAAGGTGAGTGTCAATAAGAAAGATAGATTTTTATGTCTTATCAACCTAATAAAATTGAACCCAAATGGCAAAAAATTTGGGCTAAAAATAATTATAAATTTTGGCATACAAAAGATAAGCCAAATAAGAAACATATTTATATCCTAGATATGTTTCCTTATCCTTCAGGCGAAGGCCTTCATGTTGGTCATATTGAAGGATATACAGCTTCAGATATCTTGTCGCGTTATTATCGAATGAAAGGATTTCAAGTTTTACATCCTATGGGTTGGGATGCTTTTGGTTTGCCAGCAGAAAATTATGCTATTAAGACAAAAAAAAGCCCAAAAGAAGTAGTTGCTAAAAATATTAAATATTTCCGTAAGCAGCTTCAAGAAATGGGTTTTAGTTATGATTGGCAAAGAGAAGTAAATACAACAGACCCTAATTATTATAAATGGACTCAATGGATTTTTTTACAGCTTTATAAAAAAGGACTAGCTTATGAAGAAGAAGTTCCTGTTAATTGGTGTCCTTCTTGCAAAACTGTTTTAGCTGATGAGGAAGTTGTTGATGGAAAATGTGATCGTTGTGGCAATATAGTTAAGAGAAAAAAATTAAGACAATGGGTTTTGAAAATAACAGCCATGGCAGATAGATTATTAGAAGATTTAGATTTATTAGAATGGCCAGCTAGAGTAAAAACAATGCAAAAAAATTGGATTGGCCGATCAGAAGGGGTTGAGGTGGATTTTAAAGTTTCTGGATTAAATGAATCTGTTAAGGTTTTTACAACTAGGGTGGATACAATTTTTGGAGTTACTTATTTAGTTATAGCACCAGAGCATCCTTTGACAAAGAAAATCCTTCAAGAAAATTATCAGGAAGATGCAATTAAATACATTGAAAAAGCTCTTCAAAAATCAGACTTTGAAAGACAATCTACAGTTAAAGAAAAAACAGGTGTTTTTACAGGTTCTTATGCTATCAATCCTGCTAATCGGGAAAGAATTCCAATCTGGATTTCTGATTATGTTTTAATTAATTATGGCACAGGAGCAATAATGGGAGTACCAGCTCATGACGAAAGAGATCTTGATTTTGCTCAAAAATTTCATTTATCAGTTAAAGAAGTTATCTCTCCAGAAGGAAATGTGATTAACTCAGGTCCCTTTGACGGCACTCCATATAAAAAAGCTCAGGAGAAGATAGCTTTTTATGTTGGAGGAAAAAAAGTAGTTCGTTATAAATTAAGAGATTGGATATTCTCTCGTCAAAGATATTGGGGAGAACCAATCCCAATAATTAAATGTGAAAAATGCGGACTAGTTCCTTTAAAAGAGAGTCAATTGCCTCTAAAGCTCCCTGAGATTAAAAAATATGAGCCAACAGGAAAGAATGAATCTCCTCTGGCAGATATTTCTTCTTGGGTGAATGTAAAATGTCCTAAATGTAAAGGACCAGCAAAAAGAGAAGTAAATACAATGCCTCAATGGGCAGGTTCTTGTTGGTATTATCTTCGTTATTTAGATCCTAAAAATAAAAAGAAATTAATTGATTCTAAAAAAGAAAAAGCTTGGATGCCAGTAAATATTTATATTGGCGGAGTAGAGCATGCAGTTTTACATCTTTTATATGCTCGTTTTTGGCATAAAGTTCTTTATGATTTAGGAGTAGTCTCTACCTTAGAACCATTTTCTCGTTTGATTAATCAAGGAATTATTTTAGGGGAAGATGGAGAAAAAATGTCTAAATCTAGAGGGAATGTAATTAGTCCTGATACAGTTGTAAAAAAATATGGAGCTGATAGTTTAAGAATGTATGAGATGTTTATGGGTCCTTTGCCTTTTGCTAAGCCTTGGAATACTCAAGGAGTGATTGGAATTTATCGTTTTCTTAGTCGTGTTTGGTCTTTAATTAGTGATGACGATAACAAGTCAAAAGAAAAAGATACGATAAAAATGACAATAGAAGCAAAAAAACAATTAAAAGAAAATTTAAAAGAGCTAGAAAGAGCAAGGCATAAAACTATTAAAAAAGTAACTGAAGATATAGAGCACTTACGTTTTAATACAGCGATCAGTGCTTTAATGGAATATTTAAACCAACTTTACCAAGTGCCTTTTGAAGAAATTAATAAGAGACATAAAGAAACTTTAGTTTTATTGCTTTTTCCTTTTGTTCCTCATTTAGCTGAAGAACTTTGGCAAACAGCTTTAAAACATAGAAAATTAGCAGAACAGGAAAAATGGCCAGTTTTTAAGAGTGAATTAACAGAAGAGAAATCTTTTACATTAGTTGTTCAGATTAATAGTAAGGTTAGAGATAAAATTAAAGCTAAAAAAGGAATTAATGAAACAGAAGCAAAAAGACTTGCTAAAACTTCTCCTCATATTAAAAAATATTTAAGTAAACAAAAAATTAAAAAAGTTATTTTTGTTAAAGACAGGATTATTAATTTTGTAATATGAAAAAGATTGTAGTTATTGGCGGTGGAACTGGGGTTTTTACTGTATTGATTGGATTAAAAGAGCATCCTTTTTATCTATCAGCAATTGTAACTATGGCAGATGATGGTGGTTCTTCTGGGGTTTTGCGAGAAGAATTTGGAATTTTGCCGCCAGGTGATTTAAGAAGAGCTTTAGTTGCTCTTTCTTCAGAGAGCCATATTTTAGCTAATCTATTTAATTATCGTTTTGAAAATGGTGTTGGTCTCAAAGGCCATAATTTTGGCAATCTCTTTTTAACAGCTTTAGAGAGGATTACTGGTGATTTTAATAAAGCAATTCAAGAAGCAGCAAAGATTTTAGGAATTAAAGGCAAGGTAATCCCTGTAACCTTGGATTATACTCGTCTTTTTGCTCGCTTGGAAAATGATTTTTTAGTTGTTGGAGAATCTAATATTGATGTTCCTAAGCATGATGGCAATCTTTTTATTAGAGAAGTTTTTTTAAATCCTAAGCCAAAGGCTAATAAAGAAGCCTTAAAAGCCATAAAAGAAGCTGATTTTATTATTATTGGACCAGGTGATCTTTATAGTAGTATTATTCCCAATTTTTTAGTTAAAGGGGTTAAAGAAGCAATTCAAAAATCTAAAGCTAAGAAAGTTTATATCTGTAATATGATGACAAAATATGGAGAAACAAATAATTTTACAGCTGAAGATTTTTTTGCTACATTAGAAAGGTATCTTGGTAAGGATGTTATCGATTATTTTTTGGTTAATATTGAAAAACCTAAGTCTTTGTATTTAAATCAATACAAAACAGAAAAAGCTGAATTAGTAAATTATGATAGAAAAATATTAAATTCATGGAAAAAGCCAAAAGTAATTTTTGCTCGTTTATTAAGAAAAGGACCTTTGCTTCGTCATGATCCTGAAAAAATAGCAAAAACCATTTTGCAATTAACAAACTAAATTGTTGTTTATCATGGATAAGAAAAAATTCTCAGAATTTTATGATCAAAATATAAATAAAGTATTCCGTTTTGTCTACTTAAGAGTAGATTCAACAGAAACAGCTCAAGATTTAACATCTTTAGTATTTTTAAAATTCTGGAAAACTCAGGCGTCTTTTGTTGATAATAAAATAAATCAATCTTCTAAAGTTTCTAATCCTAAAGCTTTTCTTTTTCAGATGGCAAGAAATCAAATAATTGATTTTTATCGCCAGAAAGATAAGAAGCCTTTATCTTTAGATAAATTAGGAGAAATAGCTGATTTTCAAGTAGCTAAACCTACTTTTTCTCAGCAGATAGAATTAGATTTGGAAATGGAAAGAATTAAAAAAGCTCTTCAGTTTATCAAGCCTCTTTATGCTGATATTATAATCTGGAAGTATCTAGATGATTTATCAAATAAAGAGATTAGTCAGATTCTTAAGAAAAAAGAAGGTAATGTTAGGGTTTTGCTTCATCGAGCTATGGAATCATTAAAAAAGCAATTAGATTCTTAGCTTTTTAAGGCGTAACGTTTTTAAGAGTATATCGTCTTCTGTAGTAGAGAAGTTTAGTCAATTATTTAGCTATAATGCAGGAAAAAGACATTATTAAAAAAATAAGTGAATTTAAAAAAATACAACCCAATCATGATTGGGTTATTTGGCTTAAAGCTAATATTTTAGAAATTAAGCCTCAAAATATTTTGAATGAAAAACCAAAAATCAGATTGGCTTCTTTTTCTTTTATTAATAAATACCAAAAGGCATTTATTCCTGCTTTCTTAAGTTTATTTTTTATTTTCTCTTTTGCTTTTGCCCAAACAACTTTACCAGGCAATGCTTTGTATCCAATAAAAACCTTAACTCAAGATGCTAAGATCTATCTTGCATCTGAAAATACAAAACCAGTAGTTCGCTTGGAAGTTGCAAAATCAAGAATGGAAGATTTGAGTAAAGTCCAAAACCATGAACAAGAGGTAAGCGCTATTGTAAAAATTATTACTAAAGATTTAGGTTTAGTACCTCAAGAAATTAAAAAAATAAATAAAAAACAAGTTGCTCTAGATGTTTCAAAAGATGTTCAAGAAAGAAGTAAAGATTTGCAAGTGATGACAGAGAAACTTGTATTAAAAGAAAATGATAAAGAAGAGTTATCTAAAACAGTAGAAAATACTCAATCTCAAGTTTTAGCTTTGATCATAGAAACAACAGAAGAAATTAATCAATGCCCTAGTTTTTTAAGTAAAAGCCTAGTTGAATTAAGTGAGTATTTTACTAATACTGAAACAGCAATGATTGAATTATCTAATAGCGAAATTATTCAAGCCAAAGCTTTATTAAAAGAAGCAAGCATTGTATTAAAAGCCGGAGATTGTTTAGCAGCGATGGAAAAGATAGAAAGCATTAACCAACTTTTGTCAATCCTTTCTTTGGATGTTCAGGTCGAAACTTCAACACCAGAGAATTTGGATGAAGAATCTTCTAGCCTTCCTCTTCAAGAGGAATTAGAAGAAAACGATTATTAACTTACAAAATAAATTGGTGAGTGCATCACAGAGCGCTCTTCACTAATTTATATAGTTGGTCGGTAATAATCACAAAATTAACAAAAACGATTAAATAACAATGAATAAAAAAATTATCGCATTTATCCTTGCTACAAGCCTTATGCTTGGAGCTGCTCCAGCAGTTTTTGGAGATGATATTAGTGACCTCACTGCTTTAATTGAATCATTACGAGAAGAAATAGAGTTGCTAAAATCCCAATTAGCTGGACAGACATCAACTCCATCAACAGGAGCAGTATGTTTCTATACTGACTTAGAGCAGGGAATGACAAACGCTGAGGTTTTAAAACTTCAGCAAACTCTTAATCTAGATCCAGCTACAAGAGTGGCTGTTTCTGGAGCAGGAGCTCCTGGTTCTGAAACCACATATTTTGGTTCCTTAACCTTAGCTGCCGTTAAAGCTTTTCAAGCTAAACACGGTATAATCACCACTGGCTATGTTGGTCCTTTAACAAGGGCACAGTTGAATGCATTATATTGTACACCAACTCCACCAACTACAGTTCCTGATGAAGAAGAAACTACTCCTCCAACAACATTAGCTGGCACAGAAGGTACTTTAACAGTTTCTTCAGCAGCTATTTACACTGAAAGCACTCTTAAATGGGCAACTGCTAATCAAGTAGTTTATGGATTTAAAGTGAAAGCTAGAAATTCTGATATTTCAGTTAGAAGAGTTTATGTTAAATTAACAGGAACTAATTTGTTGCCTTGGAGAGATTTAAGTTACATTACTTTGTATGAAGGAGATAATGCTATTAAAGGATTAGATGTTACAAAAGCTAATTTGGTAGAAAATGATTTTGGTACAGATTATGATGTTTATTTTGATGGTATAAACGTCGTTGTCCCTAAAGATGGAGAAAAGACTTTTACTGTTAAAGTAACGACACAATCTACTCCAGAGAATAGGACTGCTTTTGCTATTGCGCTACCAGATAGGGGTGTTCGTGGAGTTGATGCAGTTGGTTTAAATCAATACACCGGTTCTGTAGCAGCAAAAAATGTTACTTATGAAGGTAGTCGAGCATCTGCCAGTATTCAGTTAAGAAACAATGCTTCTACTCCTCAAATAGGCCTTCTCATGGGGAGTAAAGACGAAGTCACCAAGGATCAACCAATCTTTATGTTTGATGTTAAGGCAACTAATAATGATGCCACTTTAAAAACAGCGGCTATTAAATTAACTCAAAATAATAATGATTTAATAACAGCTGCTTACTTATTTGATGGCAACACTCGTTTAGCCAATGTTGCTCCTACAGCTACCACAACAGCACAAACAATTCAATTCACAGACTTAAATGTTTTGATTGCTAAAGATGCTACAAAGACTTTCACAGTTAAAGTAGATATTGCTAAAATAACATCAGGATTAGAAGGAAAAACAATTGATAGTATTGAAACAGCAGCCACTTCATCTTTTTCTTTTATAGATGCTAATGATAATATTGTTTCTTCTATTAGTGGTTCTGCTAGTGGATATAAACAAACTGTTTATACTGCTGCTCCAATATTTGCTTTGTCTTCGACTCCTAAATTAACAGCTGATCCAAATACTTCTACTAAAGCTGTTGCAGAATTTGTCTTTACTGTTACTGGTTCTGGTGATACAGTTTATGTTAAAGATGATGCTGGTCAGTTCACAGTATCTACATCAAATCTTGCAGTCGCTACAGCAGGTACTCCTGTAATATATGCCGATAAAACCGCATCCGGTGGTTATTATGTAATTAATCCAGGAGAAACAGTGAAGTTTACAGTATCAACTGGTCTTTCATCCACAAGTACTGGTATGATTTATTCCACATTATCTAATGTGAAATGGAATACGAGTGCTACAACAACATCTGAATTGAATGGGTCTAGTATTAATGATTTTAGCAACTGGAGAACTAATGCTATTCAGATGTACTAACCTTTCCTTGCAGGTTTGCCACATTGGTGGCAAAAATCGTCCGTCATTTGGCGGACGATTTTTATTTATCAGAACTTTGAGTTTTTATTGTTTTTTTGTTATGATATTTTTATGATTTATTTAAAGAAAAAAGAACTTTTTATAGGATTAATAGCTGGTTTAGCTTTTTTAGGAATTTTAGTACTCCCTAATTTTTGTTTAGCTGATCATAACCAAACAGTTGATTTTTTTGTTGACCCAGATTATGATATTTTTTCACGCAATAATATTACTACTCAATTAATAAAAAAGACAAACAAAATTAATTTTTTTATTGATGAAGAATTAAATCAAAGCCTAGTTCCCAAAATAGAATTAGATAATAAATTATATGATTTATCAACTAATTTTGAGTATCAAATTTTTCCAAAACTTACTAATTTATATGGATTACCAAAAGAATGGAAGGATCCAGAATGGAGGTTAGCTGTAGTTTTTCATTCATTAAAGAAAAATTATGGCGGATATGCTAGGGTTCAGGATATTTATTCGCAACAAACTTCAAACAATTCTAATAATATTTCAGTAATTTTTTTAAACATTGATTCTCTTAAGCAATCTTCTTATCAATTAACTTCTTATTTGGCTCATGAGTTTTCTCATCTTTTGACAATTAATTTAAAAACATCTCAATATAGCTTACTAGATGAGATTTGGTTAGAAGAATTAAGGGCGGAGTTATCAGAAAATATTACTCAAAATATTAATGAGAATTTTCCAGACAGTATTTTAAAAAAGAGATTAGAATCTTTTATTTATGTAACAAATTTTTCTTTTCTAAATTGGCAAAATGCTGATCGTGATTATGCAATAGTTAATCTTCTCGGGCATTATTTAAGAGAAAAATATGGAGATAATATTTTAAAAGATTCTTTGAATTCTCCTTTCAAAGGGGTAGAGTCAATAAATTATGCCCTACAGAAGAATGACTTTAATGTTACTTTTCAAGATATTGTCCAGAATTGGATGATTGCTAGTGTAATAAACGATTGCTCTGTTAATGAATTATATTGTTATAAAAATCCTTATTTAGAATCAATTAAAGTTACTGGGGATACATATTTTATTCCTACAAAATTTGAGACTCAAATGATTGGGACTGATAATATATTTAATTCAAGCGGTAAGTGGTTAAAAATAGTTGGAGGGATGGATGTGATTTATTTAAAATTTACTCTTGATGATAATGTTCCAATTTTTAAGATGCCCTATGTAATTATTAAAACTAATGGTACAAAGCAGTTAGGATTTCTAGATTTTTCTTCAACAACAAGTGCTGATTTATATATAGACAATAAAAACGTAGAGGCTATTATTGTAATGCCTTTCTTGGTAGAAAATCAATTTTTAGATAAAAAATATTCATATACTTTTGAATTTAAGAGTTATGAAAAAAATGCCCAAAAAGATCAGCAAATTATTGAATCTTTATTAAAACGGATTGATGAGTTAAAGAAACAAGTAACAATGCTGCAAACTCAACTAGCAATGCAAAAAACCTATCAAAGTGATTTAAATTGTTTAATGTTTTCTCAAGATTTATATTATGGGATGACTTCTCCTGAGGTAGAATGTTTACAGCAATATTTAGCTAATTTAGAAAATAATATTTACCCAGAGAAATTGGTAACTGGTTATTTTGGTCCTTTAACTCAAGCAGCAGTCCAAAGATATCAAGAATTTAAAGGAATAATTACTACTGGTTATTTTGGGCCTTTAACAAGAACAGCTGTAAATCAAAGTTTGTAAAAAGTATAAACATATAAATTGTTATGAAGATTAATTTAAAGAATGTGCTTTTTTATCTTTCAATCGCGACTTTGTTAACCCCTTTTTTTATTGATATTGAAAGCTATTTTCCTTTTATCATTGGTAAAGCAACGGTTTTCAGAATAATTATTGGGCTGATGTTAATAATTTGGTCTTTGTGGATGTTTGGTAGGTATAGCGATAAGAAGAATCTTGCTATTTTTAAAAATTCTTTAATCAAAGTAGTAATTATTTTTGGAATTATTATATTTATTTCCGCACTTTTTGGTATAGATTTTTATTATAGTTTTTTTTCAGGCAATGAAAGAATGGAAGGAGTTTTGGGGATTTGGTATTTTATTGCTTTCTTTTTAGTTGTCTCAACTACTTTTAAATATTTGGAAATAGAAAAGATTCTTAAAATTCAAGTTTTTATTAGCTTGCTTTATTCTTTATTAGCTTTATTGCCGTTTTTAAGAATAGGTCAGGTAATCATTCAAATTACCGGCGATCGATTAGTCGGTTATACTGGTAATCCTTCTTATTTTGCTGTCTATTTGCTTTTTAATGCTTTCTTGGCTTTATATTTTTATTTTCGTCAATATGAAATAGATAAAAGAATATTTAACTGGTGGTTTATTGCTTTTTTGGCGCAAAGTTTTTTAATTTTCGTAACTCTAACTAGAGGAGCGATGATAGGTTATTTTATAAGTGTCATCTTAATTGCTTTAGCAATAATTTTTCTTTCTAAAGATAAAATTTTATTACCTTTTAAAAAAATATCAATTATTTTTTTAATTAGTATTTCAGTTTTATCTATTTTTACTTTTGCTGAAAGAAATACAGATTTCGTAAAAAACAATTCGATTTTAAATAGATTCGCTTCAATTTCTTTAACAGATCCTACAGCTCGTTCTCGCCTTTTTTCAGCAGAAACGGCTTGGATAAGTTTTTTACAAAAACCTATTTTTGGCTGGGGTCAGGAAAATTATGAAGCTGCTTATGTGCAAAACTTTAATCCCGAGGTTTTGAAATATCTGCCAGGAGATTTTTATTTTGATCGGGTTCATAATAAACCAATGGAAGTTTTAGCTACTAATGGTATTTTTGGTTTTTTGTCTTATTTATCTATTTTTGGAGTTGCTTTTTATTTCTTAAATCAGCTGAGAAAAAAACAAGAATGGTTTTTGCCCTCATTAGCTTTAGGTGGATGTTTGGCAGGTTATTTTATTCAAAATATCTTTATTTTTGATTTTCACGAAAGTTATTTGATGTTTTTTTTGTTGTTATCGTTTATGGCATCATTATGTTTTTATTTTCAAGAATCAAAAAAATGCTCTACTTCTGTGAAAGCGGAAACCAAAGAGCCTTATATAAACGGAGATGACGATAAAAGCTTAAATGAAAAAAACAAGATGAAGAATGGTGATAATGCCAAAAATTTTTCTTTTGAATTAGCGAATTATTTTGTAATTATTGTAATAATTTGTTTAGTTATTTTTTCAACAAGTCAATGGGTGATCCGTCCTTATTTTGTTAGCAAAGGGATTATAAAAGTAGGTTCTTTTATAAACCAAGGGAAAGGAGAGGAAGCTTTTCGGGAATTAAGAAAAATTCTTAATAATCCTGCGTTTTTAAAAGACGATATTATAGTCGGAGTAAAAAAAATATATTCTTTACATGGCTCTAAGATTGAGGAAAAAGATAGAAAAAAAATAGTAGAAACTTTGCTTTTTGAGGTTGAAGCAGCTGTTCAGGAAAAACCATGGCGTTTTAGTTTGATGAGTACAAAGGCAGGCTTAGAAACGATAGCTTTTCAATGGGATAAAAATTGGTTATTAAAAGCTGAAAAATCAACAGAAATGATGATTTCTAGATTTCCTTATTTTCCGCAGACATATTTGTTTGCTTCAAAGTTTTATTTATTGAATGGGGCAATTGAGGAATCTATTGGAGCAGCAGAAAAAGTTATTGAGCTTGATTCTAGTATTCCAACGTCTTATTATTTTTTAAGCGTGGCTTATAATGAACTGAAAGATATGGAAAAACGCAATGATAATTTAATTAAAGCAGCAGAATTAAATTATCCTTTTAATGATAAAGATCAAATTTTAATAATTATAAATCTTTTGGTTAAAGAGAAAGATTATTCTACAATAGAGAAGCTTTATTTGCGGGCTATTCAAATAGATCCTCAAGATGTTTCTTTGTATACTAGCTTAGCAGCGACTTATGCTAAAATGCAAAATAAAGGCAAAGCAATAGAATATGCTAAAAAAGCAGTAGAATTGAACCCAGCAGCTCAAGAAGCTGCAGAAGAATTTATTCAACTAGTAGAAAATGAACAATGGGAGATGGTTGGAGATTAGAGATTGTAGGGCTTGACAAAAATAGAAATGTATATTATAATGCTTGATAAGATTTAACAAAAAGGATCTATTGATCTGTGGGCACGCAAGCTCAAGCTTGTCAGGGGGTTTTCTGCAGATGGGTATTTTGGACGTTTACGCCTGAAATATACCTCGGGCTAATCTTTTATCTCCTTGTTTCGGAGGATTCTGCCTACAGATTAATGGGTCTTTTTTTATACTCCTAAAACTCTTTTTATCTCTTCCCAAGAAGTAGTGCCTTGGATAACTTTAATTGTAGCGTCATCTATTAATTTAGGAAAATCTATTTTATTAAGATCTTTTGTTTCTGAAGAAGGAATTAATGTTTCAAATATTCCAATTTGTCCTTTATATCCAGTAAAGTTACATTTGGGACATCCTTCAGATTGATAAATATATTCTGGTTTTTTGTATTCAGGGAATTTTTTTAAAGCTTTTTTAATAAAAGGAATAATTTCTTCAGGGGGTTTTATTTTCCTTTTACAATAGGGGCAGAGGCAACGAATTAATCTTTGGGCAATAATAGCATTAATAGAAGAAATAAGCTCTTTTGGGGGTATTCCTAGGCCTTGGAAGCGTGATAATACTCCTAAAGCATCATTGGTATGAATAGTTGAAAGAACAAGGTGGCCAGTTGAAGATGCCTCCCAAACAAGTTGAGCTGTTTCTTTGTCTCTAATCTCTCCAATTAAGAAAATATTAGGGTTCTGACGGAGTAAACTGCGAAGAGCTTTGGCAAAGGTGTATTCTTTTTCTTCGTCAATTTGAGTTTGGATAACGCCTGGTAAACGATATTCAATTGGATCTTCAATTGTAATAATTTTAATATCAGGGCTAGATAATTTTTTAAGTAAAGAGAATAAAGTTGTAGTTTTTCCAGAAGAAGTAGGCCCAGCAGCTAAAATTAAACCAATCTTTTTTTCTAAAACTTTTTCTATTTTTTCTTTTTGAGAA
>Ga0334890_1002106_pt1 | contig 23886 bp, 22 predicted proteins | sample GraSluR1_MG_3_FD_207220 | JGI IMG/M metagenome (GOLD analysis project Ga0334890, IMG submission 207220) | Sludge microbial communities from methane-producing bioreactor in Wageningen University, Netherlands - Granular Sludge_31_08-R1 | ecosystem: Engineered > Bioreactor > Anaerobic >... | reverse complement strand
GTGCAGTTGCACGGACGATGCGCCACGCGTCGCTTCGTTCGTTTGGGGGACGTCCCGATACCCTGAACCCTGCCGGGACCCAAGGTAGGGAACACCGGCTTAGGTGTCAGTTCATTCCTTCGTCGCCCGCCCAGTCCCGCGTCGAGGCGAACGGGTCGCTGTGCAGGGCCGCGCGTAGCTTCGCCAGCGCTTCGAGCTGAATCTGCCGCACCCGCTCCTTGCTGAGCTTCACCATGCGGCCCAGTGACTCCAGCGTGTCCGGCCTGGCCGCCTGGGGCTGCAGGAAACGGCGTTGAATGACAAAACGCTCCGTCGGTGACAGATCGGCCGAATTGCGCTCGAGGGCCAGACGCAGCCGGTCGACCAGCGGCGAGCCGTCCCACGCCTCCCGAGCCGGGATTTCCACCGAAGACGGCTCGGCGTCCGCCAGTGCCTGCACCAGGCCGCGCTGCCGCGCCTCGCGCCGGCCGACGTGGCGGAACGACCGCAGGATCGCGCTGCACGCGTACGTGCTGAACCGATACCCGCGCCACGGATCAAACGCCCGGACCGACTGAAACAGCGCCCAGAAGCCCGCACTGACCAACTCCGCGTCGTCCAGCGACCACCGCGGCGATCGACGCAGCATGTCGTACACCAGCCCGATGTTCCCGTTCACCAGACGGCCCGCAAGTTCACCGTGCAAAGTGACCAGCCGCGCTCGCGAATACCCCGCACGCCGACGAACGGAGGCCGAGGCCCGCAGAAGATACCCGCAGGCGTGCATCCCCTTGAACAACTCCGACTCGCGGTCACGCCACGGGTCCGCCGTGTGTGCAAGGGCATCCTCTGCGCTCGCGAGGATCGGTCGCAGGCTCTTCGTTCGGTGCAAGGCGGGATTGTCCACGAACGTCGGCGTGGCCGCCGTCGCGTCCGCCCGAGTTGGAGTCTTCTTCGTCTTCACGGCCCCGATCCTTTCCGGTCGCTCGCATCGACCCCTATGGCTCCTCAGGCCGCTCCCCCGGGGAGAGTCTCCCCGGGGGCAGCGGCCATCGAGCCGGTCCCTCTCTCTCCGAGCCGGACCCTCAGGCCGGTTGAGGAGTCAGGCTCCCGCCCCAGCGACGCTGAATCGCCTTCCACTGGGTTGCCTGGAACAGACCCGCCAGACCCACCAGCACGTACACAAAACATTCCTTTCCACATCCCAGCCACAGGCCGCACAGTCTCACTTGCCATGCGCATCCGGCGGCAAAATCACGGCGTCGATCACATGAATGACACCGTTGCAGGCCTGGATGTCCGCCTTCACCACCTGGGCGTCATTCACCTTCACGCCGGACGATGTGTCGATCTTTACCGTGCTGCCCTCTACCGTCTTCGCTTCCGACAGCTTGGCCACGTCGGCGGCCGTGACCTTGCCGGACACCACGTGATACGTGAGGACCGCCCGCAGCTTGTCCTTGTCCTTCAACAGGGCGTCCAAGGCTCCCGCCGGCAGCTTGGCGAAGGCCTCGTCCGTCGGGGCGAACACGGTGAACGGCCCTGCGCTGCGAAGCGTATCCGTCAACCCGGCCGCCTCGATGGCCGTCAAGAGCGTCTTGAATTGCCCGGCGCGGGTCGCCACACCGATGATGTCCTCCTTCGGCAACAGAACGGTGTCGATGACGTGGATGACGCCGTTGCTGCACTCGATGTCGGCGGCCGTCACCTTGGCGTTATCGATGCGCACGCCTTTCTTCGTATCGATGGTCAGCGTCTGACCCTGCAGCGTCCTGGCCTCCTGAATCTTCGCCACGTCGGCCGCGGTCACCTTTCCCGCCACCACGTGGTACTTCAGAATAGCGCCCAGCTTCTCCGGATCCTTGAGCAGTGCGTCGACCGTGCCGGCCGGCAGCTTGGCGAATGCCTCATCCGTCGGCGCGAACACGGTGAACGGGCCCTCCCCCTTGAGTGCCTCGACCAGACCGGCCGCCTGGACGGCGGCCACCAGCGTCTGGAACTGCCCGGCCGCCACGGCCGTGTCGACGATGTCGCTGCTCGCCTTCGCCAGTTGGGCTTGTTTCACCCCGCAGTTTCCTGCGCCTGCCGTTGTGACAAAAAACCCGATCGCCAGCACCGCCGCCGCCACGAAGATGGTTCCGTTCGTTTTCATTTCTGCGTCTCCTTAGCCAATGGCCCTGTTTGCGTGTCTCCCGATCTGAACCCGGCCCGACTACATTTCCGACCGGCACGGCCTTCGAACCGTGCTTAATTCGTTCAAATCGTTCACCCTGACTATTGGACCCACTTGCCCGAAAGTCAAATGAGAATTCGTTCAAAACGTTCAAGAACACCCAGTGAAATCAGAAGTTACTGTTAGTAATGGAGTTAAAACTCATGATGGACAATATGTGGCAGAGGAAAAATGGTATTTTCCTGTGGCGGTAGGAGCGGATCCTATATAGAATCGTTCAAAACGATCGATCTTCTTCCATGAGAGACCTACTGACCCCCAACCAGGTCGCCCGAGCCGTCGGAGCAAGTGAAGCCTCGCTCAAGCGCTGGTGTGACAAGGGGTTATTGCCAACCATTCGCACCGCAGGCGGGCACCGGAGGATCCCTATCGCCGGGGTCATGCAGTTTCTTCGCGCGCGCGGCATGCCGCTGATTCGGCCGGAGGTGCTCGGGATGCCGGCGGCAACCGGCCGGGGAGAAGCCACGCTCGAACGGGGCCTCGCGGGGTTCCGCACAGCTATAGAAGACGGGGATGAGGAACGGGCGCGTCGGGTGGCCATCGATCTGTACCTGGCGGGCCATTCGGCCTGCGACATCTGTGACAGCGTGATCGGAGAGGCATTCCACGCGGTGGGAGACCTGTGGGAGCACGGCCGGATGGAGGTGTACCAGGAGCGGCGCGGCTGCGAGATCGCGATGCGCGTGCTGTTCGAGCTGCGAGGGTTCCTGACGCCGCCGGAGCCCGGGGCGCCGTACGCCATGGGCGGCACGCTCCACGGCGATCCCTACACGTTACCCACGAACATGGTGGAACTGTGCCTGCGCGAGGCCGGCTGGTCCGCCGAGAACCACGGCACGGGCATACCGGTGGATACGCTATGCACGGCCATCGGGCGGAAGCGTCCGAAGCTGTTTTGGCTCAGCGTTTCGGCGATCGAATCCGTGGATTCGTTCCTGGCGGATTACCAGGCCCTGCACGAGTCGGCGCAAGCCCACGGTGCGGCCGTGGTCGTAGGAGGCGTGGCGCTGACCGAAGAGATGCGCCGCCGGATGGCCTACTCTGCCCACTGTGACAAGCTTCGACACCTGGTCGGCTTCGCTCGCACGCTCCAGGAGGCAATCCACGGGGCCTCGTAGGGCAGGCCGTTGCCTGAAGACAAGAGATCCGGACCCGAGGGTTCGCGAGGCAGACCCGACTCACCGGCGGCGGGCGGGGTCGGAGAGGGCTCACCACGTCTCCCAACGCACGATCTGCTCCAGCGCCAGGCGCTCGAGCGGGCGGGGCGGGCCGCCGGGGTAGCCCACCGTGAGCATCTCAACCACCGTGATTCTCTCCGGAATGCCGAGAATGCCCTTGACCTGGTCTTCGTAAAACGAGCCGATCCAGCACGTGCCGAGCCCCTCGGCCACCGCCTGCAGCGTGATGTGGTCCATGGCAATCGCCACGTCGATCGGGTACGCGAGCTGGCCGCATCGCATGCGATAATTGTCATGCTCGGCGCACGCCACGATCACCACCGGGGCCTCGGCCACAAACGCCTGGGCGTTGGCGGCCTGGGCCAGGCGGCGGCGCCGTTCCGCGTCCGTCACGACGATGAACCGCCATTCCTGGAAGTTCTTGGCCGACGGGGCGATCCGGGCCGCCTCCAACAGCCGCAGCACCTTCTCGCGCTCGACCGGCTTGTCCAGATACGTCCGAATGCTCCGCCGTTGCCGAATCGGTTCAATGATGTTCATGGGTCGGAATCCAGGGAGGCCTCGATCTGCGTCGTTGCCTTCGTGCCGGCGTTCTTCTTCTCCGTGCCCAGTTCCAGATCAACCCACACCAGGCGGTGGTCGCTCGACCCATCCGGCTTCGCGACCAGCCGGTGCAGGGGGTCGCTCGGCTTCGGCCAGAACACGCCCGCCTTCTTCGCCGTCAACTCGCGACAGGGCAGCACGTAATCCAGGCGACCAAAGTCGCACGTGCGGGCCGATTTGTCGCCGGGGTAGTCCTTCGCGTCCGCCAGCGAGCCTTCGCTTCTTGGCTCCGGGTCCTGCACGCGCGGGTGCTTCAACAGCAGATCGATGGGGGCTCGCCCGTCCACCCGCTCGCCTTTGGCCGGGTCGGAGTTCAGGTCGCCGAGAATGACGAACCTCGCGTCGGCCGGCAGCCCGCCGCGGCGGCCGCGGTCATCCACAATGTAGTCCGCTGCCTTCCCCCCGGTCAGGTAGTCCGCCCACAGCCGAATCTCGTCAAACGCCCGCCGGCCGTTGCGGTCCTCCGGCCCGTCGAACACGGGCGGCGTCGGATGAGCCGCCAGCACGTGCAGGACCGTGTCGCCGATCTTCACGGGCACGTCCCAGTGACTCTTGCTGGAGAGGCGGAAGATTGCGACCTCCTCCGGCTTGTACCACTCCGGCTTGCCGCCCGTTCCGTCCGGCATGTGGTGTCCCGGCACGTCCTTCCAGAGCAGCTTCTGGAACGTGCGGGCCGCTCCGGCATCCAGCGGGAACCGGCTGAACAGAGCCATGCCGTACTGCCCGGGATACTTGCCGTACCCCAGGGCGTCGCCGGGGCCGCCGGGCGATCCGTCGCGGTCGAGGTCGAACCCGCTGGGGACCCCGGTGTTCACGGGGGCGACAAACACGTGCGGGTAGCGGATCGGCTCCCGGCCCTCCTGCCCGACGGCCAGGTACCGCTGCTGGAACCGCGCGGCATTCTCGCCCTTCTCGTCGAAGTCGATCTCGTTGATCAGCAACACGTCCGGCCGCACCCGCTGGATGATCTCTGCCGCTTTGCGAAGCTGCGGGTTCGTGCCGTGTCCGCGCTCGCCGACCTGGTTGAGCTTGCTCGCACTGAGTTCCCAGATATTGAACGTGGCGACGCGAACGGTCTCAGACTGCGGGTCAGTGTTCATGGCCGGCAGCGCCATACACGCGGTCAGTAACACAAACATGCGGGCGGCTCCTGTCGGGACCCGGTTTTTCCGCCGATCATCTTACCGCGCCGCGGCGGCAAATGGAAAAGGCCGGCACGGCCGCGACGCGTTGACGTTCGGGGAGGGTTGACGACATCGACATACTCCCGTACCCCTGTGCGGGGCGGGCTCGTGGCAGTTGCGTTGCGTGCGGAGGAGGCAAAATATGTCGCGCTTTCATGTGGGCCTGGCGGGCGGATGCGTTGCTGTATGGATTGCGATGGGCGTGCATGCCGCAGACGCGCCGGCGCCGCCGGAGACGTTTCCGAGATTCGCCGTTCCCGGGCACGAAGCCGCGATGAAGTCACTGCGCACGCTGTTCTGGGAGCATTACTCCCGCCGCCCGGGACCGGCCGCCACGCTGTGGGACGAGTGGACGACGCACTCTCTACTCTGGCCCGCCGAGGAAACCGCGAACCCGCACGACAGCCGGCGCGAGCGGTTCCGCCGAGCCCTGGCCGGACGGATCATGGATGCCGAAGGCTACGTGGCCACGCACCAGCATGCGTCGATCGCCCATCAGCAGGGCTGGCCGTTCCCCTTCTGGGCCCAGGGCGGCGAGGGCGCGTGGGGCTGGCACTTCTCACTGGCCAACGTGCCGGCCGGCTGGCACGCGACGCAGGAGCGAACGCAGGAGGGCTGGACACCGGACGGCGCGGAAGACCACGGCATCGCCGACGGCGCCTGGCGGCTCCGGCTGACCCGGGCAGACGCCACCGTGCAAACCCCGCCGCTGGACATCGACGTGATGCAGGCGCCGTTCCTGCAACTTCGCTGGTCGGCCGCCGGCCTGGGCCGGGCGCAGCCGTACGTGGAATGGATCACCGCCGACACGCCGGAATTCGCCTCCGGACGGCGGATGTACTTCGAGCCGATCGAGTCCGCCGGCATCGTCTACACCATGGTCCCGATGTATCGCCACCCGTCCTGGACGGGCCGGATCACGCGGTTGCGTATCGGCTTCGGAAACCCGGCCGCCGGCGCGGAGGTCGGCATCCAGGCCTTCTTCACGCAGTATGACACGCGGCACAACGTGAACAACCCGGCCTTCCTCGCGGGATGCCTGAATTACTTCTACTGGACGCGGGACCTGGACTTTCTGCGCGGCCAGATCCAGCGGATGCGGCTGGCCCTGCGCTGGCTGATGGTCGACTGCCGCGGCGAAACGGAAAATTGCATCGTCACGCCATTCCCCGGGCACGACGGCCGCAGCGGCATCGAGCGCACCGCGGACGGCGGCAAGATCCTTCATGCCGGGCACGGCGTCGGCAACAACTACTGGGACCTGCTGCCCTTCGGCCGCCGCGACGCCTACGCTACGATGCTCTACTACCACACCCTGCGGACCACGGCCGACCTGGAGCGGACCCTGGCCCGGCACCCCGAGTGGAACGTCCCCGGCGGACCGTTGCGATTCGATCCCGACCGCCTGGACGCCCATGCTGCCGAGGTGAAGGCGGCCAACACGCAATTCTGGGCCCCGCAGACGCAGCGGTTCACCCTGGGCATCGATGACGACGGCCGGCAATGGGACTACGGCTTCACGTTCATGAATCTCGAGGCCATTGCCTACGGCTACGCCACGGACGAGCAGGCCCGGGCCATCCTGAGTTGGATCGCGGGCGATCGGATCGTCGAGGGCGACACCGCCCAGGGCTCGGACATCTACCGTTGGCGATTCGCCCCGCGGGCCACCACAAAGCGGAACATCGACTACTACGGCTGGTTCTGGAACAACCCGGAGTCCATCCCCTGGGGCAACCAGGTCCAGGACGGTGGGGCCGTGCTGGGGTTCTCCTATCACGACCTGCTGGCCCGGCTGCGCACGCTCGGGCCCGACGATGCGTGGGCCCGGCTGAAGGAGATTCTGACGTGGTATGACGAGGTACAGGCGGCCGGCGGCCCCCGCACGTACTACGCCGACGGCACGCGCGGCACGCTACAGGGTGCGGGCACGCCGGGCGGCCTGGGCATCGACGCGGAGTTCGTGGAAAGCGTGCTCGTGCCGCAGATCATGCTGTACGGCTTCGCCGGGTTCGAGCCCACGGCCGAGGGCTGCCGCGTGCATCCCCGCCTGCCCGCCGATTGGCCGAGCCTGACGATCACTCGCATCGCGCTGCACGACCGGGTACTGACGCTGCGGGTCTCGCCCGGGGAAATCGAGTTCCGCCGGGAGGGCGACCGGCCGCAAACGCCGTTCCGGGTTGACCTGCCGGAGGGCTTCGCGACGGCGGTATATCTGAACGCGTCGGGCGATGCGATTCGCACGCAAACCATTCCGGCGCCCGCCGCCGGTGCGGACGTGGAGTGGGGTGATGCGACGACCGTCCGGTTCGTCCCGGCCGGCGGTTTGACGTCTTCCCGTCCGTTTCCCGATAATCCCCCGGATGCCCGGTCACGAGTCAAATGACCCCACCCGGTCGACTCCCGGCGACGACCCCGCCCTGGCGGGCCGACTCGCCGACGGGGACGAGTTCGCCCTGCGCGAAATCATGAACCGGTATGACCGGCTGGTTCGCTACACGATCTTCCGGGCCTGCCGGGACCGATGCACGACCGACCCCCACTGGCTGGACGCCCGGGCCTCGGAAACCTGGTCCGGGTTCGTGCAGTCAGCCCGCCGACAGGGCTTCCGGCCGCCAGACAACCTGGCGACCTACCTCATGCAAATCGCCCGGAACAAGTGCCGGGACGCCCTTCGGATCGCCGGGGCGATCCTGAGCCAAACCGTCTCCGGTGACGACCCAGCCTTGTCGCAACTCGCGTCAGAACAGGAAGATACGGCTGCCGTCGCCGAAAGGCTGGACGATCTGGCCGCCCTGCGGGACTGCATGGCCGGGCTGGACGAGAGGGATCGGGCGCTCTGCGGCCAGCTTCCGCTGATCATGGAGCGGCGGTGGAAGGAAGCGGCCGATAACCTGGGACTGGCCGAGTCCACCCTGCGGACACGCTGGGACCGCGTGCTCCGGACGCTTCGGGACCGGCTCGGCAAAAAAACCGGGTGATTCCTCGCGCCCCGGCCCCCCAGGCCCGACTCCTCAGCAGACGGATTTCAAGGAACCGGCAATGGCAAACGCCCCCCACAATCAGGACTGGCTCGAACGGCTGATGGCCGAAGCGGCCCAGGCGGAGCAGGCGGGCGTCTTCCAGGCCACGCAGATCGAGACGGCCGGCCTGCTGAGCCGGCCCGTCGTGCGGCCGTCGTGGTTCCGGCGTCACCAGCACGCCCTGGTCGGGCTGCCGGTGGCAGCGTGCCTGGCGTTTGTGGCGGTCCTGGGCACCCTTCATTACGGCGTGCCGGACAGCCTCACCCCCGTCACGGTGAACGGTCCGAATGGTGATATCAACATGACTTCCAACAGGTCCGCCGCGGTTGGTCACCGCACCGCGGACTTGTTGATGTCCTGTTTCAGCGGCCCGGGCCGCGAGTTCGTGTCTGCGGAATGTGCCGTCGCCGATCTCGACTCCGACGGAGACGTGGATCTGGCCGACTTCAGTGCATTCCAACTCGCAGAGGCATCCGGGTCGATTCGATAGATTTTCGTTACTGTACGTGTTGCGCGTATGACCCGCCGGCGGCGTAGCCGGCGGGTGATTTTTTTACCCGGCGCTTGCACGGATCGCTCACGGAGTGCGTCCGGGCAGGGTCACGAGTTCCACGTCATCCAGCCACAGCGTGCCCGTCTTCGGATCGGCCAGGCGGTCTTCCACGACGAGCACGAATCGGTGCATCTCGCCCCAGTCGGTGATCATGCCGCCGAAATCAATGAAGGGAACCTGCACCGTCTGCCATTCGTCCGCTTTCACGCCACGGACGTAGGTGGACCCGCTGCCGCCGCGGCCGTGCAACTCCACCTTGAACTGGCCGGGCGTGCCGCGGACGCAAAACGCGATCGCGTTGCAGCCGCCGGCATTCACGCGGTTCAGGTTCAGCGTGATGCCGCCGTAGGCCGGGTTCGGCGAGTCCACGTCGTAGTCCACGCGCAGGCATTTGCCCGCATGGCCCGGTCCGGGTGCGTCGGCGAGGCTCATGCGAACGGAGACGGTGTCGTCTTTCGCGTCGCGCGTCCAGCCGTCGTTGACGTCGCCGAGGCGGTTGCGACTCGCCGTGTCGCCCTCGAAGTCATCGATGAGAATGCGGGACGGTCCGGTCGTCGCGGGGCGCGGCGGCACGCGCAGCGGCTCGCGATCGCGGCGCCGCAGTTCGGCCAGCCAGGCCGGATCGGGCGGGCGCTGGTACTCCGCGATCCGGGCCCGACCCTGCTGCACGGTCGGATGCGACAGGAACGCCCGTTGCACCACGCGGTCCTCCAGCACGTTGGCCAGGGCCAGGAACATCATCGCCTGGTCCAGCGGGGGCAGGTAACCGCGGCAAACCGCCTTCGTGTGGAGGTCCACCGAATCGCGGAACCCGAATCGATGCGTCCTGCTCTCTTCCTCGAACGGCGCCCGCGCCCCGAGGGCCTCCAGCTTGCGCAGGCACTCGGCCGCCTGGCGCGGGTACCACTGGGCGGCCATGCCGGCCGCGTGCGGGGTGACCACGGACACCTTCAGCCCGCCCCAGCCGAGGTATTGCCCGTCCGGCGCGGAACAGGCCGACCAGCCCCAAGCCGGCAGCTTCAGATCATGGGCGTACAGCATCTGGGCGTAGGCGAAGTCGGCGGCAGACTTGCCGGCCGGCGTGCTCCACTCGTCGAGAAAGATCGCGTCCTGCGTCTGCATGAACAGCCCGCCGCCCAGCCACGCAGGCTTGAAGACGGTCAGCCCGTAGTGCGTCTCCGTCTCGCGATTGAGCTTGTCCCACGACTCGGGCGGGGCGGCGCCCACCGCGATGGCCCAGAACGCGGCCATCCGACCATCGCCGGCGTAGTCACCGATGTGCCAGGCGGAATCGATGCGGTCCCGGGCCATGTCATACCCGCCGAAGAGCCGGCCGTCCGCCAGATCGTAGAACGGTCTCCAGTTCATCGCGGACAGAACGGAATCGATCGCGTCGCGAGCCTCGGGCAGAAGCTGCCCGGCGACCACCAGGCCGGCCACCATGTTGGCCGAGTCGAGCAGGGAGATCATCGTGTCGCTGGGCGAGGGCTTCAGCGTATAGACGTTGTTCCACGATTGGGAAAACCCGTGCCAGTGCTCGAAGCGGCTGTAGGCGTCCACTACGCGGCGGACGCGCGTGGCGGCCTCATCGCGAGAGATGAGCTTCATCTCCGCCGCCACGGCGCAGCACGCGGCGTAGTAGCCGATGTTCGTGACCGACGTATGCTCCGCGCGGTCGCTGGAATCGTACGGCAGACCCGTCTTCGGCTCGACGAAGTGGGCAATGCACGCCCACGTCTCCGCCGCAACGCCCCGCAGGTACGCCTCATCCGCCGGCAGCGCCTCCGGCCACTGGAGCCTGTCCTGCGAGGTCGGCGTGATCGACAACCAAAGCGAGGCAAAGACGGAAAGGAAATGCGTGTTCATGGAAACCGGCTCCTGGTGACGACCTCACGGATTTTCATCTTCTGTGCCGTTGCGGATGACGATCCGGCATTCCGGCAGGGCTTCCAGGAATGCACGGCCGTACGACTTGCTGCAGACGCGGGGGTCCAGGATCACGACAATCCCGCAGTCGTCCTTCGTCCGCACCAGCCGGCCGAAACCCTGCTTGAACCGCAGAATGGCCTCGGGCAACTGAAAGGCGGTGAACGGGTTGCCGCCCTGCCGGCGGATCTGCTCCACCCGGGCCTCGATGGCCGGATGGTCCGGCACGGCGAACGGCAGCTTCACGATAATGACGTTCGAGAGGGCCGGGCCCGGCACGTCGACGCCGCCCCAGAAGCTGTCCGTGCCGAACAGCACGCACCGCCGATCCTGTCGGAACCGGTCCAGCATCTGCGTCCGAGTGAGCTCGCGGCCCTGCACGAGCAGTTCCAACTCCGCCGCGGCCAGCCGGTCGGCCAGCATCTCGGCACAGCGGTCCATCAGCGAGTAGCTGGTGAACAGCACGAATGCCCGTCCCTGCGTCTGCCGAACGTACTTCTCGATGGCCGCACAGGCCGGCGGGAGGAAGGCGTCCGCCTGGTTCGGGTCGGGCAGCCCCGCCTCCACGTGGACCGTCACCTGGTTGGCGTAGTCAAAGGGCGAACCCAACGAGCACGCCCGCACGTCCGGAAGAGTCAACCGGTTGCGGATGTACGCGAATCCGTCGTCGCCCCCGCCCGTGGTCAGCGTGGCGCTGGTCAGCACCACGCTGGGGATCAAGCCGAACAGCGAATCCCGCAGGTTCGGCCCGATGTCCACCGGCCGGCCGGTCACCGTCAACCGGTTCGATCGATGCGGCGTGCTTTCGATCCAGTACACCCAGTCTTCGTGCTCCTGGCTGAGCAGCTCCTCCGTCGTCTCCGCCAGGCCGATGGTCCGCTCCATCAGCAGGTTGAGTTCAAACCGGTCGCCTTCGTCGGTGGCCAGGTCGCGTACGGAGCGGAGCTTCTGATGCAGGTCGCGCAGGGCGTCGCTGATGGTGTTTTTCACCGGCGGCGGCACGAGCAGCCGGCCGTTCGACCGCCCGTGGGCCGTCTGCCAAGAGGCCAGCTCGTCCGTGAACCGGGTGAGCACTCCTCGCGTCTTGAGCACCGCCCGGATCGCGACATCGGCGTGAAAGCCGGCCAGAAACCCGTGCTTGGTCCGCTCGTTGTAGAGCGAGTTGAGCAGGTAGCGAATCTGCCCGTCCGACACGCTGAGCCCGAAGTGGCTGCCCGCGACGTCTTCAATCGTGTGCGCCTCGTCCAGAATGGCCAGGTCATAGTCCGGCAGGATGCCCGCGCCCTGGGCCCGAACCGCCAGGTCGGAAAAGAACAGCGCGTGGTTCACGATCAGCAGGTTCGCGTTTTCCGCCCGCCGGCGCGCCTGCTGATAGAAGCACCGCTCGTAGTGCGGGCAGCGCCGGCCCATGCAGTTGCCCTGTTCGCTGCGGACCTTCTCCCAGACGGCCGGCGCCGGCTGCACCGACAGGTCCGACAACGACCCGTCCCGCGTGCGGTACGCCCAGTCTTCGATCCGCCACAGTTCCTCGCGGGCCGCGCGGGAATCGAACAGCAGTTCCTGCCGCTGGCCGGCCCGGGCCAGGCGGCGCAGCCCGATGTAGTTGCCCCGACCCTTCATCAGCACCGCCGAGAACTCCATCGGCAGCACGGACTGCAGGAACGGAATGTCCTGGTTGATGAGCTGTTCCTGCAGGGCGATGGTGTGCGTGCTGACCACGACCCGCTGCTTGTGACGGGTCACCCGCTCGATGGCCGGCACCAGGTACGCGAAACTCTTGCCGACTCCCGTGCCCGCCTCGACCAGCAGGTGCTCCGGTTGCCCGAACGCCTGGGTCACGGCCTCGGCCATTTCGAGCTGTTCGCGGCGGTGTTCGTACTGCGGCAGGCGCCGGGCGATCAGCCCTCCCGGCCCGAGAATGTCAGCGCACTCCATCACTGCTGCCCCCGCGGTCGTGCCCGCCGGTTCCTATACACGACGGGCGGAGGCGCGTAAAGCGAACGGACCACAGGGTTCGAATGCCCGGAAGCGCTGCCGGGGGGGCGCCGTTCATTGGTGCGCGAGCAACTCGGCGATCTGGATGCCGTTCAGGGCGGCGCCCTTGCGGAGCTGATCGCCGGACAGGAACAGCTCGATGCCGCAGCCGTCCGGCTGGCTGATATCCCGGCGGATGCGGCCGACCAGCACGTCGTCCGCGCCGCTGGCCTCGATGGGCATGGGGAAATGCTGCGGGTCGCGCTGGTCCACCACCCGCACGCCGGGCGCCGCCGACAGAATTTCCCGCACTTCATTCTCGGTGATCGGACGCGAGAAGGTCAGGTTCACCGCTTCGCTATGCGCCCGCAGCACCGGCACCCGCACGCAGGTGGCGGTGATGGCGAGTTCCGGGGCGTGGAAGATCTTCCGGGTCTCCCGGACCATCTTGATCTCTTCCTCGTTGTATCCCTCCGGCCCGATGGCGGAATTGTGCGAAAAGAGGTTGAACGCGATGGGGAACGGAAACACCTTCGGCTCGGGCTTGCGGCCGGCCAGCACGTCGCGCGTCTGCTCTTCCAGCTCCAGCATGGCCGACAGCCCGGCCCCGCTGGCCGCCTGGTACGTACTGACCACGATCCGCCGGAGGGGGTTGGCCTTGTGCAGGGGCCAGACCGGGACGTTCATGAGGATGGTGGAACAGTTCGGATTGGCGATGATGCCCTGATGCGTACGGACGTCTTCGGGGTTCACCTCCGGCACGACCAGAGGCACGTTCGGGTCCATGCGGAAGGCCGATGAGTTGTCAATGACCACCGCCCCGGCCGCCGCGGCCCGGGGTGCGAACTCCTTGCTTCGGCCCCCGCCCGCACTGAAGAACGCAACGTCCACCCCGTCGAATGGCGTTGTGGCCAGGTCCTGAACCGTGTGCGGCTCGCCTCGCACGTCGAGGGTCTGCCCCGCGCTGCGGGCCGAGGCCAAGAGGACGAACCGCTCGGCCTGGAGCCCCCGCTGCTCGATGAGGCTGATGAATTCCTTCCCTACGGCGCCGGTGGCCCCGACAATGGCGACAGTGTGAAACATGCGTGAACCTCCCGCACGGGTCCCACTTCATCCCGAAACCGGTTCAGGAACGATCCTGAAAACCACCGACCGGCGCGGGTACGGCCGGGAGGCACGCTGTCTGGATCGGCCCCTGGGTAGCCCGGAACGCCCTATTCCTCCCGGATTTGTCCGAGTTTTGCAAGGGCTCGGCCTGTGCCAACTTATGCTTGACGTGCGGCTCGGACGGGGGCTAGACTTCCCCGCCGGACGGCGGTCTGAAACCATCGCCACTGCAACGAGTTGGATCGCGGCGGCGGTCTCGGGGCGCGTCGTCGGGCGCCACGCGAGGGGCTGGAGTTGCCATGAGCCGGCCGCGCGATCATTGGCCTTCGACCTCCCGGTCGCTGAACATGGGTTTCGAGCTGGCGGCGGCCCTGGCGGGTTTCTGCCTGTTGGGCTATTGGATCGATGTGCGGTACGATACGAGGCCCTGGGGGCTGCTGGTGTGTGCATGTCTGGGGCTGATCGGAGGCATGTACAACCTGATTCGCACGGCGCTGGTCGTTACCGGAGGGCGGCGGCCGAAATCGCGAAAGACCGGTCCGCCACCGGGAGAGTGCGAGCGGTCGGAGAAGGGGGACCGGGGTTCGCCGCCGTCGAGTGGATGAGTCATTGGTCATGGACTGGCACCGTTTGGTCGCACCTTTCGTCGCCGGCCTGGCGGGCATCGCCGTGGCCGCGGCGGCGGGCGTGGTGCCGACCGTTCGTTTGAGCGGGCCCGGCGGTCTGGTCGGCATGGCGGCCGGGTGCGCGGCGGGCCTGGCGGCGAACTGGATCGGGCTTCTTGCGTTTGCGGTGATCTGTCGCAAACGCCGTGGAGACTGGGCGACCGCGATGCTGGCGAGCACCGGCGTGCGGTTCGGCGCGGCGCTGGCGATCGGCCTGGGGCTGGTGTTGACCGGATGGGTTTCTCCACGGCCGTTTCTGCTCTGGCTGGGCCTCAGCTACGCGGTGGTGCTGACGATTGAGGCGGTATACCTGGTGCGAGCACAGCGACGGCTGCCCGGGGAGTAGGCGATGAGCATGTTGGGCATCCTGGCATCGGGCACGCCACTGGACCACGTGGTTCAGCACCCGTTCTGGTCCGCGCGGGGGATCACGATTCTCTCCAACCACATCGTGATGCAGATGGTTGCGGCCGTTCTGCTGATCGTCCTCCTGCGACGGGCCTGCTTCTGGGTGAGCACGGGCGACCTGTTCGGCGACCTGACGCCGCGTGGCGGACGCAACTTCGTGGACACCATCTGCTCGTTTCTGCGCGATTACGTAGCGCGGCCGAACCTGGGCGACCAGACGGACCGGTTCATCCCATACCTATGGACCGTATTCTTCTTCATCCTGTTGTGCAATGTGCTCGGTTTGGTCCCGCTGGAACCGCTGACCCGGCTGGTTCTGCCGTTCGGCGTGGGGGGCACGGCCACGGGCAACATCTGGACCACGGGAACGCTGGCCGTCTGCACGCTGGTCGTGGTGGTCGGCAGCGGCTTCCGCGAGAACGGCACGGCGTACCTCCGGCACTTTTTCCAGGGGCCCCTCTTCATCGCGCCGCTGATCGCCGTCCTGGAACTGATCGGGCTGGCGGCCAAGACGTTCGCCCTGGCGTTCCGGCTGTTTGCCAATATGATCGCCGGGCACATTCTGCTTGCCGTGCTGCTGAGTCTGATCGGCATGGCGGGGGCTTCCGGGCTGGGGGTGGGCCTGGCGGCGGCGGTTCCGATTGTGCTGGTCAGCGTGGTGTTCAATTTCCTGGAGTTGTTTGTCGCCTTCCTGCAGGCTTTCGTATTCACGTTCCTGACGGCGGTGTTCATCGGACAGGCGGTGCAGATCCACCACGGAGAACCTTCCGGAGAAGCAGCCGCGGGGGCCGGAGCGACGCACCATTGAGGCAGGTGCAATCGGCATGCCCGGAGCCGCGGGGCAAACGGGCCGACACGCGTGATTGCGATGGCATACGGTTCGCGATTCGCCCCCGCCGAATTGCACGGTTGAAAGAAGGAAAAGCAGATATGGCAACGAAGCGAGGAGTTCTGGTGCTGATTCTCGTGGTCGGCGGAGTGCTGGCTCTGAGCAGTGCGGTGGCGCCGGCCGCAGAGGAAGCGGGCGCGGCCGCCGAGGCGGCATCGATCGGCAGTCGGGTGTTCACTGACCTGGGCCTGGTCAAGGTGAGCGCGTGTTTCGGGGCGGGCCTGGTACTGCTGGCCGGGGCGACCGGCATCGCCCGGATCGGCACTTCCGCGGTGGAATCCATGGCCCGTCAGCCGGAGGCGTCCGGAGCGATCAACGGAGCGACGGTCATCACCGCCGCCATGGTCGAGGGGGCCACCCTGTTCGGCGTGGTCGTCTGCCTGCTGGCCGTGCTGTAAGGATGTCGTCGTGTTCGGAACGCGGGAACTCTCCCTCATGGGCGTTCGTGTGAGCATCGCCGGAAGAAGACCGGCAGGCGGCCGGATCGGCCTGGCCGGCCTGGCCGCGCTCGCCCCGGTCCGTCTTGCGAGCGCGGCGGACCCCGGATCCGGTGCGCCCAACCTGTTCGGCGGTGACCTGGGCAACGCGATCTGGACCCTCGTCATCTTCGCGGTGGTCCTGTGGGCGCTGGGAAAGCTCGTCTGGCCCTACGTCCTTACGGCGCTGCAGAGGCGGGAGGAGTTCATCCGCGCCTCGCTCGAGCACGCGAAGGACGACCGGGAGCAGGCGAAGGAGCACCTTCGGGAGTGCGTCGCCATGCTGCAGAACGCCCGGGACGAGGCGTCGGCCATCGTGGACGAGGGCCGACGCGACGCCGAGGTCCTGCGGCGCAAGATCGAGAACCAGGCCCGCGAGGACGCCGAGGCCACGCTGGAACGGGCCCGGCGGGAGATCGGGGCCGCTTGCGACACGGCCGTCAAGGATTTGTACGCGCTGACGGCGCAGCTCTCCACGGAGGTCGCCGCCCGGGTCATCCAGGCCGAACTGGACGAAAAGGCCCACGAGCGACTCCTCGAGGAGTCCATCGAGGAACTGTCGCGGATCAGCCGCACCCAGCAGAACTGACCGCCGGGTACACACGACGCGGCCGTCCGCGAGGATGCGGGAAGATGCCGACGGGAGATGACATCCGGATCGCCATCGCACGGGTCTATGCCCACGCCCTGCTCGACCTGGCCGAGGCCGCCGGCGAGGCGGACGCCCTGATAGCCGAGATGACCGACCTGCTGGGCCTGCTCGATCGGGATCGCGACCTGGCCGACCTGTTCCTCGGCCGGTCCGTCGACATCCACGCTCGCCGGGCCATCCTGGAGAAGCTCCGCGGCCGGATGAGCGACCGACTGCTGAACACGCTGCTTGTGCTCAACGACAAGAACCGGCTCAACCTGCTCCGTCCCATCTGCCAGGAGTACCACCTGGGGCTGGAGCGCCGACGCAACGAAGTGGACATCCACGTCACCACGGCAGTCCCCCTGCCCGACCGGCTGCGAAACCGCCTGGCCCAAGTGGCGGCCGACCTGTCCGGCCGCAAGCCCCGGCTGGTGGAAACGGTCGACACGAACATGATCGGCGGCATGGTTGTGCGAATCGAGGACGACAAGTACGACGTGACCGTACGCCGCCATCTGCAGAAGCTGCGGGGCGAGCTGATCGACCGAGCGGCCCGCGAAATCCACAGCGGCAAGCCTTATTTCGAAGACGGGCGCCGCGGAAGGAACACGCATGAAGATCAAGGTCGATGAAATCTCGTCGGTCATCCGACAGGAGATCGAAAACTACCGCCGCGAGGTGGACGTCTCGGAGGTGGGCAAGGTGCTGGAAGTGGGCGACGGCATCGCCCGCGTCTACGGCCTGAGCAACTGCATGGCGGGCGAACTCGTCGAGTTCCACGACGGTTCACAGGGCCAGGTGCTCAACCTGGAAGAAACCTCCGTGGGCGTGATCATCCTCGGAGAATACCTCCATATCGGCGAGGGAGATGAGGTCCGTCGCACCGGCCGGCTACTGTCCGTACCCGTCGGCGAGGCGATGATCGGACGCGTGGTCGACCCCCTCGGACGCCCGCTGGACGGCAAGGGCGTGATCGAATCCCCGCACCGGCGACCCCTGGAGTTCAAGGCCCCCGGCATCGCCGAGCGGCAGCCGGTCAACCAGCCCCTCCAGACCGGCATCAAGGCCATCGACAGCATGATCCCCATCGGCCGCGGACAGCGCGAGCTCATCATCGGCGACCGGAAAACCGGCAAGACGGCCATTGCCGTTGACACCATCCTCAACCAGCGCGGCGGCGAGGTGATTTGCGTCTACGTGGCCATCGGGTTGAAGGAATCCACCGTGGCGAGCGTGGTCGACACCCTGCGCCAACACGGCGCCATGGACTACACCATCGTGGTCTGCGCCCCCAGCTCCACGTCCGCCCCCCTGCAGTACGTGGCCCCCTACGCCGGGGCGGCCATGGCCGAGTACTTCATGTACGAACAGGGCCGGCATACGCTCTGCGTATTCGACGACCTGAGCAAGCAGGCCGCCGCCTACCGGCAGCTCTCCCTGCTGCTCCGCCGGCCGCCCGGCCGCGAGGCCTACCCCGGCGACGTGTTCTACCTGCACAGCCGTCTGCTCGAGCGGGCCTGCAAGCTGGCCGAGCGCCGCGCGATCGTAAGGAAGGGCGAGGGCTACCACGCGGGCGGTGTCAACGGCAAGACGTACGTCGGCGTGCCCGGCACGTGGGAGACCACCGCGGACCTCCCGGAACTCGGCGAGGCAGACCACGAAATCGCAGTCGACCCCGCCAGCGGCGGCTCGCTTACCGCCCTGCCCATCATCGAAACGCTCGAGGGCGAGGTGTCGGCCTACATCCCCACCAACGTAATCAGCATCACTGACGGGCAGATCTACCTGGAGCCCGACCTTTTTTTCGCGGGCGTTCGGCCGGCGGTGAACGTGGGCATCAGCGTCTCCCGCGTGGGCGGCAAGGCCCAGGTGAAGGCCATGAAGAAGGTGGCCGGCTCGCTGCGGCTGGATCTGGCCGCGTATCGCGAGCTGGAAGCGTTTGCCCAGTTGGGCACGGACCTCGACGCCGCCACCCAGAAGCAGTTGGACCGGGGCCGCCGAATCGTGGAGCTGCTCAAGCAGCCCCAATACCAGCCGTACCCCGTCACGGACCAGATTCTCAGCCTCCTGGCCGGCACGCTGGGCTTTCTGGACGATCTCCCGTTGAACAAGGTGCCGACGTTCGAGAAAGACATGCTACGACACCTCCACGACGAGCATCCGGAGATCGGTGAGGAACTCCATCGCACCGGCACGCTGACCGATGAACTGACCGAGACGTTTCGTGACGTGATGAAGAACTTCAAACCGCGGTTTGCCGCCGGAACGGATGAACCGGCCAAGGCGTAGACACCGCGGGGGACTGGCATGGCCAAGGCACGGGCAATCCACAAACGCCGCAGGGCGGTCCGCAACATCCGCAAGATCACGCGGACCATGCAGCTCATCGCCACGTCCAAGTACCAGCAATCGCTGAACCGGGCGACGGCGGGCCGACCCTACGCATACGGCATCGCCGATCTGGTGCAGAAGATCGCCGCGGCCGCCGGCGAGCACGCGGAACACCCCCTGCTGCATGTGAACCGCGACGCGGGCCGAGGCGCGATCCTGCTGCTCACCTCCAACCGCGGCCTGTGCGGCGGATACAACGCCCTGCTGCTGCGGGCGGCGCAGGCGCGGCTCCGGACCGGCGACGGAGACGGCTCGGAGACGGACCTGCACGTGGTGGGCAAAAAGGGGGTGAATTACTTCACGTTCCTCCGGCGGGCCATGGCGCAGAAGTACACGAAAGTGGGCGATACGCCCCGCTTCGCCGACATCGAACCCATTGCGGAAGGTTTCATCGAGGACTACCAGGCCCGACGGGTGGACTGGATCGACATCGTCTACATGAAGTTCGTATCCGCAGGCCGGCAGGAGCCGACCTGTGCGCGGCTGCTGCCCTTTCACCCGATGCCCGCGGCCGACCCGGCGGCGGAACCGGAGGGCCCCGCCGTGGCGTTCGATTTCACGCCCCCGGCCGCCGAGTTGCTCCGGGAGTTGCTGCCGGCGGCGGTGAAGGCGACGGTCTACCAGTACTTCCTGGACGCCATGGTCAGTGAGAACGTCGCCCGCATGGTGGCCATGAAGGCCGCCACCGACGCCGCCGGCGACATGATCCGCAGCCTCTCCCGGCAGTTCAACCGGGCCCGGCAGACCCAGATCACGATGGAACTGCTGGACATCGTCGGCGGAGCGGCAGCGATATCGTAGGAATTGCGAATTGCGAATGACGAATTAGGAATTGCGAAAGAACCGGGTGGATGAGTTCCATGAGATCAAGGCAGAGCGAATGCAGTTCGGAGCTGGAACCTGACTATCAGCCACATGAGATACAGGAGCGGACGTTCCGATTCGCCGTCAGGGTGATGCGCTTGGTCAATTCCATACCGCGGTCCGTTGCCGGGCAGACCATCGCCCGGCAGTTGGCTCGCGCCGGCGCCAGTGTCGGGGCCAACGTGGAAGAGGCCCAGGGCGCCCACTCGAAGGCGGATTTCGGACGACGCATGAGCATCGCCCGTGCAGAGGCGCGAGAGTGTCTCTATTGGCTCCGGCTGGTGCGAGAACTGAAGCTCGTGTCGACAACGCGAATGACGGAAATTGTGCAGGAAGCGGATGAGATCGTCCGCGTGCTGGTAGCCATCGTTCGCAACGTCCGGCGGCGTTGTGGCGCAGGCGACATTCGCAATTCGTAATTCGCGATTCGCAATTCCACACTGCTGGAGGCCCCGTATGGCTCAGGATGATCGCAACCTCGGCCGCGTCACCCAGATCATCGGTTCCACCCTGGACGCGGAGTTTGAAGAGGCCCGGATGCCGGCGCTCCACAACGCGCTGAAGGTCGACGTCACGCGACCCGTGCTCGGAGCCACCGAAACGGAAACCCTCTGGTGCGAGGTCGCCCAGCACCTGGGCGGCGGACACGTGCGGGCCATTGCCCTCGGCTCCACCGATGGGCTGCAACGCGGCGCGGAAATCCTCGACACCGGCGAGCCGGTCAGCGTGCCCGTCGGACCGGTAACCCTGGGCCGCGTATTCAACCTCGTGGGCGAGCCCATCGACGGCCGGGGCCCCGTGGAAGCCTCCGAACGCCGGCCCATCCACCATCTGCCCCCTCTCTTCACCGACCTGACGCCCAGAACCGAACTCATGGAAACCGGCATCAAGGTCATCGACCTGCTGGCCCCCTTCGTCCGGGGCGGCAAAATCGGACTGTTCGGCGGGGCCGGACTGGGCAAGACCGTCGTCATCCAGGAAATGATCGCCCGCATCGCCCGCGAGCACAGCGGGTTCTCCGTCTTCGCCGGCGTCGGAGAGAGAACCCGCGAGGGAAACGACCTCTGGCTGGAAATGCAGCAGGCCGAATTCAAGGACGAGCAGGGCAACGCCCGAAAGGTCATCGAGCACACGGCCATGGTGTTCGGACAGATGAACGAGCCGCCGGGCGCCCGGCTGCGCGTGGCTCTGTCCGCCCTGACCATGGCGGAGTACTTCCGCGACCACTCCGGGGCAGACACCCTGCTCTTCATCGACAACATCTTCCGCTTCTCCCAGGCGGGCTCCGAAGTGTCGGCCCTGCTGGGCCGGATGCCCTCCGCCGTCGGCTACCAGCCGACCCTCGCCACCGAGATGGGCGAGCTGCAGGAGCGCATCACCTCCACCCGGCAAGGCGCCGTCACCAGCGTACAGGCCATCTACGTGCCCGCGGACGACCTGACCGACCCGGCGCCCGCCACCGCTTTCACGCACCTGGACGCGTTCATCGTGCTGGAACGGAGCATCAGCGAGAAGGGCATCTACCCGGCCATCGACCCGCTGGCCTCCTCGTCGCGCCTGCTCGACCCGCAGTACGTCGGGGAAGACCACTACCGCGTCGCCCGGCAGGTGCAGACCATCCTCCAGCGATACCGGGAGCTGCAGGACATCATCGCGATCCTCGGCGTCGACGAACTGAGCGAAGAGGACAAGCGCGTCGTGTCGCGGGCCCGCAAGATTGAACGGTTCCTGTCGCAGCCGTTCTACCTCGCCGAGCAGTTCACCGGGTTCCCCGGCAACTACACCCGGCTCGCAGACACGATCCGGTCGTTCGACGAGCTGTGCGACGGCAAGTGGGACCACCTGCCCGAACAGGCGTTCCTGTACGTCGGCAGCATCGAGGAGGCGGCGGCCAAGGCCGAACGGTTGAAGCAGTCGTAGGAAGGGCGATCGGCGGTGCAGGCGTCCGGCCGGCGTCTCGAACAGACGAAGGTGAATTCCATGGCCCGCAAACGAATCGATTTTCAGTGTGCGGTGATCACGCCGGAGCGGAAGGTGTTCGATGCGCCGGTCGCCTTCGTCGCCCTGCCCGCGCACGACGGCGAGATCGGCCTGCTGCCGAACCGCGCTCCGCTCGTCTGCAGGCTGGGCGTCGGAATCCTGCGGATGGAGACCCGCGAAGGCCGCCTCAGGCACATGTTCCTCGACGGCGGCTTCGCCCAGATGCTGCACAACCATCTGGTGGTGTTGACCCCGCAGGCCCACAAGCCCGAGGAGATCGACGCACAAGCCGAGTGGGCCGCACTGGAACAGGCCCGCCAAATCCGCGCGACCGACGACCAGGCCCTGGCAGCACGCCGCCGCGCCGTTCATCGAGCGTCCACCCGGCTGAAGTTGACGCGGTAAGCGTTTCTGCGGTACGGTCGAGCCGCTTGGCGCCCGCATGCCCGGAAGGAAGGCGAGCGCCGGCGTCGGCGACCGAATCCATGCGTCATCCCGCTACATCGCGAACCGCCCCACGTCGCCACCACGGGTATCTCGCCTTTGTGATGGCGTGCATCGCGATGGGCGCCGTGTTGCGCGTGGCCCTGGCGGTTCGCTGCGGCGTGGGCTATGACGAGGTCTTCGTCATGGGGACCGGGCTGGAAGAACTGCTGACCTCCGCCCGCGCATTCTTCATCGACGTCCCAGTCCGACGCAGCGATGCGATCACGCCGCTCTGGTGGTGGCTGCAGGCCGTCCCGAGCGCGGTCCTGGGCCAGGGATCGCTAATCAGCCTTCGCGTGCTGCCGGTGTTCCTGGGTGTCGCCACGCTCGTGCTGGTCGCACGGGAGGCGCCGCGCCGGCTCGGTCGCCCGTCGGCCGCCATCCTGTTGCTGATCGTCACCACATCCGACGTGGTGGCGTTCTGCAACGCGCGGGGGGAGTTTGCCGAATCCCTGCTCCTGCTGCTGCTCTGGCCGGCCCTGTTTCGCGTGGGTGACCCGCAGCAGCCCATCCGCAAAGGCCTGCTCTGGCTCCTGCTGCTGATGACGCATCTGGGGAAGGGGCTGTTCCTTCTCGCCGGTCTCGGCGCAGCGGAGATGGTGTGCCTCGCGTCGCTGCGCCAACGGACAAGCGCGACACGCTCCCTGGCGACATCGCTCGCAGTTGCCGTGGTTCCGGTCGTTGCGTGGCTCTTTCTCGTCCAGACGGTGGCGTTCGCCGCCGGCCCGGTGCAGACCGACGCCGGAGAGGTGTCCAGTGTCTGGAACGCCCTGATCCGAATCACGACGGGCTATCAGGCGACCAAGGAACACATGGTGGCCGGCCCGTTCGCCGCGACGCAGGTGTACCTCGACGGCATGGTGTGGCCCGGGGCCGTGCTTTGGACCGTGCCCCTCCTGGCGGGAGCGGCAGCGGCTCTCGCCCCCGTCTTTCGCGGCGGCTGGCGAGGGCGCCGCCGCGCGCTGGCCGCCGGCCTCGTTCCCTCGGTCGCGGCGGGAGCGGGACTGGTCATTGGCGGCGGCCTGGTCGGAGCACGGTTCCACCTGTTGTATTGGCCGGCCCTATGGGTGATGGCGGCAATGGGACTGCAACGCATGTGGCGGCGACGCGAGCACGAGTTTCTCATCTTCGTCGCGCTGGCCTGGCCGCTGCACGCGGCCGTGGCCCTGTCGTGGCGGAGTTGGATCGATCGCACCCTTGGGCTCAACGCAATCGGCATCGGGCTCGGTGTGGTGATTCTGGCCGCCGTGATCCTGCTGGCGAGGACGACCCAACGACGCCGCCCGCCCCCGCCCCGACATTCGCGCCAGGTCGTCGGCGTCTTTCTGCTGGC
>Ga0334890_1002097_pt1 | contig 23973 bp, 17 predicted proteins | sample GraSluR1_MG_3_FD_207220 | JGI IMG/M metagenome (GOLD analysis project Ga0334890, IMG submission 207220) | Sludge microbial communities from methane-producing bioreactor in Wageningen University, Netherlands - Granular Sludge_31_08-R1 | ecosystem: Engineered > Bioreactor > Anaerobic >... | reverse complement strand
GCAACTTCGACAACGGCCACGTCGTTCACCCGTTGCAGCGGCTGTAAAATGACATCTTCGGCGATGATGCGCAGTTCGACGGGCGACTTCTGCCCGGATTTGTCCGCCACGCCTAACCGGATGACCGGTGCATCCGTCATGCTAAAGCGCGCCACGATCGGCTCCTCGATGCCGTCGGGAAGGTCGCGCCGCACGAGGCTGATCTTTTCCCGGACCTCTTGTGAGACTTTGTCCGCCGACTGGCCGAGGTCGAACTGCATGATGACGAGGCTGAGTCCTTCGGACGAGCGGGAGCTGATGGCGTCGAGGCCGCTGATGGCGCCTAGGTTTTCTTCGAGGACCGACGTGATCAGGTTCTCAACTTCTTCGGGGCCGCCTCCTGGGTAGACGGTCGTCACCACGACGATGGGGAATTCGACGTCCGGAAAGATATCTACAGGCATGCGGAAATAGGATGCCGCCCCCAGCACAACGCCGGCGGCGAGGATCATGGTCATAAAGACCGGTTGGCGGATCGCTACATCCCAGAGCTTCATGCGGGCAAGTCCTTCTGCACCGGCCCGGTTAGGGCAGGGCGACCGTGGCGAACATGCCGGGGGCCAGGTCTGTGGCGTCGCCGGTCGGTCGAATAGTGACCTGAACGGTACGCGTCGCCGGGTCGAGCGTAGGCGCAATGATGGCGATTTGGCCGTCGTAGGTGCGGTCCGAGTAGGCGTCGACGCGAATCACGGCCGGCTGGCCAGCGCTGAGGTCAGCGAGGCGGGATTCCTCTACGGCAATGACGACCTCAACTTCGGGCGAGATCAGCACCGCCAACGGCGAACCGGGCGCAACCATCGTCCCAGCGGACGTGTTGACAGAAGCGACGATGCCGCTGATGGGTGCGCGCACCGAGGCCTTGTCCAGTTGCAATTGTGCAAGGTAGAGGGCCGTCTCCGCCTGCCGTACCTGAGCCTGCGCTGCTTGGATCTGTGCCGGCTTGGCGCCGTCTTCGAGCCGTTTGAGTTGGGCGCGGGCATTGGCGAGTTGCGCGTAGGCGCCGGCGATGATGTCGGCGGTGGCCCCTAGGACGAGCTTGTCATATTGGGCTTGTGCGGCCTCCAGGGCGAGGGTAGCCGCTTCGAGTTGCATGCTTTCGGGCAGGGCGGCGATCAGGGGGTTCCAGGAAACTTGGTCATAAGCGGCTTGTGCCTGTTTGACTGCGGCCTCGGCTTGGCGCAACTGCGCTTCGGCCATGCGCAGTTCTTCGGCGGTCGGCCCGGCGAGCGCACGCTGATAGGCTTCCTCGGCGGCTGTGACCGAGGCGCGGGCTGCTTCGATGTCTTCATCTTCCGGCTCGTCCTGCAAGAGGTCGAGCTGGGCTTTGGCCGCTTCAAGGCCGGCCATCGCCTGGGCGCGCTGCGCCTCTAGCGTGCTGCTGTCGATGCGGACGATCACTTCGCCCGCCTCCACGCGATCGCCGACTTCGATGCTGAGGTCGAGAACCTGTCCGGCGACTTCGGCTACAACCGGCACCTGGTCTTGGGGAATGATCTCGGCGGTGTAGTTGGTGCGCGCCGGCGCGGCGCCTTGCTGCCGAACGGGCGCGGCTTCGGCTGTCGGCGCGCCGGCGGAAATCGGCGCCGCCTCCGCCATAGGCGTATAGACGGGGAGCGCTGCCGGAGTGGGAGTGGGTTGGCCGCCAGGCATCGAACATGCGGCCAGCAGAAAAGAAATCATGGCGGCGACGGACATAAGCGTGCGCCGCACGCACAGACGCCGTGGCTTGTCATGATGCATGGCAACGCGTGATCTGTTCGACGCCATATCGCCTCTTTGATGGATTATTCGTCTAGTCAATCGGGAGGGCAACACGCTCTGCCTGCGCAGAGAAGCCTGTTGAGGGCGCGAGTACGGGAGGCTACGCAGTTTGGTCGTGTATAAAAAAGTCGGCATAATGATTTAGTCGGCTGGACTGTGATTGCCGATGCCGTTGAGCAGCATCTGCAAGGTGTGTTCGACAATATCTTCGGCAGGATATGCGTCACCGATCAACAGCCGGTGAGTAACAAAGCTGTGCATGATGCCGAAGATTGTCACGAGCGCCATTTCGTCGTTGACCGGGCGGAAGAGCTTTTCACGGACGCCGCTTTCCAGCAACTGACGGATGGGGGCGAGCAGTTCGTTGCGGTAGCGCCGCAAGAGGCTGCATAGCTGCGCCTCACTGCCCGACATCTCGCGTAACGCCGACAGGATTACCACATGGCGTTCAGCCTGAAGATCGTAGAACGTGCGGATGACGGCGCGCAGCCGGTCAACCGCATTACCCGGCGAGTTCGCCGCGGCTATGGTGCGGTCGCGGACTAGCACGACCTCACGTTCGAGGACGCTCAGATAGATGTCCTTCTTGTCGGTAAAATGGTGGTAGATAGTGGCTTTGGCTAGACCGCTCTTGTTGGCAAGTTCGCGCATCGACCAGCCGGCATAGCCGTGATCGACAATCAGGCTGCGAGCAGCGTCCAACACCGCATCGCGCGACGGGATATCGAGCGAATTTTGGACGGCCACGAATTCCTCCTTCACCGCTAGAACAGACTGGCAGTCAGCTGAGAGCGGTCGTAATGGACGCTTTGGCGCATGTGTTCCCAGTCTATACGAAACGAGGCGATCGGCGGATTTTGACAAAGAATAAAGCGCTGGTCGATAATAGAGCTAGATATTGCCGACCGACCGTTCGGTCGATTCCATTATAACGAGTTGCCATTTTCGTTGTCAATTACGGGGGTGTTTATGCGAACTCACCTTGGCGCTGCTGGTTTGAGGCCTGCTCTCTTCCATGCGCCAGCGGTCGCGGGCGCTAGGCGGCTGATGCGAATCGTGGCGAGCGCGATCGCAGTTGCCGTGATTGCCGGCAGCGGAGCGCCGCATGTGGCGCACGGAGAAGGCCTTCAGGCGGTTCAAGAGAGCCGGCGCGGCCAGGAGACAGGCGTGCTGGCGATTGTCGGTGCGGGCGAGGCCAATCTATATGAGGCGCCCGGCGGCGACTTGATTCGCGTCTTGCCCGCGGGTACGGTCTTGACCGCGGTCGGGCGATCTTCGGATAGTCTTTGGGTGTTGGTTGTGACAAACGACGACAAGGCAGGTTGGGCCGAGACCGCACAGGTGGTGATGTTCGGCGCGGACCAATTACCGGTGATGATGGGCGAGGCTGCTGCCAGCGCGCCTGCTGCCGGCGAGGCAGAGGCAGCGCCTGTAGCGTTGCCCACGCCGACGCCTACCCCTTTGGCAACCGCTACCCCGACACCCAGCCCGACGCCGACGATGACGCCGACGCCGTTGCCCACACCGACGCCGACCCCGACGGAAGTCCCGCCCACGCCCGCCGCATCTGCGGCCCGACCGGGCCAGGTGAGTCAGGTAGCGGTGGTGCGCGCCGGCGGGACGGAGTTGTTGTCTGTGCCGGGCGGCGAGGCGTTGCAAGAGCTTGCGACCGGTACGGCGTTGACGGTGTGGGGCCGGAGCGAGGACAGCCGGTGGCTCGTGGCGCTGACTGCGGCGGGTATGGGAGGCTGGATCGAGGCCGAGAATGTCGTAGCGTTTAACTTGGAGGCTCTGCCGGTTGTGCCGTTGGGCAATGCGACCGCTTCTCTCGTCGCCGAACGGCAGATCGAAGCGACGCCCGAACCGAGGGAAGAGCCTGTTGTCTCATCGGATATTAGCCCCGCCCTGCGTGTGACAGAAGCGGCAATGCCGGCGGCGGATACGGGCGTGCGCGCTACGGTTGCGATCACCGATTCGCGGTTAAATGTACGCAGCGGCCCAGGGACCGGCTATCGCATTGTGGCCAAGGCCATGCCTGGCGAAACGTATGCCGCCGCCGGTCGAAACGCGGATTCCAGTTGGGTCGAGATAGTGGGCGGCGCGCTAGGCGCAGGCGGCGGCTGGGTGGCTGCGGAGTTTATGCAGTTGAGCGCGCCGATTGAGCGGCTGCCCGTGACGAGCCTGGAAATGAGCACGGGCGAAGCGGATAGCGGTGAAGGCGCGACCTCGACCGTTCCGCTGGCGGCTCCGCCCTTGCCCGTTGCACGCGTGGCCTCCGCTCCTACTTCCGGGGGGCTGTCAGGCAATCTGATCGTCCAGAGCAGCCCAGGCGGGCAAATCTATGTGGCGGATCCGGTGAGCGGCGCAACGCGCCTGTTGACATCCGGTTTCGATCCGGCTGTCAGTCCGGATGGCCGCACAGTTGCGTTTGCGCGCGCCGACGGCGATCATGGGCTGTATCTGATTGACATCGACGGGAGCAACGAGCGGCGCATCTACCTGAGCGGGGAACAGCTTCGGTCGCCTGCGTGGAGCCCGGGAGGCGAATATATTGTGTTCAGCCGGCGGTCGGGCAGCTATGAATGCCGTGACGTGGGGTTCGGCATTTGCTTACCCGACAATCCGTTTCTTGATAGCTTCCCGATGGCGACAAAGCCGGAGTTCGGGTTGAGCCGAGTCAATGTCGACGGGCAGGATTTTCGTGATCTGCCGGCGCTGACCTCTGCGGTGGCGCCGTCGTGGGGCGACGGCGGCGGCATTGTGTACCAGTCCGTTTCGGGCCTGGAGATCACCTATGATGAGCCGGGCGCGCGGACACAGATGCTCATCAACGCGCCGTATTATCAGGACCCAGCCTGGCAGCCAGGCGGAGACCGCATCGTCTTTCATAGCAGAGAAGGCAACCACTGGGAGATCTTCACGGTCAACGCAGACGGGAGCGGTTTGGCTGCGTTGACGCGGCCTGTCACCACATTGGTGGACGAGTTGCCCAGCAACGTAGCTCCGGCGTGGAGTCCGGACGGCCAATGGATCGTCTACCTTAGCAACCGCGACGATAGCAACAGCGCCGGTGACTGGCGCGTGTGGGTGATGCGGGCGGACGGAAGCGACCAGCGACCATTGGCGCTGGACGTGCCGTTCGCGTACGATTTTGCGGCGGAGCAGGTGGTGGACTGGGGCGTAAAGCCCGCGGGCTAGCAAAACGCTATGCCGCGGTGAGGCAATGACTAGATAAGAAAGGAGGAGCCGGCTCGAACCAGCCGGCTCCTCCTTTGCCGTGCACTCAAGTCCTTTCAGGAAGCAAGCCGTATCCTGAAAGGACTTGAGGCGGCACGTCTTGCGTTTACAGAACCTTCTCGGCCATGAAGTTCTGGCTTTCGGGCATGCGGGTGAACTCGAAGCCCAACTTGGTGCAGACGCGGCGCATACCCGCGTTTTCGGGCATGATCTCCGCTACGACCTTTTCCAGCTTTTCATCACGCGCAATCTCGAGCAACTGGGTGAGAATGTGGGTGCCGAGGCCAGAGCCTTGATACTGGTCGCGGACCTGCACTGCGAACTCGGCATCGCGGCGACCGTGCAGCCTGGTGAGCTGCCCGTGAGCAATGATCTCGGGGCGGTTGGTCTTGGGGTCTTCGCGCACGGCCACGAGCGATATCTCGCGGTTGTAGTCGACAAAGCAGAGCCGGGTCAGCTTTTCATGCGAGATGAGCGTGCTGACCGATACCGAGTGGAAGTAGCGCAGATAGAGGTTGTCCGGCGAAAGCGAAAGCGTGAAGTCGATCATCATCGGTTCATCTTCCGGCTTGACCGGGCGGATGGTGAGCGTCGTCCCATCCGGCAGATTCCACTCGTGGCTATAACGGATCGGGTAGGGACGAATCGACGGGCGCGGCAGGTCGTCGTCGGCAACGTCCGGGTCGTGCAGGACGATGCGTGCATCCAGGGCGATGATGCGTTCGGGTGAGGCAAGCAATGGATTGATGTCGATTTCCTTGATGCGCGGCTGCTCAACCACAAGATTGCTAAAGCGCACCATAAGCCGTTCGAGCGCGTCGATGTCGACGCCCTTGCGACCGCGCACGCCCTGCAGCGCCTCGAAGATGCGGGTCTGCTCCATCATGCGGCGGGCAAGGGTCGTGTTGAGCGGCGGGAGGCCGAGCGCGCGATCGCGGAAGACCTCTACCAGCGTGCCGCCGGTGCCGAACAACAAGACCGGGCCGAACTGGATGTCCTGGCTGCTGCCGATGATCAACTCATAGCCGTCGAGCTTCTCCATCGGCTGGACGGTGACGCCCTGGAAATGGCCGGGACCGACGCGCTCGCCGACGGTTGTCTCGATGATTTTGTAGGCCTTGAGCACAGCGTCGTCGTCGCGCAGGTTCAACTGCACGCCTTGGACATCGGACTTGTGCGTGATCGTCTCGGAGTTCAGCTTGAGCACGACAGGATAGCCGATTTCTCTGGCGATCGATACGGCTTCATCCGGGCTGTTGGCGAGCATGGTCGGCACGGTTGAGATGCCATAGGCGGCAAATACTTGTTTCGACTCAAACTCGGTGAGGATGGTGCGACCCTTTGCGCGCACGGCCTCGATCAACTCGGTGGCGCGGCGCTGATTGGTCGCCTCGGCGTCGCTGGCTACGGGCAGCGACGGCGTCTCGTAGATGGAGCGCAGGTTGTAGGAGTAGCGCCACATGTAGTTGAAGATGCTGGCGGCAGTATCCGGATAGTCGAAGGTGGGGATGTTGGCGCGGTTCAACACGTCAACGCCGCCGGCGACCTCAGGCCCGCCCATCCAACTGGCGAGGACCGGTTTACGCGTATCTGCCAGGGCGCGGGCCATCTTCTCCGCGGTCTGCGTCGGGTAGGTCATATCCTGCGGCGTGAGGATGACCATCAGGCCGTCGGTGTTCTTGTCTGCGATGGCGATCTCAACGGCCTTGGTGTAGCGATCGGGGTCAGCATCGCCGATGATATCGACGGGGTTGTTGTGGCTCCAGTGGCGCGGCAGCACCTCGTCGAAGGCGGCCATAGTTTCTTCGGACAGCTCGGCAAGCTTGCCTTTGCCTGCCATGAGCATGTCCGTCGCCAGCACGCCAGGGCCGCCGGCGTTGGTCAGGATGGTAAGGCGCGGGCCTGCGGGACGCGGCTGTTTGGCGAGGACTTCGGCCATGGCGAAGAGGTGCGAGAGGTGCTCGACGCGCAGGACGCCGCAACGGCGGAAGGCTGCGTCGAGCACGTCGTCGCTGCCGGCCAGCGAACCGGTGTGCGAGGCGGCGGCCTTGGCGGCTGCGGCGCTGCGCCCGGCTTTGATGACGATGATGGGCTTGGTCAGCGACACTTCGCGCGCGGCGGACATGAAGGACTGGGCGTTGCCGATCGACTCCATATACATGACGATGCTGCGGGTGCGGTCGTCGTCGCCCAAGTAGTAGATCAGGTCGCCCCAATCGACGTCGAGCATCGAACCGACGGAGACGAAGGCGCTGAAGCCGACATGTTCGCGGAAGCTCCAGTCCAGCACGGCGGTGCAGAGCGCGCCGCTCTGGCTGATGAAACCGACGTTGCCCGGCAAGGCCATGCCTTTGGCGAAGGTGGCGTTGAGACCGGTAAGGGGACTCATGACGCCGAGGCAGTTGGGGCCGATGATGCGCATCTGCGCGCTGCGGGCGCGTTCGAGGACCTGGCGCTCCAGTTCGGCGCCTTGCTCGCCGATCTCTTTAAAGCCGGCGGAGATGATGATGGCGCCTTTGACGCCAGCCTGTACGCACTCGTCGATGATGCCAGGCACGGTGCGCGCCGGCGTGACGATCACGGCCAGGTCCACCTGCGCGGGCACTTCCAGCACGCTGGAATAGGCGTGAATGCCCAAGACGCTGGCGCGTTTCGGGTTGACGGGGAAGACCGCGCCGCCGAAGGGATGGCTGATAAGGTTCCAGAGCAATGTGCGCCCGACGCTTCCCTGCGTTTCGGAAGCGCCGATCACCGCGACGTTCCGTGGTGAGAAAATCGCGTCAAGCGGGTGACGCCTGAAACTGCTTGTTGATTCGGCCATGTTAGCTCCTATTTTTTCGTGATAGTGGGGTCAGATACGACGGCGTGCAGACTGTCACTCCGTCATCAGTCGCCCCACACCTGTGGAAACTTCTCTTTTTCCTGCAATTCAATCAACGGAATAGCGGTATTGAAAGGGTACTCCCCTGTAAAACAGGCATTGCAATAACCGTCCTCTGCCTTGAGGGCCTTCATCAGCCCGGACAGCGAGAGAAACGCAAGCGAGTCCGCTCCAATATGACGGCAAATTTCGTCCATGTCTTTGTTGGCGGCAATTAGTTCCGATTGCGCGGCCATATCTACGCCCATGAAGCAGGGGAAGCGAATGGGCGGACAGGCGACGCGAACATGGACTTCCTTTGCGCCGGCATCGCGCAGGAGCTGTACGAGCGGGCCGGAGGTGTTGCCGCGCACGATGGAGTCATCGACCATAACGACGCGCCGCCCGCGCAGGTTCTCCGGCAGCGGGTTAAACTTCATGGCGACGCCGATCTTGCGCAGCTTATCGGTCGGTTCAATGAAGGTGCGGCCAATGTAGCGGTTCTTGATCAGCCCTTCACTGTAGGGAATGCCGCTCTTCTGGGCAAAACCGACGGCATGCGGCGTGCCGGAGTCTGGGACGGGCATGACGATGTCAGCTTTTACGGGCGCTTCTCTGGCCAGCTGCCGGCCAAGCTTTTGACGCACCTCGTGGACGAGCAGCCCGCCGAACACGCTGTCGGGTCGGGCAAAATAGATGTGTTCGAAGGTGCAGAAGGCCGGCTGCTGCGGCGGCGCGCCCTGGCTGAAATCGCAGCCGGATTCGTCGATGCGGACGATCTCGCCAGGCTGGACTTCGCGCACCATCTGGGCGCCGATGGTGGCAAAGGCGCAGCTTTCGGAGGCCAAGACATAGCCGTCTTCGAGGCGGCCAACCGCCAACGGGCGCAGTCCCCAGGGATCGCGCACGCCATAAACGGCGTCGCGGGTCAGGATAACCAGGCTATAGGCGCCTTCGGCACGCGCCATCATGATGCGGATGCGCGTCGGCCAGTCCGGGCCGCCGGCTCCGGCGAGCAGGTGGATGATCAGTTCGCTGTCTGTCGACGTCTGCAGGCCGACGCCCCGCTCCAGCAACTCGCGGCGCAGTTGGGGCGCGTTGATGAGGTTGCCGTTGTGTCCGATAGCCAGCGGGCCGTCGAGCGTCTCCAAGACGTAGGGTTGGGTGTTGCGCAACCGTGGCGCGCCGGTGGTGGAGTAGCGCGTGTGGCCGATGGCCATGTGCCCCTGGAGATAATGCAGGTTGTCCTCATTGAACACCTGGGAAACCAGCCCCATGCCCTTGTGGACGTGCGCCATACGGCCATCACAAGTGGCGATTCCGGCGCCTTCTTGGCCGCGGTGTTGGAGCGCATAGAGCGCGAAGAAGGCGAGGCGAGCCGCCTGTTTGTCTTGGGCGAAGATGCCGACCACGCCGCATTCTTCGTGCAACTTGTCATCTTGGTACATGGCAGACGCTCCCTTCAGAACCGCCGGACACGCTCACAACTGCGACACCCTTGCCTTGTCGCTGAGCGCGCAACGGGCGGCGGTGACAGAGGCAAGCGCTGCGGCGACATCAGGCCCTAGGGCGGTGAGGTGGCCCATTTTGCGGCCCGGTCGCGGTTCGCGCTTGCCGTAAAGATGTAACTTGACGTTCGGCACGGCTAAGGCCGCGGCCCAGTCCGGTTCGCCGTTTGACCATAGATCGCCGAGCAGGTTGGCCATAGCAGCGGGCCTTGCCTGGTGCGTGTCAGCCAGAGACAGTGCGCAGACGGCACGAACCTGCTGCTCGAATTGGCTGGCAAAGGCGGCCTCGATGGTGAAGTGACCGGAGTTATGCGGTCTCGGCGCAATCTCGTTGATGAATAGGCGGCCATCCTCGGTCAGAAAGAACTCTACGCAAAGCACGCCGACCACATCTAGCTCCTCCATGACTGTGTGCGCCAGGTCGACGGCTTGCGCGGCTGCGGCAGGAGGGATGCGCGCCGGTGCAATCGATATATCTAGGATGTGATCCCGGTGGATATTCTCAATCGCTCCGTAGTGTGCGAACCGGCCTGCCGGGTTGCGAGCGCCAACGACCGAGATTTCGGCTGCGAACTCGACATAAGATTCGAGGATCGCAGGCTGGCTGCCGAGTGCCGACCAGGCGCGCTCGAGGCCCGCCGCGTCGTGCACGACCGCTTGGCCTTTGCCGTCGTAGCCGAAGGCGGCGGTCTTCAGAACCGCCGGAAAGCCGGCTGTCGAGGCGGCAGCGGCTAGATCGGTCGCTCTTTCCAGCGGTGCAAAGTTGGCAACGGGCAGGCCGGCATTGCGCAGGAAGGTCTTCTCGGCGATGCGCTGCTGCGCGGTTTGCAATACCCAGCCGCCGGGGCGCACCGGCACGCCATGCTCCTCTGCGATGCGGGCCGCAGCGGCATCGACGTTCTCGAACTCGAAGGTCAGTACGTCGATGCCGCGCATAAACTGCGTCAGGGCGTCTGCATCGTCATAGGGCGCTGCGATTTCGAAGTCGGCGACTTGACCGGCGGGAGAGTTTCGGTCCGGAGAAAAGATGTGAATGCGGTAGCCCATCGCCCTGGCAGCGAAGGCCAGCATACGACCAAGCTGTCCGCTGCCGAGGACGCCGATGACGGCGCCTGGAAGAATCGGCGTTGCCATAGACAACTAAAGTCCTGTCTCCTCCAACACTAATTCGTCCTCCATCACTTGGCGGGCGCGTTCGGCGCGGTACTGCCGGAGCGCGGCGCGATAGGCAGGGCGTTGGGCGCCGAGAATGGCGACGGCCAAGAGCGCGGCGTTGACGGCGCCGGCGCGGCCAATGGCCATCGTGGCGACGGGAACGCCGGCAGGCATTTGCACGATGGAGAGCAGCGAATCCAGCCCGTTGAGCGCGCGGCTTTGGATAGGCACGCCGATCACCGGCAGGAGCGTATGACCCGCTACCATGCCGGGCAGATGCGCAGCCCCGCCCGCGCCGGCGATGATAACCTCCAACCCACGTTCTTCGGCGGCGGAGGCGTATTCGACCATCCATTCGGGCGTGCGGTGGGCGGAGACGATTTTGTATTCGCAGGGCGCGTCGAACTGGCGCAAGGTCAAAGCTGCATGCTGCATGGTTTCCCAGTCTGACCTGCTGCCCATAATGATGCCGACGAGCGGCGCCGGATGCGCGGTCATCGGATGCCTCGTGTGGTAAGCGTGTGTCTAGCCATAACGCACTTTCTGCAGCCAGGCCTGTAGGTTGCGCGCGATGCGCGCGTCTGCGGGCAGTTCGCCGGGGACAAAGTCGCGCCCGGTGAGCATTTCGTAGATGCGCTGGTAGCGCGCTGAAGTCTCGACGGCCAGATCGACGGGTAGGGGGAAGGGTTCGCCTTCGCCGCGATAACCCTGGGCGGCATAGTGCAGCCGGACGAACTCTTTGTCAAAGTTTTCCGGTTCCTGTCCGTTGGCGATGCGTTCTGCAAAGCTATCAGCGCGCCAGAAGCGGCTCGAGTCCGGCGTGTGGATCTCATCGATGAGATAGAGCGCGCCGTTTTCGTCCGTACCGAACTCGTATTTTGTGTCCGCTAGGATAAGGCCGGCCCGGCTGGCGACGGATTGGCCGCGCAGGAAGACGGCGATGGCCGTCTCGCGCACCTGCCGCCAAAGATCAGCAGAAACGAGACCGCGCGCCACGATCTCTTGTTCGGTGATGCGCTCGTCGTGACCGCCGTGCCGCGCTTTGGTGGTAGGCGTGATGATGGGGGCCGGCAGCGGGTCGTTCTTGTGCAGCCCGTCGGGGAAGTCGATGCCGTAGATCGTGCGCTCGCCTTGGGCGTAGCGATGCCAGAGCGCGGTGCTGGTGACGCCGGTAATGTAACCGCGTACGACGACTTCTACGGGCAGGGGACGAAGGGCGCGCACCACGCTCACGTTCGGATCGGGCGATTCGAGGAAGTGGTGCGCGGCGATGTCGGCCACGGCATCGAACCAGAAAGCGGAGAGTTGGTTCAATACCTGGCCTTTGTAGGGTACAAGCCCCAAAATGCGGTCGAAGGCTGAGAGACGGTCGGTGACGACCAGGATCAGGCGATCATCTACGCGGAATATCTCGCGCACCTTGCCGCTGGCGACGCGATCGAGGAAGGGCAGGTCGATGGCGTCGAGGGGTATGGCTGCGCTCCGGTTAATTTCGGCATTGGTTAGCATAGCTAGTCCAACTATCCTATGCTCGTGATCATGGCCTCGAACAGGCGAAGGCCCAGGCGTCCGGCCGGGTTCTCTATGCGCTGTATCGGCGCGATATGGTCCTCCGGGTGGGGCATGAGCCCCAGAACGTTGCCTGCGGGGTTGCATATGCCTGCAATATCTGCAACGGAGCCGTTGGGGTTGAAGGGGCGTTCGCCGTTGGCAGGAGAGCCGTCCGCGCGGACATAGCGAAACGCGATGCATCCCTGGGATTCGAGCGCCTCTAGCGTAGCTTCGTCCAGCGTCTGGAAGTTTCCCTCGCCATGAGCGATTGGGCAAGAGATTAAGTCGTCCAGCGCGGCCAGATAGCCGGCGGCGGCGCTGCGATTCGGCAACAGATTAACCCAACGGCACTCGAAGCTGCCAACGTCGTTTTCGGTTAGGGTCACGCGACGTACGGCTGCGTGTCCTGTGGTGCGGCCGTCTCCCCGCGACAGGTCGCCCGGCAGTATGCCCGTTTTGACCAGCGTTTGGAAGCCGTTGCAGATGCCGAGCACCAGTTTACCACAATCCACGAACTCATGCAGTTGATCCTGGAAGTAGGCGTTGAGGTCCAAGGCCAGCCGAGTTCCGGCGCCGAGCGCGTCTCCGTAGGAGAAGCCGCCGGCCAACAGCAGCATGTCGTATTGGTCGAAGGTGCGTTCTCCGGCGCGCAACCGGTTGATGTGGACGATCTCGGGGCGGCCGCCTGCCAGTTCGCAGGCGCGAACAGCTTCTTGGTCGCGATTGATCCCGGATGCATGGAGGATGAGGATGGATGGCTTCATGGCGACTCCGGCGCTGCGGTCGTTGACCGCTCCGATGCGTTCATGCGAGCAGGTCGCGCTGCCAGGCGGCGACCAGGTCCTCAAGCGGCAGGTCGAGCATAGGCTCTTGGCCGGCCCATGCACGCAGCCGGCCGTCGCGCGTCACTTCGCCCAAGGGGATCAGGGTTTCGCCGGCGAACAGCGCTTCCAGCGCGGACGCGTCGGCAGGGGCGACCTCGATCACCAGACGTCCGTTGCTTTCGGCGAACAGCGTTCCGGCCGGCGTCATGCCCCCCACGGCAGGGATGGCGATTGATGCGCCAAGACGGCCGCCGATGCACATCTCGGCTAGGGCGACGCCCAGGCCGCCTTCGCTTAGGTCGTGGCAAGCCCGGACAAGGCCGTGCCGGATCGCCTGGTGCAATAGGCGGTAGCGGCTGAGCGGATTGTCCGGCGTCGAAGGCGCATCGCCGCCCGCGATCTGTAGCAATTCATGCAGCAGCGAGCCGCCCAACTCGCGCTTCGTCTCGCCCAATAGGTAGATGCGATTGCCTGCGGCTTTGAAGTCGGCGGTGACGCAGCGGTGGATGTCCGGCACGATGCCGATGGCCGAGATGAGCAGCGTACCGGGGATGGGGCGCCCGTTGTACTCGTTGAAGAGGCTGTCTTTGCCGGAGATAAAGGGCGTGCGATAGGCAAGTGCGCCGTCGTAGCAACCCTGGCAGGCGCGGACAAGCGCGCCGAGGCGGTCAGGCAAGGTCGGGTTGCCCCAACAGAAGTTGTCGAGGATGGCGAGGCGGTCGGGGTCGGCGCCGACGGCGACGGCGTTGCGCACTGCCTCGTCGATGGCGCTGACGGCCATGGCGTAGGGGTCGATGCGGCCGATGGCGGGGTTGATGCCGGCGCTGAGAACGAAGCCGCGGTCGTGCCCCCAGGTGCCGAGCGGCTTCAGCGCGGCGGCGTCGCTGGGACCGTCATGTTGGGGGCCGGTGAAGGGGCGAACGATAGAGCCGCCGCGCACTTCGTGGTCATAGCGGCGGACGATGGTTTCCTTGCTGGCGACGTTCGGATGGGCGAGCATGCGCAACAGCAGCGCAGCGACGTCGGGCCGATCAGGTGTTGCCGAGACGGTCGATGGCGGGTCGCAATACTCGGCGCGCAGCCGGCGCTGCGGCAAGCCGTCGTGCAGGAAGCTCATAGGCAGTTCGGCGACGACGAGATCGGCGTAGCGCACGCGCAGCCTGCCGTCTCCCGTGAAACGGCCCAACACGCTCAGTTCGACTTCCCAGAGCCGGGCAAACTCGGACAACTTCGCTAAGGCATCGGGCGGGACGGCGATGACCATGCGCTCCTGGGCTTCGGAGAGCCAGATTTCCCAGGGGACAAGGCCGGGATACTTGAGGAGGACGTGCTGCAACTCGACATCGACGCCCAACTCGCGGCCCATTTCGCCCACGGCCGACGACAGACCGCCCGCGCCGCAGTCGGTGATGGCGTGGTAGAGGCCGGCGTCACGCGCCGCCTCGATCAGTTCGATCAGGCCCTTCTCGGTGATCGGGTCGCCGATTTGGACGGCGCTGCCCGCCACTTCTGCGGTTTGGTGGGTCAACTCCGCGGAGGAGAAGGTGGCTCCATGCAGGCCGTCGCGGCCGGTGCGCCCGCCGAGAACGACGACGAGATCGTCGATCTGCGGTTCGGTGCGATGGCTGCCGATGGGCAGCAGGCCGGCGCAGCCGCAGAAGACGAGCGGATTGCCCAGGTAGCCTTCGTCGTAGAGGACGGCCCCGTTGACGGTAGGAAGGCCGAGTTTGTTGCCGTAGTCGCCTACGCCGGCTACCACGCCTGCGGCGATGCGCCGCGGATGAAGCAAGCCTTCGGGCAGTTGTTCGTAGGCGTAATCCTGCGGGCCAAAGCAGAGCACATCGGTGGCGGCAATAGGCCGGGCGGATACGCCGATGATGTCGCGCACGACGCCGCCCACGCCGGTGTTGGCCCCGCCGAACGGCTCTAGGGCGGAGGGGTGGTTGTGGGTTTCCACCTTGAAGGCGAGGTCGTTGGCGTCGTCAAAGGCGATGATGCCGGCATTGTCGACGAAGGCGGAGCGCAGCCAAGGCGGGGCGATCTCTTCCGTGGCGGCGCGGATGTACTGGCGCAGGAGACCGTTGATCTCGGCGTTCTGCTTAACGGCGCCGGTCTGGTCTCGCCAGGTGAAGTCTATTCGGGCGCGGAAGGTCTTGTGGACGCAGTGCTCCGACCACGTTTGGGCGAGCGTCTCCAACTCGACGTCGCTGGGGTCGCGGCCCGCGCTGCGGTAGTAATCGCGGATGCAATGCATCTCGGCGAGGTCGAGGGAGAGGAGCCGGTCTCGGCTGAGCGCGAGCAGGGCGTCGTCGTCCAACTCGCGCAGGGCGATGGTCTCGACGCGGTCGCTGGCGGCAGATACCATGCCGAACTGGGGCGCAATGGCTCCGAGACCGAAATGCTCGACCGTATCGTTACAGAGGAGCCGGCGCGTCAACAGCCGGACGTCTGCTTCAGTCATGTCGCCGTTCAATTCATAGCGGCGGGCTGTGACGACGTCGCAGGGCGGCAAGCCCAGTTCGGCCATGCCTTTGACCAGTTCGCGCGCGGTGACGTCGGTGACGCCAGGCCGAAAGGCGACCTCGACTGCGAAGGCGTATTCGTCATTGGGCGGGGGGTCGCCGGGCAGCATGGCCCAGGTATACGTTTCGGTGACAGGGTCTACGAGCAGAGCGGCGCAGAGTCGCTCGATCTCGGCGAGGGCGAGGTCTTCGGAAAGGAAGAAGACCCGTGCGATGCGGCAGGCGCGGATGCCGAGGATTCCGAAGTGTGGGGCCGCGGTCAGGATTTCCCTGACTCGCGCCTGATGGGGGCCGCGAACATCTATACGGATTGCCATGTGGCCTCAACGCTCCTTGCTGAACGATGCGTCGTCGGACCGGGCCGAAACCCACGGCGTATTGTAACAGAGCCACGGGGAAATTCCCACATCGGCGCGGCGAAAACGTACGGTTGGCGGCAAGACGCACGGGGTGAAAAATGACGTAGATAAGTGATCGCTCGCCCTGGCGCATGGGGTTCGGTGAAACGCACCATGCCGCCTGCTGCGGGGAGAAAACGGCAGGAACCGGCGCTGCGCATCCGCCGTTGTTAAGGCGGGTACGTTAGCGCATTCTGGGTTGTAGACCAATCGCCGCGACCGCGCTGCGCGGCCGCGCTAGCAATGGAGCATAGTACGAGTATGTCTGAGCAACCTCTTTCCCAACAGCGTTCTCCTTCGCTCACACCTTCCCAAGTGGTACGTGCATTGGACCGTCTCTACAAGGCGGCAGTTGTCACATTGGCTGGGCTGGCGGTGCTGGCGGCGGTGATCCTTGTGGCGCGGGCCGCCATTTACAAGGTGCACGAGTATGAACGCGGCCTGCATCTGCGCGGCGGGCGTTTCCTAGCCGTGCAAGAGCCGGGCTGGCATGTGCAGATCCCTTTGGTGGACACGGTAATCATCGTCACGGTCAGCGAGCGGCTGGGCTATGTCGACCAGATCCCGGCCATGACGTCCGACAATGTGACGATGATCGTCTCGCTGCAATACACATACCGCGTAACGGACCCGCAGCAGTATGCGTTACAGGTTGACGACCCGGAACGAATTGTTTTTGAGTTTGTCCAGGGCAAACTGCGCGATGTGGTCAACACCAAGGCGATGGCGGATGTGATGAACAACCGCGCCATCATGAATAGCGAGGTGCTGGATGCGCTCCTGGAAAAGGAAGAGCAGTACGGCGTTCAGTTTGTGACCGTACAGATGCAGGACGCATCGCCGCCGGAAGAGGTGCTGCAAGCGATCCGGGATCGCATGGTGGCGGTGCAGCGACAGGACCAGGCCCAGGCCGAGGCCGCCCAACGCAAGACGCTGGCCGACGCCGACCTCTATGCGTCGCAGAAACAGGCTGAAGCCGACGCCTACCAGATCACAGCGACCGCCCAGGCGGAGGCCGACCGTATGCGCCTCACAGCCGAAGCCCAACAGATTACGATCCGCAGCATTATGGCTGAACTCAACGGCCAGGGCGAGTTGGGCGAGAAGTTCATCGACCTGCTAATAGCCCAGGAACTGAAGGAGAACAGTAAATGGGTGATCGAAGGCGGCGGTTCGCCTGTAGTGGACATGCGCTAGGCGGGCGGCGACCGGCGTCGCGCACAAGGGGAGGCGGAGCATGATACGGAGACTCCTGCTGATCGGCGCAGGCTTCGCACTGTTCTTCGCCACAGCGTATTTTGCATCAGTCTCAGCCCTTGCTCCTGTTCGCCAGGAGGCGCTGGCCCAACCGCGCATCTTTGCCTATCGCGGCTGGCAGAGTATGGGCGTTCAGCTCAACGAGGGTGACATCGTGACCATCCGTGCGCGCGGCGAGTGGCTGTATACGCCGGGCGAGTATCACGGGCCGGAAGGCCATGCGCGCTTTCCCGCACCGAGCTTCTATCCGCTATCCAATCCGACGGGGGGCTATGAGCGGATGCGCGCTGTGCCGGGCGGCGTGTTGATCGGCCGCATCGGCGAGAACGGATCGCCTTTCCTGGTGGGCAGAGGAACGACACGGCGGGCCTCTGAGCGCGGCACGCTCTACCTGCGCATCAATGACGACAAACTCACCGACAACGAGGGGTGGGTTGCGGCGGAGGTGCGTGTGGAGACGCCGGAGGCGGAGGCGCGCTAGAGAGAGCCCGCAGCAGTCAGTTATCTCGCCACGAATTATGCGAATAGCGACAGCAGTTGGCGAATTCGCATAATTCGTGGCTGCCGTCCTTGTTACCAACCTTCGGCAGCTTGCCAATATCCTCTTCGTTATTGCCCCTTGCCGTTCCATCGTAGCGGGTGCGATCAGCTCTTCGCGACCGTTGCCTGCACGTAAAAAAACGCGGTTTGACATACTTTTGCCAACGGTGCTAGACTCGGAACGCCGGATAGTTACCAGATAGAGGCGAAGAGGGCGGCACAGGCCAGACGGACGGCTCTCCGTAAGCGGCAGGGCTTCCTATTGTCCCGTCTTCACACCGCAACTGGTGACCGGTCGCTTCCCATTTCACCGCACCCAGGAGCAGCCCTTTGGCAACAACGTTTGATGCCACCAAATTGCCGTTGGAGGCCGAGCGTAAACCCAGCCGCGCCGCAGGATTCCTCAATTCCTTTCTTCTGCGACGTTTGCTCAAAGCCTTGTTCACGGCCTTCGTGGTCATTACGCTGACTTTTTTCCTGATACGTCTCCTCCCCAGCAATCCAATCGAGCTGTTCATCCAAGAACTAATGGTGCAGTACAGCATGCCCTATCACCAGGCGCGCGACCAGGCTGCTGCGTTGTTTGCCATCGACTTGGAGAAGCCGCTTATCTTGCAGTATTTCGACTATCTGGGCGGTCTGATGCGCGGCGACCTCGGCACATCGATCCTGTCTCCGGGCACACCTGTGACGAGCTTCATCAAACGCTTCTTGCCGTGGACCGTCTTCAGCGTGGGGCTAGCGCTAATGATCAGCTTCACCAGCGGCGTGATCTTGGGTCTGCTCATGGCCTACCGGCGCGAGAGCTTGCTTGACCACATCTTAACAGTACTGGCGTCGGTCTTGAGCGCCATCCCGAACTACATTTTGGGCATCCTGCTGATCATCTGGCTTGGCGTCCGCTGGGGCGTGGTGCCTGTGGCGCAGATGCGCGGTTCGCTGTCGCCTGGCGTGCAGCCGGGCTTCACGTTGGCGTTTTTTCAGGACGCGCTCTTCCATGCCGCGTTGCCGATAGCGGCCTATGTGCTTACCACAGTAGGCAGCTGGATGCTGACCATGAAAAGTAGCACGATCAGCGTATTGGAGGAGGATTACGTAACCGTAGCGCGGGCCAAGGGGCTGAAGGAGAGCCGCATCACCACGGCTTATGTGGGCCGAAATGCCGCGCTGCCGCTCTTCACGCTGTTGGCGATCTCGATTGGCTTTGTGGTCGGCGGCTCGGTGCTGATCGAGACGATCTTCCAGTATCAGGGCATCGGCTATGTGTTGTTGCAGGCCGTGAATCGCCGCGATTACGTTGTGATGCAGGGCGTTTTCTTGATCATCACGCTTTCGGTCATCTTCGCCAATTTCTTCGCGGACATGCTCTATAGCTGGCTTGACCCGCGCATCAAGTTTGGGGCTACGGAGTAGTCGCATGAATATGTTTACGCAAGCCTTTGCCTCGCTCGGCACGACGCTGCGCATTATGTCCTATAACAAGGTGGGCTTTGCCGGCTTTCTGATGGTGGTCTTTATCGTGCTGATGTCGTTCATCGGACCGTACTTCATTCCGCTTGACACCGTGACAAAGGTCGACAAGATCTTCCAGCCGCCTTCAGCCGAGCATTGGTTCGGTACGGACCATCAGGGACGCGACATCTTTTCGCAGATCGTTCACGGCGGCAAAGATGTCATCGTGGTCGCGGTGATCGCCGGGGTGCTGTCGACCTCAATCGCGGTGGCGTTCGGTACGTTGAGCGGCTTTGCCGGCGGGCGTACGGACGCATTCATCATGGCGATTACCGACGTCATGTTGACGATTCCGCAATTGCCCCTGCTTCTGATCTTGGCCTCGCTGATGAAGTTCGAGAACGTCACGTCGCTCGGCGTGCTGTTGGGGCTGCTCAATTGGCCGTCATTGTTGCGCGCCGTGCGTTCGCAGGCCCTGTCGCTCAAGGAGCGCGACTTTATTGAGGCTGCACGTTCGCTGGATTTGGGGACCACGCACATTGTCTTCCGCGAGATCGTGCCGAACATGATGACGTATATCATCATCAGTCTGGCGCTGGCAATGACCGGGGCCATCTATGCGCAGGTAGCGCTGGTGCTCTTCGGGCTGGTGCCGTTTTCGGGGAGCAACTGGGGCGTGATGTTGAGCCTTGCCTGGGTGCGCGGGGCCATCTTTTTCAAGGACAGCATCTGGTACATCATGATGCCCATTGCCGCCATCGTCCTTCTGCAATTGTCGGTGGTAACGACCACGCGTTCGCTGGAGTTGGTCTTCAATCCGCGTCTGCGTTCCGGCGAATAGAGTCCATCGGCGCCATTGAATCGGAGCGACTTGCTGCATGAGCCAAGCTGACGACGCGTTTTTTCACCACGCCGCTGCCGGCGAGAAGCCGCCGCTGAGTTTACGCAATGTCCATATCATGTATCAGTCGCGCAAAGGCGCGGTCAACGCCGTGCGCGGAGTCGATCTGGATCTGCGTGCGGGGGAGAGTCTATCTCTGATCGGCGAGAGCGGGTCGGGCAAGACGACGCTCGGATTGGGCGTCGTGCGGCTGCTGGTGAAGACGGCCAGGGTCACGCAAGGCGAGATCATCTACCGCCGCGACGGGCTTGAGATGGATGTAAGCCAACTGGATGCTCGTCGACTGCGCGAGTTCCGCTGGCGTGAATGCTCGATGGTCTTTCAGTCCGCCCTCAATTCGTTTAACCCGGTTTTGCGCATCTGGAATCAGATGTACGATACGGCCAAGGCGCACGGATGGGGTGATAGGCGCGCTGTGCGCGAGCATGTGCTCAACTTGCTGCGTTTCGTGCAATTGGACGCGGAGCGCGTGATCGACGCCTACCCGCATGAGTTGAGCGGCGGGATGCGGCAGCGCGTGTTAATCGCCATGTCGCTTCTGCTCGATCCGCAGGTGCTGATCCTGGACGAGCCTACCACCGCGCTCGACATCCTGACGCAGCGCACCATCATCGAACTGTTGCGCCGTCTGAAGGATGAGCAGCGGCTTACGATGCTTTTCATTTCTCATGATCTGGCGATCGCGGCGGAGTTGGCGGATCGCATCGCCACCATGTACGCCGGGAAGATCGTGGAGATCGGTTCCGCCGATGACATCTTTTACCGGCCGCGACATCCCTACACGTTGGGACTGATCCGCGCCGTGCCCAAGGTGATTGGCGAGTTCGAGGATTTAGTTTCCATTCCGGGTTCGCCACCCGACCTGGTGGACTTGCCGAGCGGCTGCAAGTTTCATCCGCGCTGCCCCTTCGCGACGGACCGGTGCAGCCGCGAGGAGCCGGACCTGGAGCAGGTGGGCAAGGATCACGCCGCGGCATGCTGGCACTGGCAGTCGGTGGCGGAAGAACTGGCGGACCGCCCGCTGCATCAAAGCCTTCCGACGCTACAAACTGCTCAAAGCGGGGAATGATGGCACATATCGAACTGCAGAATGTGAGCAGGGCTTTTGGCAAGGAGTCGGAGCGCGTCTTGGCGGTAGACGACGTGTCGCTCGCAATCGAAAAGGGCGAGATTCGCTGTCTTGTGGGCGAGAGCGGCTGCGGCAAGAGTACGACCGGCAAGATGATCGCGGGGCTGTTGCCGCCATCCGGCGGGCGCATTCTCTATGAGGGCAAGCCGATAGACCGGCTGAATAAAGAGGAATACCGCGCCTATCGCCACGCCGTGCAGATCATTCATCAGGACCCGTATGCGTCGCTGAACCCAGTGCAGACGGTGAAACAGATCATTACCACGCCGCTTCTGCGCCATCGCAAGGTGAACGGCTCTCAACAGGCATACCGCCGCGCGCTCGAACTGCTGGAGATCGTCGACCTGACGCCGGCAGCTGATTTTCTCGACAAGTACCCGCATCAGCTCAGCGGCGGACAGCGGCAACGCGTGTCGGTCGCGCGTGCGCTGACGGTTGACCCTAAGTTTATTGTGGCCGACGAAGCTGTGTCGATGGTCGATGTGTCGATCCGCGTAAGCCTGCTCAACATGTTGATGCGGCTCAAGAACGAGTTCGACGTGACCTTCCTTTTTATCACGCACGATCTGGCGCTGGCGAAGTACTTTGCGTGGGAAGGCGCGATCAGCGTGATGTATCTAGGCCGCGTGGTGGAGGACGGCCCGACGCCGCGCGTGATCACGGATCCGCGCCACCCGTATACGCAGGCATTGCTGGCGGCTGTGCCGGAGGCCGATCCGGAATTGACGCACCGTAAGCGCCGTATTGCGCTGCGCAGCGCCGATATTCCAAGCCTGCTCAACTTGCCGCCGGGTTGCACGTTTCATCCGCGCTGTCCCTATTTCGTGGAAGGGGAGTGCGATGTGAGCGCGCCGCCGCTGGAGCCGATCAGCGAAGGCGGGCGCGTGGCCTGTCCGGTGCGCAAAGATGAGCACGTGAGCCTACTCATCCCGTCATGAGCAGCCAATTGGGGCAGGCAGGCTTTCGTATCGGCATGTTTGTGCTGTTGACCTCCGGGCTGTTGTTGTTGGCGCTAGAGCCGCACACAGCCGAGTTCGTGTTGATGGCGGCGATGCTCGTGTGTTCCAGCGTGTTTTTGGCTGTGCTTGCCGTTTATGTGCGCGTGTTTTCCAAGCGCTGAACACGAGAACCGTTGCTCCGGTGTTTTCTTGCGTCTCCGTGTTGATGTTTTCCAACAAAGGGAGGATGGTATGCAGAAACGTATCTGGGTCGTTTTGCTGACAGTGGCTGCGCTGTTCATCAGCGCGTGCGCCGCACCGGCTGCACCAGCGCCGGCTGCGCCTGAGGCGGCTGGTGAGGCTGCGGGCGTCAGCGAGTTCCGAGGCATTTGGCCATACGTCGTACCGCCCGCCGGGCACTTCAACACTTTTGTCACCACCAACGCTATCTCGCTCGGCATCTACCAGCATCTGTTTGAGCCGAACCTGTTCATGTATATGTGGGCCGACGACGACTGGATGCCGTTGGCTGGCGAGTCTTGGGAATGGGCGGATGATGTCACCGTGCGCGTCACGTTGCCGTCCGGCGCGGTGTGGAGCGACGGCAGCGCTTATACCGCGCAAGATGTGGTGGACACGTTCACCATCCAGCGCTTGCAGGGCATCACTGTCTGGCAGTTCCTCGAGGATGTGGTGGCGGTCGACGACACGACGGTCGACTTCATTCTCACGGAACCTTCCAACACTGTGTTGCGGCGTATCTTCCGTGAGACCTTCATCCGGCCGTCGTCAGTGTACGGTGAGTTTGCTAACCGCATTCGCGACCTGATCGCGACAGGCGCCGATTCCGAGGCGGCCGAATGGCAGGCGTTGTTGCAGGAGTTCAACGAGTTTCGCCCCGAGACGATCATATCGCTTGGGCCGTACGTGTTGGATCCGAACAGCATTACCGAGTCGCAGCTGGTTCTGAACAAGAACGAGACTTCGTTCATGGCGGACTGGGTTAGTTTTGACCGCGTGCTGCTCTTCAACGGCGAGACGCCGGATGCGACGCCGCTGATGATGGCGAAAGAGGCTGACTACGCTACACACGGCTTCCCGCCGGCAACGACGCAACAGTTCATGGCGGAGGGCATTCGCATCATACGCGGCCCGAACTACAGCGGGCCGGCCCTCTACTTCAACCACACGATCTATCCGTTTAGCGTGCCGGAATTCCGCCAGGCCTTGGCCTATGCCATCGACCGTGCGGAGAACGGTATCGTGTCGATGGCCGAGTCGGGCGTGGCGGTCGAGTACATGGCGGGCTTCTCCGACAATCTGATCCCGCTTTGGCTGACGGAAGATACGCTCGGCGCGTTGAACAAGTACGAGTTCAACGCCGATACGGCTGAGCAGATGCTGCTTGACCTGGGCTTCACCCGCGGCGACGATAACGTGTGGATCGACGACCAGGGCAACCGGCTTTCGTTCGAGTTGACTGCCCCTTCGGAGTTTGCGGACTGGTCGGCTGCGGCCGAGAACCTGGCCGAACAACTCACGGAGTTCGGCATCGAGACGACCTTCCGTGGGGTAACGTTCACGCAGCACCCGTCGGACGTGCGCGCCGGCAATTTCCAGATGGCGATCCGCGAGTGGGGCGCGGGCAACCCGCACCCGCACTTCTCGTTCGACGTGGACTTCAATACCTACAACACCACTGGCGGCAGCGTCGGGGTCACAGCAGCCGGCCCCGGCATGCAGTTCCCGCTGGTGCAGGAAACGTCGCTAGGCGAGTTGGACCTGGCAGCGCTGACGATCGCAGCCGGAAAGGGCTCTGACCGCGATGCGCAGGCCGAGATTGTCAACCAGCTGGCGCTGGCGTACAACGAGTTGCTGCCGCAGATTCCGCTGTGGGAGCG
>Ga0334890_1002096_pt1 | contig 23984 bp, 25 predicted proteins | sample GraSluR1_MG_3_FD_207220 | JGI IMG/M metagenome (GOLD analysis project Ga0334890, IMG submission 207220) | Sludge microbial communities from methane-producing bioreactor in Wageningen University, Netherlands - Granular Sludge_31_08-R1 | ecosystem: Engineered > Bioreactor > Anaerobic >... | reverse complement strand
GCCATGACTCTGGACGGGCAGCGGGGAGACGTCAGTTATGTCGGCAGCATGGCAGCCCAGACTGAGAGCGCCCGCTCGTTTCATGACTGGTGCGCCAACGTGATCAATAGCCGGGCGGAGGCTCTGGAACGTTGTATCGAACGTGCGGCCCATGGCCAGCCGGTGGTGCTGGCGGATACGCTGAACGCGCGCTACCGGGCGAATGGAGATCCGGGGCCGGACGATTGGCCCGAATTCCAGTTGGATGGCCCAGGGACATGGCTGTGGTCGTTGGGGGAATACGTAGATCGCACCCACACGACGCCACTGCCCCTGGCTTGGGAGCGCGCCATCACGTTGGCAGCGCGCTACCTGGCAGCGATGTGGCAGACGCCGTGCCACGATTGCTGGGAAGAACGGGGAGACGACCTCCATATCAGCACGCTTGGCGCTATCTATGGAGGCTTGCAGGCAGCTCAACGTCTGGTGCCCTCCCTGAATTTGGAGGATACCGCTCAGGCGATACGCGAATTCGTGTTGAGCTGTGGGCTGACGCCCAGTGGTGAGTTGGCGAAGTCGGTTGGGCTGGACATGGTTGATGCAAACCTGATCGGGGTTTCCGTGCCACATGGCCTGTTGAGGCCTGGCGATGCCGTGATGCAGCGAACAATAGCCCGTATTGAGCGGGACCTTCATGTGCCCGCGAGCGGTCTGCACCGTCACCTGGATGATGTCTATTACGGCGGCGGCGTGTGGGTACTACTGGCTCTGTGGTTGGCGTGGTACTACATCGAGGCGGGCAACAGAACGCGCGCGCGCGAGCTTGTCACCTGGGCAGAGTGCCAGGCGGATGCCAAGGGCAATCTGCCTGAGCAGGTCAATTCTGTCATGCTGGCACCCGGTTTTTATGACGAATGGGTCAGGCGGCGCGGCCCAATTGCGCAACCCCTGCTATGGTCACATGCGAAGTACCTGATCGTATGCCAGGCCTGGGCTGGGGTTTGATCTCGGCACCGTGTCGTGCCCAAAGACCTGTCTGCACGGGGATTCCATTGCGACTGACGAGATAGACACGGAGGTCGCCGCCACTACTGGGCGACGTATTGGGCGCAGAAGGTGGATGTGCTGCACCTGCAAGAAGCGGGCGGCTGAAGCAGCCTGGCTATGCCGCGCCGCTACGTCGAGGACAGTGAGATTGCCAACGAGGGGAAGGCATAGCGCTTGCGGAGCGTCCGCGGACGGATGCACATTGCAGTGTTTGAAGTATTGCGATCGATTCACGACCGGGCTGAAGAGAGACCGAGTCGCCGGTACGCGACTGGCCTTGAAGAAACCCGGCTCGCGGTGCAGCGCAGCGGGCCGGCCCCTCCGCCCTCTGTCTGTTCGGAACGTTCCCGGAACGGTTCCGGGGAAAGGCGATGGCCCCCGCCCGTTCACCAGGGGCCATCCTGTTGGAGCAGTCCGACCATGCAGCAGGGCGCTAAGCGGTGTCGCTTCTCTTCCTCTTGATCACGGTCGGAGTGACGTCGAGCCTCTCCAACCGCACCAGAATGTCGTGTAGGAACTCCTGAGAGGCCGTTTGAGAGGTATCTTTACCCCCATCCCCGGCCCTTCCCCCGCAAGCGAGGGAAGGGAGAAAGGACTGCTCTTGAAGTCTCTCCCTGCCTGCGGGGAGGGATCTAGGGGGGGCGCAGACCTTTTCAAACGGCCTCTGAGAGACCGTGCGGAAATATGGAGGTTAATCGCTCTGTGAAAGCCGCTTTCTTTACCTTGCGACCTATTTGGCCCGACGAAAGATGAGGTGTCAGCCAATAAAGCCGTTAGCGATCCTCTTTCCACATGGTCCCTCAGCCTCCTAGCCGGTCCGGTCGAACTATCACCCCAACGTATGTCGCAGGTATAAGACGAGCGGCGGTAGACCGCCGAATCGCTGGCGGCCACGCTGAAGACTTTGTCTTCTGATCTCTTGGCGGACCATGTTCGCTGATCATCTTCATTCTGCACTGTTGTCCTGCACTCGGGTGAACTCCGCGGCGAAAGCATCACGGAACTGCGCTTCCTGTCAATCCTGCCCGTGAAGTCTCTATGATGAAGTGACTTGCGATCATTCCCGAATCACCTACAATGCCCTATAAAGGTACATTATGAAAAGCACAATACTTGTCGCGACACTTGGTGCTGAGCCACAAGTAGTGACATTAGCTTTGGATTTGCTGCTTGCGCGCAAAGAGCGCATTGCTTCTGTCATCGTGGTTCACACTACCCCCGACCACGAGCCTGTGCGGTCTTCATTGCAGAGTCTGCACCGCGAGTTCATGGTCGCGCGATCCTATGGCAATGAGATCCTTTTTGTTCCGCATCTGTTGGCGGGCACATCTGGGCCACTGTCAGACGTGATCACGCCCACCGACATTGACGACGCCTTCCGCAGTTTCTACGTCTTGTTACGCCAACACAAGCAAGCTGGACGCCGCATCCATCTCAGCATTGCCGGCGGGCGCAAGACGATGGCCCTCTTCGCTATGGCTGCGGCGCAGATTCTGTTCGGCCCAGAAGACTACGTGTGGCATCTGGTCAGCGACCCGGCGCTTGTGACTTCCAAGAGACTCCATGCCGATCATCCTCAGGATGTGACCCTGGTGCCTGTCCCGGTCGCTCATTGGGGACGGCTGCGTGCCGATGACCGCTCGCGCGTGCACGACTTTGTTGAGCATGTGTTGACGCCCGCCGAGCGCGAGGTGACCGAACTGCTAATTCGCGAGGGGCTATCGAACGCAGCGTTGGCCGAACGGTTGGGCAAGAGCGTCAAGACGGTTGCCAATCAACTCTCCAGCGTTTATGTAAAATTAGGGCGTCATTTCGATCTACCTGAAACCCCGGACCGCACCCTGCTGCTGGTGTTGCTAGGAAGTTATTCCTAACCAAGATAGGGATTACGCCCCATGCTTGACGCGCGCAACTGCCCTACAATGGTACCAACTCAGGAGGAGATGCTCATGGATCGCATGAAGGCTGCCCTAGCTGGCCTACTGCATGACATAGGCAAGTTCTGGCAGCGCGCCGGAAACGAAGCGCGAGGCCCTGGCTATGAATCGTTCGGCCCAGAAGACTATGGCCAGCACGGTGCTCACGCTACCTGGAGCGCCGCTTTTGTCGAGCACTACGTTCCGCAGTCGCTGCGGGATGTGGGCTATGCGGTGCTCTACCATCACAAGCCTCAGGATCATCTGAGTAAGATCGTGGCTCTGGCCGACCGGCTGGCATCGGGTGAGCGGGCTGATGAAACCGACAAGCAGCCGCGTAATCTCCTGTCCGTGTTCTGCCAGATCGGAGAAGACGACCCGTCACGGCCAGAGCCAGCTTATTACCCACTGCGGCCTCTGGTGCTGGACGAGGCAACGATATTCCCTTCGGAGCAGACTGAAGACGACGCGGCCGCATATTCGTGGCTGTGGGAGCAGTTCGAACGAGACGCCGTGGCGCTACAAACCCAGGATGACGCAGAGACCTACATTGAGAGCGTGTATCACCTGCTCTGCCGCTACGCCTGGTGTGTGCCATCGGCATTCTATCGCAGCACGCCGGACATCTCGCTTTACGATCACAGCCGCGTGACAGCGGCCCTGGCCGCCTGTCTCGCGGATTTCGATGAGACCCAGATTGACGAACTGCTGGCTCACATAAAAGATGACACCACAACGCCGCTGGCCTATCTGGTTAAGGGTGACATCTCCGGCGTGCAGCGCTTCATCTACACCATCACTGCCAAAGGCGCGGCAAAGAGCTTGCGCGGGCGCTCGCTCTACCTGCAACTGCTCAACGAGGCCATCGCGCGTTTTGTGCTGCGCGAGATGGGCCTGCCCATCACCAACCTCATTTACGTGGGCGGCGGGCACTTCTATCTGCTTGTCCCGCCCAGCGAGATCGCGCGTCTGGATGCCCTACAAGGCGTGCTAGACCGGCTGTTGCTGGAGCATCATGACGGCGCGCTCTACGTGGCGCTCGGCAAGACGCCGCTGTTCGCGGCCAACTTCCAGATTCGGGAAAAGGAAACGAACAAACCCCCTCAATCGGAGGCGGACAAGGACGTCAGCGACAAGTGGCGCGAAGTGGGGCAGGCCGTCGGAGCGGCCAAACGCCGCCGCTTCGCCGGCGTGCCCGATCTGTTCGATCCGCACGGGCATGGTGGCACGGAATGCCAAGTCTGCCATGCCGAACGGCAGGATGTCACCCCGGACGACGAAGACGTGCGCAAGTGTGCCCTGTGTCGTTCTCTGGAAGACCTGGGGGGAGCGCTGGGTCGCTCGCGGTACCTGGCGCTCGGTCAGATCGCGCCGGTTGAACAGAAGCCGGGCGGCTGGGAAGCGCTGCTGGCAGCATTAGGGCTGAAGGTAGCCCTCCTCAAGGCAGCCCTCCTCGACGACGAATTCGAGAAGCGACTGCGCGACTGGGCAGACGTGCAGCGTGCAACTGTGCTGGGGCTGCGTGACTTCCCTGACGCGAGACTGGTGAACCAGGTGTCCCGCGCGCTGCGTTGTCCGGTAGCGGCGGGTGTGCGCTATACAGTCAACGTCACCCCGCATAAGCTGATCATGGGCCAGCAGATGGTGGCTGAATTCGGGGATATGCAAGAAGCCTCTACCGGCCTGAAGCGCCTGGGGGTGCTGCGTATGGATGTGGACAACCTGGGCTACCTGTTCGGCCACGGGTTTCGCAGCAGAGAAAACGGCAAAGAGCGCAATCTGGCGACACTCGCTCGCGTGGCGAGCCTCAGTTCGATGATGGGGCTGTTCTTCGAAGGTTGGGTTGGCCGGTTGTGCGAGCTGGTCAACGACAAGCATCGCCGCCTGATCACAGTCGTGGACGAGCAGACAGGCAAGCCGATCAAAGTTGAGACGGATGTGCTCTACGCCATCTACTCTGGCGGCGATGACCTGTTCATCGTGGGCGCGTGGGACGTGCTGCCCGGTTTGGCGAATAAGATTCGGGGCCACCTGGAACGTTTCGCCAGTGGTAATCCGGCGGTTCATGTCAGTGGCGGGATCACGCTTCATGGCGGCAAGTACCCGCTCTATCTGGCGGCAGAGGATGCGGCGGGCGCGCTTGAGGGTGCGAAAGACCTGCCGGACAAAAACGCGCTGACTTTTCTGGGCCAGCCCTTGTGTTGGGAAGAATGGGAGGTGGTCAACGGGTACAAGAATGAACTATGGGATTTGGTGGAACAGAGGGAAGTAGGGCGCAGTCTGCTGCATGTACTGCAGCAGATGCACGCGCAGTACCGCAACATGCGTGATGCTCTGGCGGACCAGGGTGGGTCACGAGCGCGCAACGGGCACGACCAAACGGTGTGGGGACCGTACATGTGGCACGGCGCCTACCTGCTCACGCGCCTGGCTGAGCGCTCGAAAGGCGACAGCGCACAGCGTGTGAAGGCACTGCGCGACAATCTGAGCGCGGAGGACTTCCGCGCCATTGAGACGGTTGGCCTGGCGGCGCGCTGGGCCGAAGCGCTGACACGATCGGAAAAGCAGATGAAGGAGGGATAAAGATCATGGTGCAAAGGTGGTCAGGACAGAACCGGGGCCAGAGGGAAAAGCGAACAGGTATCGCTAAGCCATCGCAAGACGAGTTGCGAACGATTATCTGTGGCGATGATATCGAAAGTGCGGAGCTTACGGTGCAGTGGGGTCAGAGTCTAGGGACCGCCCTAAAAGGCACGCTGAAGGCCGCCCAGATGCGCATGATTTTCGGAAAGGCGCGACAGATTGAGATGGGCTGGCAGATGGACAGCGCTGCATCCCATCGCGAGTTGCTCCTGCTCAAACCGAAGCTGCGCTATCAGGCCGAGCGCAAGGAGGAGGTCGAAGACCTTGCGGATGTGCTTACAAAGGCAATCGACCTGGTCAAAACCCAGCAGCATTTCCAGCGCTTCATGGATTTCTTTGAGGCTATTCTGGCCTATCACAAAGCCGCAGGAGGTAACTGAGCGATGCATATCAAACTGCACGGACGGCTGTTCATCAGCGGCGAAATCGTCGTTAAGACAGGGTTGCATATCGGTGGCTCAGGGGGCACATTCTCGATCGGCGGCAACGATAATCCGGTCGTCATCAACCCGATCACCAGAGAGCCTTACATCCCTGGCTCATCGTTACGCGGCAAAATGCGCTCATTGACAGAAAAAGCCTATGGCGTGCCGCTGGTTCATCACGCGAACGTCAGGATGCATACGTGCGAGAATGAGGCGGACTACGAAAGGTCGCCGATTGCCCAGGTCTATGGGATTCCGGCTGCCGAGGGGTTTGGCCTGCCAACACGCCTGATCGTGCGCGACGTGGTGCTGACAGAGAACGCTCGGAAAGCGTTACTAGAAGCCAAGACTGACCTGCCATTCACCGAGGTGAAGACGGAAGTATCCATCGATCGCATCACCTCCCAGGCAAACCCGCGCTCATTGGAGCGCGTGCCAGCCGGCGCCGTGTTCGGCCCGATGGGTCTGGTCTACAGTGTCTTCACAGAGCAGGACATCGACTCGCTGAAGGTCTTGCTCGACGGCATGGAACTCTTGGAGGACGACTACCTCGGCGGGTACGGCTCGCGGGGTAGCGGCAAGATCGTGTTCCAAAACCTGGGACTTCTGCTCAAGCGATATGGAGATTTCATCCAACCAGTGGCGGTGATCGGCCCAGAGCGGTTTGACACGCTTGCCGATCTGTCAGCGCATTTCCTGGACATCCAGGACACATTGCGGCGATGGCTTTTCGACGGGACGTGAGCCATGATTCGTAACGCTTATCGGCTGATCCCCAGAGATGGCGGCGGCTTTCATCTGGGGCGCGAGGGACTGGACCAGGAGGTCAGCAGCGAGACGTTTCCTTCTGACTCGCTTTTCGCTGCTCTGTTCGCCGTCCAGAATGCGCGTGGGGGACCGGAGTCCACAAAGGATATCCTGGAGTCGCCGCCCAGTCTATCATCGGTCTTTCCGTTCGCCGGGCAGTTGCCGCTCTTCCCAATGCCGCGTCTGCGTGTCAACCTGGACGATGCCTTCCAGCCCGGAGTAACCAAAGCGCTCAAGAAGCTGCAATACGTATCGCCCGTGATCCTGACCCATCTGCTGCAAGGCAGCTCGATGGACGGGTGGCTACCTGAAGACACAAGTCCCTCGCAGGGTGTTCTGATGCAGGACGGCAGGGTCTGGCTCGCCCGGCGCGAAACCGGCCTGCTGCCTGACAACTGGCACAAACTGGACGACCAGGCGCTGAAAGCAGAGGCGATCTGGAGAGTTGACCGCGTGCCGCGCGTAGCGGTTGACCGCATCAGCAACAGCAGCGAAATCTATCATGTGGGGCGCACGACGTTTGCCCCTGACTGTGGGCTGTGGTTCCTGGCCGATCTTGACCAGCGGCAGGTGGGCCTGTTCGAGAGCCTGTTGGACCACCTGGGCGACGGCGGCATCGGCGGCGAGCGTTCAGCCGGCTACGGCGCGTTCAGCGTGGAGGAGGCCGTTCCCCCTGACCTGCCATCACCGCAGCGGTCACGGTATGTGATGACGCTTTCGCGTTACAACCCGACGGAGGAGGAGCTGCGGGCAGGAGTACTGGGCGAGGGGGCTAGCTACGAACTCGTGGACGTGGGCGGATGGCTGGCTTCGCCAGAAGGCCCGGCTCAACGCCGCAAGCGCGTGCGCATGATCGAAGCCGGTTCTATTCTGGCCGCGCCTGTGCCGGTCGTAGGCCGGATCGTGGACGTGTGCCCAGAATACGACCAAGCCGGCGCGCCTCAGCATCCCGTCTGGCGCAGTGGGATCGCGCTCACCGTCGGCGCTCAGGAGGTGACTGATGGGCAAGCTGCATGACACCTACAAGCTCACCATCACCACACTCTCGCCGCTGCACATCGGCACGGGCAACACGCTGCGCCAGGGATACGACTACGTGCCGCATCGGGGCCAGACCTGGGTCTTCGACGCAGAGGTGCTGGCGGATATGCTATATGAGCACGATCCTGACGAGTTTGAGAAGATGGTGCAGGGTGTTCCGGCGAGTGACCTGATCCGCCCTGATGAATACGACCTTGCCAGTCCGCTCTTCCGCTACGTGCTGCGCGGGGAGCCGCGCTCCAGGGGGAAGGGAGCCGAACTCCAGGAACAGCTCAAAGACCCCTGGGATCGCCCCTATATCCCTGGCTCGTCACTGAAGGGGGCGCTGCGCACGGCGCTGGCTTATGTCGGCTGGGAGCAACGCAAGCTGGTCGTTGATCCAAGCGAATTGGGTCGCAGTGCTAGGACAGCTGCCCAATCAATGGAACACAAAGTGCTGTTCGGCTCTGAAACAACGCCAAACTACGACTTGTTGCGTGCTTTGCAGGTGAGCGACACCAATGCTGTTCCAGAATGCCTGGAGTTGGCCAATGTGGAAGTTGTGGGCGGCTCCTCGAAAGCATCGATCCCGGTAGCTCTAGAGGCAATAGAGAGCAATACGGTGTTCCAAGCCAGCTTATCAGTTGATTTCTTCCTGATGGGATTGACTCAGGGTAATCAGGCTAGTTCCGATGCCGTGCGTGAAATGGGGTGGGATGACATCCAGCTTGGGGCTTTGGTTCAATTAGCAGGAGCAGTGAATCGTTGGACGCAACGTCGCCTGAACAAGGTAGAAACACAATGGCAACGTGATCCACAGGTACGCTCAAGCATTTCCTCACTGAAGAAGTCATTCCAGTCCCTGGATCAGTCGCATGAATTCATGTTGCAGTTGGGCTGGGGAGGCGGCTGGGATAGCAAGACGTTGGGATATGTGTTGACTCAGAATCCAACGACTTTCCAAAGGGTGCTGGACCAATATCGCTCAGCAATGGTGCGTCGCGGTAAAGCGGACCCAACGAACTATCCTTCAACGCGTCGGGTAGTAGTGCGAGAAACGCAACCAAACACTCTGATGGGCTGGATCAAAGTGCGCATGGAGCGTGTGTGATGAGCGTGTGGCTGCTGGCGAATGTCGGCAACAGCGATCTACAGATAGACAACTCCAAGCTGCCCGGAGCTCCAGCAGCGGAAGATCCGGAGAAGTGGTGGACGCCGCGTCGCATCGGCGAGGCCGTGCGCGACAATCCAGACCGTTTCGCCGGGACGATCAAACTGCCACTGCTGGAGCCAACGATCAACTGGCTGTTCGAACATGAGAACGTCACCGGTGAGGATCTGCGGCTGGTGTTGTTCGCTTCCGATCAGCCGCGCGAAGACACGATTGAGTCAGAGTGGCTCAAAGACACCTATCCTATCGCGGAGGCGCTGTGCAAGATCGTGACGGACAAGCCGTTTCACATCCCGCAGAAGCAGTCGCGCATCGAGCGCATCCTGGGTAGCCCTGCCGATTACTCCAACATGCTGAGCTTCTACACCCAAGCGCTGCCCAGAGTGGCAAAGAGGGTGGCCCCCGACGATCGCATCTTCTTGGAAGTGTCTGGCGGCACGCCGGCCATGGCCTCTATGCTGATCGTGATGGGCGTGGAGGTCTTCGGCGAACGTGTGCGCACGCTCTACGTCGAGCGCGGCGCAACCGTCCCCTATGAGGTAAGTGTCTCGCGCGAGCTATTCGCCCGCAAGACCCGCGACACGTTGTGTGACCAGGTGAAGTTGCATGCCTACGCTGTTGCATTGCAGACGTTGAAAGACGCCGGGCCATTGATTGACCCGGACGACGATCATCGCCGGCTCCTGGCAGCCGTGCTGAACTATGCCGATCGCCGCCTGTCGTTTGATTTCGACCGCGCCCGCAACGCCCTGCAGAACGCCCGGCAGCTCTCAATCGGTGAGGCGCAGGCTCGCATCGGGCGCTGGCTGCGCGAGCTGGAATCGAGCGACACAGCAGAGCATTTGTCCGAACTGCTTCACAGCGCCAATATCAAGCTCAAGTTCGGTGACTACGCCGACTTCACACAGCGTATCTTCCGCTTCCAGGAGGCTACGTTCCGCTCCATGCTGGAACAAATCGGTATTCAGTACTCCGATAAGGATGGGAAATACGTCAAGAACGAATGGGTGCAGACCCAACCTGGCCTGGACAAGTTCCTGGATGGTTATGTGAACCCTCAGACCCAAAAGCCCGACAGAGTCAAGCTTGATCGCCCGCTCAACCGTTATAGCCTGGGAGCTATGGCCGAATACTTTGCCAGGACGGAGAAGTGGAAGCGCTGGCGCGGCACTGTCCAGGCGCTTCATAAGCTCTCGGCGGTGGCCGATCTACGCAACAAAGGTGTGGCGGGGCATGGCTTTGACGGCATTGGCAAGGAAGACATCTCCCAGGCCTATGGCGACACGCCCGAAGTTCTGCTGCGTGACCTGAACACGATCTACCAGGAGGTGTTCGAGCGCGCCCCCGGCCCCAACCCCTACGACGCCATCAACATCCTGATCCTCGACCTGATCCAGGCGGCCCCATGAGCGAACTCGTCTCGCTCGTCATCACCGTGCGGCCCGCCCAGCCCGTGACCCTGCCCGGTCACCTGGGCCGCGCCGCGCACGCCCTGCTGCTGCGCTGGCTGGACGCGCACGATCCCGCCCTGGCCCAGCACTGGCACGACGCCGACGGCCCCAAACCCTTCACCTGCTCCTCGCTGGTCGGCGGCGGGCGGATGCAGCCCGACCGCACGCGCGCCCTGTCGCCGGACCGCACGTACTGGCTGCGCCTGACCTCACTCGACCCGGTGGTGTCACAAATACTGCTGGCCCACCAGCAGCAGCCGCCCGCCAGCATCGAACTGGATGGCGTGACGCTGCCCGTCGAGAGCATCACCGCCAACCCGCAGGCGCATCCCTGGGCAGGGACGGCCACCTACGAGGAGATCGCTGCGCCCTACCTGCTGGCCCGCCAGCAAGCGCCCCGCCGCCTGACGCTGAACTTCACCTCACCGGTGGCCTTCCGCCAGCGCGAGATGACCATGCCCATCCCCCTGCCCGACCTGGTCTTCGGCGGGCTGGTAGACCGCTGGAACGCCTTCAGCCCGGTCGCGCTCAGCCCGGAAGTGCGGCGCTATGGGGCCGAGTGTGTGGCGCTGAACAGCTTCCGGCTGCGCTCGCGGGCGCTGCCAGTCAAGGATGGCGGGTTGCAGGTTGGCGCAGTAGGCACGGCGGGCTACGTGGCCGTGCGCTATGACCGCTTCTGGATGGGCCTGCTCGCTCTGCTGGCCGACTTCGCCTTCTACGCTGGCGTCGGGCTGCTGACGACAGCGGGCATGGGCCAGACGCGGCGCGTGGTGCCCTGAGCACGGCATATCGCCCGCGTACCTTAACAACCGCATAGCGAAAGGAGAAGCCGATGTGCGAAGGAATCCTCCTGTTGGGGTTTGGCGGCCTGGCCTTCTGGCTCCTCTACCACCTGGTGCGTCCCGCCTCGCGGCGCGGGCACGCCTAACGCAGCCGAGGCGCTACGTCCATTGGAATCACCCTCATGCCCGGAAGGGCATTACGACTCACGAAGCTCGCCGCCGCGTTCGCCACTTCAAGCGTGCATTGGAATCACCCTCATGCCCGGAAGGGCATTACGACGACCAGCGGCGTCCCGAACACGTCGCGCCCCAGCACTGGATTGGAATCACCCTCATGCCCGGAAGGGCATTACGACCGAAACTATACCATCGCAGAGCGCGCACTGGCGCTGGATTGGAATCACCCTCATGCCCGGAAGGGCATTACGACGCTCGACTTCGCGATCGGTGGCGGCCTTGCCTTGTCCTAGATTGGAATCACCCTCATGCCCGGAAGGGCATTACGACCGAACAGCTTGCGAACTTTCGCTTTCACTTCCCTGTCAATTGGAATCACCCTCATGCCCGGAAGGGCATTACGACAATGGCTTGCCGCAGTGTGTGCAGCGCATGGTTGTTCATTGGAATCACCCTCATGCCCGGAAGGGCATTACGACGTTCCCAACCCCCGCGCCCGCCGGGGCGCATATAGGCATTGGAATCACCCTCATGCCCGGAAGGGCATTACGACCCATAGCCGTCGTACCACAGCATCTTGTACATCAGGTAGATTGGAATCACCCTCATGCCCGGAAGGGCATTACGACACAGGCATGTTGATGAGCAAGTTGTAGAGGCGATTGAATTGGAATCACCCTCATGCCCGGAAGGGCATTACGACCTAGCGGATATACAGTACATCATTAACTTGTATGCTTACATTGGAATCACCCTCATGCCCGGAAGGGCATTACGACGCAGAACTCCCGATGGAACAACCGCTTGTGTTTGTCTGGATTGGAATCACCCTCATGCCCGGAAGGGCATTACGACGTATACCCGGACAAGGGATCGCTGGGCGGCATCTTCTCAATTGGAATCACCCTCATGCCCGGAAGGGCATTACGACTTCGTCATCGGTTAGTCTCCTGGGCTTAGGCCCACTAAATTGGAATCACCCTCATGCCCGGAAGGGCATTACGACCTAAAGGCGGCAAATAGGGCGCGCCGCCCGATTCTGCATTGGAATCACCCTCATGCCCGGAAGGGCATTACGACTCAAGGCTGTACGGGATTTCACGTTCGGTTAGTTTCGCGGATTGGAATCACCCTCATGCCCGGAAGGGCATTACGACGTTCTTGCATGGTATAGTTAATTAGCGCATCAACTTTATTGGAATCACCCTCATGCCCGGAAGGGCATTACGACGGGAGACAGGCACTTAGCAGGAAAATAAATATCCCTAGATTGGAATCACCCTCATGCCCGGAAGGGCATTACGACTGTTTCCTGGCCCCCGACACACCCGCCGGACTCTGCAACATTGGAATCACCCTCATGCCCGGAAGGGCATTACGACTGCCTGCGCGGGTCAATAGATCGCTGACCCACGACTCCATTGGAATCACCCTCATGCCCGGAAGGGCATTACGACAAAATCGGGCGGACAGGCGACGACCTCTGCCTCCATTGGAATCACCCTCATGCCCGGAAGGGCATTACGACTCTTTGAGCGTGAAGCTACGCATCGCGTCCATTGCTCGATTGGAATCACCCTCATGCCCGGAAGGGCATTACGACGACGACGCGCGTCTCGGCGTCCAACGCGGCATAGTCAATTGGAATCACCCTCATGCCCGGAAGGGCATTACGACTCAAACAATCAGTCACCTGAGTTCGCCATGCAACTGCTGGATTGGAATCACCCTCATGCCCGGAAGGGCATTACGACACCTGTTTTGGCGAGGCTGGGTATTGAGTGAATGTGTGCATTGGAATCACCCTCATGCCCGGAAGGGCATTACGACGTAACTATAGTTCCGTCTTTTCCTTGCCATGCCCCAATAGATTGGAATCACCCTCATGCCCGGAAGGGCATTACGACGTATCCAGCGCCGTCCGCAGGTTCGCCTTATCTTGCGATTGGAATCACCCTCATGCCCGGAAGGGCATTACGACGCAGACGTAGCTGGTCTGTTGTTATAGCTTGGCTGTAATTGGAATCACCCTCATGCCCGGAAGGGCATTACGACGTATACCCGGACAAGGGATCGCTGGGCGGCATCTTCTCAATTGGAATCACCCTCATGCCCGGAAGGGCATTACGACGCTGCCTGACCCTGCTTTGGGAACTCCAAGCACATGCTATTGGCTGTACTGAGTCCGCCACTGCGCCTCATGGGCAGAGACTTCCCAGGCCCAGTGTTTCGCAGTTGTGCGTAGATCGGCTAGTTCCAGGCGGCGGGTATAAACGTCACGTCAAACAGAGTCAAGGTGAAGCGTTTTTCACGGCCTCTTGCGGATGAGCCTATACGATGGCCCCTCTATCGAGCCCTATAGAAAAGTTTGATACCTTTTGTGATGTCATTCACTAATCTCGTGCGCTAACCGGGCTTACAGTTAGACGAGAAGTTCAGGATTCAGTTTAGTTATGGAATTGTCAGGAAGCCGGATGGATGCTGAAACCCTTCAGGCTGCAAAACACCAAGCAGAGATCTGCAGGGTCTTTGGCAACGTCAATCGCGTCATGATCGTTTGGGCGCTCGATGACCAAGAAATGTCCGTAGGAGACATAGCCGCAGCGATTGACTCGTCTCTGCAAAACACTTCACAGCACCTTCGCCTAATGAAAGACAAGGGTGTGCTGACATCGCGCAGGAAAGGGCACACTATTTACTACCGCGTTGCAGATCACGAATTGGCCGAAGGCTGCCGCGCTTTCCAGTCTGCGCCACATCAGGCAGTTCCCGCGAGTCCGGATTCTGTGACAAAGAACTCGTCGGGAGCATAGCAGTTAGGAGGATCATCCAATGACTAGCATCGATCTATCCACCATCGTCGCCGCGAAGGTCGTAGATGCGCGCGGAAGTGCCTGCCCAGGCCCACTCTTGGAGGCCAAAAAGGGCATCGGCACCATCGCTGTCGGAGAAATCCTGGAGATATGGTCTGGCGACCCCAATACCAAGAATGACATTCCCAAGTGGGCGCAGAAAGTCGGTCATGAGTATCTTGGCAGCCTGGTGGCGGATGGCTACGACCGGATCTTCATCAAGCGCCTGAAGTGAGAGGAACCTCATGGCAACTGCGTCAGAGGACATGAAGATCCTGATTCTGGCAACACTGTCAGGCGGATATGCCGGGGCTGACTCGGTAGGACAGTTACATGCCAGCTACGCGCCGAACACGTACATCCTGCCAGTGGTCTGTCCAGCCATGTTCTCTGAAGATTTCTACCTGCGCGCCTTTGAGCGCGGGCTGGATGCCATCCTGGTGATGTACAGCGGGACCGACTGCCCCTACAAAGGCGGCGCCGAACGCACAGCGCAGCTCATCAACAGGGTCTATTCGCTGATGACAGAACGCGGCATCAACACGCGGCGGTTGCGGCTGGTCGCCATCTGTACGGTCTGCACCAGTGCCTTCATGCGCGAAGTGGCCCAGATGAACCAGACGCTGGCGGAAATTGGCCCTGTCCGCGATGAACTGGCTGCGGTTGCTCCTGTACAGACATCTTGATCCCTAAAGAAGGTGAGCCAGCCATGACTGTCCATACTATGAAGGCCGATGTATTGGTGGTCGGCGGCGGCATTGCAGGGATGCAGTCCGCATTGGATCTGGCCGATCAGGGATATCATGTGGTGCTGGTCGAGAAGGAACCCAGCATTGGCGGCAAGATGATCATGCTCAGCAAGGTCTTTCCCACGCTGGACTGCTGTAGCTGTATCACGACGCCCAAGATGTCTGCTGTAGCGCACCATGACAATATCGAGCTGCTGACCTACTGCGAAGTGAAGTCAATCAACACCGGCCTCAACAGCGGCTATACCGTCCAGATCGCCCAGAAACCGCGCTATGTGGACATTGATACCTGCACGGGATGTCGCCAGTGCGAATATGCCTGTCCGATAGATGTCCCTTCGGCCTTTGACAGAAATCTGGGCGCGGTGCGTGCGATCCGCGTGCCGTTTTCGACGGCAGTTCCGCAGAAGGCCGTGCTGGACATTGAGAACTGCCTGCTGTGCGGCAAGTGCGAAAAGGTGTGCCCTGTGGAGGCGATTGACTTCTCTCAGCAGCCAGAAACCTTCGAGATCGAGGTCGAGGCCATCATCCTGGCAACAGGCTTCGAACTGACTCCCACGAATGCGAAAGCTGAGTACGGTGGTGGAAAGCTGCTTAATGTGATTGATGCGTTGGTAATGGAGCGTCTGCTTGCACCCACCGGCCCCTATGGGCACGTGCTGCGACCCTCGGATGGTAAGGAGCCAGGCTCAATAGCCTATGTACAGTGCGCGGGATCGCGAGACAAGACGCTTGGCGTTGAGTACTGCTCGCGTGTGTGCTGCATGTATGCTATCAAACAGGCGATGCTGCTCTCTGGAGCGCTTCCGCTGGCCGACATCACTATCTACTACATGGACATCCGCACGTTTGGCAAAGGCTATGAGCAGTTCTACCAGAATGCTAAGGCGATGGGCATCGAGTTCGTCAAAGGCAAAGTGGCCCGAATCAGGCAGGACGAAGACCAGAACCCAGTTGTGCGCGTCGAGATGATCGAGGACGGCTCGAAAGTGGTAGAGCGCACACACGATCTGGTGGTGCTCTCAGTCGGGATGGTGCCCGCGTTTGATCCACACCCGCTGTACGGCGTTCCAACCGCTGATGATGGCTTTGCAGCTATCCCCGCCCCAAACATCCGGCCCAGTCTCACCGCTACACCAGGGATTTTTGCCACCGGCACGGCGGCGGGACCTATGGACATCGTAGACAGCATTGTGATGGCCAGTGCCGCCGCCGCCGAAGCGGCGGCCTACCTGGAAGAGACCCACTCGCCCTTGCCGCAGTTTACAGCAGCGAAGGAGGCCGTCCATGTCTGAGACACTGCCGAATGGTGATGTCCGGATCGGCGTCTATGTATGTTACTGCGGCGGCAATATCAGCGATGTAGTGGACTGTGAGAAAGTCGCCGCCGTGCTGCGCGGACTTCCCAATGTGGTTGTTGCCCGCACCGACATGTCTATGTGCTCGGATGCCGGGCAGGCCCTGATCGAAAGCGATATCCACGAGCATGGCGTCAACCGGGTCGTGGTTGGAGCGTGCGCGCCGTCTCTGCACGAACGGACCTTTCGAGGCACAGTGGCACGAGCGGGCCTCAATCCTTACCTCTATCATCATGTTGGGCTGCGCGAACAAGATTCCTGGGTGCACCAGAGTAATCCGCGAGAGGCAACAGAGAAGGCCATTCGTCTGATGATGGCCGGGATCGCCAAGGTGCGTCTGCTAGAGCCGCTTGAGCCAATTGTGCTCGACGCCGAACAGCACGCGCTCGTCGTTGGGGGGGGTGTGGCAGGCCTGCGGGCGGCGTGGGACATCGCGCGGCGTGGCATCCGCGTGACGCTCATCGAGAAGTCACCGTTTCTGGGCGGGCACATGGCCCAGCTTGAAACGACCTTTCCGGCGGGTGAGGACGCGCGCGCGGCGCTGCATGGCCTGATCGAGAAGGTGCTGGCGCATCCGCTGATCGCTGTGCACACCCGCGCAGAACTGACCAGGGTACGTGGCTATGTGGGCAATTTCCAGGTTGAGATTACCCAGCAGTCGCGCGGTGTGAGCGAGGAGTTCACCCATTTTGAGGAGGCGGCGGCTATCTGCCCGATCGAAGTGCCGGATGAGTTCAACTACGGTCTGACCAGGCGCAAAGCCATCTATCGCGTCTATCCTGGTGCTTATCCGAACCTGCCGGCGATTGACTGGAGCGCCTGTGATGGCTGTGGTAAGTGCCTCGGCGTCAACGGCGCTGGGCTTAATCTGGAAAACCAACCAGGGACGTTTGAACTGAATGTCGGCGCATTTGTAGTCGCCACCGGTTTCAAGCCCTACGAACCTCGCCAGGGCGAGTACGGCTACGGTGAATACCCTGAGGTCGTTACCCTGCCTCAGATGATCCGGTTGCTGGCACTCATGGACGATGGCGCTGATCTGGAATGGAAGGGACGGAAGATTCGGAATATCGCGCTGATCCACTGCGTGGGTAGCCGTGAGATTCCTGGCGTGCATGAGCCACAACCCGATGGGAAGGTCAACGATTACTGTTCGCGGGTATGCTGCACGGCAACGCTGCATCTTGCCAACGAACTGCGCGATCGTTACCCCAGGCTCAACATCTTCGACATCCACGAAGACATCCGCACCTATGGGCGTGGCCACGAGGATTATTACAGCGAGGCATCGGCCAACGGCGTGCGTTTCTTGCGCTTTCACGGGGATGAGCGCCCCCAAGTCCTGGCAGCTCCGCAAGGCGACGACACCCCGTTGCTCGTCCGCGTGAAAGATTACCTGACGTGGGGCGAGGAACTAGACGTGCCCGCCGACCTAGTGGTGCTGGCGACAGGCATCATGCCCAGTCTGGTTGCAGACATCATTGCGCTGCTCAAGATTTCGGCAGGGAAGGATCGTTTCCTGCTGGAAGTGCATCCCAAGCTGCAACCAGTGGAGACAGCCGTGCCGGGGGTTGTGCTGGCCGGAACCGCGCAAGGCCCGATGAATATCCAGGAAACCTGTGCTGCGGCTTCGGCGGCGGCGGCAAAGGTGGCTGTTTTGCTTGGGCAAGGATCGGTCAAACTGGAGCCGTTTGTCGCTCGCGTTAACCACGATCTGTGCGACGGTACTGGTCAGTGTACAGAGGTCTGCGCCTACGAAGACGCCATCACCCTGCAAACCATCAGTGCCAACGGTCACGCCGTACAAAAAGCGGTAGTCACACCTGCCAACTGCGTGGGATGCGGGGCGTGCGTGAGTGCGTGCCCCAATCGTGCGATTGACGTGCAAGGTTGGACGCTGGCGCAGTATGAGGCGATGCTGGACGCGCTTACCGCGCCTCTGCCGGTTCTGGAGAGTGCAGGATGACACAGACACGAGAAGAAGCCAGACAGCGCACGGCAACGCTTAAGCAGGTGCGCGACCAGCATCAAGACACGGTTGAACGCACACGGGCGCTGCTCAAAGAGCAGCAGACTGTGCGGCGGCAGATCTGCCGACAACTGCGCAGCGGGCCGAAGACTGTGCCCGAAATCGCGGAAGCGACCAGCCTGCCAGCCCATGAAATCTTGTGGCATATCACGGCGATGAAGAAATATAGCCTGGTCCAGGAAGTTGGCCAATGTGGTGAGTACTACCAGTATGCGATGGCAAAGGAAATCGAATCATGAGCACAAGGGTCGATCCTTCCTTGCTCGACGAGATCAAGGAATACGGCGCTATCAACCCTGAAGCCTGTTTCAACTGTGGGAACTGCACTGCCATCTGTCCGCTGACGAGCGATGATCATCCATTTCCACGAGGCACGATCCGCTTGCTCCAGATGGGGATGCGCGATCGCTTGATGGAGAGCGCCGATCCCTGGTTGTGCTACTACTGTGGAGATTGCACGCGGACGTGCCCCAAGGGAGCAGAACCCGCTGAAACCATGATGGCAGCGCGGCGTTGGCTGACAGCCCAGTATGACCGATCAGGGCTGGGTGCTAAGCTGTACACATCCGAGCAGGCAATTCTGCGGACGATCATACGGTACGTCCTGCTTACCCTGGTGGCGTTTGTTGCCTACCATCTACTCACAGGATTTGACCGGATCGTCACAGACCGCGTCGAACTCAATACTTTCGCCCCAGTCCTGTTGGTGTGGGCGTTCGTGCTGGTGCATTTTGCGTTTCTGAGTCTTCGAGTTGGCGCGAATACGGTGAATATGGCGAAGCATATCATGCGCCCAACCAAGGACCAGATAGTTGTGCCCCTCCCGGTCTATGTCAGCGAGTTTAAGGAGTTCATCATTCATTTCGTCACTCAGAAACGCTGGCGAGACTGCAGCGAGGCCGGGCACAGCCGTTGGCTCAAACACCTGCTGCTGGCTTCAGGCTATGTCACGATGCTGGTGCTGGTTGTCGGGCTGTTGTGGTGGTTCCAGACCGATGAGATCTACCCGCTGTACCATCCCCAGCGCTGGCTCGGCTACTACGCTACCATTGTCCTGGTCTACGGGTCGTTGGACGTTCTCGCCGGGCGCTTGCGGAAACGAGAAGAGCTGCATCGCTTCTCGCATCCTTCCGACTGGCTCTTCCCAGTGTTCATTCTGGTGGGTGCTTTGACGGGCATTCTGGTCCATGCCTTTCGTTATGCGGGCTGGGCCTGGCCCACGTACATCATCTATGTGGTGCACTTAATGGCGATGTTCGCCATGTTGGACACAGAGGTTGGCATCGGCAAGTGGGCGCATATGATCTACCGGCCCCTGGCAATGTATCTTGAATCGGTGAAGTCGCGCGCTAGAGAGCTAGAGAAGGCTGCACCAAGGCCAGTTCCGGCTGGCACTGATTGAGCGCAGCTCAGCACCTATCCTAGGAGGAGAAGCATGAGCGAAAACGAAAGTAGTCCGATGGTCGTTATCTGCAACAGTGACAGCACGGGGGTGATGCCCACGTTTATCATGGGAGCATCGGGCGTGGGCATCGGCGAAAAGGTGCTGCTCTTTTTCTGCCCGAACAGTGCCAACGTGCTCCTCAAAGGGGAGCTAGAGAAATTCCGGGGCAAGAAGGGCCTGCCCGATCCGGTCGAGCTGTTCAACACGATCCTCGACGAAGGCGGGCGCATCATCTTGTGCGAACTGGCGCTTGAAAACAAGGGGATCAAGAAGGAAGACCTGCGCGACGACCGGATCGAAATCATGAACGCGCCGTCCTTCCTGCTGCAAGCTCAAGGCGCGGGGATTACGTTCACGTTTTAGGCCGCGCAGCGGCATACTTACAGCTTGAGGGCAGTGTCCCTTCAGTGCAAGGGGACGCTGCCCGTTTTGTTGCGCTATCTCTCGGCCAGGCGCAATAGGTCGGCATTACTGGGATCGTGCACAAAGCCCCAGAAGGCTTCGACTGCCCGATGCGGTTCGTGAACCTCGGACCGGATCAAATACACCTTTCGGTGCAGATCAAAACCTGCCACCGGCACCTCAACCACTGTTCCCTCTTGGAGCGCCCAATCCGCGGCCAGCCGTGAGACAAATGACACGCCAAAGCCCACTTCGACGGCTTTCACGATAGCTTCAGAGTTGCCAACTTCTAGACAGATGTCCATATCGTCAATGGTAATGCTGTGTTTGCCCAGTTCGGCGAGCAGAGTACGGTATGTGCCTGACGTTGGCTCGCGGATGATTATGGGCGTTTCCAGAAGCTCCGACGGTTCAATGAACTGCCGCGAAGCCCAGGGATGATCGGCTGGCACAATCAGGATGATATGGTCGTTGAAAAACTCCTGGCATTCCATGCCGTCACCGCACGCATCGTAACTGACGACGCCCAGATCAGCTTCTTCCTTTAGGAGCTGCGGCACGACGAGCGGAGATGTGCATCGCAAGACGGAGATACTGACGCCGGGATGTTGTTCGTGAAAACGCGCGGCGAACTGCGGCAGAATGTATTTTCCGGTCGTGGTGCTGCACGCAATTCGAAGCTGCCCAACGATCCTCTCTTCCAATGACTCCATCATCTGCTGGATTTCAAAGGCTTCGCGCACCAGCTTGCGGGCGCGGGGGAGCAAGAGCGTACCGGCTTCGGTCAGCCGCAGTCCTCCACCGGAGCGTTCGAACAACTCAACGCCCAGCCCGCGCTCGAGCATTTTGATGTGGTGACTAATCGTGGGCTGGGTGAGGTGCAGGTGTGTTGCAGCCTCTGAGAAACTCATGCTCTGAACAACATGCAGAAATGTCTGGAGCTTGGTCAGGTCAATCATAGGCCTCCTCTCCCATGTCAGTCGGCCGGCTTCGGGGCCAAGCTCTGGTCCTTCTGCTCAAAGTGTACCCACTACACGGACATTGACCACCCATCCCGGCTCATCGTGACCAGCCGCACGCCAGCCCGGTGCACCTGCCGAAAATTCGCGCCCTGCTTGATGGCGGCGAGCACGCGATCAATATCTGTGACAACCGACCCAGACAGCACGTCCACGCCATGCTCGAACAGGACGGGGCTGAGCGGCGTGCTGGGTCCTAAGAGCAGAACCGTTGCCGCCGGTTTGCACAATCCCAGCAGGTGTTCCAGCGTATGATTGACCAGAGCCATGCTGGTGATAGCTACAACATCCGCCCGCGGCAGAATGTCCGGCGCGGAATCTGCCGGCAGTTCATCCGCACCCGGGTCAAGCTCCAAGACGATCAGCCTGCCCACACGAGTCCGCAGGCGCGGAATGAAGGGAAAACTGCCGATCAAAGCAACTGTCTTGTTTTTGCCCCGAGCCGCGATGGCCTCTTCAGCATTGAGGTCGCGCCACAGTTCGGGTCTGGGCGGCAGAAGGGCGTTTATCGCGGCAACGCCGACGCTGCTCAGCGGAGGACGGCTTGTGCAGGCCAGGCGTGCCAGCGCCAGCCCGGAAAGGGTGTGCAACTCTCCGGCTTGCGGAACGTCCGGTTCCGCCGAGTGCGCGTACGGCCCGGTGAGTGTTGACGCCAGCCCGCAGCGTTTCTGGCCCTCCGCCAGAACAACCACCGCCGTCCAGTGCAGCCCGATACACACATCGAGCACCTCAGCGTCGGGAAGCGTCGCCAGGAGATCGCCGTCATAGGCTAGCAGCGCATCCGTGCAGGCGCGATCGCCGGAAGCCTGCGTGCTCATTGCCGACAGTGCGAAATACGATGGTGGACGGGTTTCTTTGTTCACACGCTAAGCGTCTTTCTTCTTCTGCTCCTCGAGGGCGACAAACGCGCGGAAGATATCGCTCTCGGTGATGATCCCCACCAGTTTGTCCCCGTCGAGGACTGGCAACGCACTGATCTTGTGCTCTAACATCAAACGGCAGCCTCAATGAGAGATGCCGTTGGAGACGTGGTCTTCGGGTTGTGCGCCATTAGCCGACGCACCGGTAGCTGTGCCAGTCTCTCGCTGATGTGGAGGATGTCAAGCCCGGCGATGTTGATCGGGTTTATCTGCCGCAGGTTTTCTAGCGTAACCATACCGACCAGAGTGCCTTCGTCCACAACGGGAAGGCAACGAATCCTGTTTTCAATCATGAGCCAGTAAGCATCCGGCAGCGTGCAGTTGCTCGCAACAGTGATGACATTGGCGGTCATCCAATCCTTGACTTGTTTGGACATCACAAGGCCTCCTCAGTCGTCGGGCATAGGAAGGGCCCCGCCCAGCTTCTGCAGCGCGCGAGCAAGAAATGCGTTGACCTGCGTCATGACCTCAGCCGCCGCCAGGATGTCTGCGGAAGCGCCCTCGGCCTGTGCGGCCCAACTGCGGAACTCATCGGCGTGTTCTGTGTTGTGCTCAATCCAATGGGGGATCAGCACGCGCAGCTTGTCCGTCTCTTTCATGTGTCACCTCGGTGTGTCTCACTGTTTCCAGGAAGACCCTGTTCTTCATCAAGTCAATCTGGCGGATAGCGGCGGAGACGATGCGTGGCGGTTCGAACAGCTTGACCAGCCGAATCCCTTCCGGGATTGCTTCGACCAACATGACGTCATCCATGATCTTTTCATCATCCAGGTAAACAGCGACCTGACACATGCTTCCCTCCTGGAATCCTGGAGCCTGCCCACCCTGCCGGGCGGCGGGGTGACGCGCCCATGTCTGTGAGCGACAATACCTTTCACATCCATCAAAGCGCGCGTTGAGAGCTGACAGCCTCCTCGACCTAGAGCGTGTTATACACTTTTCAACCCCTATCCTCCGACCCCTTTCCCCGCTTGCAGGAAAGGGGAGAACTGTCCCTCCCTGCCAGCGGGGAGGGACTACAGGGTGGGGTTATAGGGCGCTACTTATGCGCCACCCTGCACGTTACGCCTCGCGTGCGAGGTTCATAACGCGCGCCATTTCTGGCACAACCAGTGTGCCTACCTTATCGCCACGTGTTCTTGCACACGTACCGGAATGCGCTGCCACATCTCATGGAGCGCCCGACTGACATGACCCTCGGGCAGGTAAGCCGTGATCGTCTGTCCCTGAACCATGGCCTCAGTTACGCTCAGATCAAAAGGGAGTTGACCAATAACAGGCAATCCCTTTTGCTGACAATAGCTGGTAATAGTATCGGTTCCTGCCGGGTAGAGATCGGCCTTATTGATGCACACCAGGGGCAGGATCGCAAAGTGAGCTGCCAGATCCAGCGCGCGCTGCATATCATGGATACCTGCTGCCGTCGGCTCAGTAACCACAATCGCTACGTCTGCGCCAGAGACAGTAGCGATAGCAGGGCATCCGATCCCCGGCGGCCCATCCACGATCATGAGCGGGTAGCTCTCGCGCACAGCCTGGGCACAAGCGCGTTGTTTCAGCAGGGTGACGAGCTTACCTGAGCTTTCCTGTGCAGGTGCCAGCCGCGCGTGAAACAGCGGCCCGTACTGGCTGATTGAAAAGAACCAACGCCCCGAAACACGGGGAGTCATGGCAATAGCATTGCTGGGACACTGAGTCTTGCAGGTGGCACATCCTTCGGGTAGTGGTGAAGTTTTGACTGATAAAGCATGAAAAGGTAAACCAGGATGAACGACCAAGTCCACCTGGAGTAC